>Ga0265338_10006802_pt1 | contig 14407 bp, 11 predicted proteins | sample 42126metaG_FD_193579 | JGI IMG/M metagenome (GOLD analysis project Ga0265338, IMG submission 193579) | Rhizosphere microbial communities from Carex aquatilis grown in University of Washington, Seatle, WA, United States - 4-21-26 metaG | ecosystem: Host-associated > Plants > Roots > Rhizosphere... | reverse complement strand
TTGAAGAGACGCGTATGTTCGCGTTGGGAGGCCGCACCTTTACACGCCGCCTTGCCGCCCATAAGGGACTTTCCCTGAAAGAGGCAGAGAAGCTCAAAGTGAGTTATGGCCTGGGAAACATCAAAGGTAACGAAAAAGACGAAATCCAGCAAATCTTTGCTTCAGAAGTCCAGACCTGGATGGATAGTGTAGAATTGTTGGTAGAAGAACTGGCCAAAGGGGAATTGCTCCCACCGGCAGTCTATATGGTAGGTGGGGGTTCAAGCCTGCCTGACTTGCACGAGAAATTAGAGGGCTTCCCCTGGACCGAGCGGCTGCCATTTTCACATCAGCCAATCATTCAAACCATCCAACCAGGGATGGTTACAAGCATCGCCGACCCGGATCATCTGCTAAAAAACGCACAGGATATTACACCTATGGCGCTGGCCTATCAGGCAATTGAGCTCCAGAATGAAGATAGCGTCCTGGAGAGAACACTCTATCAGGTGATTCATAATATGCATATCTAGCGTTTTAACGCAAAATATTCTGATCTGAAGAGAGCAGCCCATAAGCTAGAGAGAATTATTGATCTATCTACGCAGCAAGAGGGGGAGAAGGGCACATGGCCGACGAGCAAACGATCTATCTCAGTCCCGAGGAAGAGTTAACCAGTGTCCGCGAACGCCTGGAGAAAACGCAGGCTCGTAAGATTATACTGGTCATTCCACCGCAAACACAGTTGCGTAGCCATGTTGGCTGGCGACTGATCCATGCTCGCATGCGCGAACTGGGTATAGAGCTACAGGTCATCTGCCCGGATCGCCAGGTCAGAGCAGTGGCCAGAGCGGCTGGTTTTAAAGTCGCGGAATCACAGGAATCGCCCAGCAATCGTCCGCGCATCGGCAGCACGCGTCCCGGCGCCATCAACACCAGGGGCGCGGGCCGCTCGCGCATCGGCAGCAGCAGATCAGGCCAACCAGAACCCACGACGCGCCGACGCTTTACTCCCAGCGCCTCCAGCCGTCCATCAGCAGGGCACCCGGATTATGAGGAAGAAGTTACACTTGAACGTTCTCCCCAGGCTGAGCACGAAGGAAACCAGAGTCCGTCTGGCCTCTCGCCTACCTTTGTTGAAGCGCCCGATAGCCACTATGAGCAGCCACGAAATTTCCGTATCAGCACCACGCCTTCGGTGCGTCCTTCTGTTCCTCGTGTGGAAGATGATGAGATTGAGATCGACTATGAGGAAGACTATAACACTGCCCAGAGCATTTTAAGAGCCGCCCGTGAAGGCAACAGTTCAAAGGGGCCGGGCATGTCTCCTACCAGCAAAGCGGAACAACAGAGCAAGAGATCCAGCCAGTGGAAGCAGGATCCTTACGCTTATATGGAAGATGACCAACCCTTTGTGCTCTTGCCTGAACAAAAAGGCTCAGCGCCGGGTCCGCTGGGATCTGGTACCCTGGAGATCTCCGACAGATCAACAGAAATTATGCCGAGCGAGATTGAAGACCTGGGAGACATGGGAAGCATTGCCCTGCCAGAGTCCAGGAGCGGACGCAAAATCGATGAGCCTCCTGCGATAAGGCCCCCACGTACACGCAGTGGACAGATGCCACCAGCTCCGCGTCGTTCACCGCGCGCGCCCCGACCAGGCATGCAGGATTTTGATGAGGAAGAGGAACGGCTGGCCTTGCCAGAAAGACGCCTGGCTCCTCCCTCGCGACCCCTGGGATCATCGAGAGAGCTTGCGGGCAGGAGCCAGGCCAGTGGACGAGGAGCCTCTGCTGACTTGCAGCCCCGGCGCGTTCCCTCACAAGCAATGCAGCCAGCTTCCCCTGCGTATCAACCGCCGCCCAAAACGCGCTCGGCTCCTATCAGCCAGAGACCGGTCAATCGGCAAATCCTGCCGCCATCGACCCCAAGTCGCAGGCCGATCGCCGCGCCACGTCGTCAGCCCCGTAGTAACCGGGGACTCTTGACAGTGATGGCATTGCTGGTGATCTTCGTCTTTCTACTTGGTGGCCTGTTCTACTTCGTACCCAGCGCCAAAATCACGATCTCCCTGCCAGCGAAATCCTTCAGTCAGCAGGTACAGTTCAACACAACCACAAACACAGCAGGCAGCCAGGCAAACACAGTCTTTGCGCATGTATTAACGCAAACGTTCTCTGCCAGCAGACAAGGCACCGCCAGCGGTACCACCAGAGTCGGCAATGAGAAAGCCCAGGGCATTGTAACCTTCACAAATAGCAGTAATACAGATATTATCGTCCCGACAAACACTGTCCTGACCACATCGACTGGCATCCAGTTTCTGACCCTTGGCCAGCAACTCGTCTCACAGAATAGCGACTTTCCAGCCGCGCCAGTGATTGCTGAAGCAGCCGGAGAAGCCGGCAATGTGAAAGCTGGCAGCATCAACACAATTCCACCAAGCAGCCTCGCCAGTATTGCCCAGTACAACCACGTAAGCACCTCGTCAATCAATTTGACCGTCACCAATAGTAGCGCAACTACGGGCGGCGGCGCGACAAACGTGCTGGCGGTCACCAAACAGGATCGCGACGCCCTGGCTCTGGACCTGCATAAGACCTTGCAACAACAAATCCAGGGCTGGTTGAGCGCACAAATCCATAAAGGTGATATCCAGGGCACATTGACCCCAAATGTTCTCGCCAGCACGACACCACTGGCAGAGGAGCAACTGACCGGCGCTCCGGCGGCAGGCCAGGCCGATCCAGGGGGAACATTCAATGGCACGATGAGTATCTCTGTCAAAATCCTCGTTGTACGATTAGCCGATTTACAGGCGGTTGCGGCTACACAATTGAATACAGCGGCGGGCAAGCTCCACCCGGTCGCAACCCTGGCCAGACAGTTGCCCATCACATTTTCGCATCTCAAAAGCACAGCCACGCAGAACGGGAGCGCACTGACCATCGGCGCTCAAGCCAGCGGTGAGATCATTCCCCAGATCAACCAGCAGGATATCAGCAACAAGCTGGCCAGCAAAGGAGTCAACGAAGCGATCAGCGAGTTACAAAGCGGAGCCCTGACCAACCAGGTCGCGGTCAAAAACGTCCAGGTCAGCATCTCTCCCTCCTTCCTGACGATCCTGCCCTTACGAGCGGAGCAGATTCAGATTATCTTGCAACCAGTCCAGGCCACACCTTAAACAGTATGTACAACGCTGGTGGCGTCATCTTGACAAAGGCATACGCCAAATAGTCAGACCAGAGAACGAATACGTTGCTGCTTCGTTAAACAAATAGAAGCACAATAATAGATCGCATGGTACGGAGAAGTATCGTATGCCACGTCTGATGGCCCTGGATGTAGGTGAGGCTAGAATCGGTGTCGCGTTAAGCGATGCCAGTGGATTCCTGGCCTCGCCCTCTACAACGTTGCATGTTACACGCGACGAGACACTCATCTGGGCAAACTTACAGCGCTTAATAGAGGAAACCGAAGCAGAGGGACTGATTGTTGGCCTGCCCATTAGCCTGGACGGCGAAATTCACGCCCAGGCCAGACGGATTATGGCCTTTACGGAACGTCTGAAAACACATATTGATCTCCCAGTGACATTCTGGGATGAACGGCTCTCTACAGTAGAAGCCGAACGGTTATTAGCTGAACGCGGGCAGAAGCCACGCGCAAGCCGTCAGGGTAAGGGAGGACAGGGTAGAAAACAGAGCGGTCACAAACGCAAACAGCGTGGCCAGCAAGAAATAGATGCACTGGCTGCCGCTGTCATTTTGCAGGAATACCTGGACCAGCATCCCCAGCAGAAAGAGACTTCCCCCAACCAGACAGAGGAGCAAACACAATGAAAAAACGCGGTCGCGGCGCCATTATTGCTGTAGTCTTGCTAGCCCTGGTGCTCTTTGGAGCGCTCTATGAAGGCTGGTCGTTTGTATCGAACATCTTTCAGCCAATCACGATCAGCCAGAATACCACGCTGATTATTCAGTCCGGTGAAGATAGCCAGGGACTGGCTGAAGATCTCTTGCAAAAAGGTCTGATTCATAACGAGATGGCCTTCCGCCTCTGGGCAAAATTGCAGGGTCTGGACGCCAAACTTCAGACTGGAGCCTATGAGCTGACACCTGGAATGACCATGGACCAGGTGATCACCAAACTGGAAAGCGGGAAATCCGATGGGGAACGTCTGACAGTCATTGAGGGCTGGCGCATTGAGCAGATTGCCAATGCCATCAGTATCTTACCCCATCTGACAAATTTTAGCGAGAAAACGTTTCTCGCGTATGCGAAGAAACCGAGCACATTTCCCGATGTAGCTAACTATTCCTTTCTAAAAGGCGTGCCGAGTATGGAAGGGTTGCTTTTCCCCGACACTTACCTGGTTCCATTTGACGCGACCGCGCAACAGATCCTCGATCAAATGTTGAACGAATATGGCCAGGCCATCCAGACCAATAATCTAGCAGCGTCGGCTGCCAAACATCAGTTGAGTACCTATCAAATGACGATCCTTGCCTCGATCGTACAACGTGAGGTGGCCAACGACAGCGAAATGCCATTGGTATCAGGCATCTATTGGAACCGCATCGAGAACCCAAACGACGAAACAGTCAGTCAACTGGATTCAGATCCAACAGTAGAATATGCGCGCGATACCGACACTCCTCCCTCAACACCCGCCGGGTATTGGGTAGATCTGAATAATTCTGGTACGGGAGATACGGTAGATCCAAACAGCCTCTGGAATACCTACACCCATAAAGGCTGGACACCAACGCCAATCAGTAGTCCTGGTCTGGCCGCGCTGAAAGCTGCCGCAAACCCAACCGCGACGAACTGCTACTTCTTCCTTTCTACCCAAAAAGGGGCGATAGTGTGTTCAGCAACGTACGCGGGTTTCCAGCAACTGGAGGCAAAATACCTGAATTAAAGCAAGATCCCTGAAGATCGATCAGGTGAACCGCCCAGGAATTCGTTCGGGCGGTTCACACCGTCATAGAGCAAGTGAGAATTTCCTTTTATGCACATCAACATCTGGCAAACTATTTTTCTGGCTCTGCTGCAAGGCGTGACAGAACTTTTCCCGATCAGTAGCCTGGGACACACGGTGATCGTCCCAGGTCTCCTGCCTCATCTCTTTCCGCCGGATTTTGCAACTGATACCAGTTGCGGCGGAAAAAGCTGTTTTCTCCCCCTGGTTACGGCCTTACACCTGGGGACCAGTGTCGCCCTGGTAATCTATTTCTGGCGCGACTGGCTCCAGGTGCTCCGTACGATTTTTAATAGCATCAAATACGCGCAGGTCAAAAAAGGCACCGAAGAGTGGGTTGGCTGGTTAATCATTATTGGCTGTATTCCTGGTGGCATCCTGGGTGTAGCATTACAAGATCCACTGACCAGGCTCTTTGGCTCACCAGTGATTGCTGCAAGTTGCCTGGTCATCAATGGTTCCATCCTCTTTTTTGGTGAAGCTATGCGCAAACGGGCCGAATCAAAAATGGCCTTTACAAACGTGAAGGAACGCGAGGCCAGCTTCCGTCCGCTCTCATCACTCAATGTGAAAGAGGCCCTGCTTGTTGGTTTGGGGCAATCCCTGTCGTTGATTCCTGGTATTTCTCGCTCTGGAGTCACTATGGTAGCGGGTCTGGGCGTACGACTTTCACACGAGGACGCAGCCCGCTTCTCCTTTTTGCTCGGTACACCTCTGATTGCCGCCGCAGGCGCACTGGAGGTTCCTCAACTGCTTGGGCAGAGCGCGCAAACCTGGGTAATTATTATCGTTGGCATGATTGTCTCGGGAGTGGCAGCTTTTTTAAGTACCAAATTTCTGACCAGGTACTTTGAGAATGGACGCCTCACACCCTTTGCCATCTATTGCTGGGTGTTTGGATTGTTCGCGCTGGTCGTGCTCTTTGCAATGAACGCAAACTAAAAAGCTCATAAGGAGTAATGCTTTTTGGGCTATACACTCTTTAGTAGCTGGAAAACTCACGTTGAGTTTTCTGCGCGACTTTCACACATCTTTTTGTATCAGGGTAGCGCAACATATACTATCAATGGAAAGAAACTACCAAAAATGGCTATTTCGTATCCGTCTATGCAGTTTGCAAATGGCTAGACGTTTGATACAATAGACGTGCCCCGAGATACTCAGGGCAGGTATTTTGAAATTTAGAAGAAGGTAAGCTCCAAATGAAAATGATTTCTTACGTGGTTGCCGCGATCGGGGTCCTTGGACTCATCGCCGGCATTGTTTTGAAAGTCACCGGCCATCATCACGGTCTGACGGCGCTGGGCATCGGTGCTGTACTGGTCGTTCTGGGCATCGTTGGTGCCTTTGTGTTGAAACCAAAAGCACCCCAGGTTGCCGCCTGATTGATTATGCAGTAGCGACCAGGCTCTCCCCTGAACCTTTTAGACGCAGGTGGAGAGCCTGATCTTTGCCTCTTTGAGGATGTACAGAGTCCGTAAAAATAGCCATGGTACGCCTGCGCCATGCCTGTTGCATATAATAGAGGGAAGCAGAAACGAAAGGTACACATGTTATGAAAAATCCAGCCCTTTTCTTTGGGGGAGTCCTTCTGGTAATTATAGGGATAGCCCTGGGAATCTTCTTCCTGATCCCCGGCATCAACCATATTATTACCGATTCGCAGGCTCATAGTAAACACGCGATTGCTTGCTTTGCCCTGGCTATCCTGGGTCTCCTGGTAGCACTGGTTAACCGGCCCACCAAAGCCGCCCAATAGACGCTGCCAAAAGGCGTTTACCGCAATGGTAAGCGCCCTCGGTTCCCCAACATATATCGAACCACATCAAACTACCCAACGACCTCCCCTGCTATGTGCGCATACCCTCGCGCAAACTCGTCAGCATGCATGGCTTTTTTACCCTCCAGTTTGACACGCTGAACCAGTAAATCTCCCGCGCCAGTCGTAATACACAAAACTTTTTGCGCCACGCCCTGGGAGGTCTGAGTAACCAGCGCAACCTGACCAATCTGGGCGCTCTCTGGAGAAGAGCCTGGTTGAGGAGAAGCCTGCAGGATCTGGAGCTTTTTGCCGCGCCAGGTGGTATAGGCAACTGGCCAGGGAAGATAGGCGCGGATCTCACGCGCCAGTTCATCAGCCGGGCGCGTCCAATCCAGACGCCCATCCTCTTTTTTAAGCATACGCGTATGGCTGGCCTGAGCATGCTCCTGGGCTTGTGGCGTAATCTGCCCCGCAATCCACAAAGGCAACGCTTCTAACAAACTTGAGGCACCCAGGTCAGCCAGTCGAGGTGTCAGGCTCTCAGTGGTTTCGTCAGGCGCAATGGCCAGTGAATGTTGGAGTAACATCGGGCCGGTATCAATGCCTGCGTCAATCAACATAATCGTTACACCTGTCTCAGACTCGCCCTGAAGCAACACTTCAGAGATAGGCGAACTGCCACGATAGGCAGGCAGGAGCGAGGCGTGAATATTCAACGTGCCATAGCGCGGGAGATCCAGGACAGCTTGAGGCAAAATCTGGCCAAAGGCAGCTACGATAAATAGATCTGCCTGGAATGCTGCCAGAGCACGTTGATTTTCCTCTTTCTTGAATGAACCGGGCTGCCAGACCGGCAGATCATGAGCCAGCGCGAACTGCTTGACAGAACTATAGACAATCTCCCGCTCACGACCAGATGGTTTATCAGGACGCGTGACAACACTGACAATCTCATAGCCCTCTGGTAAGATAGCACCTGGCGCGCGGCCACGAACGAGTGCCTCCAGAGCTGGTACAGCAAACTGAGGGGTACCCATATAAATGATACGTAACATGCGATAAAACCCTTTCTACATAAGAAGTATCCTCTCTATCGTAGCATATTTGTCGAGTTCCCTCAGCTAAATCAATTATGAGAGATACTCTCTATGCCTGAGACAAAAAAAATGCTATACTCATGATCGCAGATGTGTGGCGGAAGCGAGGGGAAATCAGCATAACGAGAACACCGTAGCATACGGAGAATTCTAGCGAGAGTATATGCAGCAACCAGGCTATTTTACATTTGGCATTCAAGCTGAGACACCACCTTTGATCGATTTCCAGACGGCACTCCAACGTACAGACGAGTTTAACGCCTTAATCGACCTGCTCAGCGATGCACGAACCAGAACAGTCCTGCTGACGGGAGCACCAGGAGTAGGCAAATCAACCCTGGCAGCTCTGACCTTTAGCCAGCTTCAAGACCAGGTTACAGAAAGTTACCTCAACTTTCGTCATTATATCTGGCTGCGTCTCGGTCCACGCACCACCTGGCCCGATGTCAGCTCAGCCCTGCTCAACGCCTTGCATCCCCAGAGCAGAGCCGACCATAAAGTCTCGCAACGCTCCGACCTGCAAACCCTCTACGAAACCCTGTGTCGGCCTGGACAGGGTGCTCTGATTGTACTGGATCAGTGCGAGGAAATCTTTGAACGCGCCATTGATGCGCAAAATCATTCTATGCCTTATACAGTCGGCACGGGCCTCAGCAGCACCGTCCGCTTTCTAGAAATGCTCCAACAGGATCTGGGCGAAAGCCGTTTTTTGCTGACCTGCACGCGTTCTCCTTACGGCTCAGACTACCGCGAGACGCCCGGTGTCAGAGAATTTGTCATCGGTGGGCTGACGATTGTCGAGGGAATTAATCTGCTGCAACAGCATAATGTCAACGGGCTACAACAGGACCTTTCAACCGTCTGGCAGCGCTGCTCTGGCCATCTCTATTCGCTTCTTATGTTTGGAGCATTAAAAAATCTTAGCGGACTCTCCCTGCATTATCTCTTAAATTCACCGGTGTATCAGATCCTCTGGGAAGGAAATATCTCACAAAATCTGATTGAGGCAGTTGTTGGTTTCTTCAACCCTGTTCAGACCTCGCTGGTACGCGCGCTTTGCCTTTTTAAAGAAGCGGCTACCCTCACTGGCATTATCGAAGTAGCACGAGGCGAACAACTCCAATTAGAAATAGACCTGCCGCTCTTTGAGCAAGAGGTACAGAACCTGACCATTCTGGGCCTGTTAGAACAAATCCGCCGACCTGATGGAGAAACTGGCTATATGCTTCATCCCGTGCTCAACCAGTACCTTATGAACCATTATCTGGAAATTGAGCAGAAACGCGCCAGTAACTATCTCTCCGCATCCTCACTGGGAGTAGCCAATCAACCCGTGCCGGTGCAGGCCAGCGAGGAGTCCCGTCAAAATGCCCTGGCCGCTGGACATATCCGCCTGGTAAGCTACTATCGGCGCGCAGCCTTGCAGAGTTGTCCTCCACGCCAGCAGCGCAACCATCCCAATGAGGTAACACCATGGCTGGCCATGCTGGACCACTTATGCCTGGGCAGACACTGGCAAATAGCCTATGAGCAGCTCTGCGGACTGGGTCTGGACGAGGATTTGATGCGCTGGGAAATGTGGCACACACTGATTAAACTCTACGAGACCACTCTTCCGCCTGTCGGTTCATTAAAGCGGCGTGATGAAGGGCTGGTATGCAGCGCACTCGGTATGGTCTATAGCAAACTCGGTGAATACGATCAAAGCCGAACCTATTACACCAGCGCTCTGGCCATCCAGCGCGATATGGGCGATCAACAGAGTGAAGCAATTACACTGACCAACCAGGGAGAATTTTTACGCGGACTGGGCGATCTTGAGCTGGCCCGCCAGAATTTCGAGCAGGCACGAACTCTGCTCGGTTCCCAGAGTAATCCTGAGTTGACCTGTATACTCTTGCACAATATGGCGCTTTTGACGCAAGAACAGAAAAACTACCAGCAGAGCGCACGATATTTTATGCAATCCTTGCAACTGGCCCGCCAGAGCCAGAATCAGGAGCGCGAGAGCTTGATCCTGACCAATCTGGGTTTACTGCTCTGCGAACAGGGACGCTATCAGGAAGGCATGGCTCTGTTGCTTCCAGCCCTGCAAATACGTCACGCGCACCATGATCCAGGCATTGATGCACTGATTGCTTTTTTAAGTAAGTTGGAGCAGCGAATGGGCAACGAAACATTTGCCTCTCTGCGCCAGGCCGCTCAGACTCAAGGGAATCAGGAACAGATCTTGCATATGCTCGCTGCCGTCTGAAAACTCTGCCTTCTTATCTTTCCAGGAATATATATATGTTTTCTGTGGAGCACCAGGGTCGCACGCGACTCCGGTGCTCCACAGAAAACATGTTATAATATTTCTATGCAAGAGAAACTCAACCTGCCAGCTTCGGGAGAGCAAAAACTTCAGAAAAAGAAAGTATAAACAAAAGTATGCCCATCTCCACACAACCGGACTCCTCACAGTCTCACTCTGACGCACCTTTGCCCCTGCAAACCAGCAGGCTGGCACGCCAGAACTGGATGTTAATCTTACTGGTCTTTGTGGCAGGCGCCTGTTCCCTGGCAGTTGAAGTTTCGGCTTCGCGCCTCCTGGCACCTTATTTTGGCGACACATTGTTTGTCTGGGCGAATCTGATTGGCCTGATTCTCCTCTATCTCACTGTTGGCTACTATCTGGGCGGACGCCTCGCTGACCGCTTTCCACGCGCCTCAGTTCTCTATACTTTGACCGGTTGCGCGGCGGTTTTCATTATCCTGATCCCTTTGATCTCACATCCGTTGCTCTCGTGGGTCCAGAGCGTTTTTGCCAGCAATTCACTGGGTGTCTTCTATGGCTCTATGGCCTCAGTGCTGTGCTTATTTCTGCTGCCTATGGTTCTGCTGGGCTTTGTCTCACCGTTCGCTATTCGTTTATGTATTGAGCAAACAGGCAGCGCAGGGAGAATTTCCGGCAGGCTTTACGCGATCTCCACCATAGGCAGCCTGGTTGGTACGTTCATACCGGCATTATGGCTGCTGCAAAATATTGGCACGGAAAAAACCTTCCTTATTTTCGGGATCGCGCTTCTGCTCACCTCGCTGGTAAGCCTGCTCTTCTCCTATCTTCATCAAACAGGCGCAACCAGCAGCCAGCCCATCCAAACCGCTTCTACAACGTCAGAACGCGCACCTGCCAGACCGTATAAAGCGCCCTATAGCTTCCAGAACTGGATGCTGATTGTACTGGTCTTTACCGAAGGAGCCTGCTCACTGGCGGTTGAAATCTCAGCCTCGCGCCTGCTGGCTCCCTATTTTGGAACCTCGCTTTTGATCTGGGCCAATGTCATTGGGATGATTTTGCTCTATCTCACCATTGGCTATTATGTCGGCGGACGTTTCGCGGACCGGTATCCACGGGCTTCTGTGCTCTACACCATGACGATTGTCGCGGCCTTCTTGATCGCGCTTATTCCCTTCGTCGCACGTCCAATTATGGCGCTGAGTGAAAGTGCCTTCACCACCTACTCCATAGGGGTCTTCTATGGCTCCCTGGCCGGCACGCTGCTCCTCTTCGCCATTCCAGTGATTCTGCTCAGCGCGGTCTCGCCCTTTGTCATTCGCCTGCAAGTTGAGCAAACAGGCAACGCGGGCAGTCTGGCAGGCAAACTGTACGCGATCTCTACGGCTGGCAGCATCGTAGGAACCTTTCTTCCCGCCCTGGTGCTTATTCCAACGATTGGCACATATCATACCTTCTTTGTCTGTGCGGTAGTGCTTCTGCTGATCTCTATTTTCGGCCTGCTCTTTGCGAGCAATCTGGCAGTGAGCGGCTTTAGAAGACCACAATTGAGCGTACGTCTGCTCTCGATCCTGCTCTTGCTCCCCATGATCTGGTCCCTCCTGGCCATCCAGGAACCCATCAAGCATGCTGATGGCAGCGATGGCGGAGGTACACTGATCACCGAGCAAGAATCGGCCTATAACTATATTCAGGTAGTCAAAGTTGGTAACGAAACCCAGTTAATCCTCAACGAAGGCGTTGGCATCCACTCGATATACGACCCGAATAATATTCTGACTGGTGGCGAGTGGGATTACTTTATGGTTGCACCCTTTTTTAACAATGTACCCTTTCTCCCGCAACAGGTGCATAACCTCTGTGTGATCGGCCTTGGAGCCGGGACCATTCCTCGCGAAGTGACCGCCGCGTATGGTCCGATTCCTATCGATGGCGTAGAGTTGGATAGCGAGATAGTCAAACTGGGGCGACAATACTTTGCCATGAATGAGCCAAATCTGAACGTCATCGTACAGGATGGGCGCTACTATCTTTCAACTACTCAGAAAAAATACGACGAGATCGCCATCGATGCCTATCAGCAGCCGTATGTACCATTTCAACTTACCACCCAGGAATTTTTCCAGGAAGTGCGTTCCCACCTGACTCCAACAGGTGTCGTCGCGATCAACGCCGGACGCACCAATACAGACTACCGCCTGGTTGAGGCGCTGGCTCAGACCATGCACTCGGTTTTTCCTGATGTGTATATCATCGATTCAGCGCTCTATGAGAATAGCCTGATTATTGGAACCAACGCCCATACCAGTATTCAGAATTTTTATCTCAACACGCTGAATATGTCCAATCCGCTCCTGCACGACGTGGCGCTGAGTAGCATGCACACTGGCAACATCCGCGAAGAGATGGGGAGCAAAGTCTATTTCACCGACGACCAGGCACCGGTAGAGCAATTGATAGATTCTATTATCCTGGGGGATATCAGTAAGCCAGGAAATTGAAGCGGGCAGGCATCCCGGTCCCCTGTCAGGTAGAGATTTTCTAAAAGGAAAATCTCTACCTGACAGGGGACCGCCACCATAAGTAGTGCTGGCTTTGAAAGATTACTTGAGGGGCCTGAATACTTCGGTTTTCCACTGAGAAGAATCCGGTTCCTCGCCAGGGTCAGTCCAATAGACCTCCCAGGGAGCGCCAGCCGAGAAACGATTGTGCTCTTTTGTCCACTCCTCAATCGCCTGGTGTGCCTGCATCAGGGTCTCATAAGGACCTCGATGCCAGGTAGTAGCAACCTGACCGCCGGGAAGCTCCCGTGCCACCATCCGGCCTGATTCGATGGAAGTAACAGGTTCAGAGACTGGAAGTCCCGCCTCCAGATCGACACAATCCTCTTCGTACGTATGATACAGCGCAAAGGGAGGGCCAGCAGGCTTGATCCCCTGCTGGATCAAATAGCTTTGTATCTCGCCAAAAATATGACCCAGCGTCTCACTAATCTGGTTGGGAATAGTGCGTGCACGAATACTCACCATCGATTGTGGTTGCAGTGTTTTTGTCTCAATAGTGTAGATCATGGTATTCTCCTTCTACGCTTTCAGGGCCTTTCTACCTGGAAAAGCATCATAGAAAGCGCATATCTCCATCGTATTCCTGAGCAACAAGATATTCCCGGTAATAGAGACTCTTTGCACCAGAAATATAATGGATATATTGCCAGTTCTCTGTACTGCTTTCATTGAAAAGCAAAGGGCAGAGAAGAACCGACCAGAAATTTCGCAACAAAGAGAGAGTTTTATGCTTGATTTAAGCCAGATGCAAGTTATTGACCTTTCGCAAAACTGGGATATGCATACGCCAGGCTTTGCTACCTATGAAGGACCAACCATTAAATGGGTCAAACGGGTAGCCTTCGACAAAGTTGGGGGACAACATATCTCTTCAACGCTGCATGTTGGTACACACCTGGATGCACCGCTGCATTTTCTGACGAATGGAGAAGACATCGGGAGTATTCCGCTGAATAAGCTGGTTGGTCGTGGGGTTGTGGTCGATCTGGAGGCGTTGGGACTGGGCGATTACGATGTGTATACCTCGACACACTTCGAGGTCTGGGAGCGAAAAACTGGTCTGCGTATCGAACCGGGAGATATTGTTGTTGTCCATACCGGCTACCATAAGTATTATCCCAGTAACTGGTACGGTGAAAGCCAGCCCGACGAGACGCGCTATTTTATCAAGCATCCTGGCCCCACGCGCGAATTCGCGAACTGGGTTCTGGAACGCCAGATTTCCTGGTTTGCGATTGACGCTGGCTCTATGGATCACCCGATGAATACAGTCATTCGCAAAGTGCGCCCTGATCTGGCAGAGAAATGTGCTCAGAAGCTCGGTCTGCCGCTGGAGCAACTCTGGCCCGAGGATGATTTACAATTGATGCACAATGTGATGTTTCCACATGGCATCTTTCATGTGGAAAATGCCGGTGGGATGATCGACGAGGTACTCGACCGACGGCTGTGGATCGGCTGTTTTCCCTGGAAATTTAATGGGGGTGAAGCCGCCTTCTGCCGTCTGGTAGCATTTACAGAGAAATAAGCTGGCCTATTGTACTCTGGCAGCATGCTGCCGCTCAACTGCACGTACCAGGCGAATTTCGTCATAGGAATACGCCTCACCCAGAAACTCTTTGACGGGCTTGAGCATTTCATCGCCAACCTCAAGCAAAGCATCTACGATGATCTGATAGCGATCGTCGGGAATCAGAGGCGAGATATTCAATGTCTCGCCTAGCTCGATCTGGGTCACCAGGT
>Ga0265338_10006801_pt1 | contig 14410 bp, 12 predicted proteins | sample 42126metaG_FD_193579 | JGI IMG/M metagenome (GOLD analysis project Ga0265338, IMG submission 193579) | Rhizosphere microbial communities from Carex aquatilis grown in University of Washington, Seatle, WA, United States - 4-21-26 metaG | ecosystem: Host-associated > Plants > Roots > Rhizosphere... | reverse complement strand
CGCCCCTACTGGGCTCAGATGTGTTTTCGGCTGCTTTCCCAGCGTTGAAACGCTGGGCTAACATACCTAGCGCCTACGGCGCAGAGCGATCCGAACTCGAAGCGATCCGAAGTTGAAGCGATCTGAACTTGGAGCGATCCGAAGTTGAAGCGATCCGAAGTTGAAGCGATCTGAACTTGGAGCGATCCGAAGTTGAAGCGATCTGAAGTTAGAGCGTTCCGAACTACTGAAGTCATCGACAATTCTTCATGCGATTGGCCTGATCTCTGCCCCCTGATCCCGGGCCCCTGACCCCTGTAGTGCTATTCTCTCCCCCGTATGCACGGGCTTCTCCCACTCAAGTTCGCCGCCGTGGCGATGCTCATTTTGGCCAACGCTTTTTTTGTGGCTGCGGAGTTCGCGCTGGTCTCAATTCGCGAGACTCGCATCCAGCAATTATTTGAGGCCAAGGTTCCCGGTGCGCGTGCCGTCCGCCGCCTGCAGCAGGGCATAGACGACCTTTTGCCCGCCGTGCAGCTTGGCGTCACACTCTGCTCGCTTGCCCTGGGCTGGATCGGCGAGCCACTGGCTATCGATTTATTCATGCCGTGGTTTGGCGCCCTGCCTCACGCGCATCTCTATGGGCAGTTGCTGGCAGTTACGCTCGGATTCGCCATCATCACTTATTTTCACGTGGTGGTAGGCGAACTCGTGCCTAAGTCTCTGGCCTTGCGACGGGCTGAAGCCCTGGCCACCGCCGTAGCTCCGCCAATGCTCATATTCATGGCCGTCGTGCGTCCCGCGGTTCGTCTGCTGCGAGGCTCGGCCGCGGCTGTTCTGCGCGGATTCGATATTCCCATGACCGAACGCGCCGCGGTCCATTCTGCTGAGGAACTAAAACTAATCGCTACCACCGCGCGTCGCATGGGCCTACTTCCGGCATCGCAGGAAACGCTGATCCATCGCGCCGTAGAACTCGACGACGTGCCGGTGCGCGAGATTATGACGCCTCGCCAGAAGATCTTCTCGCTGCCGTCAAACATGCTGCTTGAAGAAGCCTGCGCAAAGGCCATCGAGAGTCACCATTCGCGAATTCCCGTCTACGATGAGGCCCGTGGCCCCGAACATATTGTCGGCGTTGTCTACTCGCGCGACCTGTCGCGGCTGCTTTACCTTCGCACTGCAGGCGCGCAGGCCGCCACGCCGCAGGTCGAGCTGCGGCTGGCGCAGATCATGCGCGAGATTCTGGTGGTTCCTGAAACCAAGTCGGTACTCGACCTGATTCGTGAGTTCCAGCAACACCGCCGGCATCTTGCCGTTGCGGTCGACGAGTACGGCTCAATCGTCGGCCTGGTGACTGCCGAAGATGCCGTGGAACAGTTGACAGGCGAATTTGAGGATGAGTTTGACGCGCCCAGCCTGCCTTTGCTCAGCAGCGCCGGCGGCCCGGTTGTGATGGATGGCGGCGTGAACCTGCGCGACCTTGAGACCCAGATGCACTGGGACCTGCCGCGAGAGGGCGGCATTGAGACTCTCGCCGGATTCTTGCTCGTGCAGCTCGGCCACATTCCCGAAGTGGGCGAGTCAGTGGTTTACGACGGACGCCGCATGACCGTATTGGCCATGGAGGCCCGCCGCATCTCCAGGATCCGCGTAGAGCCAGTTGTTCCGGAAACCACGGAAACAACGTAGTACTACAGATGTATTTGCCGGAATCTGGAGGCGAGAAGCAAATGCCCGGGCCTGAAGGCCTCGCATCTTATGCACTCTTTTCAGGGGACTGAAGTGTATGCGTGAGAACTCGGTCCGAGGCCGAAAAGGGGCACCTGGAAGGCCCGCGGCTAAAGCCGGCGCGGTATTTGCGCTATCTTCAGCAGCCTGAAGGCTGCTGCTCCCTCCAAATCAAGTACTCATAGCGCTGCGAGTCTAGTTCTCACGCAGGCACTGAAGCCCCCTGCTCCCTCCGGCGAAGCTATTTGCAACTGTAGTACTTGACTTCTATCCTGCCTCGTACTGGCCAGCCAAAGAATTCGCGAAAGTTCAGCCGCTCCCGCCCGTAAAGGTCTACACTTGCAGCCGGAATAATCTGAACATTCCAGCCTTTGCGTCCGATAGAGAATAGTAGCGGGCTCAAAGCCGAATCTGTCAGGAGATAGAACATGGCAGGCAAGAATAAAGACAAGCACAATCACCAGCATGTTGAAGGAAACGGAATCGAAGTCGCGAATCACGTAGACGACGACGTCAAAACGCTACACCTGGGCAAAGACTGCCAGTACGAAAAAGAGCTGCGGCGGTTGCAGGTTGAGTTAGTAAAGCTGCAGGAGTGGGTCAAGCAAAAAGGGCTGCGTGTGGTGGTGCTGTTTGAGGGTCGCGATGCGGCCGGCAAGGGCGGCGCCATCAAGCGGATCACAGAGTCGCTGAATCCCCGCGTCTGCCGGGTGGTTGCCTTGGGCACGCCTACTGAGCGCGAGAAAACGCAGTGGTACTTTCAGCGCTATGTAGCCCACCTGCCTGCGGCCGGCGAAATGGTGATGTTCGACAGGAGCTGGTACAACCGGGCCGGCGTCGAACGGGTAATGGGCTTCTGCACTGACCACGAATACTCAGACTTTATGCAGAGCTGTCCCGAGTTTGAGCGCATGCTGGTGCGGTCGGGCATCATCCTCATCAAGTACTGGTTCAGCGTGAGCGACGAGGAACAGGAGCGGCGATTCCAGGACCGCATGGACAAGCCCACCAAGCGTTGGAAGCTTAGCCCCATGGACCTTGAATCACGCAAGCACTGGGCCGACTACTCGCGCGCCAAAGACGAAATGTTTGCGGTGACCGACACCAAACACGTTCCCTGGTACGTGGTGAACGCTGAAGACAAGAAATGCGCGCGCCTCAACGTCATCCGCCATCTGCTCTCCATGATCCCTTACCGTGACCTGACTCCCGAGCCGCTCAAGCTCCCGCACCTCGTCAAGTCAAAGTACGTGCGGCCGCCCATGAGTGAGCAGAACTTTATTCCCGCCGTGTATCGGTAGGAATGCAACTGGACGAGCGAGAGAACAAGGAAACCTGGCGCCCCAAAAAAAGGGGCGCCGCGCGCGAATTGATCGCCTTCCGGATGCGCGGCGCCCAAAGTGGGAAAGGGGAAGCCAACTACCGTTTCACGATCTTCGCCAACCTCGGATCTGTCCACAGTGTCGCGAACTCCTGGTCGGTATACACCGCGCTCAGGCTGGGATATCGTCCGTTCTTTGCCCGTTGCAAGAAGTCCAGCGCGCCATCAATATTGCCGCGCTTGGCGTAGGCTTTCGCAATCAGGTAGTCCATACGCGCCTGCTGCTCCGCTGTGCGCACTTGCGCCATTACCCCATTCTCATTGGGGCCAATCACGTCCGGATCAAGTTCCAGGGCGCGGGAGTACTCGGTCATTGCGCGATCGATTTGCTTTAGCCCCACCCACGCCTCTGCAATGTTGAGGTGCGCCGACGCATTCGATTCGTCCAGCGCAAGTGACTCTTTCAGGTAGCGGACCGCCGCCTTATATTTGCGGTCGACCACCGCCAAAGCGCCAATATTGTTCAGGGCGAGCGTGTTCCTCGGGTTCAGCTTGATTGACTGGTTGAAGCTCTTGCGCGCTGCCGGGTGGTCGCCCAGCTTGAACTGCACGATTCCCAGCTTGTTATAAAGCGCGGAATTCTGCGAATCCAAACGGATCGCGGTCTGGTAGTGAGCCACTGCCATCTGAAGTTGGTTGTCGAAACGCGCCAGGTCGCCTTTTTGTTCCGCGGCCCTGGCCGCCTGCATCGTGGTATCAATGTTGCCTAAATCTGGCCGGAGCTCAGCGACGGCTAAAGGCGCAGCGCTCACAGCCAGGCTCACGATTGCCAGCAAAATTCGAAACTTCGTCATGGGGAACCTCTTTCTTTTTGAGCTTCCTGCCTGAGGCGCTTGCTGCTGCTTCAGCCCCGTGCGATCCGCTCTCGACTTCGTTCCCAGTAGAGGCCGGTCCGGGCCAGCCCACAACGCTATACCTGCTACCTGGCCAATGTGCCGGAGGCTACAAGAACCAGCGCGTAGCCTTCACCTTTGCTGTGTGGGTGTTGCAGCCGGGATCGAAATCGGCTCGCAGTACGTAGTTATCAGCAAAGGCCAGGGGTTACCAACCGTTACATCCGCTACCTGTCGCACGTCTACACCGTTAATACCCCTGCAAACGGGACGATGGGGCTAAGATGGGAATCGCTCGGGCACTGTCAAGGCATTCAAGGTGAAGAAAGATGACCGTGGAGAGCTTAAGTCCGAACGCACTCGATGAAAGACGCGCCGAATTGCTCGCAGTTCTGGCGGCGAAGGAGTTCGTTCGCGCTCCGCGACTGGCCCACCTGCTTACCTATCTCTGTGAGAAGCAGTTTGCCGGAGAAGAGAATCAGATCAAGGAGTACTCAGTCGGCGTCGAAGTCTTTGGGCGCGGCGCATCCTTCGATCAGGATTCCGATTCAATTGTCAGGGTCGAAGCGAACCGTTTGCGCAAGCGTCTCGCCGAGTACTACGCCGGCGACGGCGCTGCCCACGAGCTGCACATCACCATCCCGGTCGGTCAATACGTTCCGCGGTTCACACGCGGCGTTATGCCGGCAGCCGATCAGCCGGAGAAGAACTCCGCACCGCCTGCAGCAGGACTAAACACGCCGACTGCTTCGCACCGTACCGGCGTCATTTGGATGGTCGGAATTGGGACTCTGGCAGTTGCGGCGGGCGTAGTGGCGATTGTGGCGCTTATGTATGGTTGGCGGCTGGGGAGAACCGCGAAAGAACCGGCGCAGGCAGATAACGTGAATCAGGGAACCGCGCCGTTTGAGGAATCACAGGTTGGTCTACCTGTCGGCCCCGAGATTCGTATTCTGGCCGGCGCCAGCCGTAGCCTTGCCGATCATGCCGGAAAACTTTGGAGCGCCGATGCGTATTACTCGGGCGGAACGGTGGTGAAAAGTGCGGCGTCCCACGTTTGGCGCACCCAGGAGCAAGCATTCTATCGCGCCAGCAGACAAGGCAAGTTTCGCTACGACATTCCTCTGACGAAGGGCATCTACGAGCTTCGCCTGCACCTTGCTGAAACGGTCTACGATCCTGAGTCGTCAGATACAGGCGGAGAAGGCAGCCGGCTGATGACCGTGCGTGCCAACAGAAAAGTGCTTTTGTCAATGTTTGACCTGGTGGCAGATGCCGGTGGAAGCCGCACCGCCGACGTGAAGATTTTTACCGGCGTCGAGCCGGCCGCGGATGGCCAACTGCATTTGGACTTCGATGGAGATACCGGCGCCGGTGCGATTTTGCAGGCGATTGAGATTCTGCCGGGAGCGCGTGGGCACATGCTGCCGGTGCGAGTGCTGCCGCGACAGACACCCTATTACTCGAACGACAGCCGTTGGTGGAGTCCCGACGATTATTTTCAGGGTGGACGTTTGGCGGCCTATGGCGCTTCAGTCAGCGGGACCGACGATCCCGACTTATATCAAGCCGAGAGGTGGGGCAATTTTTCGTACGCGATTCCGGCTGTGCCTGGCCGTTATGTGCTGACCTTGTATTTTGCAGGTCGGCATGGGGAGCCGGATCAAGCGGCAGTGCCAGCCGAGGCCGGTGAACCGGCAACACCACGGCTGTTTAATGTGTTCTGCAACGGACACGTGCTGCTTGAAAACTTCGACCTGAAGAAAGAAACCCTTCAGAAGGGCGTGTTGGCTCGCCGGTTTGAGGGTCTGGAGCCCAATGCCCAGGGCAAGCTGCTGCTCAACTTCGTTCCCGTTGAAGGTTACGCGACGGTGAGCGGGATTGAAGTACTGGCACAGTAGTTGGAATGATTCGCGATGCCCGCGCGCTTAAACTCGTTGCATTTGAATCCACTGCTCAACTGTCGACAGTACTCTCCGTTCTGCTATTCTTTTCCCTTACAACGGGGAGCGCGAGAAAATGGCAAAGAGCGTCAATAAAGTCATCCTTTTGGGTAATGTGGGCAAAGACCCTGAGATTCGTTCCACCGGCGGGGGCACGATGGTGGCCACTTTTTCGATCGCCACCAGCGAGCGCTCCAAAGACCAGCAGGGCAATTGGGTCGATCGCACCGAGTGGCACAATATCGTGGCGTATGGCAAGGTGGCCGAGATCATCCGCGACTACGTGAAGAAGGGCTCAAAGCTCTACGTTGAGGGGCGGCTGCAGACCCGCAACTGGGACGATAAGGAACACGCCGGCAGGAAGGTCTACCGCACCGAGATTATCGTCGCCGATCTGTCGCTGCTGTCAGGCCGCGAGGAAGGCTCAGGCTCCTTCAACCGCTCCAGCCAAAGCGGTGGCACATCGTCGTTCGATCAGCGCCCACCCGCCGGCGCCGACGACATCTCGCAACAAGCCGAAATCTCCGACGACGACATACCGTTTTAGTGTGGAATACACCTTGACCCGTTAACAGCCGCTTTCAACGTCAGAGATTCCAATCCACCGAGTCGATCGAAAGTAGCTGCGTAAGCGAAGTTCTCGAGCCAAACGGCATCAACCGTTGGGACGTATCCACGTGCAAACATGTTGAAGAACGGGCGAAGATGATGATCCAAGTGCGAAACGTTTCCGTTGTTCTGGATAGAAATCTGGGGCGCCTCAACCGCGAAAAACTCTAATCGCGGCCCGTCCAGAAATCCGGGACGCCTCACAGACAGAAATCTCCAACTTCCCGCGGCCGAGCTTTCCGGGATGGTCCCGGGCTTCAGCCCTGGCTGGGGAACCGCGTGGTTCGTAGTCCCCATCCTCGCGCTCACTTGCTGGCGCGAGGATGGGAAACGAAGTGGTTGTGGGTGGGACATCCAGTGAAGGTTACTTGCAGACGAAGCTGGTCATCACGTGGGCATTCTGAAAATCGGCGCCGTTCGAGAAGTTGTTCACCAGGATGGAAAGGTACGCCGGCGTTCCGACGCTATAGGTTCCCGTATCGGTGCAACCAACCGGGACTCCGCTCGAAGCCGTCACGGCGCAATGGGAGAGACCGAAAAAGTCATTGGTTTGAATGGAACTGGGAGTGGTGTAGATCAACTGCACCTGGGCCGTGCTGGTGCCTTGGGCGTTGATGACCTCCACGCTGAAGTTGGAGACGGTGCAGTTCTGCGGCAACGGAATTGAGACTTGCTCGTCGGCGCCCAACGTGGAGTAGGCTCCAGTGCTGACACCCACGGGAGAGCCGACCAGCGAACCCGGATTGGAAGCAGGGATGGTGACGTTGCCTGACCAGACCTGCCCGCCGTTGGCGCCAGCCGGCCCGGCATCTCCCTTCGGCCCGGTGGGTCCCGTAGATCCGGTCATTCCAGTCTGTCCCTGCGGCCCTTGAGGTCCTTGCGCTCCGGTAGCCCCGGTCTGCCCCTGAGGCCCAGCAGGCCCTTGGGGTCCAGTCGCTCCGGTAGCTCCGGTATCTCCCTTCGGCCCCTGAGGTCCTTGGGCTCCAGTCGCTCCTGTGGCTCCGGTTTGGCCCTGCGGCCCTTGAGATCCTTGCGCTCCTGTGGCTCCGGTCGGCCCTTGCGGCCCGGCGGGGCCTGTCGCTCCCGGAGGCCCCACAGGTCCCACGGGTCCCGTCGGTCCCTGCGGACCTGTCGGCCCCACCTGGCCAATGTCGGCTTCGAACCAGGCGTCATGATCATGATTCTTGTCGGCGTGTTCCACGTGCAGCAGGTAGGCTCCTGCGGGAAGGCTCGGCGGCAGATTCGCGGTGATGGAAGTGTCGGTCTCATTCACCACGGTCAGCTGTTCACCTCCCAGATAGACGGTGGGCATCTTCGGTCCAAAGTGAGATCCGGTGATGGTGATCTGGGTTCCCAGTAAGTTCTCAGTCACGTTCAGAATCGTCGTAGGCTTGTCGTCCTCGTCCGCGGCTGCAATGACTGAGGCTAACGACAACAGAGCAAGGCAGAGAAACCTGCGTGCAGGCATAAGTCCACTCCTGGGCCGGAGTGCCGGCCCGATGTGATGGTGGAAGGTTGCGACGCCGGGGAAGATACGTGCGCAAGGCCACTGAAGAGCAGCCGCTGCGACATACCGCGGGCATCAAGTCTTTTGCGCTTTTCGCTCATCGCAGATATGTTTTGGGGAGGAAGAAAGGTTACGCGGGGAATTCTGATCGTGATTGCGTGCGGGTGTCAATAAAAAAACAGGCACTAGAGAACAGAGAACAGCGATCAGGGTGCGGCGCCGAACGGCAAGGGTTGGTCTCAAGTGGAAATGGCGGATCTCTTGGCGATAAATCGTGGCTATTTGTCAGAACTCGAAACCGGCAAACGTGATCCGAGCCTATCGATCCTGAAGACCATCGCAGACGGGCTCTCCATCAGCTTGTCCGAGCTGTTTAAGGGGCTATAAACACCTCACACGCTATCGTCCTGGAAGATTGTCGGTCGCGGTGGTATGAATTGGGGGGGGAACTGCGTGGATTCCAAAGCGAAGGGCTCGAGAGTAAGCGCGTGCCTCACTTTGTAATCAAATCGCGTGAAAAGAGCTTAGATGCTCACAGAACTGGCTTGTGTTGCGGCCTAGTTTCCATCTAAACAACAGAATTTAGTTGAGTTAGTAAACAGTTTACAATGCTAAGGTCAAAACAACCGTTCTAATTCTTGCGGGAATGGCGCCGGTTTCCTGACCGGCTGTAGCGCGGGCGTCCACGGCCGCGCTGGTGATGTGTATCACCGCGTTGCTCTCCCAAGCCGCCTGAGCATAGACTCCGACGGCTTTTCGTTTCTGCCATGGCCGTAGCGGAGCGGCATGCGGTCTGTTTCCCTCAAAACCCTGGTTGCAGGACTGGTTGGCGCCGGGACGATGATCTTTGCCGTTGGGATCTCAAAAGTGGCCGCGAACCAGGCCTTGCCTGCGAACTTGGCCGTGCAGGCCGCCGAATCTCCAGCCAAACTCACCATCGACTATCCCGCCGATGGCTCCATCTTCCCGCCCGAAATCACTCCGCCTACATTCCTGTGGCACGAAGAGAACGACGCAGCAACGCGCTGGGTGGTTGAAGTCCGGTTTGCCGACCATTCAGCGCCTCTGCGCATCGATGCCGCTGGTGAGCATCAACAGATGGGTGAAATCGATCCCGAGGCCGGCACCGGTGATCACATGATTCCGCTCACGCCTGAGCAAGCCGCCATGCGCACATGGAAGCCCGACGCCCAAACCTGGGCGCGCATCAAGCAGCATTCGGTCAAGTCTCCGGCAATCATTCGCATTGAAGGCTTCACGGATTCAGGTGCGAGCCAGCCGGTATCGGCCGGCAGCGTCACGCTCATCACGTCCACTGACCCAGTTGGTGCGCCAGTCTTCTACCGTGACGTGCCTCTCATGATCTCTCCGCCGTCGGCGAATGGCTCCATTCAGCCTCTGCCCACGTCGGCACTGCCGCTCATCAAGTGGAAGCTGCGCAGCATCGGCCAGGCCGAAAGTCACACGGTGATGACGGGGCTGCCGACCTGCATGAACTGTCATTCCCTTTCTCCCGATGGCAAGACCATGGGCATCGATCTGGATGGACCGCACAACGACAAGGGCCTCTACGCAATTGTGCCGGTACAAAAGCAGATGGCCATTCGCAACACTGACACAATCCGCTGGAGCGCCTTTCAGGAGGATCTGAACGCCAAGACCAACGCCCCTTCGGTCAAACGCTTCGGCTTCATGTCCCAGGTCTCCCCTGACGGTCGCTATGTGGTCACTTCCATTGGCCCGCCAAATCTGGGCAACAGTCACGACAAAATAAATCCCCGCATGATGACGGGAATGTCACAGCGGCTGTTCAGCATCAACTACCACCATCTCGACTTCACCCAGGTCTTCTATCCCATGCGCGGCATACTGGCGTGGTATGACCGGGAAGCAAAGAAACTTAAACCTTTGCCGGGAGCCGACGATCCCAACTTCGTCCAGACCAGCGCGTTCTGGTCGCCCGACGGTAAATACCTGATCTTCAGCCGCGCCGAAGCCAAGGACCCATATCCACCCAATGCGCCCAAGCCCACCTTTGCCGGCGATCCGCGCGAGCCGCAGATTCAGTACGACCTCTACCGCATTCCCTTCAATCACGGTCTTGGCGGAAAGGCGGAGCCGATCACTGGTGCGTCGCAAAACGGCATGAGCAACAATTTTCCCAAAGTCTCGCCCGACGGCAAGTGGATTGTATTCGTTGAGAACCACACCGGGCTGCTGATGCGGCCTGATAGCAAGCTCTACATTGTGCCATTCGCCGGCGGCGAAGCGCGAATGCTGCGAGCGAACCTGTGGCGGATGAATTCGTGGCACACTTTCTCGCCCAATGGCCGATGGCTTGCCTTCTCGTCGAAGGCACGCTCGCCCTATACCCAACTGATGCTGACGCACATTGATGCGCAGGGAAACGATTCTCCGGCCATCATGATCGAGAACACGACGGCTGCGAATCGCGCAGTCAACATTCCTGAGTTTCTAAATGTTCGCGAAGATGGCCCCGAGCCCGCTATCGAGAAAATCGATCCGGAGGCCACCGAGTTTTATAGCGTGGCCAACCAGGCCTACGAGCAGATGGCGGGTGACCACATGCCAGAGGCGGTCGAGCTTTTCCGAAAGGCCATCGCGCTTGACCCGGATGATGCTGCTGTCCACTTCGCCATGGCCACCGCGCTAAGCAAAGTTGGTCAGGGGCGCGAGGCGACAGAGCAGTACAACCAAGCCTGTGCGCTCGATCCGAACAATGCGGAGTGGCTGGCAAGCCTGGCCATGTCGCTGGCCGTTAATGGCGATATGGATGCGGCCATCGACACATGGCACAAGTCGCTCGCTATCGATCCCGCGAATGCCGAAGTGGAATCGGTGCTGGGAGCAGCGCTGTTTCAAAGCGGCAAACAGGAAGAAGGCATTGCCACTCTCCGCAAGGCTGTAGAGATGGACTCAAAACTGGCCACCGCACACAAGGAGCTTGGATTGGCGCTGTCGCAGTCTGGACAGATGGACGAGGCGGTAAATGAGCTGCAGGCTGCGGTCGACCTGAATCCCGATTCGGCCGAGTATCGCTTCAACCTCGGCTTCGTTCTCAGCATGAGCGGAGACTTTAGCCGCGCCATCGTTTCGCTGAAAGCGGCAGTCACCATGAGCAACGGAAAGGACTGGCGTTTCCTGGCGGTACTGGCTGGCGCATACGACAAAACCGGCAGGGCCGCCGACGCAGTCGAGATTGCGCAGCAGGCGCTTGACGTGGCCGTTGCGCAGCACGACGATCAGGCGACAGCACAATTGCGTGGCGCGCTGGAGCACTTCCAGCAGGAAACAGCGCAGCAGCCCAGCCAATAGAATTCGTCACGGTGGTCATCCCTTGCATTTGAGGATGTGGGAATGACTTCGGCGATTCAAATCGTCTGATTATTCCAATCCCGTAGCTTTCATCACAGCTTCCGCAACCTCATCGGGAGTGAGCAAGTCGACCTTGATCGAAACATGCGCGGTGCGGTAAATCGGGAGTCGCCGTGCGTAGCGACTCTCGAGGTTGTGGCGGTCGGCCAGCACTGGCCGCTCGTGTTCGGTGCCCCCGCAGCGGGCCAGCGTGGTTTCAAGCTCCACTTCAAGGTGCACCAGCAGCGTGCCTTCGCCGGTGAGCAACAGTTCGCGCGTTTTGGCATGCTCAATGGCTCCGCCCCCGAGAGCCAGCACGAGCCCATTGCTGGACGCCAATCGAGCGATTGTTGCATGCTCCGTATCGCGGAAGGCCGCTTCGCCGTGCCGCGCGAAGATATCGGCGATTCTCAATCGGGCTTCAGCCTCGATCACAGTGTCAGCGTCGACAAACCGCCATCCGAGCCTCTCGGCTATCAACGGACCCACCGTGCTCTTGCCCGAACCCATAAAGCCGGTGAGCACGATGCGCTTGATGGGTGCTGCGGCTTTTTTATGATCGTCGCTGGCTGGAGTCATTCTCATCAGTATAGGGAAGGAAGCGGAGTTAGCGGAGTTAGCGTTGTTAGCGGAGCTAATGAGCATCGCTCCGGCGACCAAGCCGTTTCTGACCACTGATCACTAACAACTGACCACTGTTCTTACGCAAACACCATCACGATTGCGCCCACGGTAATCAGAACGCCCCCGACCACCGCAGCGGTATTCAGTTTTTCGCCCAGCAACAGCCACGCAAAGATCATCACCAGGGGAACGGAAAGCTTGTCGAGCGGGGCCACACGTGAGGCCGGTCCCAACTGCAAAGCGCGAAAGTAGCACAGCCATGAGAGTCCGGTGGCCAGGCCTGACAGCGCGAGATACAGGAGCGTGCGCCGGTCGAGGGTGCGAATCTCGCCCTGCTTGCCGAGCGCCAGCGCGATGCCCCATGCAAAGACCACCACCACCGTTGTGCGCAGGGCGGTGGCCAAGTTTGAGTCAACGTGCGCCACGCCCACCTTGGCCAGCAGCGCGGTGGCCGCGGCAAAGAGAGCCGAAAGGATAGCCCATCCAATCCAGGTCATAAGAACATGCTACGCGGTCATGAGAACATGCTACCCGCACTTCGCGATTGGTACACTCCGATCATGGAGACCGGCCGCCCCAGCCGCACAGCCCTTCGCGTTGCTCAGCGCCGCGCCATCCACCAGGTGCTCGACCAGCGGCCTCCGGTCCTCAACGATCCCATAGCCATTCCGCTGCTCGGCCGCGATTTTGCTTACGACGCCGAGCAGGAGTCTTCGCGATTCGCGCGCGCCTTTCGCGCCTTCATGGTGGCGCGCAGCCGTCTGGCCGAAGATCAGCTTGCCGCAGCTGCGGCGAAGGGCCTGGCGCAATATGTCGTGCTGGGCGCCGGGCTCGATACTTTCGCCTATCGCAATCCCTTTCCGCAGGTCCGCGTCTTCGAGGTCGACTTTCCGGCCACGCAGCAATGGAAGCACTCGCTGCTGGCAGCAGCGTCGATTCCAATCCCTGCCAACCTCACCTTTGTACCGCTCGACTTTGAGCACATGACTCTTGCCGATGGCTTGGCAGCAGCAGGATTCGACTCGGCGCGGCCTGCTTTCTTTGGATGGCTCGGTGTGGTGCCCTACCTTAGCCTGCCTGCTTTTCGGTCGTCGCTTGAGACTATTGGCCGGCTGCCTGCGGGCTCGGGCGTTTGCTTCGACTTTGCCCAACCCCCTGAAGCCCTGGAGCCAGAGCATTTGCCTGTCTTTCAGGCGCTGGCGGCACGGGTGGCTGCGGCCGGCGAGCCTTTCCGCCTGTTCTTTACACCCGAACAGCTCCGGCAGGAGTTTCGCGCTGCCGGATTTACGCGCGTCGAGATTCGCACTCCCGGCGAGTTGAACGATATGTACTTCAAGGGCCGGACAGATGGACTGGCGATGCCGCGCGCGGGAGTAGGCATGTTCGCCACGGCATGGAAGTAGAGTCTGCTATCAACTTTCCCGCAGGCAGCGTTGAGAGTGAAAATCGCGCGATTTGCGTCGCAACCCTTCGGGCTGGGGCCAGTTTTCCCGATTTCGTTGTCGCTCGTTGCTAGCAGACACCCGGTATGCGTCTCTCCTCGCTCCTAGAACTCGGAAAAACTGGCTCCCAGCGCCGCCTACGCGAAAGTTGATAGCAGACTCCAGCGCGCTAAGATGTCGTTATGCGCCCGTTACTTTCCGGCAGAGTTCTTTGCGCTGCCGCGTTCGTGGTTCTCGGTTTGGCCGGCTGCGGCTATCACACGCTGGGCGCGGCGACGCACCTGCCGCCCGACGTCAGAACGCTTTCCGTCCCCGTGTTTGCCACGCGCACTGAGGCCAACGGAACCGAGACGGTGATGACTGACGCCGTCATCCGCGAGTTTGCCGCGCGAACCGGATTCAGAGTGACGCCGTCCAGCGACCCGAATGCGGACGCAGTGCTGCATGGAACCATCCTCAAGCAGGTGGTTATGCCGCTGACCTACAACTCGAACACGCAGCAGTCGTCGAGTTTCGTCATCACCATTACGGTTGCGGTGACGCTGAACGCTCGCGATGGCCGAGTGCTTTACAAGAATGACAACTACACTTATCGCGAGCAGTACCAGTCGACAGTGGATCTGCCTACGTTTTTCCAGGAAGATCCATCGGCCGTGCGAAGGCTCTCGCGCAACTTCGCACGGCAGTTGGTGGCGGACGTTCTGGAAGGTTATTGACGGCCGGAACCTTCTCGACCGTTTGGATTCAGCCGGTTACGGGGAAAGATGGTTGGATGCATTGAGTACAGGATGGAAATTCAGGGATAGCTGAATTTGGGCTGATTTGGCCTTAAGTGCTTTAAATAGGTACCCCATTTGAGGCCAATGTAACAAGATTCTTGTTACATTTTCGCGATAACTATTTTGTTTGCTTGCACTTGTCATCGCGGAGACTGGCTTACTTTGCGAGAATTTCGGGGGGGGGGGGGGGTTGGGGTAAACCCCCCA
>Ga0265338_10006800_pt1 | contig 14410 bp, 15 predicted proteins | sample 42126metaG_FD_193579 | JGI IMG/M metagenome (GOLD analysis project Ga0265338, IMG submission 193579) | Rhizosphere microbial communities from Carex aquatilis grown in University of Washington, Seatle, WA, United States - 4-21-26 metaG | ecosystem: Host-associated > Plants > Roots > Rhizosphere... | reverse complement strand
GCGTTATCGCAAGACGCCCTATGACGATCTCTTCGCGCTGCTGGTCGACCGCGACGCGGCTGTGAAGGTCGGCCAGCCGGTGGCCGCGCGATTGGGATCGCTGGACATCGTGCCGCGCAGTGCCAAAGCGAAGGATGTCGCCAGGACGCTGCGCAGCCGGCTGGAGCGGCGCACGCTGGCCGAGGTTACGAATTCGGACCTGGCGCAGGGCCGGCTGATCGAAGTGAACGGCTGGGTCCTGCCGGAGACGCTCGTCCTTCTGTGCCTTCTGGCGGCCTGGGAAAGCTAAGGGTTGCGCAGATAAGTCCGGAGCACTTCGGCGTTCTGCGCGGCGAATGCGATCCGGCGAATCCACTCGCGCGCATCGCCGTCATGGCTATCGGACGCCGCGCCGAATTCCTCGATGGTGCGATAGAAAAGTCCATCAGCCGGCGCATAGCCGAGGGAGAGGCCTTGCGCTTCGGCGAGCAGCGGCCATTCGACGTCGTTGGCGAGCGAATCGATGCGCGACGAGCCCACGATGGTCTCGGCGGCGCGCCGCGACAGACGGCGGACGGCGAACATCAGGTCCCAGGGCCGGCCTGTCGCGATCTCGTAGATGCGATTGACGATCGACTCGGTCGCGCGCAGGCGCTCCGGCTCGGCGGCGAAGGCCGAGGGCGAACGTCCGATCACCAGCATGTCGCAATCCGTCTGCGCGGCGAGCACCGCGCGCAGTTCGGCCTCGCCGCCTTCCACCCAGCGCAGCAGGTGGTCGAAGTCGCAATAGAGGATCGTCGGGGCGCCCAACTCCAAGGCGAGACGGACCACGTCGCGGCGGGCGCGGCCGATGCGGGTTTCGTCGGTGGGGTGGGTGATGATCCTGGCGTCGAGCAGACTGCGGGCGGCATCGTTGAGTGCAGCGGGGGTCGCATCGGTGACGTTTAGCGCGATGCCGGCGAAGATCGCGCGCAGCCGCTCCGCGTTGCGTTCGATGGCGGGCAGGAGGCGCGCTTCGGCATCGTGTACCGTGGCGGCGAGGGAGACCGGCGCCGCCATCCGTCAGCCCGTCGCGCGCGCCTGCGCGGCCGGCTCGGCGCGGATCAGGCCGCGCAGGGAATTGCCGAGCAGCACCTCGTCCGCAGCCGCGAGATCGTCCGGCGTCAGAAACGCTTCTTCACAGCGTCCCTGTTCCAGCAATTCGCGGCGCAGCACGCCATCGAGCAGACCACAGGACAGCGCAGGCGTGAGGAGCCTGCGGCCGCGGCGCAGGAAGATGGTGCTGCGGCTGCCTTCGGTGAGTTCGCCGCGCTCGTTGCAGAACAGGACTTCGTCGGCACCGGGCGTCTTGGCGACACGCGCCTGCTCCTCGTCGTAGAGGTCGCGCCAGGTCGTCTTGTGGCGCAGGAGCAGGTCATCGCTCGCCACACGGTGCGGCGACAGCGCAAAGGTCCAGTGCGACGGCGCGGGGCCGAGCGGGGCGGTGGTGCAGGCGAAAGCGCCGGCCTCGTCGAGCGTGAGGCGGATACGCAGCGCCTCGCGCGCCTGCGCGACCGCTGCGGACAGAGCGACGCGGGCTGCGTCGCGGTCGAAGGGCAAGGACAGGAAGGCAGCGGACGCTTCCATGCGCGCGAGGTGGCAGCCCAGGCGGACGAAATCGCCGTCCCAGCGCAACGTCTCGATCAGGCCGATGGGCCGGCGCACGCTGTCGAAATAACGCGCCTTGAGCAGGCATTCGGCATATTCGGCCTGCGCTTTGGAGTCCTGCACCACGGCGCCGCCGATGCCGAGCGCGCCCTGCCCCTTCTCGATCGTGATCGTGCGGATGGCGACGTTGAAATTCGCCGAGCCATCCGGCGCGAAATGGCCGATGGCGCCGCAATAGAGTCCGCGCGGGCTTTCCTCCAATTCGCGGATGATCTCCATGGCGCGGATTTTCGGCGCGCCAGTGATCGAGCCGCAGGGGAACAGCGCGCGCACGATCTGCTCGACGCGGGTCGCGGGCTTGAGCTGCGCCGCGACGGTGGAGACCATGGTGTGCAGCGTCGGATAGGTCTCGACCGCGAAGAGATCTTCCACCGCGACGCTGCCGATCAACGCCAGGCGGCCGACATCATTGCGCACCAGATCGACGATCATCAGGTTCTCGGCGCGGTCCTTCGGCGACTGGGCCAGCGCGGCCTTGGCGCGGGCGTCGGAGAGTTCGTCGGTCCCGCGCGGCGCGGTGCCTTTCATCGGCCGGGCGACGATGCGGCCCTGCGGCGAGACGCGGAAGAACAGCTCGGGCGAGAGGCTGAGGATCTGGCGCTCGCCATCGTCGATATAGGCGCTGTGCGCCGCCTGGGCGCGGTCGCGCAGGCACAGATAGAGCGCCAGCGGATCGCCGGCGAAGGCGAATCGCGAGCGAAAGCTGAGATTGGCCTGATAGATGTCGCCGGCGCCTATGTAGTCGTGGACGCGGTCGAAGCGGCCTGCATAGGCAGCCTCGTCCCATTCGTGGCGGAGCGGCCCGGCATAGGCCCGGCCGGCGGCGGCAAGCCCCGACCGCGCGATCGATTCCGGCGGCGCGGCGTAGATGCCGAACCAGAGGAGCGGAAGTCCTCCGGCGGGCCAGCCCAGCGCCGCCAGATGCGGCTCCAGCGCGTAGCCCAGCTCATAGGCGAACCAGCCCGCGACGTGGCGGCCCTGGGCCAAGGCGGCCTCGATCCGCGCCAGGGCGGCGGGAACCTCGTCCGGCCGGTGGGCTTGAACGACCGTCTCCGGCGCCCCAAATCGCAGCAGGTGTTCCGCTCCGGGGGTCGCGTCGTCCAGGATCAGGGTGGGGGTATTGGGCACGCACTTACCTGTCTTTAGGGTTCCCGGCACCAATCCCTTGATTTGCCGGAACACGACACCACATCATATCCCAGACGTTGGCGCCGATGAGGGCCAAAAGCGAATTCCGGCCGCTCCGACGAGGGCCGAACCGAGTACCCAAAGCCGCTTGAAGGAGGGCTTTGACCATGAACAGGAATGTCTATTTCAACAGCCCGTTTCTTCTGGGCTTCGAGCACCTCGAAAGACTGCTCGAGCGGACCGCCAAGAGCGCCGCAGACGGGTACCCGCCCTACAATATCGAGCAGGCGGGCGACGAGAAACTCAAGATCACGCTCGCAGTCGCCGGCTTCAGCCGCGACGAGCTCAGCGTCACCGTTGAGGGCCGCCAGCTTGTCATCCGCGGCAAGCAGGTTGAGGCAAACGACAAAACGTTCCTTCACCGCGGCATCGCGGCGCGACAATTCCAGCGCGCCTTCGTGCTCGCCGAAGGGATCGAAGTTTCCGGAGCGGAGTTGGAACATGGGTTGCTCATGGTCGAGCTCGCCCGTCCAGCCGCAGACAGCGTGGTGCGGACGATCGACATCCGCACGGGTGCCGGCAAATCGAATGGGAACGGCGAAGGAGTGTTGTCATGAGCAATGAAGAGAAAATCACCGACCATGTGCCCACTTTCGCGGGTGGACGCCTGACGTACATCAAGCCGACCGGCGACGAGGAAGCCCACCGCCTGGGCCTTATCCCGCCCGGCATCACGCTTCCGCCCGGCGTGAAGCTCTACGTGCTGCATGCCGTGGACGGCAGCGTGCTGGGCTACACCGACGCCTATGACAGCGCCTATGGCGCGGCGGTGCAGAACGAACTGACGCCTGTCTCCGTGCATTAGCCCCCCTCCTGCGCGGAGAAAGGTTCAACGGGAGAAGCCGGTGGCCGAAAGGCTGCCGGCTTCTTTCGTTTGGGAAATGCGTCAGGCCGCCTGGGCGCCGCTGGCTGCCGTCGGCTCGGTGAGGATGGCGTAGACGGCTTCGGCCGTCTTGGCGGCGCGCAGCTTCTCGGTGACCTGCTGGTTGCGCAGGAGGCGCGAGACGCGGGCCAGCGCCTTCAGGTGATCGGCGCCGGCGCCTTCGGGCGCCAGCAGCATGAAGACGAGATCGACGGGCTGGTTGTCGACCGCGTCATAGTCGATCGGCGATTCGAGGCGCGCGAAGACGCCGACGATGTCCTTCAGGTCGGCGAGGCGGCCATGCGGGATCGCGATGCCCTGCCCCACGCCGGTGGTGCCGAGCCGCTCGCGCTCCATCAGCGTCTCGAAGATCTTGCGTTCGGGCTGGCGCACCAAGGCGGCGGCGCGCGCGGCGAGATCCTGCAAAAGCTGCTTCTTGCCATGCACCTTGAGCGTCGCCACGACGCCTGTGGGCTGGAGCAGATCGGAGATCTTCATGAGCGACCCTTGCGATGCCGTCAGGCCGGCGCGCTGACGCGCGCGCGGCCCTTGGCGTGATGGTTCTTGAGCTTGCGCTTGTAGCGGCGAAGCTGCGCTTCGATGTGCAGGAAGGCCGTGTCGAAGGCACGGTGCGCGTCTGGCCCCTCACCTTCGGATTTGATCATCGTCTTGGAATCCAGGTGCAGCGTGCAGTCGACGCGGTAGAACGGGCCGTTATGCGAGAACACGACATTGGCATCGGCGCCGCCGTCGAAGTGCTTGGCAACGGTCTCCTCGAGGCGCGCCCGGACTCCGGCCGGAAGCGTCTCCCCGATCTGGACCTGTTTGCCTGAGACCCGTACCCGCATGGATTTCTTCTGTGCCGGCCGAAACGCTCTTTGCGTCACAATTGTTCCGCTTTCACGACATGCGCCCAACGCGAAGGCGCGGGTGTTTAGGCCCGGCCTTACGGATTGTCAATTCTTGCAATTAACCGTGCCGGGGCAAGGCGGATTCCGCGAATTTCGATTCTTGATTCTTCGGAATTTCCGTGAAACGCGCGGCGCCGATGGCGGCGTCAGCTTGCCGCCGCGGACGCCAGGCTCGCCAGCCGCACCATGCCCGCCACGTTGGTGACCTGGAGCTTGCGCAGGATACGCGTGCGGTGGATTTCCGCCGTGCGCGTGGAAATGCCCATCGCATAGGCCGCGACCTTGTTCGACTTGCCGCTCACCAGATGGTCCATGGTCTCGCGCTCGCGCGGGGTGAGCAACGCGAGCGTGCGGCGCGCCTCGTCGATGCGGTCGGCGTCCCGGCGCCGATCGGCACCCAGCGCGCAGGCCCGCGCGACGTCACCGATCAGCGTGCGCTCGGCGCAGGAGCCTTCGAGGAAATCGACGGCACCGGCCTGGAAGGCGCGCACCACCGTGCCGACATCGGTGCTTTTCGCGAAGAAGATCACCGGCGCGGCGATGCCGTGGCTGGCGAGTGCCGCGAGGAATTGCCGGCCGTCCATCGCGCCCAGCCAGTACTCGGCGACCACGCAGTCGACCGCCATGTCGTCCAGCCGGCCGATCTCCGATGCGCACAATGCGACGACCTCGTAACCGCTGGCGCGCAGCGGCGCGGCCAGCACGCGGCGCAGCGCGGCATCGTCGGCAACGATCGCGACCGTTCGCGCGCACCGCGCGGCGGCGTCTTGCACCTCGACAGCCAAGGCGGATGAGACTTCCAGATCGAACATGGCGGCCACTCCCGAACACACTGCCGACGATGCCGGGACGAGCTTAATCGTGCGCTAAATGCCGATCCGCTTCCTGCCCAAAATGAACATCGCTCATGCGTGCACGATACGGTGCGCCTCGAGCGCGCCGCAATAATCCGACAAAGCATGCAGCGCCGCGAACATGCGCTTCACCTGCTTCGCCTTGTGCGAGGCAAGGCCCGTCGCATAGACGGGCTTCTGCAGGACATGGCCCGGCACGATGAGGCCGCCGGCAACGTCGATCACCATGCCGCGCGTCTTCAGCTCGACGATCTTGCGCCGGACGGTCGCGTGCGGCATGCGGACGGTGCGGCGCACATCGGCCGCCGTCACGGCCACGCGCAGATGATCGGGATACATGGCGATGCCGCGCAATTCGGTCAGCGGTTCGTCGATATCCGCGATGTTCCGGCGCAGGACGGTGAGGAAGACGCGCAAGGTGGAGAAGCCGAGGCCGAAGGCGGTCAGCGCTTCGCTGGTCGCGAGCAGCACGAACTCCGCCGAACTGCGCATGACCGCGCGCGTCCATTCGGGCCGGGTCTGCACATCGCCGCCGGGCAATTGCTCCAACCATTCGGCCGGCGCGAGATCGAGACCGTCCGCGAGCAGACTTTCATAGAAGCGCGCAAAGGCACCGGTATTGGCGCGCACGATGGCGACGCCGCGCGCGTCGGACATGCCGCCCGCGACGAGGCTGATCAGACCATCGGTGCGCTCCAGCATGACCCGCTTGGCGATCAGGATGTCGACGCGGCGGCGCACCGTCTCGACGGGCAGGTTGAGGAAGCGGGCGAGCGCGCTGCGGCTGGTGCCGCGGCGGTCCTCCATCGGCAGCACGCCCGGGCCGAAGCAGGCGCGATTCCGGCTGCGCAGATCGTTGTCCAAATGGTGCGTGTTGGCATTCCATGTCGACAGCGCGATCAGGATGTCGAGCTGGTCGATCTCGCGCACGCCGTCGAACATCGCCGCCAGCCAATCAAGGCCGAAAGCCAGAGTGTGACGCAGAATGCAACGCTCGATCATCGCCCAGCCCGGATGACATCTGATAAGACGTCTAGACCGGGATGCGATACCGCAGGTTGCGCGAGATCAAGGATTCGCGACTTTCAGGACGCCGGCGCCAGCGGGAGCTCGAACGAGAAGCCGGTGCCGCCGTCCAGGCCATCGACCAGCGAAAGGCGCCCGCCATTGGCCTGCACCAGGACATCGCAAATGGAGAGGCCGAGGCCCATGCCGTCCTCCTTCGTCGTCTGGAAGGGCTGGAACAATTTCTTGCGGACGGCCTCGGGCAGGCCGGGTCCGCTGTCGCGCAGCGTCACGCGGGCGAAGCCGGCCGCACCGCGTTCGGTGTGGATGATCAGTTCGCGTTTGTCGCATTTACGCATGGCTTCGACGCTGTTGCGGACGAGATTCAAGAGGATCTGCTGCACCTGAACCGCGTCGACGTTCACCGGCGGCAGGGTTTCGTCGAGCTCCAGTTCCAGCGCGATCGCGTGGTCGTGGTCGGCAAAATTGGAGAGCGCAAGAGAGCGCCGGATGAGAGCGGCCAGATCCTCCGAGGTGCGCATGCCTTCGCGCTTTTCCACGAAGTTTCGCAGGTTCTTGATGATGGCGCCGGCGCGCTTGGTCTGGTTCGCCGCCTTGGCGATGATCGCCGGAAGCTGAGCCAGGGCGTCCGGCTCCGCCGCGTTGAGCGTGAGCTTTGCACTCCCGAGATAGTTCAGGATGGCCGTCAGCGGCTGGTTGAGCTCATGCGCGATGGCGGCCGTCATCTCGCCCATCATGTTCAGCCGCGCGATCCGCAGAAGCTCCGCCTGCAGATCGCGCAGGGCGCGTTCCGATTCGCGGCGCGCGACCAGCAGCTTCTCCTTCTGTGCCAGCAGCGACTGGGTCTGGCGGACCACCGCCCGCAGGCTGACGATATGCTCGGCGGTGGCGACCGCCTCGGCAACGACGTTCGCGAAGCCGGTCAGGAATACGATATCGTAGCGGTCGAATTTGCGCGGAACCGCACTGTCGACCTCCAGCACGCCCCACGGCCCACCCCGGCCCTTGATCAGGACATCGATCGTCGCGACGATGCCGTGCTCGGCGTAGAATGGCGGAAGCCTGAAGCCGGTGCTCTTCGCAATGTCCTTGAGGATCACCGGCTCACCGGTGACGAAGGCGCGGCCCTGCGTCGAGCTTTCATTCGCCTCCGACACGACGTGTCCAACCACGCCCGCGTGCCAGCCGCAACCCGCCACGATCACAAGATCGTTTTCGTCGGCGCGGTAGCGGCAGACTTTCGCGAAGGGCACGTCCAGGCTCACGGCGCAGATGCGGACGGCTTCGTTCAGTATCTTTTGCAGGTCGGATTCGCCGAACGCGAAACTGCCGAATTCCGCCAGAGCCGCCTGCTGCCGCAGCAGCCGCTCCGTCATCCTGGCCGCGGCGCTCGAAGGTCCAGCCTGATTTAATTGCAATATTGCGGCGTTCACGTTCGGCCTTCCAATACTGCGAAGCGCCGCGCTCACAGGAGTCGCGTACGCGTCCGCGGGCCGGCAACGCAAGGCCGAAGGCCATATTCGGCAACTTGTCAGAGAATTCGGGAAATCTAGGGCGCGAACAGCCAAACGACCGCGGTTACGCGTTCCGAACCTAACTTCATTGTAACGTGAACCACGGGCAGGAGTTCCATGCTACACGCAAATTCGGCAATCAAGTTGTACTTGAGTACGGAACCACCTGACTCAAATAAAAACGAACACGACTCTGTATTCGTGCGCAACGGTGAAATAGTCGGCCGTTTGCGCCCTAGCGGACCGCGGAAGCCTGAGGCTCCGCCATGCCCTTGAGGCGACGGCGTTCCACCGAAGACGGGATGCGCATCGCCTCGCGGTATTTGGCGACGGTGCGGCGCGCGATGTTCACGCCGTCGGCGGTCAGCAGCGAGACGATGCGGTCGTCGGAGAGGATTTCCACCGGCTGCTCGTTCTGGATCATCTCGCGGATGCGGTCGCGCACGGCCTCGGCCGAGTGCGCCTCGCTGCCGTCGATCGACTGGATGGAAGCGGTGAAGAAGTACTTCAGCTCGAACAGCCCGCGCGGCGTGGAGATGTATTTGTTCGAGGTGACGCGGCTGACCGTGGATTCGTGCATGCCGATGGCGTCGGCGATGGTGCGCAGGTTCAAGGGGCGCAGATGGCGCACGCCATAGGTGAGAAAGCCGTCCTGCTGGCGGACGATCTCGGTCGAGACCTTCAGGATGGTGCGGGCGCGCTGGTCGAGGCTCTTCACCAGCCAGTTGGCGTTGTTGAGGCACTCGGTGAGGTAGTTCTTCGAATCCTTGTCGCGCGCACCCTTGGAGACTTTCGCGAAATAGCGGGCGTTGACCAGAAGCCGCGGCAGCGTGTCCGAATTCAGCTCGATCGCCCAGCCGCCGTCATTGCCGACGCGCACGAAGACGTCGGGCACGACGGGCTGCACCGGCTCGCTGCCGAAGGCGAGGCCGGGCTTGGGCGTGAGGCCGCGGATTTCCGCGATCATGTCGCTGACGTCGTCGGTGTCGACGCCGCAGATCTGCGACAGCGCGGCGAGATCGCGGCGCGCTACGAGATCGAGGCGGCCGAGCAACGCCGCGATGGCGGGGTCGTAGCGGTTCTGCGCCTTCAGTTGCAGCGCGAGGCATTCGGCAAGATCGCGGGCGCCGACGCCGATGGGATCGAAGCCCTGCAGCGTGCGCAACGTATCCTCGACATCGGCCGGCCCGACGCCGAGACGGGTCGCGACTTCGGCAACGTCGGCGCGCAGATAGCCGGCCTCGTCCACCGAGTCGATGAGTTGGAGCAGGATCAGGCGCTTGTCCTGGGACAGCGCGGCGATCGAGACCTGGTCGAGCAAATGATCCTTCAGCGTGCCGCCATCGGCGAGCGTCGATTCCAGAAGGTCTTCGTCGCCGTCGAAGGCATTGCCGGACTTGACCGTGGTCCAGTCGGTGAGCGAGCCGCTGTCGCGGGTCGGGCCCGGCTGCGGCGTGTCGCCGTCATACATGTTCTCGTGGCTGGCCTGATCCAGGTCCGCGACCTTGGAGAAATCGTCGCGCGCGATCTCGGCGTCGACGGTTTCGGATTTGGCGGGCGCTTCGAGGCGCTCGCGCTCCTCGGCCGCCGGCGGCGCGTTGTCGTCACGCTCGAGCAGCGGATTGCGCTCGAGCTCCTGTTCGCAATATTCGGCGAGCTCGACATTCGACAATTGCAGCAGCTTGATCGCCTGCTGCAGCTGCGGAGTCATGACAAGGCCTTGGCCCTGCCGGATCTCCAGCCTTTGTCCTACGCCCGCCATGTCGCCGCCCCGATGCCCATGGCTATAGCGAGAACCTCTCGCCCAGATAGACGCGGCGCACGTCGCGATCGGCGACGATCTCCGCCGGCGTGCCTTCCTTCATCACCTGGCCGTCATGCAGGATGTAGGCGCGGTCGATAATGTCGAGCGCGTCGCGCACATTGTGGTCGGTGATCAGGACGCCGATGCCGCGGTCCTTCAGGTGCACCACGAGGTCGCGAATTTCGTTGACCGCGATGGGATCGATGCCGGCCAACGGCTCGTCGAGCAGGATATAGGACGGATGGGTCGCCAGCGCGCGGGCGATCTCGACGCGGCGGCGCTCGCCGCCCGACAGCGCGATGGCCGGCGTCTGGCGGACATGGCTGATGCCGAACTCGGCCAGTAATTCCTCGACCATAGCATTGAGGCGGTTGGCGTCGGGCTCGATCAGCTCGGCATGGGCGCGGATGTTCTGCTCGGCGGTCAGGTTGCGGTAGATCGAAGCTTCCTGCGGCAGATAGCCGATGCCGAGCCGCGCGCGGCGGTACATCGGCATGCGCGTGACGTCGACGCCGTCGACCTCGATCGTTCCCGCGTCGGCCGCGATCAGACCGGAGATCATGTAGAAGCAGGTCGTCTTGCCGGCGCCGTTGGGGCCGAGCAGGCCGACGACTTCGCCGCGCTTCAGCGTGAGGCTGACCGAGCGGACGACGGGGCGGCGGTTATAGGCCTTGGCGATGCGCGTGGCGACGAGCCCCTTGCCGCCTTCAATCACGCGAGGGCGGGCGGCTGTGTCGGTCGGGCTGTCGCTGATGCTCATATTTTCGATCGCTGTTCCGGCAAGAACCATGCCTATTCGTGTTTAAGGAAGGATGAAGCCGTCATTTGCCGCCGCTCTGCGGCGGAGGCGTAAAGACTCCCTGAACGCGTCCCCCATGCGTTCCGGCAACGCCGCCGCCGAGCTTGGCGACGCCAGTGACGAGATCGACCGTGAGTTGCTGGCCGCGCATGACGTTCTTTTCCTTCGTCAAGACGACATGGCCGGTCAGCGTCGCGATGCGCGGGCCGACCTCGTAGACGCCGCTCTCGCCGGTCGCGGTTCCGGAATTGGGCGAGTCGATGACGATGTGGCCGTTGGCGAAGGCCTTCTCCGCATGGCCGCCGACGATGAGCAGGCGCACCGTGTCGGCGCGCAGCCGCATGTCGCCCTGCGTGACGATGACGTTACCGCTATAGGTGCCGTTGATCACGCCGGGGCCGGATTTCACTGGCGCCTTCTCGGCGATGAAATTGTCGGCCGAGACGTTGATCGGCTCGTTGGAATTGCGCCGCAAAGGCGACGGCACGGGATCGGCCCAAGCGGGCGCCGCGGCGAGCAACGCGATAAGAAGGAATGCGCGCCTCACTTGCGGGACGCCGGCGGCTGGATCGTCATATGGACATGCCCGTGAAGCTGGATCTGGCTGGTGTTGCGGTCGATGTCGAACATGTCGGCGCGGAAGGTGCCCATCGGACCCTGGCCGTTCACCGCGACGGGTCCGTGGAACAGACCCTTCTTGAGGTCGACGTCGACGCGTTCGGTGTGCAGCTCGTAGCCGTCGTCGGAGAAGACGGCGATACCGCCGCCGAGCGCCAACGTGCCCTTGTCCATGTCGATGAAGCCCCTCACCGCCGTGGCGTTGAGCCAGCGGGTCTTGTCGATCGTCATGTCGGCCTGGACGGATTGCAGCGTGGCGTGGCGCACATTCGCCGGGTCCTGGACCGCCGCGTCGGCGGTGATGACGAAGGGATTGCCCTTGTGGTCGGTGCCGGTCAGGCGCGGCTTGGTCATCGTCAGATCGTTGTTGATGATCGTCCAGTTGCCGGTCGCGAGGGAGAGCTTCTCCGACTGGCGCGGCACTAGCGAATAGGCGATGACGGCGGCGATCAGAAGGCCGGCGGCAAGCGGCAGGACTCGCTTCATCACCACCACGAAGCGGGAATAGCGCAGCGCACCCATCGCGGTGTCGCGGGTGCGCGCCGTCCAGTCGCGCTGGAAGCGGTCGCGCGTGCGTTCTTTCGGCGGCGGCGTTATCGGCTGGACCACGGCCTCGCCCAGCGTGTCGCGGCGCGACGTCACGTCAGGCCCGCGCGCAGGATGTCGTGCACGCTGAGGAAGCCGACGGGGCGGCGCAGCTCGTCCTTTGGATCGACCACGAAGAGATAGGTGACCTTGGGCGGCCTGGCGTTCATGAAGGTGAGCGCCTCGGAGGCGAGGATGTCGGGCGACACGGTCTTCGGCTTGCGCGTCATCACGTCTTCGGCGCGCTTGTTGAGGAGATCGTCTTCCATGTGGCGGCGCAGATCGCCGTCGGTGATGATGCCGATCAGGCTGCCGCTCTTGTCGACCACGCCGACATAGCCGGCGACGCCGAACTTGTCCGAGGTCATGACCATGATCGCCTCGCGCATCGGCGTCTCCGGCGCGACCAGCGGCAGTTCCTCGCCTTTGTGCATGATGTCGACGACGCGGATCAGCTTCTTGCCGAGCGCGCCGCCGGGATGGAAATCGCGATACTGGTCGGCGGAGAAGCCGCGCCGCTCCATCAGCGCGACCGCCAGGGCATCGCCCAGCGCCAGCATCATCGTGGTCGAGGTCGTCGGCGCCAGGCCCATCGGACAAGCCTCCTGCGCCTTGGGCAGCAGGAGCTGGATGTCGGACGACTGCAGCAGGCGCGAGTCGACATTGTTGGCCATGCCGATCAGTGGAATGGAGAGGCGCTTACCATAAGTGATGAGGTCGGAGAGCTCGGCGGTCTCGCCGGAGTTCGACAGCATCAGCAGCGCGTCGGCGCGGGTGACCATGCCGAGATCGCCATGGCTCGCTTCGGCGGGATGGAGGAACAGCGCGGGGGTGCCGGTCGAGGCCAGCGTCGCCGCGATCTTGCGGGCGACATGGCCCGACTTGCCCATGCCGGAGACGATGACCCGGCCCTTGACCGACAGGACGGCATCGATGGCACGGGAGAACTCGCCGTTCAGGGCATCGCCCAGCGCCGTAATGGCGTCCGTGGCGTGACGCAGGACGCGCCGCGCGGCCGCGATATCGCGTGCTTTGACCGCCGCCGGACGGACGCTACGGATCTTGGCGGACGCCATTTAATCCCTTGTTTTTGTTGGCAAACCCTCTTGGGCCGGCCGTTTCTATCCCGGTCGCGCGCCTGCCGGGCCGCGCTTGTAAGCGAAAATCGTGCCAGATGTTACCCAGCCGGAGGGCCGGTTCAAGTTACATTATTGCGGGGAGGTAAATGGGGGATTTACTTCGTTTGGCCCCCTTCGCCGCTGACGCGGCTACGGGCACCTCCCCCGCCGGCCTCCGCTACGCTCCGGCGCGGGGAAGGCGGGCCGCGGAAGCGGCGCGGGAATCGGAGCTAGTGCGCGAAGATGTCCACGTCTTCCCAGCCGGCGAGGTCGAGTTCGGCGCGGGTGGGGAGGAAGTCGAAACAGGCTTTGGCCAGCGCGGTGCGGTGCTCGCGCGCCAGCATGCCGTCGAGCGCCTCCTTCAGCCGGTGCAGGAAAGCGACGTCGTTGGCAGCGTAGGCGAGTTGCTTCTCGGTCAGGACGGGCGCGCCCCAATCGGAACTCTGCTGTTCCTTGGAGAGATCGACGCCGAGCAGCTCCTTCACCAGGTCCTTCAACCCATGTTTGTCCGTATACGTCCGAACGAGCTTGGAGGCGATCTTGGTGCAGTAGATCGGCGCGGTCACGACGCCGAGATAGCGGCGGAACATCGCGACGTCGAAGCGGGCGAAGTGGAACAGCTTCGTGACCGCAGGGTCGGTCAGCATCTTCTTGAGGTTCGGCGCGGCGTATTCGCCCGGCGCGAACTGGACCGCGTGGCACACGCCGTCGCCGGCGGATAGCTGCACGAGGCAGAGGCGGTCGCGGAACGGGTTGAGGCCGAGCGTCTCGCTGTCGATGGCGACGAGCGGACCCAGGTCGAGATTTGCGGGCAGATCGCCCTTGTGCAGCTTGATCTTCATGCGCGGCCTTCTACGCGCGACGCGCGATAGAGTCTCCAATACAAAACCAGGATCGGTATGGAGAGAAATTCCGCCGTAAGCAAGGCAAAACGGGCCCCGATCCGGTCGGCCAGCGCGCCGAGGCCGAACACCGCGCCTGCGAAAAGAAGGTTACCGCCGAGCGAGATCAGCGAGGCCATGGTGGCGCGCTGGGCGTCGCTGAACGCCTGCTGCTGCATCATGCCCTGCGCCACCGAGGACGGGCCGTAGAGGATCGAGGACAGCGAGACGATCGCGGGGCTGGCAAGGCCCGGGAACGCGATGGCGCCGATTCCGGCCAAGGCCGAACCGATGCTGCCGCCGAGCAGGACTGGAAAGGCGCCGAAACGGCGGATCGCGGCACCACCGAGACGAAAGCCGAGCGCACCCAGCGCGTGGACCAGCACGCCGGCAAGGCCGAGCGCCCAGGACGGCCAATACAGGGCGAAGAAGGCGGGATGGAACATGTGCTTGCCCTCGCCGATCGCGAAACCGAGCATCGAGGCGAGGCTGAGATCGCGCAGCCGGACGTTGCGCGCGAAGCCCGCGAGCGCCTCGCGCAGATGGGCGAAGATGTTGGACGGA
>Ga0265338_10006798_pt1 | contig 14411 bp, 14 predicted proteins | sample 42126metaG_FD_193579 | JGI IMG/M metagenome (GOLD analysis project Ga0265338, IMG submission 193579) | Rhizosphere microbial communities from Carex aquatilis grown in University of Washington, Seatle, WA, United States - 4-21-26 metaG | ecosystem: Host-associated > Plants > Roots > Rhizosphere... | reverse complement strand
GCGCTAGCTGTCCCCATCCCCTGGTGTAGAATCGTCACTCGAAAATTGGCAACCGGAAGTGGTCTATGCCCGTTCGCCCACTCCTACAACTCGGCGATCCGCTCCTGCGGCAAAAGGCTCTTGCGGTCGAAGATCCCACGTCCCCGGAAATTCGCGACCTGGTTCAGGATCTTGCCGAGACGCTCGCCCACTGGCGCTCCAACACAGGGTACGGACGCGGCATCGCGGCCCCACAGCTTGGCGTCTTGCAACGAGTTATTTTTCTGAAGCTTCCGGGCGTGGAGCCCTGGCCGCTCGTCAATCCGGAGGTCGTCGAATACAGCGCGGAGAAGATTGTTGTCTGGGATGCCTGCCTCAGTTTCCTGTCGATCTTCATGCAAGTCGAACGCCGCCATCAGATCACCGTCCGCTACCAGAATCTGGCCGGCAAAACTCTGGAATTCGAAGCGGGCGACGACCGAAATCTTTCCGAGTTGCTGCAACATGAAATCGATCATCTGGACGGAATTCTGGCCATCGACCGGGTGACAGATATGAAGACCATCTGCACTCGCGAAGAATTCGAGAAGCGCTACCGCGATTCCAGCCCGTACGCGGTGGCTGCGGCTACAATCAAGAGCTGAAACGTATTGACAGGTGTTGGGTCTTCGGCCCAACACCTAAGGCCCAACGTCCGAGATTGAAACTGTGTCTCTCCACATCGGTATCGTCGCGTGCAGCGCGGAGGGTGCCGCGCTTTGCTACCGCACCATTTGCGTTGAGGGCGCGGACCTGCTCGGTCCCTACAACCATCCCGAAGTGTCGATGCACGGCCATCCCTTTGCGCAATATGTGAAATGCATCAATGCCAATGATTGGGTGGGCGTCGGCGAACTCATGCTCTCGTCCGCGGAAAAGCTGGCCAAAGCCGGAGCTGACTTTCTCATCGCTCCAGTCAACACCGTGCACCAGGCCTTCGATCTGGTTGCGCACCGCTCTCCGCGCCCCTGGCTGCACATTGCCGTCGAGGTCGCGAACGAAGCCAAGAGGAACAACTACAAGCGTCTAGGAGTGCTCGGAACCCGCTCACTGATGGAAGGCCCCGTCTATCGCGACACACTGAAGGCCGCCGGTATCGAGCACCGCGTTCCGGGCGGAGAGCAGCGTGAGCGCATCCACCGGCTTATTTTCGATGAACTGGTGCATGGAGTGTTCCTGCCGCGCACTCAAGCCTATTTCACCGAATTGATTCGTAGCCTGAAGGATGACGGCTGCGACGCAGTAGCCCTGGCATGCACCGAGATTCCGTTGCTGATGACGCCGGAATCCTCGCCCCTGCCGATGCTGGACTCGACGCGCATCCTGGCCAGAGCAGCGCTGCGCAAGGCCGTGGAGGGCTAGGCGCGCCGGATGAAGGAACGCCACCAACTCAAGTTTCGCCGGCTCCCCGGTCTGTACGCCATAGTGCGTCTTGCCGCTGCCCTCCCGTTACCCGCATGGGCCACCAGGGGGGACGTCACCTCGATTACGCGGACCGCAGATGAACTCTCCGTCGTGTGCCCAACAGAGAACCTTCCGCGCGACGTAGAGTCCCCGCACCGCTGGATCTGCCTGAAACTTGAAGGCCCGTTCCCCTTTTCATTGACCGGAGTGCTGCTTTCTTTCATCGAGCCGCTCTCGACGAACAACATCCCGATCTTTGCTGTATCGACCTACGACACCGACTACGTGCTAATTCAGACGGAGTTCGAGCGAACTGCGCTCGATACATTGCGTGAAGCTGGTCACGAATTGCGCTCTTAGGCGAGTCATCTACACGACGCGGAATGACGGTGTGTGCCGCCCGTTCAACCCACCGAATCTGCCAATCCCTGCTGCTGCACATGCGCGCAGGAGCGCTCCTATGCTGTAATAGAAACAACACCCAATGCCTTCTGTACTGACAACCCTGCGCCGCCGCGCCAAAGCTATGCACCGCAACTTGCGCGGAGCGAGCATGGCGGCCCGTGCGCTGGCCTCGACGGACCATCCGCTGCTGGCCCACATTATTCCGATGCGCCGGTGCAACCTGGCGTGCACCTACTGCAACGAGTTCGATGATTTCTCGAAGCCGGTGCCGATCGAGGAAATGTACCGCCGCATCGACAAACTGGGCGCGCTCGGCACGGCAGTCGTGACGATCTCCGGCGGCGAGCCGCTGATGCATCCTGAACTCGACGACGTGATCCGCCGCATCCGTGCCAACGGCATGATCGCCGGGTTGATCACCAACGGCTACCTTCTTGTTGCCGAGCGCATTCAACGCCTCAACCGCGCCGGGCTCGAATGGCTGCAGATTTCCATCGACAACGTCAATCCGGATGAGGTCTCGAAGAAGAGCCTGAAAGTTCTGGACAAGAAACTGCAACTGCTGGCCGAGCATGCCGACTTTCACGTGAACATTAACTCCGTGGTCGGGGGCGGCATTTCCCATCCGCAGGATGCGCTCGTGATCGGCAAGCGCGCGATCGAACTTGGGTTCACGTCGACGATCGGGATTATTCACGATGGCAGCGGCCAGCTACAGCCGCTCGGGGACGAAGAGCGGCGCATCTATCACGAGATGCAGGCCATGGAAAAGAGCAGCTTCACCCGCGTCAACTCTTTCCAGGACAACATTGCCAAGGGCCTGCCCAATGACTGGCGATGCCGCGCGGGCGCGCGTTATCTCTACATCTGCGAAGACGGACTCGTTCACTACTGCTCGCAGCAGCGTGGCTATCCGGGCGTTCCGCTGGCCACGTACACCCGCGACGACCTGCGCCGCGAGTATCTCACCGAGAAATCCTGCGCGCCGCACTGCACGGTTTCATGCGTACACCAGGTTTCCATCTTCGATTCCTGGCGGGCTCCGCAAAATCCGACTCCGCCGATTCCTGCTCCGAGCTCAGACAGCGAGCTGGTGCAGATCAAGTAGCGGTTGGCTACGCGTGACCCTGCCACTACCGCGCGAAGCCGGAAAGTCTCAATAAGAGTAACCGCCTGATTTCAAAAGTTGGGAAGCGGTGGACTCTCAGCATTCAAGTTTTGTATGCTCGGGCGATGGCGAATCGAATTGTTAAAACCTACCCTGAAAATGCGCCGGGGCCGTTTTATGTGCAGCATGATGAGTGCATTACCTGCCGAGCACCGCAATCGGTTGCGCCCGATCTGATCGGCTTTTTCGAGGACCCGTCCGGAACCGGCAGACGAAGTCATTGCTACTTCAAGAAGCAACCGGAAACGGCAGGAGAAATCGACCGCGCAGTGAGAGCCGTACAGTGGAACTGCTGCGGCAGCTATCGGTACGCGGGTTCAGACGCCGAAGTGAAAAAGCAATTGAAGAGGGCGGGCTGCGAAAACGCAAGCGAGGAGCGTCCCCGTCATAAATAGTTGGCGAAAAATCGACGATTTCACTCAATGGCATATCGTGATTGCTGAGAAGCGAAGGAATCCAATGGCTTCAAAGGCAAGCAGTGACGGATCTTCAAAAAGCGTTCGAGGCTGGCCGCAATGCTATGAGGAGCAGGCGCACGGCATTACTGGTGTCCGTACTCGCCTTCATGGCAGTGGACACCAGCATCTATGAGTGTGTCCATCACCGTTATGTGCTGGCGGTACTCTCCCCAGTATTCTTCCTCGTTGTCATGCCGTGGCTTGGCTGGAAATGGATCAAGCCCGAACGCTGAGTTCCTAACTGTTGAAACATGCCCATTTCGCTCATTGACCCCTGCCGGGGGTTTTGAGTGCTATGGCCTGATTTCGCCAGCTTGAGTTTATACTTGCTCAAGTCGAGGAAGACAAGCGATGTCATTTGACATTTGGTGGGCACTCTTCGGGGTGCCACTGTTGACTATGGTGGTCGCTTGGATCGGTCTTTTGTCGGGCTGGGGTACGGAAGACAACCGGGTCCGAATATGGATCACAGTCGCGATGTTCTTCCCTACATTGGCTACGCTGATAGCTTGTAGCGGTCTGGCCTACGTACAGTGGGGCGGAAGGGTCGATGCCCTCAAAGTTTACGGGGAAGGTTTTCTCGTTTCGTTACTCGGTGCAGTGTTGTGTTGCGTTGTCTCTCTTGAGTTTCGGCGCTGGTTCTCTGCTGTGGCGCTTCTTGTTTCGACTTGGATGTTGGTGTTGTTCGGACTGATGGCTTCAGCTGCTGACTGACTGTTGAAATATCGCCATATCACTCATTGACCCCGCCGAGGGGGTTTTGAGCGTAATCGGCCACGAGGCGTTTTTTTGGCTAATGGAGCTTCGAGTGGAGCGAGCCCCTAGACTGCTATTTGACTTGGAAATTCGCCGGGTCAAGTCCTACGTTGTTGTGAAGCTGCTCTGCGGTCATATCCCAATCGTAAACACGGGTAGAGCCATTCTGTAGCTCCTCCGTGTACTGAAGATCGTAGTGCCGAGGCAGCGTGATTCCGTTGTCGGTCTGGAAGTCGCTGAATCGCTCCTCGATCGTATAGCGGATTTCCTGCTGATCCACGCTGGTGGTGATGCCGTGGGCACTGCCTTGGGGTGTGACCAAAGCCGAATAGACCGTCTTCACGTGGCGATAGGTCTTCGGATCGAAGTAGACCTTGACGGTCAATTCCCCAGTGCCTGGCTTCGTGAAGTACCGAATCACATCGAGTTCTTGACCGTCTACTTTCTTGATGCCAAGGGACTCCAGCCTTACCCGGTTCGGATCAAGGTTTTGCAGAGCCCATGCGGTCAAGAATTCTCCGCCCAGCAAGCCCTCTTCGACAATGAAATTCTGAGCGCTCACGAACATTGCGAAGTCGCTGTATTGGTGGGACGCAGTTGCAGCAGCGAAGGAAGTTTTGTCGCCGTCAAAGATAAATTGTTCCCCCCGCCAATTGCCTTTGCCAAACCTCATCACGAATTTCGATTTGCGGTGATCGGATACCAGGCCCCAACTGCCAACAGCTTCACCTGCTCCGCCAACCAGAATCTTGAAGCGCAGCGTGCCTTGTATGGCGCGCGACGTGATGGCAGCACGCGCTTCTGCCGTGCCGATGGAGTCGAGGTGTTTGGCAACGATTTCTTCCGGCTTACTGTCGGCCGCGTGAGCTGAAGACAAGAGTCCCGCAAACGACAATGCGAGCACGATGTTCTTCGTGTTGCGCTTAACTCTGTTCAGCATCGTCGAGGTACCTCTCTCTTGAATTCCCAACCCAAACGGTCCACCCGAAGTCGTATCCACGTCGGTTCCATCCCTCCACGCTAACCCCAATGGAACGCCGTTAGCAAGTCAGTTGGTGAAACATCGCCATAGCACTCATCTGACCCACCAGATTTCACGCCCGACTTTGTTCGCGTATTTCTGGGACATCACACTAACAGTCTGCGGAAAAGCTCGCCGATGTCGGTATCGCCGTGGTAGAGCGGCGCTTTAGCGCCGCGTAAGTCGTTCTAGAATTGTGCGGGCTTCAGCCCTGGTGGTCGTAGATCCCGCCGAGAGCAGAGTTTTTCCGCAGCCTCTAGGGTGATGTCCAGGAAACACGTGAACAGAGTCGGGCGATCCTTTCCAGGATGGGATCAGCGGTTGTCGTCCAAACGAAGGGACGGGTGGAACGATGGTAGTGCTGGACGAATACGTCGATCTTCTGGATCAGGTCCTTCGCCAAGTCGGCCGGTCGGTCTGAAGAAGTGCAGGTTTGTTCCTGTCGTTTAGGCGTTAGTTGCGCAATTTGGCCAGCTCACCCTTCGCGTGCTCATTACTAGGATTCAACTCGACGGACCGCGTATATGCCGCACGCGCATCTTGGACATCGTTCGTCGCCTCGTAACCATCTCCTAGGCTGTCCCATGCATTCGCGGAATCGGGATAGGCCTTCGTGTTCACTTTGAAAAGGACGACGGCTGACGACGGGTCTTTTTCTTGAAGAAGGGCGTAGCCCAGCCGATTTATCATCTGCTCTTCGCCGCTCACGTAACGGTGCATGGGATCGGCAGCAAAGTTCTGGAATGCCTTCCACGCACTCTCTTCTCCCGTCCGGGCAGCGGATCGCATGGTCTCGGCAAACGATCCTGGGCGGTATCTGATCTCCATGATGTGCTTGGGTGCACCGTTTTCATCGGAACTTCTTGCCAGAAACGCTTTCGCCGCAGCTTCGTGTTTAACGTAGGCATTCAAAAACTGCAGCGCGTAAAGTGCGACCCACGAATAACTTGCATTTGCATCCTCCCGTCCATAATCGGCGACTTGATCCTCCGCAAATGTTGCTGCATTCTTCATGCGCTCAAACATGGAACAGAACTCAGGATGGGACATCCCCAGCATGTTTACAGTTAAGAGATTCCCGTGTGTCCATGCATTAAGAACGCTGCGTCCTATTCTGTCATTCGATGGGCCACGGTAGTTGTCAAGATTTTCAATGTAACTCATGTCGTTTGCGGCGAAGAACAGGAGTGGGATCTTCAGCTGCTCTGGATGAACATCTTCAGCGGCCGTCACAAGTCCTGGATAATAGCGCATACTGCCGTCCATCTCAGCCAGGACCTTAATACGTTGGTCGCGCGCAGCGGCGAACAGACTCGATATCCCTCCCCAACTGAAGCTCACCACAGAAACCATTGATGAATCCGTATCAGGCAGACCACTCGCATACGAAATAAGAAATGAGATGTCGAGAGCTTGAGTATTTATTCCAGCCAAGTCGTCCGTCATATCGCGCGATGACGCTCCCATCGAGGGGCTGGCAAGAACGACGTAGCCGTGACTTGCAAGGTACTCGCACAGGTCAGCGTTCTCCCATGCAGTGGATGAATCGCTGGGAGCATAAATGATAACGGGGTAGTGTCCTTCAACCGGATTCGTGTCGCGGACTGCCCACAGAGGCGTTGTGAAGGAGTTCCTCAATCGCGCACGCCATTTGTTGTGCTCTTGATCAGACGTGTCGAAGTGAATCTCTCTGTCCGCCAACGCCACATAGTCTCCAACTGTCATCGGCTTACCCCTGCCTTGCAGCGCGGGATACCAGATGAGCGTCTGCAGAGGACGGCCCTCTTGCCTTGCAGATGCGTCCGTACGAGCGGATGTCGCGGGAAACTTTCGCGAGGGATCGTATTGGTTCACCAGCTTAAGGCCAACATGATACGGCCCGGGCTCTTGCAAAAATTGGAACGGAGGAAACTCGGAGAGCGCCACTCCCGGGCGGACGAGGACAAAAAGTACGAGAGCTGTCAGTGTGCTCGCTTTGCGAGTCATAGATTCTCCTGCTTACCTGTCTAAATTGATGTCCCGGAAATACGTGAACAAAGTCGGACGATCTTTTCCAGGATGGGATCAGCGGTTGCCGTCCATACGAAGGGACGGGTGGAACGATCGTAGTTGCTGGACGAATGCGTCGATCTTCTGGATCAGGTCCGTCACGCTGCGGAACGAGCCACGGCGAGTGGCGCGTTGCCTGACGAGGGCGAACCAACGCTCGACCTACTAGGGACGCTTGAGAAATTACCGATCCTCTTGCGGCACTTCCAGCAGGCATTCCTTCGGATCCTTGTCATCCCGCAAACCAAGGAACACGGGCGCGCGCAACTTCGGCCCGCTGCCTTCGTTGGTCCCGCCGGTCCATTCCGCGTACTCGATTTCCGCGACCAACTCCGGCTTCACCCAAAACACCTTCCGCAGCGCTTCCACATCGCCGGTGAACGGATTCTTCTTCGTCTCTAACTTCTGCAGCACTTTCCACATGTCGGCCAGAGCCTTCTGGTCGAAGCCGCTGCCCGCCTGCCCCACATGAATCAACTGCCCCTTCTTGTTGTAGAGTCCCAAAACGATCGAGCCAAAATGCGCGCGCGTGCCTTCCGGTTCCGTGTAGCCACCGATCACGCACTCCAGCCGGTGCGTGATCTTGATTTTGAGCCACTCGCGGGTGCGGCGCTCCTCGTAGAAACTGTCCCGCTTCTTCGCCAGGATTCCTTCGAGCTTTTTCTGCCGAGCCTTCTCGAACAGCGCTTTACCGTGCTTTTCGTAGTGATCGGAATAACGCACCGCATGGCCCGCCACGAGGAGCGATGCCAACTTCCGCTTGCGCTCCCCGAGCGGCACGCGTCGCCAGTCATAGCCATCGAGGTACAGCAGATCGAAGGCGTAGTACAGAACCGGAACATCCGCATTGGCCGCCGCGCGTCGTCCCCCGGGACGAAATCCTGTCCGCTGCTGCATCAGGCTGAACGACGCCTTCCCTTCATCATCGAGCGCGACGACTTCACCATCGAGGATCGCCGTCTTGGCTTTGACGAACTTCGCCATATCCTTCAGTTCCGGATAGCGCGGCGTCAGATCATTCTGATTCCGCGACACCAGTCGCGCCCCGCCATTTTCGATGAACGCGATGGCGCGATATCCGTCCCACTTGATCTCGAAGAACCACTCCTCCCCATCGAAAGGCTTGTCCACTGACTCCGCCAGCATGGGATGAATGCTCGTCGGCATCGGCCGCTTCACCGGGCTCGAACTTGAAACCACGGAGGACGCAGAGGAACTCTTGGTTCTCTTTCCGTTCGTATTGGAAGGCGCGGCCTCGGCGTTCTTCCTGTCTTTCTCGGTGTCCTTGGCGTCCACTGTGGTTCTAAGCTTCTTCTTCTCTACCCGCGCGACCGCGTCCGCCAGCCAGGCCGCCTTCAACTTCCCGCGCCCCGTGGGACGGCTTTTCCACTCCGCGGATCCCGCATCCCCCGCGATTTCCGCCAGGCTGCGTCCGCTGAGTACGGATTCGTCGATCCCGTCGATCTCATATCCCTCGACCACGAACTCATCGTGCTTCTTGATCAACAGCCACTCGTTGCCTTTGCTGCCCGGACGCCGCCCGCGCATCTTGATCAGCGCGAAGTCTCCCTTGAGACGTTTCCCCTTCAACCGAAATTTCAAATCGCCCTTGACCAGCATCGCCGCCGCTTCCGCTTCCGTGCCCGGCACATATTTTCCATTCACGGCAACCGGCGAAAGCGGCTGCCAGGTGCCAACGTCCCATACCATCACCGTGCCGGCGCCGTAGTTGTTCTCCGGGATGTTGCCCTCAAAGTCGAAATACGAAACCGGATGATCCTCAACATGCACCGCCAGTCGTTTGTCCGCCGGATCGAGCGACGGCCCATGCGGCACGGCCCACGACTTCAAGACGCCTTCCATCTCCAGACGGAAGTCGTAGTGCAGTCGCGTCGCATCGTGCATCTGCACAACGAAACGGTTCCCCGCCTTGGTCTCAACCTTCGGAGGTGGCTCAGGCGTCTCTTCAAACCGCCGCTTCCGCTTGTATTCTTCGAGCGCCATGGACGCCTTCATTTAACCACAGTGACTCAGAAGCATCGAGGTTGTGTGGGGACGGGCGCCTTCGCCTGTCCATGCCGAGCGAAGCTCGGCGCCTGCCTGCGGCCACGACAACTCCAGATTCGATTTAGTATCCTCGCACCATGAAACGCGAATTCCCGGAAGTCCCGCTGGTCGGCGTCGGCGTCATCATCATTGAAGACAGCCGCGTCCTGCTGGTCAAGCGCGCCCACCCACCGCTACAGGCGCAGTGGTCCATTCCCGGAGGAGTGCTCGAGGTCGGCGAACTGGTGCGCGAAGCCGCCATCCGCGAAGCCCGCGAAGAGACCGGACTCATCGTCGAGCCCGGAGACTTGCTCGGTGTCTACGACCGCGTTCTGCGCAACGCAGAACAGCGCGTGCAGTATCACTACGTTTTGATTGATTTTCTCTGCCGCCGGGTTGGCGGAGAACTCCAGGCCAGCGACGATGCCGCCGAAGTCCGCTGGTTCACCCGCGATGAATTGCCGCCCCTGAAGCTCGCCGAAGATACGGTCGACGTGATTCGCAAAGGATTTGAAAAGCTAGGACTGTGAGTCAGGCTCGTCCGCGATGCCCTCGTCTTCCCACTCCGCATCGCACGCATGACAATGCCACGCTTTGCGATGCACCGGCATCGGCACGCGCAAGAATGCGCTCATATACGCGATGGGCCGGTCCAGTTCGCGAAAATTCACGTCGAGCGACCGGCACTTCGGACAACGAGGCTGCTCGTACAGGCCGATTCCTTGCACGTAGAGTCCTTCAAGGATCGGTTCGTCGAGCAGTTGCTGCGCATTCTCGGCGTCGTGAGCGTGCACTCGCAGCTTGATCCCGCCAATGAAGTTGGAGATGAACCAGTCGAGGCGTACCAGGTTTTCGTCCGCCAGAAAACATTCAATGCCCGCCGACTCCAGACTTCCCTTGGCCAGCAAGGCTTCCGGCAGATCGCGAAACTGGCGGATCATCACCAGGTCGCGGACTTCAATTTCTTCGCGCGCGGCGGGCGGCTCTTCTTCAATGGGCTGCAGGTTGCGCTGGTCCAGCTCGTCCTCCAGCGCTTCCCACGCAGCCTCGGTCAACGCTTCCGGATGTTGCGCCAGCTTCAGCAACTCTCCATCCAGCATCTCGGCATAGGTTCGCGCCAAGCGGCGCCGCTCTTCGTGTTCGGCAAAGGAAGACACGAGGCAAAAGGATACCCCGATTCGACGGCGCCAGCCAAGAACCTGGGAAAAATAGAACGGCCCGCAAGCACTTGTCTGAATCAACAAGGCCTGCGGGCCGTCCGGTGGACTGTTTGGGATTGACCAAGAGGTGGTCACTCTAACGTGGCCTCTACGGCAACTCCGGGTGCGCGTTAATGGCGCTCCTGACCGACCTGCGCCAGGCGGAATCAATCCTTACATCACCGGTAGTGTGCGGGCTGTAGCTTCCGGCGCGATCGTCTCTGCGCCCGAAGCCCCGCTTAGAGCAACCGCTCTAAGTCTCAGCCACCTCACCTGGTCTTTGAGTACCCCAACTACTGCCTTCAGAACTTGTCATCCGACCACCTCCTTTCCGGTGTAATCGCAGATTAGTACGAAACCCGATGCGGCGTCAATCGGGGCATCGCTGCAGGTAACAGGAGCGTAACTCGCTGGGCCAGCCCCCAACAGTTTGGTTTGGCGACGCGCTCAGACTCCCGACTTTCACTGCCTTCCGTCGTGCGAGAGTTCGCGCTGATAGTCGCTCCAAGCTGATGGAGCAAGCTCCGACAAACTGCATCCGTGTGACACGGTGGTTAGGCACTGGAGATTCACATCGAAACCACGGGCGGTTGGCATACCCGGCATTTGTGTCATCCGCACCTGGAGGATTTCCAGCGGTCCTCCGGTAACGTGCGGACGTCCAACAGAATAGCTTTGGTCGCCGTACACCGGATCTGTGTCTGAGATCACCTCATACTCCAATGGGATCGTACCCTCATATCCGGCAGACGTGCCGTTTTTCAACCCCTCTACGGAAGTCCGAGATCTTTTCAACTTGCCGTCGACAACTTCAAATGTAGCGTAGACACCCCAAGGTCGAATTCCGGCATAAGTCATGGCGGACAGCAGTCGCATTTCTGATGGATAGCTGAGCGTCACCGTCAGTAGCGATGGCCTGATCCAGACCTCAAAAACACAGTCTCTACTCGTACACCTGGGTTTGGTCCAAACGCTGGAAATTTGGGCGTTCGGAGTAGGGAATCCTAAGGTGGGGAGAGACGGTGGGAATTCCTGGACACCACTACCGCCGTGACTCAAAGCGAAGTCGCGCACTTCTGCAAAGTCAGCGGACGCGAACGAAAATGACTTGAGGTCGGTGAACAATGACTCGGCTTTTCGCCTCTGGTGAAGCGCGTCAAAGTACAACAATAGCCAAAAGCCCGAAACGAGGAAGAGGACCGCGATGATAAAACGCGAAAAAGAGCGAAATCGACGTGGGATATGCGACACTTGCGCCAACGATTACACCCATTGTATTAGACAATCGGACAGAGTCCGCAGTTCCCATCTTGATCTTTGGTGAAACCAGATGAGATAAGAAGGGGCGCTGGCCCAGCCTCCCTCATCTCAGAATCCGGACTGCCCCGTCCTTGTCGCGGTGTTTGCGACAGGGCGGGGAATTTGATTCCCCACAATCCGCGGCATGAGGCCATTCTGAGTGTAAGGGGGACTTTCCGACAATTGTGTGCAAGGGAGTGCTCGAACCTCGTTATCTATAATGACCACCATAGAGGACACCGAATGAGATCAATCATCGCGTCGATCGTCTTATGTCTTACCGCTTTAGTCGCACAGGGACAGGAAGTCTGTCGGCAGCCAAAGATCGTCAAAACGACCGGAACTGCTGAGTTGAAGGTCACTCCCGATCAGGCGACAATCCAACTTGGTGTCGAACGCCAGAGTGCTACGGCAAAGTTCGCAAAAGCCGGAGTGGCCAGCACTTCGCGGAAGATTTTAGCAGCGTTGAAAGAGTTGAACATCGAAGACAAAGACATCCAAACCGCCTATTTGTATCTGGAGCCGATGATCGACTATCGAAAAGGCCTGCGTATTACCAACTTCACTGCGGAACAGTCGTTATCCATAACTGTTCGCGACCTTTCCAGGTTAGATACCGTGATGGACGCGGTGATCTCCGCCGGAGCCAATCGCATCGGTGGAATTGAATACCAGTCAAGTGATCTGCGGAGATACAAAGACCAGGCACGCGATGCGGCCGCCCAGGCTGCCCGCGAAAAGGCCGAGGCACTCGCCAAGGCGCTGGGGAATCAGATCGGCAAGACTTACTCTATCGAGGAAGTGCCACAATCTGAGGGATACTATGGATCTGTGGCGGGGTTAATGGCGAACACGTCTATGGACGAATCCAGGTCGCGCGGTCCATCCACAGCGCCGGGGCAGTTGACGGTCAAAGCGTCGGTGGTGGTCAGCTTTGACCTGCTATAACACCTCTCCCACCTCAGCACCGCACGGATCACGGGCCGTCAAACGGGTATTTTGAGTGCAATGCGGTCTTGCTCTCGATTTGTTTCTTGTTTTCTTAGGCTTACGTGTCATGACACAATTGTATATCCCATACCGTCATGACATTGTGTTCCTGCAGGAACACTTCGTCGGGCAGCATCGTGCCCCAAGCTCACGGCAGCCCGAATGCATACACCGCGCTGCCCGCTGCAATCGCCACAAATTCCTTCCCATCGACCGCGAAGGCCATGGGCGCAGCGTAAACCGCGCCTCCCATTTGGAAGTGCCACAACGGCTTGCCCGAAGCCGCGTCGAAGGCGACGAAGTTTCCTTCCGCGTCGCCACTGAAGACCAGGCCGCCCGCCGTCGAGAGCACCCCCGACCACGTCGGCGAGGTGTGCTGAAACTTCCACTTCACCTCGCCCGTCATCGGATCGATGGCCTTCAGAAATCCCAGGTAAGGCCGTGCTTCTTCCGAAGGAAAGTAGGCGCTGCCATAAAACGCGTGTCCCGCCTCATACGGCTGTGGAGCGGTGCTGAAAATGTCGCACTGATCGCGCGCTGTCACGTAGAACAAGCCGGTCTGCGAATCGTAAGTGGGCGGCATGAAGTTCGTTGTGCCCAGCGCGCCGGGGCACACAGTGTGTCCCTCGAGAGTGGGGGAAGCCTCTTTCTTCGCTATCGGACGACCTTCGTTGTCCTTCGTGTCGCTCCACGTCTGCTTGCCGTATGCGGTTGCCGACATGAGCTTTCCAGTAGCACGATCGAGCACGTAGAAAAATCCGTTGCGATTCGCCTGTGCGATCAAGTGCTTTCCGCCCGCCTCGATCAGGATTGGAATCTGCGTCGCGTCCCAGTCGTGTTCGTCGTGCCTGGTGAACTGGAAGTACCAGTTCATCTTGCCCGTGTCGGCATTCAACGCCAGCAGCGAATTGCTGTAGAGGTTGTCGCCTGCGCGCCCCTCGCCTCGATTCGACGGTGCAGGATTCCCCGTGGGCCAGAAAATCTGGTTCGTTGCCACGTCGTAGGTTCCCGTATTCCATGCCGGAGCGCCACCGACTTTCCACGAGTCGCCTTCCCAGGTTTCATGTCCAGGCTCACCCGGCCCGGGCACGGTGTAGAAGCGCCACTTGCGGGCCCCCGTGTCGGCATCGTAGGCATCAATAAATCCGCGCACGCCGTACTCGCCGCCGGAGACGCCAATCACCACCAGATTCTTCACTACTAGCGGCGCGACGGTGAAGCTGTGTCCGGTGCGATAGTCGGCTGCGGCCACGTCCCAAACGACGTTTCCAGTCTTCGCGTCGAGCGCGATCACGTGCGCGTCGAGCGTTCCCAGAAAAACTTTGTCGCCCAGAATTGCCAGCCCACGGTTCACGCGCCCGCAACACGGACGAATGTCCCCGGGAATCTGCCGCTGATACATCCAGATGGGCCGCCCGGTGCGGGCGTCGAGCGCAAAGGCGCGGTCGTCCTGCCCGGTGGCGTAGAGGATGCCATCGACGACCAACGGAGTAGTCTCAAGCTTGCCGGTTGCTCCGGTCTGATAGACCCACTTCGCAACGATCGTGCTGGCATTCGCCACCTTGATCTGGTCAAGCCCGCTGAAGCGTTTTCCGGAA
>Ga0265338_10006795_pt1 | contig 14416 bp, 21 predicted proteins | sample 42126metaG_FD_193579 | JGI IMG/M metagenome (GOLD analysis project Ga0265338, IMG submission 193579) | Rhizosphere microbial communities from Carex aquatilis grown in University of Washington, Seatle, WA, United States - 4-21-26 metaG | ecosystem: Host-associated > Plants > Roots > Rhizosphere... | reverse complement strand
AGCGAATTTTTACCTCCACAAAACTAGCAAATTCATGATTTTGGGCTGATTTTGTGCGTTGATTCGATTGGCTCATAGGAGACACCGCGAAGGCCGCGCAATTGGCCTAGAAGCCCTCCGCGCTGTCGAATCTTCAAAAATCTCGCCTCGGAGTTTTTTATGCCGCTGCCAGGCCGCCCACGCACGCCGACTTCGATCCTTGAAGGCCGCGGTGCGTACAAGCGCAACCCGCAGCGGCGCCGCGATCGCGAGAATGAGCCGGAAGTGACCGGCGGCCTCGGCCCTCCTCCGGAGCGCTTCATGATCCAGGAGCCAGAATCGGGCTACCAGGAAGCCGCGCGGCTTCGCACTCTCTGGCAGGAGATCGCCGAAGAGGGTCCCTATATCACGAGCGCCTCGCGGGGAACCGTTGAGACGCTCTGCTACATCAAGTCTGAGATTCGCCGGCTGCCGCTTGGATCGAAGCGCCTGGCGCAGCTCGCCAACACCGAGGACAAGCTTCGCAGTTCGCTTGGCCTCACCGAAGCGGCTCGATCGAGAGTGAATGCCCCGAAGAATCCAGCGGCCGCCGGTCAAAGCGCGCTCGGCGCGCTCGCGCAAGAAGCCCGCAGCCGCCGCGCCGTCTAAACCTGGCCACGCGGAGATCGCGAACGAATATGCGCGAAGGGTGGTCGCGGAGTCGGAGGTAGCTTGCAAGTGGGTGAAGCTGGCGTGCCAGCGGCATCTCAACGACCTGGCCTGGCAGCGGAAGAGCGAATTTCCATACCGGTTCGATCCGCAGGAGGCGGGTCGAGCGTGCCGCTTCATCGAGCAATTGCCGCATGTGCGTGGGCAATGGGCGCGCGCGCCGATCGGCGGCACTGACCGGATCCACCTGGGCGATTGGCAGGTTTTCATCGTCGCCAGCCTGTTTGGATGGATCGAAAAGCGTTCGAAGCTTCGCCGGTTTCGCGAAGCCCTGGTCCTAGTACCGCGCAAGAATGGTAAATCGACACTCGCTGCAGCCATTGGGCTCTACATGCTCTGCATGGACGGCGAGTATGGCGCTGAGGTGTATTCGGGCGCCACCACAGAGCGCCAGGCAATGGAGGTTTTCCGCTCAGCGTGGCAGATGGCGCGCAAGACACCGGAGCTTGAGAAGTTCTTCGGCGTGCGCGATGCAGTCAAGAGCCTTTACGTCGAGGACGACGGGAGTCGCTTTCAGCCGATGGTCGGAGATCCTGGCGACGGAAGCTCACCGAGCTGCGCCATCATCGACGAGTATCACGAGCACCCGACAAGCTCGCTACTCGATACGATGCAGACCGGCATGGGGGCTCGGCAGCAGCCGTTGCTCTTTGTCATCAGCACAGCCGGCAGCAGCGTTGAGGGTCCTTGCCGCACCATGCAGCGCGAAGTCGAGCAAATGCTCGAGGGGCGCATCGACAACGAGCGACGCTTCGGCATCTTGTTCACGGTCGACAAGGAGGATGATTGGAAGTCAGAGTCTGCGCTTCGAAAAGCAAACCCCAACTACGGCGTATCGGTCTCCGCCAACTTTCTCAAGGAGGCGCAGGCCAACGCCATCCAGTCCAGCCACAAGCAAAACGTCTTCAAGACAAAACATCTTGATGTGTGGGTCAACGCCGCCGCGGGCTGGATGAATATGGCGGCATGGGATGCCTGCGCGGATCCCAGTCTCAATATCGAAGACTACCGGCGCACTCCCTGCGAGGAGGGCGTTGACCTGGCGGCGAAGGTCGACCTAGCCAGTCGCGTCAAAGTGTTTCGCAAGATCATCGATCGCAGGGTGCATTACTTCGCCTTTGGTCGGCACTACGTTCCACAAGATCGCGCGCAGGACGGTGATCATCAGCACTACCAGCGCTGGATCGATGACGAGAAGCTGATCGCGATTCCGGGTCCAGAGATTCAGCTTGAGCTGATCCAACAGGAAATTGAGGCCGAGGTCTCGCAGTACGACCGCAAACATATTGCCTTCGATCCGTGGTCGGCGTTGCAGATGCAGCAGAATTTGGGGGCCAAGCTGCCTGAAGGCGTCGTGGTTGATGTTCCACAGAAGGTCGAATTTCTTTCCGAGCCAATGAAGGAAGTCGAAGCGGCTGTTCTGAGCCGGCGCTTCCATCACGACGGAGATCCAGTGCTGAGCTGGGCTATTAGCTGCGTCATGGTCAAGCCAGATCACAACGACAACATTTTCCCGCGCAAAGAGAAAAACGGCATCGCCAAAATCGATCCCGCCTCGGCGCTCTTCAACGCGATGCGCTTCGCTTATGTCGCACCGCCTAAAACTGAATCGGTCTATGCCCGACGGGGGTTGCTGGTCATATGAGTGTCGACTTCCAGGATGTACTCCTATTCCTCGGCATCGCCTCCATCGTCGGCGGCGTTTTTGCTTTTAGCAGGCCAGCCGCGGCCATCGTCTTCGGTCTCTTCTGTCTTGCTGCGGTGCGCAATCTCGCGCGCCTGGCCGCTCTCAAGGGATCTAAGCCGGAAAGGAAAGGCTGATGGGTTTTTTCACCCGCGCGGTAGGCATCCGGAATCTTTCCATGGAAGATCCCGCACAGCCTTTGCTTCCCTTCTCGGCCTTGATGGAGTCGCTCGGCATGGGCCGTTCCGACGCCGGCGTCATGGTCAACGAGAAACAGGCTATGCGCATTACGACAGCGTTCGCCTGCGTGGCTATTATCTCGTCCGACCTGGCCGCGCTGCCGTTGCCTGTTTTGCAGCACATGCCGGACGGCTCGATCCGTGAAGCCTTCGAACATCGACTTTATCCGATCCTGCAGTCCGAGCCGAATGCGGATATGACCAGCATGGTCTATCGTGCGGCGGTCATCGCATCAGTGCTGGGCTGGGGTAATTCCTATAGCTATATTCGCCGCGACGGCGCGGCGCGCGTCATTGGGCTCATTCCGATGCCGTCTGAAAAGACGAGCGCGGTCCTGATTCCGAAGAAGCAGCCCAACGGCGCTGTGAAGAAGATCCTCATGTACGCCACTACGGCCACCGAGGATGGCCTTGCGAAATATATCGACGCGGAGAATATTCTGCACATCTCCGGACTTTCCTTTGACGGCTATGTGGGCATGTCGCCGGTTCAGAGTTGCAAGAATGCGTTCGGCATCGCCCTGGCCGCCGAGAAGTTCGGCGCCCAGCTCTTCGGCAATGGTGCCAAGGCCTCTGGTGTGCTGTCGCACCCGGGCCAGCTGGGCACCGAGGCCCTTGAAAACCTGAAGAAGTCGATCCGCGAGGCTATTACCGGCGAGAACGCGCTGCGGCCGCTGGTTCTGGAAGAGGGGATGAAGTGGGATCAGACCACGATCAATCCCAATGATGCGCAGTTCCTTGAGACGCGCAAGTTTCAGCGTGAAGAGATCGCGGCGCTCTATCGCGTGCCGATGCACCTTCTGCAGTCGCTTGAGCGGGCCACGAACAACAACATCGAGCATCAGTCGCTCGATTATATCCGCTACTGCCTGCGACCCTGGGCGGTTCGCATCGAGCAGGAGATCAACCGGAAGCTTCTCTCAGGGCCCTACTTTGTCGAGCACGACTTTAATGCGTTTCAGCGCGGCGATTACACGTCGCAGGTTACGGGCATCGTCGCATTGCGCAACGCAGGCATCTACCACGCCAACGACGGCCTCCGGCAACTTCGCCAGAATCCCATCCCCGTCGAAGATGGCGGTGAGGTGCGCATCGTTCCGCTGAACATGATCCCGCTCAAGTCGCTCGCCAAAGAAGAAGACGAAGCGCCGCCGGCCGAGCCCGGCGGCAACACCGACAGCAATGACGGCGAGCCGATCACCGACATGCGGCGCGACCGCATCGTGAACGCCTACCGCCGGCTTTTCCGTGACGCGGTGGGTCGCATCGTTAACCGCAAGAAACGGGATGAAGAATTTGCTTATCGCGCGCTGCAGCCGGTCATTGCCTCCATGGCTGATGCGCTGATGGCGCTGTTTTTCACGCCCGATGCCGAGATGAAGCAGAAGGCTGAGTCGGAGTCTAACGCGCTGGCGACAGCCAATGCGAAGGCTTCTCTTAATTGGGCCGCAAGCGCGGCCGAGCTGGCCACCACGATCGCCGACCAGGCCTATACCGCGCTCTTCAAAGCGCTGATTGGTTAAGGAGAAACATGAAGATCAAAGCCCAACGGCCTGTTTTTCGCGCAGCGCTCCAGTCAGACGGCACGCTTGAGCTGCTCGTCTATGAAGAGATCGGCGAGAACTACTGGACCGGTGGCGGCGTCACCGCCAAGACGGTTAAACAACAGATCGACCAGGCAGGCGCACACAGCCGGATTGCGGTGCGGATCAACTCGCCGGGCGGCAATGCGTTTGAAGGCGTGGCGATTTATAACCTGCTGCGCGCGCAGGGTAAGCCGGTCGACGTCTTTGTCGACGGCATCGCGGCTTCCGCCGCCAGCATCATCGCGATGGCCGGCGACGCCCGCATCATGGGATCCAACGCCATGATGATGATTCACAATGCCTGGTCGGGGTGCCAGGGCTACGCCGACGATATGCGTAAGATGGCCGACGTGCTCGACAAAGTTTCCGTATCGGTTGCGCAGACTTACATCGATCGCGCTGGTATTAGCCAAGAAAAAGCCAAGGAGTTGATGGACGCGGAGAGCTGGCTGGGCGCGAAAGACTGCGTCGACCTCGGCTTAGCCACCGGCATCGCAGAAGACGACGAAAACGACGATGCGGCCATGGCGCTGGCGCGCAGCTTTAAGGCGCTCGCCCGCCTCAAAGCGGTACCGGCGTTTCTCAAGAATGATGCCACCGGCGACGATACCGCGTGTGCCTGCCCGTGCGATCCGTGCCAGGCGGGCGATTGCACTGGCTGCAATTGTGGCGGATGTGATTCAGATACCTGCGGCGCCGAGGCCTGCAACTGTCGCGAAAAAGATCTAGGGAACGCCGCCGATCTGAGTGTTTACGAAGCCGAGCTGCATCTCGTCGAACGCAGCTGCTAACCCGAGTTCAAGCCACGCCCTGCATAGCCGTCCCTCTGGGCCGACAGGGCGAGGTGTGCGATGCAACCTGCGCCAGGGCGCCGGCGGGCACGCGACCAACCAGAGCAAAAGGAGAAAATCGAATGACCTACGCGAATCAATTGCGTGAAAAGTTGGCGCGGAACGCTACGGCAATGCGCGCCTTGCTGGATGTCGCGAAGAAGAACGACCGCGGCCTCACCACCGATGAAAAAACCCAGTGGCAAAACATGGTGACCGAGTGCGAGGGCATCGAGGAATCCATCAAGGCTGCTGAGAAGATGGACAGCATCGAAGCCGGCCTCAATCAGCCGCAGGATGACAAGATTCTCGCCTTCCCCGGCGTGCGGGACAACGCCACCGGCGACCGCAAGCAAAAAGACGACAGCCCCCACGCCAAGGCATTCGGCAAGTTTCTGCGCAACGGCCTCGGCGGCCTCACCAGCGACGAGCAGGCCATCATGCAGAGCCGCATGATCTCGGCGCCTGGCGGTATCCAGAACGCCCAGACCATCACCACCACCGGCGGCGGCTATCTCATCCCGCAGGGCTTCAGCGACCAGCTCGAGGAAGCCCTCAAGTGGTACGGCGGCATCCTCGGCGAGGTTGACACATTCGAGACCGAGACCGGCAATCCGCTGCCCTGGCCGACCGACAACGACACGGCGAATAAGGGCCGCATGCTCGCCATTAACACCCAGCTCACCGAGACCGACGTCACCTTCGGTCAGCTCACCTTCAACGCCTTTATCGGCACTTCAGATCTGATCCTGGTCCCGCTGGCGCTCATGCAGGACAGCTATTTCGACCTCGATAGTTACCTGGCGCGCAAGCTGGGCACGCGTCTCGGCCGCCTCATCAACTACGAGTGCACCATGGGCGGCGGCACCACGGTTCCCTATGGCATTCAGCCGGCAACAATCGCTGCGGGCAACACCACGCAGGGCACCACGGGCACCAGCACATCCATCGGCTATACCAACCTCGTCGACCTGCTGCACTTGGTCGATCCGGCCTACCGCGATCGGCCGGATGCGAAGTACTTCTTCCATGACACGACGCTGAAGGCGATCCGCAAGCTGCTCGACAGTTCCAATCGTCCGCTTTGGCAGCCCGGCATCTCTGCCGGCTTCGGCAACGGTTTCCCGCCCACCATTCTCGACAAGCCGTATGTCGTCAACAACGACATGCCGACCATGGCTGCCAGCGCCTATGCGGTCGGCTTCGGCGCGCTCAAGAACTACAAGGTGCGCCGCGTCGCCGGTGGCACTACCATCATGCGGCTCACCGAGCGGTACGCCGATTACCTGCAGGTTGGCTTCCTCGGCTTCCTGCGGTTTGACGGCAACCTGCTCGACGCCGGCACGCATCCCGTGGCTCTCTGGCAGAACTCGGCCACCTAGTCAACGGCGAATGTGGGGGCGGTGTTGGGCCGCTCCTACGCTTTCTCCTTCAGCGCGCAGCGGGCCGAAGCTGGGCCGCCGCGCATCTCTTCCGAGGTTCCTCATGAAGATTCAGATTATCCAGTCCATCGCCGGCCACGCGGATCCGCGCTACGACCTCGCCGACTTTTCGTTTGCGCCTGGCTCTGTCATCGAGATCAACGATTTTCTCGCTGAGGCGTGGGTCGCTTCCGGCGTCGCCATTAAGGCTGCAAAGGGCGACAAGGTCACAATGCCGGCCGAAGTTTACACCCTGCGCGCGCAATCCGCTGTGCTAATCGCAGAGAGTAATTTGTCGGCGGCGGAGTAGTCATGGCCCTTCTTACCCTTATTCAGCCGCAGCAGGAGCCGGTCTCCGTCGCGCAGCTCAAGAACTTCCTGCGCCTCGATTCCGGTTTCACGCAGGATGATGGGCTGATTGGCAGCTTGATCACCGCGGCGCGCGAGTGGTGTGAGGCGTTTTGTGAGCGTGCATTTGTCTTCCAGACGAAGCGTTTGCTGATGGACTTTTTTCCCGGCTATGTCGATTTCAAGATGGCTGGCCAGCGGGTGAGCTCGCCGTTTGTTTCCGGATCCAATGCGGTCCTTGTGGGCATCCGCTATGCGATCGCGCTGCCCTGGCCGCAAGTCCGCAGTATTGCACTTTTTCAGTACCAGGATGAGAACGGGAACCTCCAGGAGATGACGGCCAACGCCAACTTCATCCAGGACCTCGATTCCCAGCCGGCGCGTCTCATGCCGCTCTTTGGCCAGATGTGGCCGGTGGCGCGCGTTGTTTCTAATGCTGTTCAAGTCGACTATGTGACCGGCTACGCGGGGCAGATCAGCGGCCTCGGGATGACGGCCGGCTCGGCGGTGCTCACTGCCGCGTTCACCTTCCTGCCGCGCGATGTCGGCGCAGCTGTCACGATCCCCGGCGCGGCCACGGCAGGTGAGCCGTTGGTCACGACGATTGCCTCGGTTGCGACAAATGGTGTAGCAACGCTTGCGGCAGCCGCCGCGACGACAGTAAGCGGGCAGCCGACGTTCTTTGGCGTGCTGCCTGTTTCGGTGCAGCTGGCCATTATGGCCCTTGCTTCGAAGTGGTATGAAGGCCGCATCCCTGACGGCGACGATGTTCCGTTCGGCGTCAAGGCTCTCCTCTATCCCTACCGCGATTTGAGGTTGTGATATGACAAGTTTCAAGGTTGATCTCGCCGGCAAGAATGCTTCGATCCTGATCCTTCTTCTTCTCGACATTCTTTTCTTCGCCGTCGTGATTGCGCTCTCGTTTCGCCCCGAAATGAAAGATCTCGCCAACAAGGTCTGGGAGCTGTTCGGCAGCACGAATGGCGGCCTTCTCCTGGTCCTCAACGCCGACAGTAAGCGGAGTGATCCTCCTCCACCGCCAGGCGGCCCCGCAAACCCTACGAAGTAGAAACCCCCGTCGCTCCTGCGACAGAAACGAAGGACACTCTTATGGATTTCAAAACCCTTGTTGCCGATGTCGAGAACGTCGAGCACACCGTCGTCGGCTGGATCGCCAAAGAATACGCCAAGCTCTACAACGCTGAGCCGACACTCGAGGCTGTCGCCGACGCAGCTTTCGCTTACGCCGTTCCGGCAGTCCAGATCCTCATCTCGGCCACTGGCAACAGCGCCGCGGCCACGCTCATCGGCAATGTGGCCACCGAGGCGCAGAAGGACCTGCTTGTCGTCAGCGCGCTGATTCACGACTTTGGTCCCACCCCCAGCGCCGCCGGCATCCTCTCGACGATCAAGAGCAACCTGTCGAGCTTGCTGGCTGACTCGCACATCACCGACGCGGTGCACGTCGCCATCATCACCAAGGTCGTCAACGCGCTCGGCGTCCTGGCCGCCGCGATCGCGAAAGCGATTGCCTCTGCCGCACCCGCGCCCGCATCGGCTGCTGCTTAGCTTCATGAACCGCTGGTTCTGGCTTGCGATCGTACTGGCTTCACTCGGCCTCGCCGCGTGGGGTCTGTCCGGTCTCACGCAGCACATCATTGTGGCCTTTGACCACTGGGGCAACGCTGCCCCTGCGCCTGGCGCTATTGAGTCGGTCGCAGTTGACGTGAAGCGCACGCTGGAAAATGTCAACCGTCCCTGCCGGGGCGCCGCTGGGCCTGATGCCTGCGGGACCCTGGCCGAGGCCAACAAAACCATGGTCAAGATCGGCGACGCCATCGTGACCACGCAATTCCAGGAGCGAGCCGTTCAGCCCCACATCATCGAGGCAATGGATGAATTCGGGGCGACGGCGCGCCATCTCAACTCAACGGCTGACGCGGCCACGGGGTTGCTCGGCACGGCCAACACAGCCCTCGATCAGCTCAACGACAACACGACAGGGCTGTCGCCGCTGATGCGGGCCTATCTCAACACGGGTAACGATGTCGACGAGTTACTCAAGCGTAAGGCGGTCAGCGACACGCTCGACAGCGTTGCCGGCATCACCCACAACATCGACGGCGTCACCTTCGACTTTCAGCGTGTGACTCACAAAGCGGCCGAGGACTATCTCACGCCGCAACCCTGGTACCGCAAGCTGGGCCGCTATGCCAGCGATGGCTTCGATTACGGTGCGCTCATCGCGCGCCATGTTCCTTAGAGGATTCCGATGCAATTAACCGAACATTTCAGCGATGCCGAGCTGGGCGTCGCCGGGGCCGAGTCGCGCGTCATCTCAAGCGCGATCTTCCTCTGCTCTCGCCTGCTTGAGCCGATCCGCGCGCAGTTTGGTCCGGTGCGCGTGCATGACGGCTACCGCTCGCCTGAGCACAACGCCTCGGTGGGCGGCAAGCCGACGAGCTGGCATCAGTTCAATGGCACGCAGGCGGCAGCCGATATCGATGTGCTGCCCAACGGCTTTCAGCAGGTCTTCGACTGGATCCGCCTGGCGAGTGGGCTGCCGTTCGACAAAGTGATTCTTGAAACCAACGCCGCCGGCGAGCCCGCAACCATTCACCTGCAGATCGATGCGGTGGTCACGCCGCGGCGCCTGGCATACACCGGCCACACCGGTGCGGGCACAGTCTACGTTCCGCAAGAGGTTCGGTAAGTGGTCAGACTTGCTGCGCCGCGCGATCCGCTGGTCATCAATGCGGGCGAGCTACGCCATCCCATTGAGATCGAGAAGCCAAGCTACGCGCCCGACGCGATTGGCGGCATGTCGGTCATTCCGACGAGCTGGGTCAACGTGCGGTCGACCTGGGCGGCGATCTACACCGCGGGCGGCCGCGAAACCTCGATGGCCTCGCAAGTGGTCAGCCAGGTGTCGCACACCGTGAAGGTGCGGTGGACCGCGACGGTGCTCAAGGCGAATTACCGCGTCGTGTTTCAGGGCCGCATCTTTATCGTCGCCTATGTCGAGAATGTAGGCGAGCGCAATCGCGTGCAGCTGCTCTATTGCAATGAAATCGACGGAGGCGGCGTTTGATTCAGGCTGGTTTTATTGCGCTGCTCAAGAATGACTCCGCGACCAGCGCGCTCATCGGCGCGAAGATCTTCCAGGGCGCCACACCTCCGGATCTTACGCAATATCCGTGCGCCAGTTTCAAGCTTGTCGGCGGGTCCGGTAATCCCACCTTTCGCACGTCGGGGGTCAACCGCCAGCGCGTGGAGTTCAACGGTCACGCCACCGACTATCCCACAGCCGATGCCATCCGCACTGCCATCACCAACGCGCTCGATGGATGGACACAAAAGCTCGATGACGGAACCAACGTCATCACTACACTTCAAGCCAATCCTGGAACCGACTTTGAGCCGGGCGAAGCACGCATCTTCCGGTGCATGGTCGAGTTCTATGTCCTCTACACCCAGCCCAGCTAAGCCTGGGATCTCGCAAACTAAGGAGCGAACAGTATGAGCTATACCGGATCCAAAGCACAACCCGGGCGGGGATCTAAACTCTCGATCGGCACCACCCCCACGGAAATCGGCGAAGTCAGCGATGTCCCGTTCAACCGACCGGAATGGGATTTTGTCGACGTCAGCAACTTTGACTCGGCAGTCGATCAGGAAATGCTGCCCACGATGCGCAAGGCTGCGTCGTTCACCGCCAAGGGTAACCGTGTCGCAGCGGACGCTGGCCAGCTCCTGGTCGAGGCGGCCTACGCGAGCGGTGCGCTCAATTCTTTTACCCTTCTACTGCCTCTCGCCGCCGGGCAGACAGTCACCGGCGACAAGTATGTCTTCAACGCCTACGTCAAGAGCTGCCAGTTCGACGTGGCCACCACCAAGCAGGTCGAATATTCGATTTTGTTGCAGACTAGCGGGCCGATCACCTACACCGCCGGTAGCTAGTAAGCTGGATGAGTTAATTTGGGAAATTATGTACTTGACTCCCTTAATTTGGGATGCATCGGAGAAGCAAATGAGTGACGGCGAAAAAGCCAGAATTATAGGAGAGGCGGTCTCCGCTTTTCAGGAGGCCAGGGTGGAGCTGGCTTGCATCGACGCGAAGCTGGACCTCGTACGGGCGGCCTATCTCGCCGCCATCAATTCAATCGGCCACAAAAATGGCCGCCTGTATGAGATTCAGATTCACGAAGGCGCACTGAAATTCGGCGTCATTCATCCTTCGCATCCAGAAGATCTCCTGGACGGTGTTGGGCTGAAGAAGCTTGTCGAGTCGCGCGAGCAGGCGCAGTCGATTTTATCCGCCGCGAAGGCCAAAGTCGGCAGCTTGGGTATCACGTCGCTCGGCTAGGTTGGAGTCGTATTGAATTCACCAGGCCGCCCAGTGGCGGCTTTTCTGTTGGAGGAAAGATGAAGAAACGTAAGATTGCAAACACGGTGGCGGATTCCACGTTGCCCAAGACGCCGATCACCATCGGCGGCAAAACCTACAACCTTTGCTTCGATCTCGGCGCGCTTTCTGAGGCCGAGACGTTGATCAATGCCGAGCTTATTCGCGCTAACCGGTCTGATTTGATCAACCTCTTATTCGCTCTCCCGGTGCAGAACCTTGCCAACACGCGCAAGATCTTCGCGTGCGGCATACGAACCTTCCATCCGGAGCTCAGTTACGAGGAAGCGCTCAAGCTTCTCACGGTCGACGCGCTCTATGAAGCTGCGACGGCGATCCGCTTGGCATGGACTGCCGCGAATCCGGAGGCGAAAGATCCCAGTGACCCTTCGCGGGCCGGCAAGTAGGCCGGCCGCCGACCTGGGAAGAGGCCTTCATGTTCGCGCGCGCAGAGTTCGGTCTGAGCAAGAAGGAGTTTTTCAGATTACTTCCGCGCCAGCTCGCGCAGATGCAAGATCATTGGATTGCTGGTCGCCGCGAGCGTCACATGCTGATCGCTATGCTGCAGCGCGATCTAATTAACTACAGCTTTTACAGGCCTAAACAGCTTGTAACGCTAGGTGACTTGATTGGGCCAGATCCCTCACGAAAGCCAAAAGCTCCAGGGCGCCGTATGACGGCTGGTCGGCGAGCCAATGTCGCGAAGCAGATAAGGGGTCTTTTCGGAATGCTTATGGCTCAAAAGTAACTAGGTTTGCAACTTCGGTGACCTGAGTATCTAAGCGGGGCGGTGCTATACTCAGCGGCCATGGGCATTCTTTCGCTGGTTGTCATCATCTTCGGCGGAGTTCTGATCGCGATCGTAGTCATCGCCAACCGCTCTGGGGCGAAGCCGAGTGAAAGTTCGACGGGCAAAGTTTTCCGTTTGTCGCCACAGGGGCCCGCTAATGAGAATTCTGCGATCGAGGACGTCCGTCGTGAGGCGTTCAGTCAGAAGGCGTCAGCGGAAAGGGATCGCGGCCCACGACCTGCGGACCCAATTGATGGGTCGACACGCTACAGATGGATGATCCAGGAGGAGCTGCTTCGACAGCATGGGGAATGTGATCTTGATACCGCTAAGCGCGCCGACGTTGAGTTTGAAGGAATAGTTGCTGAAACAGTTCCGGTAGAAGGCGTCAAAAAGAGCTTCTATGCGAAAGTCGCAGGAGCGAAGCATGATAACTCTGATCACTCATCGCGGACTCGTATCATCGATAACTGTAAGGTGTTTGATACTTTCGATCTGAAGCGGGAGCCTGAGAATAGGTTTGATTCAAATGCGATTGCCTTATTGAAGCGCGAGACTGGCGAGATGTTGGGCTACCTCGATGCGGAGCTGGCATCCGAGATAGCGCCAGATTGGGAAAAGCATGGACTTCGGTGGGTAGTCATGCTGCGGCATAAGAATTACAGCCCCGAGACGGGCAAGGTTGCTGGTGCAACGCTCTTTGTAATCCGCTTGACCGATGCCTATGCGGCGCAGCTTGAGAAGGCCGCTGAGCCTGCCGCAGCGAATTGAAGGAGTGACTTAGGGTGTCCAAATCAATCTATGCTGAGAATACTCGGGATGGGATGGTTGCCGCGGCGATCGAAGAGGAAGCTGCGACACGACGCCCTCTGAGTTTCTGGAAGATGGTCGGTGCGATCGTCGTTGGGAATCTTCTAACCGGCCTCGTCGTCGCGTTGGTTTTATTCCTGAAATCATTGACTGAGCTTTATCGCTGAGCAAAGTCAGTTTCTCGCTACCAGAAGCCGCCTTTCGGGGCGGCTTTTCTATTGGAGTCAGGATGCCGATGCGCCTCGACATCACGGGATACGAGGAGCTGAATCGGGAGCTCGGGATGTTGCGGGGGGCTGTGCGTGTGGACGCAACGCGCCAGGCGGTCACCGAGGCGGCGGCGCTCATCCGCGATGCCATGATCGAGGTCGCGCCAGTTCTTGATGCGACGACAGCTAAGAGCACCGCGCTCTCGCCGGGTGAATTGAAGTCGGGCATTCGCTTTTCTGTCCGCAAGATTAGCGATGGTTTGATTCGCGCAGTTATCGGCCCTCGTCGGGGGACCGGCAGGGCGGCACACCTGGTCGAGTATGGTCACCGACTCGTCAAGGGCGGTGTGTCCCGGGTCGGGGCCAAGGGGCCAGTTGGGCCTGGGCGGCAGATTGGGGATGTACCGGCGCATCCATTTCTGCGGCCGGCATACGAGGCAAGCTGGCAACTTTCGCTCGAAGCTTTCGTTGGTGCGTTGAGGGTGAGCCTTAAAAGGTGGGTGAACTGATGTCGAGCGCTGGGATCGGAACAGTACGAGCTGCTTTTGTTGCGGACACAAAAGGCTTTGATGTCTCCGTCGAAGGGACGGGGAACCAGCTCAGAGCGGCCGCACAGGCGGCAAATCTCGCAGCGGACCAGATTGTTGCCGCCGGCGAAAAGATCGATCGCACTGCGGCGCTCCAGGGGCGAGCGGCCGAGCGTGCACGGAGGGCTTGGGAGAAAGAGCTTCTTGTTCAGCAGCGGTCCGCTCAGGCCGACATGGAGACCGCGCGCGCCAAGGAGCTTGCTGCTCTCAAGACCGACATTCTTTCGCGCTCGCTTGAGGGTCAGGGCCGGGCGCAGGAATTCGTCAACGCAGCCACCGAGCACAGTGTCCCGGCGATGGCCGCTGCATCAGGGGCTGTGCGCCTCCTTGAGGGTAATTTCAATAACAACATCCGCGCGGCAGAACGATTCCTGTCGACGTCGCTGGGTCTGGGCCCCGTGCTTGCTACCATGTTCCCCGTGGTTGGCGCGATCGCGCTGGGTGCGGCGGTCGTTCGCGTTGGCGGCGAGCTGATTGATTTTGGGAGACATGCGCAGGATCTGGCGGACCGTTTGGGCACGAATTGGTTGACGGGCGCTATTGATCAGCTGACGGGGGTTGGAAAAGAGATTGCGGATCTCGATGCATTGACCTTGAAATGGGATCAGGACATCGATACCACGATCTCGAAGATGAAATCCGGAGCGCTCGCCGATATCGCGCAGGCGCAGGGTCCCGCGGTCGCAGGTGGCTTTGAGGTTTCCGGGCTCCAGACCCGTCTCTCTGGTAATGAGAGGATGCTTACCGGTCTTCGTGAGCTACTTACCGTGCAGCAGCGCGTCGGCACGATTGCTGGAGTGGGCCAAGGGACAATTAAGCC
>Ga0265338_10006794_pt1 | contig 14417 bp, 17 predicted proteins | sample 42126metaG_FD_193579 | JGI IMG/M metagenome (GOLD analysis project Ga0265338, IMG submission 193579) | Rhizosphere microbial communities from Carex aquatilis grown in University of Washington, Seatle, WA, United States - 4-21-26 metaG | ecosystem: Host-associated > Plants > Roots > Rhizosphere... | reverse complement strand
GGAAAAGCAATACGCTCAGATGGCTGAATGGATCCCGCTGGAACGGCTTGATGAACTTGGCATAGCAAGTTCTGTAGACTGTCGCCCGTTTGTAAAAAAGGCTCTAAAGTAAGATGCAACTTTTTCTATCGTCATACCGAGCGGGTGTGCATGATAAGGAGTTACTTAAATTTCTAGGTGACGTAAAGAAAATTGCAGTTATCACTAATGCTAAAGACTATAAAACCCCTGAAGGTCGCCGCAAGAGAATAGAGGAAAACTTTAGCTACTACCGCTCCATCGGCTTAGAGCCGACCGAAGTAGACTTAAGACCATTCTTCCATAAACCAGACGCCGAAAAATTGCTCACGGGGCATAAATTTATATGGCTAGCTGGTGGGAACATGTTTCTGCTAAGGCGAGCATTAAGTTACACAGGCCTAGATAAATGGCTCTGTGACGCGGTCCGCAACAACAAAATTATACTCGGCGGCGAAAGCGCCGGCGCAATTATCATAGGCCCAACTCTAAAGTATTCAGAGGTTGATACTGACGAGGATAGTCCAAATTACATTCCAGATGGCTATGACAAAGAGCCTATCTGGGCGGGTTTAAATATTATAGATTTTGTTCCGGTCCCGCATTATCAGACTCCGGATTATATTGGAATTGATGAATACGTTGAGAACTTGGAGAAAGAAAATATTCCACACGAAAAAATGAGAGACGGCCAGGCTATAGTAATAGACGGGGATAAAGAAGAATTTCTAAAATGATAATTATAGGCATTGATCCAGGGACCGGCATTATGGGGTTTGGAGTTATTGATTCTGAAGGAAATAAGGCAACATTAGTAGATGCCGGCATAATAAAAACAGCTGTACATCAACCACTAGATGAAAGACTTGAAGAGATTTACACCTGCCTTTGCGAGATAATCGCAGCGACAAAGCCCAAAGTTATGGTGGTCGAGAAACTATTCTTTGCCCAAAATGTTACTACCGCAATTAGCGTTAGTCACGCCCGGGGTGTGGCCATACTGGCAGGAAAACTAGCCGGGCTGGAGATTGTAGAATACACTCCCTTACAAATAAAGCAGGCCTTAACAGGTTATGGCCGGGCAGATAAGAACCAGATGCAGCAAATGGTAAAAATCATGCTGGGACTAAAAGAAATTCCTAAGCCGGATGATTGTGCTGATGCGCTAGCAGCCGCGTTAATGTACACCTCAGTACTTCGTGTAGAATAAAAGGAATGATTGCAACGTTATCGGGTAAGGTGGCTGAAAAGATGCTAGACATGGTGGTGCTAGACTGCGGCGGAGTAGGCTATGGCCTGTTTGTGACTTTTGAAGATTACGGCGCCTTGGAGGAGGGAAGTGAGGTCAAGGTTTATGTCTACGAGCACATCCGTGAAATTACTCATGACCTCTATGGTTTCCGTAATCAAGAGACCAAGCAACTTTTTGAACAGCTTTTAAGTGTAAATGGCGTTGGGCCAAAAATGGCCTTGGCAATACTCAGCATAGCCAATGCTCAACAAGTTCGGGCGGCCATTGCTTCAGGTAACACTAAATTTATCTCTCAGGCTAATGGCGTAGGCAAGCGAGTGGCCGAACGGGTAGTCGTAGACCTTAAAGACAAAGTCGGCTTAACTGCCAGTGAGGATGCTACCGGCTTTTTATCAACACCAGCCGGCAACCCGAACGATGAAGCACTGCAGGGCCTGGTAGCACTTGGCTTTACGGTTCAAGATGCCACCGAAGCCCTAAAGAAAGTGGACAGTAAACTATCACCAGAAGAACGAATAAAACAAGCACTCAAGTTCTAGCATATTGTAACATTAGCGCTTTTATGGTATAATCTCATACTATGTCATCTGAGAACAAATCGCCTAGCGAGCACCCCGTCACCGTTGGTGAACCGGGACCAGTTCCTATTGTATTACGCGCAGAAGGCCTATCTAAAGTGATTGGTTTTTATGATAATCTTGGTAAAACAAATGTCGCAGAAACACACGAACGCTTAAATTCCGTAGCAAGAGCTGTATTTAAAAAGACTTTTGGTGTCCGTGAACTAATTAAATCGGGCATGTCAGAGAGTGCAGCCAACCAGATGGCGGACGATTTTTATTTTGGCACCCAACATAGTCGCGATGATACCGATACGCCTTACAATCCAGATAAAAAAAGCTTTATCCGAGAATATAAAGGCAAGATAAAAAAAGATAATCGCCGGGCACTTACCTCCGTACTAGATGAAGAAAAAAAAGCTTTCTTATACGATGAACAACTTAGCTCAGATTCTGAAATTATTGAAGAGATAGAGCCAATAGTTTTAAAGCCTTTACCTCAAAGAATTGTGCTAGCCGAGGATAGTGTAGTACTGCCTAGACACACTGAAGTTGTACAGGCAGCAAGTTATGAAGGTATTAGCGGGGAAGACAAAATAACACTTAATCGGCTAATAAAACTAGCTGGCCAAGATATTGCTGCATCGTTACCCATAGAAGCTGTTCCTCCATCTATAGCCACTATAAAAGGTGGATTATATATTCCTCCTCATGATTCACGATACGCAAAGGCTCAACAATTAGTTAAAGTAGGGGTTTTTGAAGGCACGGAAAAGCTTGGCGTGGTATTTCCGGCAGACGAATTTCCAAAAGTCGCCCGCAGCCCTCGGGATTTAGCTAGGCATATGCAAGCCAGAACACGTAGAGCCAATGAAGCCAACGAAGACTTGGACGATGTTTTTGAAAAAACTGGACGGTCTGCTGGTCACGTATTGGAAGATAAAATTGTTGCCATGGGTGCTCTCAGCATGGAACTTACTGCCGACCAGGATTTCCTAAGAAAAATGCGCACTGAGGTAGGAAATTCATGGATTGCCCACTATAAGTCAAAGAACTTAGAAAGGCACCGGGTACGTACCGATGAAATGATTCACGACACAGCGGATATAGCTGCCATAAATCTAAACCCTGGGTCGACTGAAATAAAAAGACTCCACGACGAGATTAAAAAACTACTTTACGGCGGAAACCATAGTCATGCTGAGATAGCTCAAATTTGGCATGAGTACATAACACTTGTGGGCAAATATATCGGAATGAGGTTAAACAAAATTGAAGTTTCTGTAAAGTTGACCGGAGAAGAACTTGCGTACTACCAGCCGTTCCTTGACAGAAAACAAGTAGCCGCTTAAAAGAAGGATATAATTAACTCATGACTGAACTTTCGCAAAGCTCAAGCGCTGAGGGTGATGAAGCTTCTGATGAGGTTGTAGGCGCTAGCGAACTGCATCAAGCAGTCAGGAGAGTGGTTGAAGGTTCTATGCACCCGAGATTCTCCGAAACAACCACGCCCAGCATGCAAGCGATGTCAATAGAAGAGCGCGCTGCAATTGGCGCAAGAAAAGATAGAGAGAGATCGCTCCAGGGTAGAAGACAGGCCGTTGGTCTAGATAGGGCAGACGATAGCCATCTAGCTCTTTCAGAAGAAGACAGAGCTGCCGGGGATAGAGCCAAGAATTTTATCGAAGACATGCTAGACGATATCGGTACCTTTGACGTTACGGCCTACCTACAAAAACATCCAGATAAACGAGCAGAAGCTAAAGAGCTAGGTTTCTTAAGAAGCGAATAAGGATTATGCATAACCTGCCTAAGCCTTTCTTTGTATTGGCGCCGATGGACGATGTAACGGACACAGTTTTTCGCCAGATTGTAGCCGAATGCGCCAAACCCGATCTATTCTTCACGGAGTTTGTAAATGTTGACGGTCTGCAAAGCCCGGGGCGTCCCAAGCTGATGCATAAACTACTTCTTAGTGACAGGGAAAAACCGGCCGTTGCTCAACTATGGGGGCTAAAGCCAGAAAATTATTACAAAACTACCAAAGAGCTTATTAAGATGGGCTTTGGTGGGGTAGATATAAACATGGGCTGCCCGGTAAAAACGGTTATTAAAAATGGGGCCTGTGCGGCTTTAATAAATAACAGGGAACTAGCAGGTCAAATTATAGATGCCACCAGGGAGGCAGCGGGCGGCGACTTCCCTGTTTCAGTAAAGACGCGGGTAGGTTTTACAACGGTTGATATGACCTGGATAGAATTCCTGTTATATAAAAAACTTAACATGTTAAGTATCCACGGCCGGACAGCTAAAGAACTATCTAAAGTTCCAGCAAATTGGGACTACATTGGGGAGGCTCGTTCCCTGCGCGATTCCCTTTCGCCCGGCACGCTAATTGTTGGCAATGGCGACATTCGTTCGCGAACTCATGGCTTGGAGCTAGCTAAAAAGTACCACCTGGACGGAGTCATGGTTGGCCGAGCCATCTTTGACGATCCGTTTTTATTTGCGGAACAGAGTCCTTGGGAAAGCTGGACGCCACAGCAAAAGATTGAGTTATTTAAAAAACACATAGAACTGCACCAAAAAACCTACAAAGCCGGAGAGCGAAGGTTTGAGACACTGCGTAAGTTCTGTAAAGTCTACGTAGCCGGCTTTGATGGAGCCTCAGAACTCAGAAATAAATTCATGAATAGCCAGACACCGGAACAAGCGTTAACTCTGTTGGCAAAAGTAGAAACTTAGCACATAATTGCTTATAGATGAAGACTGACTCTGAGCCACTAAGCTCAACAAATCAAAGGCCAGACCTAAGACTTATAGTTCCTGAGAGTGAGCCGGAAGGCATAATCATAAAATCTCCCGAGGATTATGAGCAAGTTGAAGGCCGCGTTCGCCGGTTTGCCCGCACCATACTTGGACCCTTAAAGCGATTCCATAAACAGCACTTAGCCCTTGTTAAACCTGAGATGGATAAAATGCCTTGGGAGACACCTGGTTTTAGTGCCAAGATGCACGCTGAGTCTTTAAGGACTACTGCAGAAACGATTGAGGCTCGTACGGCTGCCCCCTCTAGCTTGGATAGACATGAGCCACCTGCGGACAGCTTCTCAGAACCCAAAGACTAATAAAACAAGCTCCGGCTAATTTTATTGCACCGGAGCTCTATAGTTTGTCGCCAGCTTGGTGGGGATGCCTGGATTTGAACCAGGGACCAATCGGTTATGAGCCGACTGCTCTAACCACTGAGCTACATCCCCTCGTCGGGCTACGACCTAATGAGTTTAGCGTAAATTAACTTCTGAATAAACTAATTTACGCTTAAACTTTACGGTCGTGCCCTCCTCTCAATTTCGTGAACAGCAATGCTTGGTTCCCGAAATTGTTGAATTCATTATCTCTTGGAGCTTGTAGTTTTTCAAACTAAGGCGAGGGACCAGATGACCTCGACTGTTTGAAAAACTAGGAGGAAGAGTTGGCAGAAGCTGAAAGTAAGCAGATTCATCTTGCGTATGGAAGCTGGTAGCCAACACTGACGATATAACAGAGATAGTGAGCTATAATAATGCTGTGCGTAATGAAATTCTGGCTTATGCAAAAAGTTTCCTGAACTCGTTTCGGGATATCCGAAATGTAGTGCTTTATATATTTGCCGTAATAGTGCTAGCTATAACCTGGAGCAGTATTAAAACTGTCCAGATAAATTACGGATTGCAAAAGCAAATATCCGTACTGAACCAGCAGAATGATGTGCTGCAACTCGAGAACCAGAACGCTGTACTCCAAAATCAGTACTACCAAACAAACCAGTATCTAGATTTGGCGGCTAGGCAAAATCTCGGCCTGGCGGGTCCAGGCGAGAAAGTCATGTTGGTTCCTAAAGCTGTGGCTTTAAAATACGTAGATCAATCTTTGATTACAAAAGCTTCCACCCAAGCTACCACGGCCGACAACCGCTCGAAATACGTCAAAAACCTGGAAACCTGGCGCGATTTTCTCTTGGGCCGAAAAATTTTTCAGGACTAGATCTAAGCCTTGCAGGGTTGGCAGATGTTGTTATGCTGATGATATGGCAGTTACCTCAAATTTTAAGAACCCAAACATAGCCAACTTTCTCAAGCGTAATCACATCGCGGTTCTAGCTACAGCTAACAAAGAGACCGCACAGCCCCACGCCACAGCCATCTATTATGCAACTGATTCGCAGATGAACCTCTTTTTTGTTACTAAGGAGAAGACTACTAAGAACAAGAACCTTATCCAAAATCCTAAAGCAGCTGTGGCGATTTATGAAGCCGAAACCCAGACCACAATTCAAATTACCGGGCCCGTAAGCCGGATAGAGGATCAAACGATGCTAGAAAAGTCTCTTCTGATTATGTCTAAATATTCCAAGCAAACAGCCCAGACTGAAGAGACACCCCTTTCAAAGCTAGATGCCGGTGAATATATTTTGTATAAACTCTGGCCTCAGACCATCCGCATGGGTGAATACAAGTATGGTCCCAGGAATCAGATATTTGATACGGCAACTCCAGCCGAGGAATCTCTGGAGTAACAGATTGACAAAAATCTCCTAACAGATTAGAATAACTCACTGGCCTAAAAGATAACGCGGGGTGGAGCAGCGGCAGCTCGCATGGCTCATAACCATGAGGTCAGAGGTTCGAGTCCTCTCCCCGCTACCACGAAAAGAGTCCGACCTTGTGTCGGGCTTTTTTCGTGGCCGGAGAAGGGCGAGAACCGTATGGCAAAGCCAAGATTCGGGCGCCAACGAGTTGCGCGCAGGAATTTATTCCGAGCACAGCGAGTGCGTCTGAGTCTGCGAAGCATAAGATTGTCCTCTCCCCGCTACCACGAAAGAATTACGAATAGAGATTGGTTACCGAACTAGTCTCTTTTTGATTTGAGTCTGAATTCATCTCTGTTATTTAAGTTCCAGTTCCTGCTAGGGCCTTAGGATATACTGAACATAATGAAAAATAAGTATTCTGTTTGTTTGGTCACCTTTAAGGAAGAGTCTGATTTAACTGCGAGCGATGAGTTATTTTCAAAGTGCTTAGGTAAACTAGGCATTAGAGCAGAAGTGCATCCCTGGGATAATTCTGATGTTGATTGGCAGCTATTCGATGCTGTAGTTCTTAGGTCTTGCTGGGACTATCACTATCGACCCCATGAGTTCGTTGAATGGATTAATGGTTTGAAAACAAAGAACGTTAACTTAATAAATACCTATGATTTGGTTTTTTGGAATATGCACAAATCATATCTACTTGAACTTGAAAGAAAAGGTATAAGCATTGTACCAACTGTGTATCTAAAAATGGGCTCAAATGCGCACCCTTCAATCCTTAACGAGAGAGGATGGAACAAAATTGTAGTAAAGCCAGCCATCGGTACTTCTGCCTATGAGATATTTAGTGGATGGGTTGGTGATCCCAAGGTACTCACTAAACTGGAACAGCTTTTATTAGACCAGGATGTGCTAGTTCAACCACTAATGGAGGAAGCCAGTCAAGTGGGTGAGTACTCATCAGTGTTCTTCGATGGTTCATATAGCCACACCGTTCTTAAGAAACCTAAAGAAGGCGACTTCCGTTCAAACTATGAGCAAGGGGGGACTGCCTCAGCTGTTGAACAGGATGATGTAACTATCAAAGAACTTCAAAAAATACTTGAGTTGCTATCGCCGACCCCTCTATATGCTCGTGTTGACTATTTGATGAGAGATGAACAGCCAATCCTGATGGAACTAGAGCTCATTGAACCAGGTTTATATATGGATCTATTTCCGCCATCTGCAGAAAGCTTTGCCAATCAACTCAGGCTCAAACTTAAAAGTTCCACTATTGCTCGGTAGAGTAGCCAACAGATTGTTCTCTCCCCGCTAGCGCTTCACTCATGCCTAAATCCCTGTACTTTTACAGGAGCATATTTTATTATTGGCTCAATAATAGCTAGTTAAAAGGAAAAACATGAACACCGAACAACTAAAGAAACTTTCTATACAAGTTATGATTGGCGGTCTGATAGGCGCCGCCGTGATTGCCGTTATTGCGGTGCTTGCCGGCAGCTTTAGTGATACTTTCGAAAAAGCCCTCGTTACCCTACTTCTTGTGATGGTCCATGCGCTGGCGTGTCTTGGTTTTGTTGAACAAACTGCCAAAACGTCAAACAATAACTTCAAATTTTTTGAAAATTCAGTTTTCTTTCTTATAGTCCTTAGTTTCTTTACGTCCATTTTTGGCGTCTGGGGTGTGCTGGAAGGAAGCTTAGTCGCCAAATTATATGGAACCTACTTTGTTTTATTGTTTGCATGCTTGCATGGGCAAATGCTTTCTCAGACAAAGGGTAAACAGTCAAATATAGACAATATTGTTAACGCCAACTATGCATTGATGTCTGTTGTGATATTGCTCATTCTTCCGTTAATATGGTCCTTGTCCTCTAGTTTTGCCAGCATTTACTACAGAATTCTTGCTGCCTGCGGTATAGTTGACGCCACCCTAACTATTCTGGCGGTAATACTTCATAGGATGTATATCCAAAGACATCCGGAGGTCATAAGCGCTATCTATAGCGTAACACCGCAGTTTGATGCAAGCGGCCACCCAGTTCCCGTTGCTCAAGCGCAGGTCCAGAAGCGCCACCTTCATCCTCTGATATGGCTGCTTGCGATATTCTTAATCGGTCAGCTTGTAATCTCAGTTCTGTTCGCTGCGTTTGGCGCGTTCTATAATCACTAGAAGTTACTAGTCTTTATTTTGCCCATCGAACTAGACTTTTACTGAATTTATTTCGTCTACTAAATTCTTGACCTCTTGATCGGACAATACCCTTCTCTCATTGCCCTTGTGATCTAAATCTCCAATATGGGTATTTGGAATAATATGATAATGCAAATGACTAATAGTCTTTGCGTGGTCTTCGCCTTCACGAACAATTACAGTGAAATCCTTGTAACCTAACTTTTTAATAATTGTCATTGCCTTACCGACAAGGAGATCAACTTCCTCTTTTTCATTGATATCTAAATCGAACAAAGAAGTTCTATGCTTTTTGGGGATAACAAGCAAATGGTGTTTATGGTAAGGCGCCCACGCATAAGTTAGGTAGCAGTTTTCTGTACTGAGAATTACTCGGTCAGAGACGTTACAAAACGGACACCGGGTTAAGCTCTTTAGATAGTCTTGATATAGCATGCACCTAACAGTATATGGTAATTGGCGGTGGCATATGTAATCATCCGTCTGTAATCAAAAAAACTCCCGAGCTAAGAGCGCGGGAGTTTTTCTTTACAACTGGTAAAAATTACCAGTTGTTGCGTGCAGGGCGGTCCTCTTTTGGACGAGCCTCTGCGACGGAGATGGCGCGGCCACCAAGATCAGAGCCGTTTAGGGCTTTCTCGGCTGCTTTGCCTTCGTCGTCTTTTTCAAACTCTACGAATCCGAAGCCCTTACTGCGGCCGCTTTCACGGTCACGGACAACAGTAGCGGAAGCTACGGTGCCATGGGCTGCGAACAATTCTTTGAGTTCGTCATCGGTGGTTGCGAAGGGCAATCCACCTACAAATAGTTTGTACATCTAGAATCCTTTTAGATTACTTCTGCTAGGTACGACCCTTACAGTCTGGTATTTCGTGCAGAGGGTATGTAAGTAACCTCGAACAACTCTAGACCAAGAACAGATAAGAACCTAACATCGCTAGTTAAACACTTAGTTCACTAAATAGCAAGGGGAATTAACACAAACATTAAAGGCATTGACTTTTAAGCAGAAGCATGTATAATAATGGGCAAGACCGATAAAACAAAAACAACTAAATAAAGGGCGAAAAAATGAACCAATTAGCTTATGAACTGGTGCCTACAATTGACTCACAAATTCTAGCCGTAGACGACCTTTTGATTTAAATGTTAAATCTAATAACACCTCTCGCAAGCTGTTTTTATGCTATAATCCCCCTGTTGCGGTCGTATCTTTGACGCAAAGATAGCAGCGAGGCAGGGTAGCTCAGTTGGTTAGAGCACAGGACTCATAAGCCTGGGGTCGCGAGTTCAAATCTCGCCCCTGCTACCACGTCAGAAATCATTACAACCAAACGAAAAAGGCGCAAACAAGTGGCGCCTTTTTCGTTTGGTCTTGCATGTTTCTTCCTCTGCCATTTTTCCTATCCCCAGGCAAAATGGGCTAAAACAAGTTTACACAAAGAAGTAGTGAGCACGGCGAGTGCGTAGGTATAATCTCGCCTTAAATTATTTTGTTAGGTTCTTGATAGCATTCATGAAGGCGGCTTCTTTCAGTGTCACCTTCTGGTCGTCAGTTGTTTTGAACAGGGCATCGCAGGCGCGGCTCACATAAGCCTCCAGCTTTCTGTTCACTTCTGTTTCTGTCCAGCGCTCACCATTTTTGTTCTGCACCCATTCCAGATAGCTAACAATTACGCCGCCGGCGTTGGCGATGATATCGGGGACTATGGTAACTCCGCGGGCGGACAATTTATCAAAGGCCTGCTCACTGATAGGCCCGTTAGCTAATTCCAGAACAACACTAGCCTTTATGGATTTGTAGTTAGTCTCATTCACTGCGTCACCTAGGGCTGCTAGCACTAACACATCAACATCTAGAGCCAGAAGGTCCTCATTGGAAATTACCTGGCTTCCACCACCTTTATAGTCGGCAAAGCTTCGGCGTTGTTGCTTATATTCTTCCAAAGCTTTAGCGTCAAGCCCATCCGGCGCATAAACGGCTGCCTGGGAGTCGCTGGCGGCTACTAGCTTCCAATTAGAGTGGTCAGCTGCGGCAATAGTTGCAAAAAAAGAACCAACATTACCAAAACCCTGTATGGCGTAAGTAATTTTATGATTCTCTTTACCCAAATGTTTGAGCAGTTGGCGCAACGTAATAACTCCGCCACGGCCGGTAGCGGCGTCTCGGCCCTGACTTCCGCCCTTGCCGAGACTCTTGCCCGTGAAACTGGCTTTAGTCTTGTCTCCGGTTAGTTGTTCGTACTCATCGACCATCCAGTCAATAATTTTGGGATTGGTGTTAACGTCTGGTGCGGGTACGTCTTTGTCGGGGCCAATGTATGGCTGCAGGTGCCTGGCATATTTGCGGCTGAGTTCCTCTAACTCCTTTTCGCTCAAATCCCTAGGATTGACTCTGATACCGCCTTTGCCACCACCGAGAGGCAAGCCAGCCACCGCCGTCTTAAAGCTCATTAGTGTAGCTAAAGCTCTTACTTCATCCAAGTCTACGTCTGGGTGAAATCTAATACCGCCCTTATATGGCCCTAATTTATTATTGTGTTGTACCCGGTAAGCATCAAACTGCTTGCCGCTATCCAGATTGATCTTGAAGACATGCTCAGCGTCTATTTTTATAAGCTCATCAACAGTTTTGGCATCCAGCCCTAGCTTTTTGCCAGCCCGAGTTATCAGGGTGTGGGCGGTTTCTAACATTTTTCCTCCTCAAGATTTTTTTCAAAGCCTTATCAATTATATACCCACCAACTATCACCGAGCTGTGGTTAAATAATAGTATGGAGGCGATACCAGACGACTTTAAAAAAGGTGACCTAACTGACCGAGCCTTTAGAATCGGCGTGCTATTTAAAGGCCTTGACGGTTTAATTGAAACAATTGGCGGCATACTACTACTTTTAGTTAGCCCCGACCAGATAAACCACCTGGCAAGGTGGTTAACAGAAGGCCAATTATCAGAGGATCCGCATGATTTTATTGCCAACCACATCCTAAAAACGGCTCACAACTTAACCGGAGCATCACTGGTTTTTGGCGCGATTTATCTGCTTAGCCATGGCATAGTCAAGATAGCCCTGGTTATTGAGGTACTACGGGGCCATTTGTGGGCCTACATTGGGCTGATTGTAGTAACCTCACTATTCGTGGTCTATCAGGTTTACCGCATTACCTTTGATAAATTTTCCATGAGTCTTTTCCTGTTGACCATCTTTGATTTAGCAATTATTTACCTGACTCAAAAAGAGTACCGCCGCCACCTTGCGCGGCATAATTCTGTCGCCAACTAGCCTAGAGCCATTCAATAATTTGAGCGTTTGGGATCTCGTCCTTAATGGGCACTTCAATCTGTTTGGTATGTCTATTGAAAATTTCTTGCTGCAGTACCCGGCCTTGGGTACCGTGACCAACGACCAATACATTATTGGTCTTTATATTCTTTAGATAGTCGGCCGCTTGAGAAGCCCGCTTCAGGAGGTGCGCTTCGAGTTCAATGTTTGGCACTTTTTCAAAATCTTTTCCATCGGCCACTTCGTAAGACTGTTGTTGCCAGTCACCGTAATTCCTCTCCATGAATAAATCTGAGTATAGGATCTTATCTTTAGGATATCCAATTCCTGCGGCGATAATTTCGGCCGTCTGCCGGGCACGGATTAAAGGAGAACTAACTATACACTCAATTTGTAAGTTCTGAGCGTTTTGAGTTGCGGCTCTGGCTTGTTGCTGCCCAAGCTCAGTTAGAGGGACGTCCCACTGGCCAGTGAATAGCCGTTTAAGATTCCCGAGGCTTTCACCGTGGCGGATAAAATATAACTTCTTCATAGCTGCTAAGATTATAAGGTATGAAGGTTAATATCCCGTCAGGTAAATATATTTTGGCTGTTAGTGGCGGTGTGGACTCCATGACTTTGCTTGATTTACTAAGTAAGGAGAGGAGTCTTGAACTGGTGGTGGCTCATTTCAATCATGGGATTCGTGATGATTCATTGAAAGACGCGGAACTTGTCCGCCAAAAAGCTGAAGAGTATGGGCAGCCGTTTGAAGTGGGCTACGGCAATCTGGGGGCAGGCGCCAGCGAGGCCGAAGCACGGGCTGCCAGGTACACATTTTTGAGGGAAATCCAACAAAAACACGAAGCCATTAGTCTAATTACCGCTCACCACCAGGATGATTTAATTGAGACGGCGCTAATCAATATCATCCGCGGAACGGGTCCAAAGGGTCTGATTGCAATTTCTACCAACAGGGACGTCATGAGGCCGCTACTGGGGCATAGAAAATCGGAAATTTTAAACTATGCCCGGATCAACAACCTGCTATGGCTAGAAGATTCCTCAAACCAAGATAATAGTTATCTACGTAATTACGTCAGAAACGAATTGCTACCGAAGATGAGTGCCGCCGACCGCAAACAAATCCTAACTCAGATTAAAAAAATTGAAGCTGTACATATCGAGACCGAAAGCGTTATTGCGAAAATCTCGCAGAAAGTATTAATTGATGAGCTGACAGTGAATCGCTCAACCTTTATTTCTTTGCCCCCAGATGTCGCAACTAGCTTTCTGGTTTTCTGGTTGAAGAGTCTTAATGTTGCCGATCTAGATAAAAGGACGATATGGCGGCTGGCTAACGCTCTAAAGACGGCGCCAGCCGGCAGCCAACACGAACTGAGGAATGGTAAACATCTCAAATTGACTAAGAAGGAAGCTCACTTTAGCATCTAGATAAGAACTGGGCTGATATAATGAAGTTATATGGATAAAAAACAGTTTCGCCTCGGCGACGGTGTAGGTGGCCGTGGGCGTAATAATCGTTTTAAAAACGCTGGTTTTATTGCGCTGATTATTCTATTCGGCATGGTGGTCTACGCGGCTTTCAACCAACCAAGCCAGCTTAAAGAGGTACCATTCTCACAGGTTATTAGCAGTGCCAACAGCGGTAATATTAAACAAATAACAATTAATAATGACAAACTGGAAATTACTCCAGTTGGCCAGTCTAAACCGACAGAAGTTTCTTACAAGGAAACCGGTTCCAGCATCTACGAACAAGGACTTAAGCAGGGAAAGGTCACTCTTACCAATAAACCTCCTAGCAGCGGCGGTAGCACATGGGTGCTAGTGGCTACTAATTTATTCATTCCACTACTTATCGTGGTTATTCTGATAGTAATGTTTCGCAGTGCCCAAGGGCAGGGTAACCAGGCTCTATCTTTCGGTAAGAGTAAAGCCAGACTTTACGGCAACGAAAAAGACAAAATAAACTTCAAGAACGTAGCCGGTAATGACGAGGCTAAACAAGACCTGGAAGAAGTTGTCGAATTTTTAAAATACCCCAAGAAATTTGAGGGCGTTGGAGCTAAAATCCCTAAAGGTGTTTTGCTTATTGGTCCTCCAGGGACTGGAAAAACCCTACTTGCCCGGGCGGTGGCCGGCGAAGCCAACGCACCGTTCTTTTCTATAAGCGGTTCAGAGTTTGTGGAGATGTTTGTTGGGGTTGGCGCCAGCCGGGTACGTGACCTTTTTAACAAAGCTAAGAAAAACGCGCCGTGTATTATCTTTATTGACGAAATTGATGCCGTTGGCCGGCGCCGCGGTTCTGGCATGGGCGGCGGGCACGATGAACGTGAGCAAACTCTAAACCAGATCTTAGTAGAGATGGACGGCTTCGAACAAGGCGTCAATGTCATTGTCCTGGCTGCCACTAACCGAGCGGATGTGCTTGACCCAGCCTTGCTTCGCCCCGGCCGGTTTGACCGTCGGGTAAACATTGATTTACCGGATAGGAGTGACCGCAAACTAATCCTAGAAACACATTTCAAGGATA
>Ga0265338_10006793_pt1 | contig 14419 bp, 9 predicted proteins | sample 42126metaG_FD_193579 | JGI IMG/M metagenome (GOLD analysis project Ga0265338, IMG submission 193579) | Rhizosphere microbial communities from Carex aquatilis grown in University of Washington, Seatle, WA, United States - 4-21-26 metaG | ecosystem: Host-associated > Plants > Roots > Rhizosphere >... | reverse complement strand
TTTCTGCAGATCATCTTTTAACTGCGGATTTCTCAGCATCTCACGAAAAATCTTTTCGCCCAAACGCTTACCGGCCTCGATGTCGGTAGGCGTATGGACGCCCGCCAAAACCCGATCATGCGCGATTTGATCGGCGCGTGCCTGAAATAAGTCGGCGCGATTCGGATCCAGTTGAGTCAAAACCAAAGCCAAGAGATGCGTGTTTGTCGAGTGACCGCTCGGATACGACGGCGAAGCCGGTGCTGAAACGCACGGGCGCACTTTCGTGCTCGCGACAGGTGGCCGCGGAACCTTGAAATGCTTTTTCTCGAGATCGGCGATTTGATCGCCGTCATCAAAGACCTTCTGCAGGAATGGACCCCATGTCGCGATTTCCTGAGCGGAAAGTGGACCATAAGACGGCCCGAAAAACGTGTTGATGGCCTCTTTGGCTTCGGCATTCGCGCGCGAACAGTCTTCCGCGGTCCGTGAATCCTGCATAGCCAGAACATAATCCAAATCGACTTTCACGACCGGATCGTCTTTCTTCGGATAGGCCTCGACCGCCGCATCTACTTCGAGCGCGCCTTTGAAGGAATCGGCGGGAATGTAGGTAAAGCCCTTCGCCGTTGTGCTGGTGCTGCCTTTTTGAACCGCCGGTACAGGAACGGGATGACTGTGATCGGCCTCGCCGGCACATCCTGACAAGACCATAACAAAGATGATAAATATGGAACGTAACATGTGCTCCCCCCGCGTTTTGGCAAACTAAACCGGGGAGTGGTCGTGATCAAATCAGGAATCGGTTAGGGCGTGTAAACAAAAACAAATTAAAGGTTCACAAGTGTGTCGCGGAACTTATACGTTTTCGTGATGTAGCCTTCGTCGACACTGTTTTCGACACTGAGAGTTGCAGATCCCGACGAGAATTTGCTCAAGTCTTCCTCCGAAAAGGTCAAGTTGCCGCCGCTCGAAGAGGCGATCGCACTTTGATATCCGCCCGGACCTTGCGCGCGTAAATAGGCGGTCCACGAACCAGATCCCATTGTCGAAACCGTAAAGCCACTGCGCGACGCATAACCGACGGAGTACGATCCCGGTGACTGAATCGTAATCGAGTCGGAATGATCTTGTCCGTTCGGGTCTGTAAATACCACTGACACAGGCGAGTAAGGACTGTGCATGCCGAGACTCACGAAGTAATGCGTTCCGCTCGCCAGCCAGGCAAAAGGTGCGAGAATTGGCAGCAGCATGCCCGCCATCGTCGCGCCTTCCTTACTGATCAATTGCTTGTCGGAAACTTCGCGGCCGTCGACCGTTAAGCGGCTGGGCGGATCGAGTTTTACGGTCGTATTCCATGTGCCCTTCACGCGGAAGGTGGCCATGAACGACATATTTCCGTCTTCGGAGTAAGTCAGGTTGTAGCTGCGTTTAATATTTCCGGTCGTCCCGCTGCGCGAATCGCCGAAAGTGGGACTCGTATCAGAAGTGCTCGAAGGCGTGTTGTTCAATTGATTCGAATCGACCGTGTCCTGAGAACAGGCCGTCATAGCCAATACAGCAAACAGAGCGAACAGTAGATTGCGTTTCACAAAAGCCTCCAGCGGCTCAGATCTTGAGCAAGGGATGAGCCATAGCTGCACATAAACCAATGCGTTAAGCGTACTTTTGAAAGGAAAAATATACTCTAAGTGACGATTTTCGCTCGACAATCGGGGGGCCGGATGGGAGTTTCGTTCAATAAGGAGATCTGTCTATGTTAGCACGTATTCTGTTTTCGAGCGTGTTCCTCACCAGTTTGACCGCGATCGCCATCGGCTGGGATAAGATGGAAGGTGTCGGCAAAGTGAGCCAAAAGGGCGTGATCGAAGTGACCGCCGACTGGGTCAAAGACAAAGACAATAAATTCGACGTCAATTTGAAGCTCCAGAACGAAGCTAAAAACACACTTTTGATTTTTGCCGGTGATATGAAATGCAGCCGTGGCACTGAAAAAGACGGCACGGTCGATATTCACTCCGACAACCGCACGATCGCTCTTCGCCCGGGCGAGTCCCGCTTCGTCGTGGCGACTTGCCGTTTGCAGAGCAAAGACGTCCGCGGCGATTTTACCGTGAGTTTCAAAGTCTTTGATAACCCGACGAACGATTCAAATACGCCGGGTAAAGCTCTGACGGGAATGCTGACTTGGAAACAAGGTCAGGCCGAGGGCAAGAAGCTCTAACTAATTGTTCTGAGCTCCGCCGTCGATCCACGCCTTGATGGCCGCAACGGTTGCGTCGGATAACGGCGCACCGGGCGGCATCTGATGACTCGCCACTGCGGTATAAACTCGGCTATTGCCTGAGTTCCCAGCCACCACGTTCCCTAAAATATTCTGATAGGTTGAAAGATTCACACCGCCTGAAGTGTTGCCGGTGGTGTGGCAGCTGACGCAATTCGTTTGAAACACATTCGTATTCAAGTACGCAAAGCTCGATGTATTGACCGCGGCCTGTGTGGTCGCCATCGCGACAGCCGTATAGGCCGAATCGCCGACGGGATTTGTCGAACGCACGCGGTATTGATAGGCCGTGCTCGGATTCAAATTGATGTCGGAGTACGTTGCTTGATTGGCTGTGACGAGGACGATCTGCGTGAACGTCGTTCCGCCGTTTGAAGAGCGCTCGACCTTGAAGCCATATTCGTTGGCCGAGTTATCGTTCCACGACAAGTTGATTTGCGTGGCGGAATACGCCGTCGCAGCGAGGTTACTCGGAGCCGCGGGCGCAGTCGTGGGAGCCGAAGACGTGTTGACCGTGTATTGTCCGCTGTAGTCCGAACTCCCGAGCGAGTTAAAAGCGACCACGCGGTAAATGTACTGGGTCGCGGGCATCACACCGGTGTCTTTGTAGGCCGTTACACCATCGCCGACCGATTGCACCACTTGAAACGGGCCGGTGTTGGTCACGAAAGGTGACACGGACACTTGCGCGCGTTCAATGCGGAAACCGCTTTCATTATCGGAGTTATCGATCCAGTGCAGGTCAACTTCGGCTGCGGAAGGCGAACTGGCGCTCAATTGGCTCGGAGCCATCGGCAACGTCGTCGCATTGGCGCCGGCGCTCGTGTCTGAATTCATTTCCGAAGAATTTGATTTGAATCCGTCGCCGCAGTTCTGGAAAGGAAGAAGAAGCAAACTGGCGCCGACAACGAGCAACGCTCGCTTAACCGCAGGACTCGGCTGCATGAAAAACCCCCTGAGCGCATCTCAATTTGGGACGTGCGCTCCGCATACCTAGACTTTCATCGGTCAATTTGAGATCGCGCTAAAGACGAAGATATGACGGGTTCCATTATTGTGGGGAATGGTGGAAATTTCTTTTAAGGCATAACCGTCGAGGGTTTGCTGGGAGAGCCAATCGGCATGTTTCTCCGGGCAAGCGACGATGTTATGGGCATGTAACCGTCCCGCTTCGAGATGGCGGGAAAGGATCTTAAAAATCTTCTCGCCACCGATGCCTGCAAGCACAAGATTGCCGGTCAGAGGCTCGCCGATGTCTTCGGCGAAGGAGTGCACCACGCGCGCGTTGTCAAAATCGCCGAGTTGCTCACGCAGGGGCTCGAGCACATGCGCGACGGCATCGTTGAACACGACTTCCGGGAACAATCCGCTAGTCAACGCTTGAAGGCCTAGCAGGCCGTGATCGCAGCATAAGTCCCACAGAGGGAGTCCCGGCTGACAGCGGTCGAGCAGTTGTTGAAGGCGGAAAGACAGAGCCATGGCCCTTCTTACAGCCGTGACGAATTAATTCAAAGAGATTTTTTGGAAGAGGTTGCGCACTGAAGAGGCGAGGCGGATATAGCGCTTCTCGGAGAGCTCAAACATAAAGGCGTGCAATTTGCCTTTGTACTCGGTGACCATCGCCATCGAGCGCAAAGAAGTCCCGTTGTTCAACGAATATTCGATCACGTAGCGCCAGTGACCGTCGACTTGGTATGTGCGTTCACTGAAAATCTTGATTCTCTTTTCGAGCTTCGGAATGAAAAGGGCCCGGCGCCAGGAAGACGTTCCTTCACCGAAGGACCCCTTTTGTTGCGGCAGCGCATAGACGGCGATAGTGGCTTCGGAACCCTGATTGGTTTCGTGCAAGTTTATGAGTGCCTCGGCATCGCCGAAGAGGATCGTGGCCGCGTCACTTTTTTCCAACGCGTGTGCCATCCAGCCATCGGGCAAATTGTCGATTTGCACCGGGAGCGCTTGGGCCGAGAAGCTGAATAGAAAAAATATGACGATGAGAAACTTCATCTTTACCTCGAAGAAGTTCCGCGTTGGGCGGACGCCATTTCAGTGAATTGTGCCTGGTCGTTGGTCACCGAATTCGACATGGTCCAATTGCCTCGGTTGTCGGGCGTGAGGGCAATGGTCATCCCTTTCGGAGCCATGGCCAATTTCCAACCCTCGGCCTTCGTGCTGTCTGTGACGGCCACGAGGGAATTTCCCTCAAGGCAAACCGTTGCTGCGATCGATCCGCTAACCCTGCAATTCGTGAGAACCAAACTCGGTTCGGGGAGCCGCTTAAAATTTATCCGGCAAGCGCCGGCGCCGAGAGTGTGAGTGGCGGAGTGTTTCATGGTGGGGTTAATGGATTCCATCATTTGCGCAATGACTTTCGGGTCATCGGCATATCTATGGTCAACGCCACATTGCGGAAAATGCGGATGCTGGGGCGCTGGTTGCGCCGTGTGCTGTTGTTGCTGCGCAGGTTTCGTGGGCGTCTGTTGTTGCGCCTGTTGCTGGACGGGTAGATCGGAAGCCGCAGCGGGCTCGGAGTCCGGCGTGAAATGCTGGGTGTCGGCGGGATTTGCGGAAGCGACTTGCTGGTCTTGAGGGCCCGGCGGCGCGCCGGCAGCTGGAGCGGAAGACACCGAATTTGCAGCCGCGGCACCTGGAGCTGCGCTGGCGCTCTCGGGCGGCGTGTTCGCATTCGCCGTATCGCCTGGAGCCGGTGGAACATCGCCCGTGGGTGGTGTAGTTCCCATGATGGTTCCCGAATTTGTCGCCATTGCATTTGCCGTGTCGCCGCCCGGAGGCGCGTTCGGAGCCGCGGCTGCCGCCGTGTCGCCGCCGCTCGCGTCACCGCTCGAGACCGAAGGCGAACTGCGCGACGAGGAGCGCACCGCCGGAGTGGATTCGGTGTCATCTTCCTCATCGGGGCTTGAAGCCGAACGGCGGCGTCTGGAGGTGCCGCTATCGTCGCTGAATTTCATACCGTTCATGCCACTGAGGGCACTCATCAACGCCGGTGCCATTTGCTGAAAATTCGGATCGCTCGCGGCGGGCGCCCCGGTCATCGTCGCTGCCGGATATCCCGGCATAACGATTCCCCCCTGAGGCATCGAGCTGTAGCCGTAGTTGATCGGCGAGGCGCCAGGCGCTCCGAAATTCACTGAGGATGGGTTCACGGCGGCCGTATGCGCGGTGGGCACGTTGGTTCCAACTTTGGCGATGGGCGCGACGAGTGTGCTCGGCCGCGGGGCGACTGGAGCCACGCGCACAGGCATAGCCTTGGCGACGGCAACCGTCTTTTTGAGAGGGGCTTTTGCTGCCGCCTTTTTCACCGCCACCTTGGATTGATGCGTGGCCTTCGTCTCAGCTTGAGCCAGAGACGGGATATTGGCGATTATAAATATAGCTGAGATGAGTACTTTCATGAGTCCCCTAATACCCAGCAGTTTTGCAACCACAGGGCCTTTTGGGTTCAAATCTGGGGTCTTTGAGCCGGGGAGCCTGGGCAGGTGTCAAAGGGGTGGACACGGTGAGACAGGGCTTCTATAACCCGAGACATGAACACCAATTTGTTGCAGAACGAGAAGTCGCCGTACTTGCTTCAACACGCCGGAAATCCGATCGCCTGGCGTCCCTGGGGTCAAGCCGCTTTCGATGAAGCCCGCAAGAGCGGCAAGCCAATTTTTCTCTCGGTCGGATATTCCACCTGCCATTGGTGCCATGTGATGGCGCATGAGTCGTTCGAAGATCAAGAAGTCGCGCAAGTATTGAATGAACATTTCGTGTCAATCAAAGTCGACCGCGAGGAGCGGCCCGACGTCGACCAAATTTATATGAGCGCGCTTCAGGCGTTATCGGGTGGCGGAGGCTGGCCCATGTCGGTGTGGTTGACGGCCGACGGCAAGCCCTTCTTCGCGGGAACGTATTTTCCCAAATACCGCTTCTTGCAACTGCTCCGCCGCATTCAGGAAATTTGGTCTTCCGAACCCGATAAACTCTCGGCCGATGCGGACCGGCTGATGGGTACGATGCGCGACATTGAAAAGGGCGAAGCGCACGAGTCGAATGCCGCCGAATTTGAGCAATTTCTGAAAGCGTACACGACTCATTTCCAACACCATTTTGACGAGGCGAATGGCGGCTTCGGCGGCCGGCCTAAATTTCCGCAGACTATGAACTTGATGGTCATGATGCGCCAGGATTTCAAATCCGGCTTGCATCAGGCCGAAGCGATGGTCAGCACGACGTTAAATAAAATGATCCGCGGCGGAATTTACGATCATCTCGCCGGCGGCTTTCACCGCTACTCGGTCGATGAGAAGTGGCTCGTCCCGCACTTTGAGAAGATGCTCTACGATCAGGCGATGATCACCAATACTCTACTCGATGCCTTTCAACTCTACGGCGGTGACGAGTTGGCGCGCGCCGCACGGGAGACTCTCGACTACGTTTTGCGCGAGATGACTCATGCACAGGGCGGGTTTTTCTCGGCGCAAGACGCCGACTCGTTGAATCCCGTGACGAGCGAAAAAGACGAAGGCTATTTCTGCACCTTCGAATATTCGGAGCTGCGTAACCGCGTGACTGCCGATGAACTGGCCGCGCTTGAGCGCGTCTACGGAGTGACCCCCGCGGGTCACTACGAAGGCCGCAGCATTTTGCATCTGCAAGAAGGTTACGATGGCACTGAGAAAGAACAGCCGCTTTTGCAGTCGGCGTTTGCGAAGCTCCGCGAATTGCGGGCCGCACGCCCGGCGCCTCACCTCGATGACAAAGTCATCACGGCGTGGAATGGCTGGATGATCTGGGCGATGGTGCGCGGCGGTTTGGCGCTGGAAGAGCGCCGCTATCTTGAAGCCGCCGAGAAAGGTTTAAAGTTCATTCGTGAAAATCTGTGGGCGAACGGTTCCCTTCATCGTTTCTCGCGCGAAGGCGAAGCCAAGGGCCGCGGCACTGCCGAGGACTATGCGTCCGTGATTCACGCCTGTCTTGAGATGTACCAGGCCGATTTCAATCCGCAGTGGGCGGAGTGGGCGCTCGAGCTCCAGCAGTCTCTGGATCAACACTTCTGGGATACCGATGAAGGCTTGTACTTCGCCAACGACGGGCATGATCCATTGTTGCCGTATCGTCCGAAGGATCAATACGACGGTGTGCATCCCTCGAGCAATTCGCTCGCGGCCTATAATCTCGTGCGCTTGCACTTACTGACCGGCGAACCTAAATTCAATCACCAATTCGAGCGCATCGCGGCCGCACTGTTTGGCCGCCTCGGTCAGTATCCTTCCTCATTGGCATTTATGGCGCTCGCGCTCGACGCGCATGTCAGCCATGTGAAGGTGGCGGTCGTTGCCGGCGGACGTGAGGCCGAAGAAGAGCTGAAACGCGCCCGCACGCAGTTTCAGCCGCACACGTATTGGGCGTGGTCCGCAACGAAATGGCCGGTCACCCTCGGAAAGACGGGTGAAGGCATTTATATTTGCGAAGCGGGAACTTGCTATTTAAAGACCCCGCCTTGAGTGCGAACTTTCATGACGAACGCGTTCGCGGCGCGAAAGCAATTTTTCACATTGCGTGAGCGTGCGGTCCCATGAGCGCGGCCGGTGCGGATCCAATTGCGTGCGGAAAATTTCGTCGTACTCATAAATTTTGGCGACGCTCCGGTCTCTGAAAATGCCTCTCTGGTAGGCCCGGCGCAACGCCTCGCCGAACCGCTGATAGCCCAGGCGGTCGCTCGTCCAATTCGATCCCTTGAGTATGACGTCGAAGAGCTGGGGATCCGTTGGCGGCACGTTCGGTCCGCCTCCGGTCGATGCTGTGTGGGAGCGGGACTGCGTACTGTGGTTATAAAAGTAATCGGCCGGAATCAAATGCTCCTGTTCGAGCATCTGCTCCACTTCGCGGGCTCCGGGTCTGTCGCCAAAAACCTTCAGGAAGATTTGGTTGCTCACCAACATATCCCCCAACGAGACGCGCGGGTCATCGAGCTCCCGATAATTGGAGAGGGCCACTCGCGGTTCGATGAAGGGCGTAGACGTCAGGTATTGTTCGATCCGTTGGATCTCGCCATCGGTCAAGTGCAGCGGCATTTGGAGACCGAGTTGCTTATTGAGAGTCTCGACAAGAAACGCCCGTTCTCGAGGCGTACTTCGGTAAAGCATTTGCAGAATCGGAATGCTCTTTTGCAAAGAGTCTTCGGGATCGTAGAGCGAAACCGCTTTGCGTGGCGCGAACGCTTCAGCGTTGGTTAAGACAAGATATTGAATCGGCAGACGCAATAACTGAGCCGGTGCATACGGCGATAGCCCCGCGATGCCGGACCACCTGGGCAATCCTGCAAGCCGCTCCTCGTACATCAGGTTTTCCAGGGTCTCTTCACGTTTCTCACCCCAAGGTTCGTCGGTCGTGACGACGGACGATAGGATCTCGGCGATGGCGCGGTCCAGGCGGAAGAAAAAGCGGCGGAACTGGCTGGTCTCGCTGCGTCCCATAAGGATCGCATCAAACCATCCTTTGTTTTCAAAGAACTGGCGCCAGGTGATGGGAACAAAGAGCGGCGTGATGCGAGTCAGCCCGTGATCTGAACTGGGTTGGACCACTTCGGGCGTCAGCTTCTTATTCAATTCGTCTTGCAAGTTGGGAATAACGCGCGAGCGCGGCACGGGAATATCCGGTTGGAAATGGTACAGGCGGGCAATCGAGGTGCGGATTTCCGTCGAAGCGGTAGCGGCGACGTTGGCGAGGATAAACGGACTTGGCTCATCAAGCTCCGTGTTTTGCGCGGACTTCAACTCGCGCGCCGGCCGCCACGACGGAAACGCCGGATGCAACACGGCCGCATCGCGTTTCAGATTATAGCGTGCAAGGACGTTGTCCAGGCTCTCGAGCACGCGCGGCCAATTTTTGTTTTCCAGGAATTCGGAGTTGCTTAAGCTCAGGATTTGCGTGAGCGAATAGCTGTTCCACTCTTTGAAGCCCATGGCGCTGGCTTCCTGAAGAATCTGAGCCGCGCTTCCCGGAGTGTTGAAAAACTCGCGCCAAGTGAGCGTGCGCAACCAAGGATTTGTGCCGGGTGTGTAATCGACTAAGGCGGGATGCCTGTCGAAAAACGCCGTCCACGCAGCGGGATCGTTGGCGTCGATCATCTCTTTGAATATTGGGTCCAGATTCTCGAGGCGCGTTTTCCGGGCTTCTAAGTCGCCAGGCATCTGCGTCGGGCTCTCAAGTAGACCCGAGGCGAAAGCTTCGACCAACAGTTGATAGAGCCGCGAATGTGTCAGGCGTCCCGGGACCCAGCCATAGGCGCGCATAATCTGACCGGCGCGGTAGAACCGGTCATTATAGGAGTAGATTTGTTGGACCAGATAGTTATACACAAGGACGTCCGCCAAGTCGGTGGTCTTCGTGCGTGGAGATTCGACGGCATAGAGAACTAAACTGCGGCGAATATCTCCTCCGAGGCCGGCGAGCAACGCTTGGCTGACGGACATGTAGTTATGCTCCCGGGCCGAGGGCAGTTCATCGAATGAAAAGCTATGGAATTCGCGCACGTCTCCAAGTGCATTTTGAACGTGTTCCCAACTGATGTTTCGATCGTTTACGGGAAGAGCCATTCCCAGGCGCGCGTTGACGTCGGCGATGTCATTGCTGAGGTTCGTGTAGTCGACGCCCCCGTAACGAGACCGGGGGAACATGTAGAGGTGGGCACCGTAAATTGGATACTGTGCGCCTCCTTCCACGGCTTCGACAAAGAACCGCGCGCGCGTGAGCGCACGCTGAAACTGTGAGTTGTCAGCCTCCGGAAAGCGGCTCAAAAGATCGGTACTGACGGCCTCATAGAGACTGGCCTTGGGCGCGAAGGAGTCGAGGGCCTTGATGGCCCTTTCGAGTTCGGCTCTTTCGCGCTCCGTGCGCTTTCTCGCGTCGTCGTAAGATTCCTCTTTCCGGTTATACGACGATTGTTCAATGTCGTTGATCACTTCCGCGAGCACAAGCCGGAAGGTTCCCGGCTCGCGGATGTAGAGTTTGGAATCGATCGGCGACGTCATGGAGAGTTTCAGGTGGTCAAGATTGGGAGGCGGCGGCGGGCGGAGTTTCTTACTCGGCTCGGAAGAGGCGACTGACGGAGTTGCGTGTGCCCGGCTCTCGGGAATATCGATCGCCTCCGCTTCGAAGCCCGCGTCCTTGAGCGTATCGTCGTCAACCACCGGCACGCGCTCAATTTTATGACGGGGCGGCAACGGCTCAAAGTCTTGTTCACCGCCTTGAGTGAAGAAGGCGTTGATGAGTTCTGCGTCCATGCCTTCAAAGATCAAGCGTCTCATGTCACCGGTAAAATCGCTGACGCTGAAGTCCGGCTTGGCGTAGGCAAGGCGGCTGGCGCGTCCTATATTTTGCAGCAGTTCGCGCATACCGACCATGTCTTCCTCGCTATAGGGTTTAGCGAGGATGATGTGATTCGTCCGCGGCTCATCGTAACCTTCGCCGATCGTGCGGATGGCCACCAAATATTTGTGCACCGGCAGCTTCACTTGATCCTGAACGCTCACGCGCTTTTGCGTGCTTTCGGTCTTTTCTTCGTCGCGGAACCAATCCATGGTTTGGTCGCGGAGGTCGGATTTCATCCCGCTGTGAAAGGCGCGCGCTTCAATTTTCTGGTCTCCCCCCGGCGACATCTGATTGATGAGAAACGAATAGACGTCGGCATGGGCGATGCTCGGCACGAAAATGATTCCGCGGTTGAACGTCAGAAGTTTGCCATTCGCATCCCGGCGCATGACACTGACGATCTCCTGAATCATTTTTTTTACGAGCGGCCGATGAATTTTGATTTCCTTTTGGATCAACTCGTAGCGCTCTTCGGTCGAGAGATTCTCGAACTTCTTCTCCCAATCGTCGAGGAAGTCGCGCGCCAGCACCGGCACGTCGCCCTCGAGGTAGCGCACCTGCCGGTAGCGCTGAATCGGGCTGAGATAGCCCTGCGCCATCGCGCGAAACAGCATCAGGCGCGACATGTAGATCAACTTCCGCTGATCCAAGAACTGCTGTTTCTCTTCATCGGAAAGAAACGCCGTGGCCACGTGATTATGGAAAATGCGCTCAATAAGATCCGAATCCGTGTGCCACGGCGTCGCGGTGAGGCCCAGAAGCACATCACCGCGATTTAGATAGAGGTCGATCTTCTTGAGTATCTCGTCAAATTCGCCATCCACCTTGCCGGCATGATGGGCTTCATCGATGACATAATAAACGGGTCCTTTGAACCGCTCGCGCTCGATAAAAAACGACTCAAGGTTACGGTAGAAAGTCGTGCGCGTCGTCGTGATCAATTTCGCGCCGTTTTCAAAGAGCGGTTCGCGCGAAGACTCGCCGTACACACGCCGTACTTTTGCCGGCGGAATTCTCAGCTGGCGCTGCAGGCTTGACGCCGCTTGATCGAGAATTTCGCGGTTTTGCACGATAAAGAATATCTTGTAGTCGGACTTTTGCTTGGAAAGCTCGTCGAGGAACTCTCCGGTGATCACGGTTTTGCCGATTCCCGGCGGAAGGATGACGAGTCCGCGCGCGCCGGTGTTGTTTGCGTCAGCTTCTTTTACGTATTCCTGTAGCTGGCGAATCACGTCTTTTTGTAGAGGGGCGGTCGACTGAGGCTGTCCCGGTGGCGTCATCATTGGGTGGAGCAGGAAGTCCGATCTGAGTAAACTGCGCACGAGGGCCTGGCCGTCACCGCTGTAATTGGGCGAGAGAGTCACATTCGCGGTCATTTGAATCACCCGCACGCCGGCTAAAATGGCAGGGTTGAGAGTGAGAGGAGGCGCAGACGTTGGCGCGACGGCGCCGGGCTCAAATGTAATCGTGTATTGACCGAGAACTTTGGCGCTCACGCGGCTAGTGAGGACCAGCGAATTGTCACGGTACTGGAGGAGATAATACGGCTCGCGGCCCTTGAGCAGGGGAGTGATGTAGTTACGGGCAAAGTCCTGCGCAGGGCTCGCCGCGGCGAGAGCGGAGCCCGCAAATATATAGACAAGTAAGCAACGGGTCAGTGAGCGCACGTGGCCACGTTTAGTGAAGTAAGGAGGGGGCTGTCAAAGCTTAGCGTTCACCCGTCCGCTAGAATATAGGCTGGGTCCGTTGACAATTTTTGGCGCAAAGTGACTGGGAACGGTGTGCTTTTTTCATGGGGTGAACTGAGATCGAATTTAAGCGTGGCACTCCCCTTGCTCACTAGACCTCCGGATCAGAGTCCATTTTGGAATACTATTGGGAGTATCTTATGGCCGTCTCTTGGAAATTAATGCGTTCGACTTTGGCGATCACGATGTGCGTAGGTCTATTGGCCGCGTGCGGAGATCGTGGGCAATTCAAATCGAAAACGTGGACGCCTGAACAACAGAAGTTGAACAAGGCAGCACTCGACGCGAAGAACGGCGTGAAAACGGATCCGGCTGACCCGAATCAAGGTCAAGTCACTCCACGCCCTTTGAATGGCGGCCAACCTGTAGATCAGCAACAACAACAGCAACAGCAGCAACAACCGCCTCCGGGACAACAGCCTCCGCCGGTCCAGCCGGCTCCAGGTCAACAGCCGCCTCCGGGACAAACACCTCCGGCGCCGGTTGATCCGAAGAAGAACACAGGATCGGCAAAAGAAAAGATTTTCGCTGAACTTGCAACGAATGCCGAAACTTTTATTTCCGATAATAAGAAGATGCTCGCCGCTCAAGACTCGGCAGCTGCGGCTGAAGTGTTTAAAGGTCTCTCGGCTTCGGCCCGCCTCGAGGGCGGCAAAGTGCTTGTGACTTTGGATGCGGAAGTGAAATTGGGCAATGACGTTCGACGCTTGAGCGTGACTGATGGTGAAGTCGCTTTCAATAAAGATGGCCGTACGAATGAACTTGGCGCGACGTTGTTTGAAGACGCAAATGAAGACGCCTCCACTGTTGAAGGTGAAAGAAAAGTCGTAGCGGCTTGCTCGTCGGCAAATTGCGATGAAATCCATGTGCGCTTGGCCGTTGCTGGTCAAAGCGACTGGGTTGAACTCGCCGCGATCTTGAAGTCGCCGAGCCAGGGCCAGTGGGTCCTCGCCGGATCGAGCATCGAAGATTTGAAAGACTTCGAAGGCCAAGTCGACTTGTTTAAACCGCGTGATCCGTCCAAGCTGATTAACAAGGACAAGCAAGCGGCCGAGAAGGCAAAAGCCGAAGCGGAAGCTAAAGCTAAAACCGAGGCGGAAAAAGCGAAGACCGACGCAGAAGCCAAAGCGAAGGCCGAAGCTGAAGCGAAAGCGAAAGAGAAAGAGCAAAAGTCTACCGAGCAGAAGCCTGCAGAGCAGAAGCCTGCGGCTCAACAGCCTGCAACTCAGCAGCCTGCAGCTCAACAACCTGCGGCTCAACAACCTGCGGCTCAACAACCTGCAGCTCAACAACCTGCAGCTCAGCAGCCTACGGCTCAGCAGCCCGCGGCCCAACAACCTGCAGCCCAGCAACCCGCAGCTCAGCAGCCAGCAGCTCCGGCTGTGACGAAGCCTTTGCCGCCGAATCCCATCACGCCGAAGACTCAGGCGCAGCCTGATATCCCGGTGGTGAAGTCGACGACGCTCGACCTTATGAACACGAAGCAAGCCATATCTACGACAATCGGTGCTCAACCGGGACTCGTGTTGAATGGTCCGAGCTCGTCGAAATCAGTTGTCGCGTTAAAGACTCCGACTCCGGACATCTTTAAAGACACGACTGCCCTTGCGAACAACGCAGTAAACGCCCCGGCGCCTGCTGCTACCGCCACGACCGCTCCGACTTCGTTAACGGTGAAAAACACGACGCTCGATCTCGCCGCGGCTAAACCGGTCGTTTCGACGACGGTCGGTGCACAACCGGCGCCGTTCGTAATGAATTCTCCGAGCACGTCACAATCGGTTGTTGCTGTGAAGCAGGGCGCTTCAACGCCTGCCGCCGCTCCGGCTGTGACGACTGTACAGAAACCCTTGTCGGACAACAATGGTGGTCCGAGCAAGACGCCGGCGACGGATGAAGATGCCGCCGACGCTTTGGCCGGCCAAATCGCTCCGCTCTAATCTTTGTTAGGAAATTTTCTTACGGCGAATACTGTTGTATTCGCCGATTCCAAAGTGACCGTAAATCTTGGTCCGCAACATATCCTGAACATATT
>Ga0265338_10006792_pt1 | contig 14420 bp, 13 predicted proteins | sample 42126metaG_FD_193579 | JGI IMG/M metagenome (GOLD analysis project Ga0265338, IMG submission 193579) | Rhizosphere microbial communities from Carex aquatilis grown in University of Washington, Seatle, WA, United States - 4-21-26 metaG | ecosystem: Host-associated > Plants > Roots > Rhizosphere... | reverse complement strand
GCACGGCACCGACAGGTCGGCGAGGAAGTACATCTCCACCTCGACCCAGCCCGCGCCCTCGCAGTGGTCGCAGCGGCCGCCGGGCGTGTTGAACGAGAACGCGCCGTCCTTCCAGCCCCGCGCGAGCGCCGCGGGCTGGCGCGCGTACAGCTCGCGCAGCGCGGCGTAGCCGCCCATGTACGTTACCGGGCACGAGCGCGGCGTGCGGCCGATCGGCGACTGGTCCACGAGCGCGACGCGCTTGAACGTCTCGATCCCGCGCAGGGCGCGGTGCGCGCCGACGCGCTCCTCCTCGATGCCCTCGAGCGCGCGCCGCGCGCCGCGGTAGAGGATCTCCTCGACGAGGGTGCTCTTGCCCGAGCCGGACACGCCCGTCACCGCGGTCATGACGCCCCCGGGGATGCGCGCGGTGACGTCCTGGAGGTTGTGCTCGGTGGCCCCCTCGATGGTGATGAACGCCCCCGGCGTGCCGTGCGCGCGTTCGCGCCGGACCTGCTCCACGCCCGCGAGCCACGGCGCGGTCATGGAGCCGGCCTCGGCCGTCGCCTCCGCGGCCGGGCCGGCGTACAGCAGCCGGCCGCCCCGCTCGCCCGCGCCCGGCCCCAGGTCCACGAGGTGCTCGGCGGCGCGGATCACCATGGGCTCGTGCTCCACCACGACCAGCGTGTTGCCCCGCCCGGCGAGCTCCTCGAGGATCCCGATCAGCCGCTCGGTGTCGCGCGGGTGCAGGCCCACCGTGGGCTCGTCGAGCACGTAGAGCGTGTCGGCGAGGTTCGCGCCGAGCGCGTTCGCGAGTTCGATGCGCTGCGCCTCGCCGCCTGACAGCGTGCGGGTCAGGCGGTCGAGCGTGAGGTAGCCGAGGTCCACTCGCTGGAGGAACGAGAGCCGCGCGCGCAGCTCCACGAGGGCCGGTCCGGCGATGGCGCGCTCGGACTCGCCGAAGCGCAGCGCTTCGAGGAACTCGGCCACGCCGGCCACGGTGAGCGAGCAGGTCTCGGCGATCGAGCGGCCGCCCAGCTTCACGCCCAGCGCCTCGGGCCGCAGCCGCGTGCCGCCGCACGTGCCGCACGGCAGCGGCACCTGGTAGCGCTTCACCACGAACCGGTTGCCGGCCTTGTACGACTTCTCCTGCAGCCGGGCGAGGAACGGCAGCGCGCCGCGGAACTGCTTGTCGCCCTCCATCAGCAGCGTGCGGTGGGCGGCGGAGAGCTTGCGCCAGGGCGTGTCGAGCGGAACGCCGCGCTCGTCGGCGAGCTTCTGGAGCCGCGGCCACGCCACGGTGCGCCACGAGCCGGCCCACGGCGCAATGGCGCCCTCGCGCAGCGTCTTCTCCGGGTCGGGCACGATGCGCTCGGGCGAGAACGTGAGCACGTCGCCGAAACCCTTGCACGCGGGACAGACGCCGAGCGGGCTGTTGAACGAGAACAGCGCCGGCTCGGGGGCCGCGGCGGGCGTGCCGCACGCGGAGCACTCCCAGCGCTCGCTGCGCGGCATCGCCTCGCCGTCGTCGAGCACGAGCGCGAGCCGGCCCTCGCCGCGGCGGAAGGCCTGATCGCACGCCTCCACGAGGCGCGAGGCGTCGGCCGGGTCCCAGCGGAAGCGGTCGATCACGAGGTCCACCGCGCGCGCCTTGCGGCCCAGCTTGGGGCACGGGTCGAGCGGGACGACCTCGCCGCCGATCCGCACGCGGGTGTAGCCGGCCCGCATCAGGTGCCCGGCCTGCTCCTCCCACGCCAGCTTGGCCGAGAGCGCGAGCGGCGCCAGCACGAGCACGCGCGCGTCCGCCGGCCACGCGGCCGCCTCGGCGGCGATCGTGCGCGCGGAGTCGGCCTTCACGGGCTTGCCGCACTTGCCGCAGTGCACGGTGCCGAGCCGCGCGTACATCAGGCGCAGGTAGTCGTGCAGTTCGGTCGCGGTCGCCACGGTGGACCGCGCGCTGCGCGCCGGCGCCAGCTGCTGGATCGCGATCGCGGGCGTGAGGCCGGTGATCGACTCGACGTCGGGACGCGGCAGGCGGTCGAGGAACTGCTTCGCGTAGGTGGAGACCGACTCGACGAACCGGCGCTGGCCCTCGGCGTAGAGCGTGTCGAACGCGAGCGAAGACTTGCCCGACCCGGAGACGCCCGTGATCACGGTCAGGGCGCCGCGCGGGAAGTCCACGTCGATGCCGCGCAGGTTGTGCTGACGCGCACCGCGGACGCGGATCAGGGACGGGCGATCGGGAGTCGTGGCGTTCTCGGGGCGAGGGTGCGTGAAGGAGAGCGGTCGTCGAGGCGCGCACGATACCAAAAGCGATGAGGGGCGGCCGACGATCGAACGTCAGCTCACCCCTCAGGACGTGCCAGGTCCAGAAATTCGCTTACTTCTTCTTCTTCGCAGCCTTCTTCTTCGTGGCCTTCTTCTTCGCAGCCTTCTTCTTGGCAGCCATTCGGGATCACCTCCTCGTGATGACTTCAGGTGCTTGCGCTTGGACTACCGGGAAACTCTTGGCACACCTCAGGTCGCTTTCGCTGCTGTTGCGTGCCTCGCCCTGTACATAGTGCAGGGACTGTGCCAAACGTGCTTCATGGCGCCGCGCAGAATGCGCAACGCCATGATGTGTAAGTGTTTAAAGTATTTTCGATGGCCCTGGAGCCGGACGTCGGCGACGAAATTGGAGCAGACGCCGTCGCTCTAACTGTCAATTAAATAGCGCCTTAGGGATTCCGTGTCAGGTAACGATATGTATTCGCAACGAGTTAGGTTACGGTGTCCAGTTCGTGATGGGTGTCAAGATACTTGACGACCCGACGTCTCCTCGACCCGCAGTCGGCGCAGTTTCTCGATGAGTCCCTGGCGCGAGATGCCGAGGATGCGCGCCGCGCGGCTCTTGTTTCCCGACGTCAGCCGCATCACGTCGTTGATGTGGTCCGCCTCGATCTGCGCGAGCGTCGGCGGGCTGAGCGCATCGCGAACGGCCGCCGTGGCCGCGGACGCGGGCGACATGCGCTGTCCGAGCATCTCGGGCGGCAGGTGCTCGGCGTCGATGACGTCGCCCTCCTCGAGCAGCACTACGCGCTCGACGAGGTTGCGCAGTTCGCGCACGTTGCCGGGCCACGGGTACGCCATCATCGCGGCGGACGCGGCGGGCGTGAAGTCCTGGAAGCCCTTCTGGAACTTGCGGGAGAACTCGCGCATGAAGTGGCGCGCGAGCATCAGCACGTCCTCATCGCGGTCGCGCAGCGTGGGCAGCACGATCGAGACGACCTTGAGGCGGAAGTAGAGGTCGGCCCGGAAGCGGCCGAGGCGGACTTCCTCCTCCACGCTCTTGTTGGTCGCGGCCACGATGCGGATGTCCACCGAGATGTCCACGGCGCCGCCGACCCGCTTGAAATTGCGGTGATCGATGAACCGCAGCAACTTGGCCTGCGTCGCCAGCGGCATGTCCGCCACCTCGTCGAGGAACAGCGTGCCGCCGTCGCACAGTTCGACGAGGCCCTTCTTGGTGTCCGTGGCGTCGGTGAAGGCGCCCTTCTCGTGGCCGAACAGCTCGTTCTCGAGCAGTCCCTCCTGGAATGAGGAGCAGTTCACCTCCATGAGCGGCGCCTGGGCGCGGTCGCTGCGGTAGTGAATCGCCCGCGCGACCAATTCCTTGCCGGTGCCGCTCTCGCCGGTGATCAGCACCGACGTCGCCTGGCTGCGCACGACCTTGTCGATGAGCCCGCGCACCTCGCGCATAGGCAGCGACTGCCCGATGATCTCCTCGCCCGAGTAGTGCTGCCAGGCCCGGCGACGGTAGAGGTCGAGCTCGGTGGCCTGCCGGAATGTTCGCGCCGCGGACTCGACGGCCAGCACGATGTCCTCCATCTCGTAGGGCTTGCGCACGAAGTCGCAGGCGCCGAGCTTCATGGCGTCCACGGCCGCCTGCACGTCGCCGAACGCGGTGATGATGATCACCTGCAGCAGCGGATCGAGCTGGCGCGCCTTGCGCAGGACGGTGAGGCCGTCGGTGTCGGGCAGGCGCATGTCGAGGATCATGACCTGCGGCCGCAGCGAGCCCACCTTCTCGAGGCCTTCCGCGCCGGTGCTGGCCACGTCCACGTTGTAGCCGCGCGCCCGGAGCACCTTCCCGAGCGACTTGCGGATCAGCAGCTCGTCGTCGACGACGAGGACGGTCACCTTCACGGCGTCATTCCTCCGGCTTGCCGGGCGGCTCGGCCGGCAACGGCAGCGAGACGCGCAGGGTCGCGCCGCCTCCCGCGTTGTTCTTGGCGGTCACCAGTCCGCCGGCCTCGCGCACGATCTGGACCGAAATCGGCAACCCGAGCCCGGTGCCCATGGAACGCGTGGTGAAGAACGGATCGAAGATCTTCTCCATCAGGTCGCGCGGGATGCCCACGCCGGTGTCCGAGATGGAGACGTCCACGAGCGAGCGCCGCGTGCGGTAGCGGCGCACGCCGCTCGAGATGGTCAGCTCGCCGCCCTGCGGCATGGCCTGGACCGCGTTGAGGCACAGGTTGAGGAACACCTGCAGCATGAGGTCGGGGTCGGCGTAGACCAGCGGCAGGTCGTCGGCGAGGTCCCGCGTCACCGTGACCTGGGCGTCGCCGAGCTGGACCTGCATCAAGTCGAGCGTGCGTTCGAGCACCGCGGGAAGCTCGCAGGGCCGCGGCCGCGGCTGCGGCGGGCGGGCGAAGAGCAGCAGGCCGGTGATGATCTGCTCGATCCGGTCGAGCTCCTTGATGACGTCGTCCAGGTCCTCGCGGCGCGGGTCGCGCGGCTTGAACTTGGAGGCCACGAACTGGACCGTGGTGCGGATGCCGGTGAGCGGGTTGCGGATCTCGTGCGCGACGTAGGCCGACAGCTCGCCCAGCGACACCAGCCGGTCGATCTTCTTCTGGAACTCGCCGTCCTCGGTCTCGGAGATCGCGTCGGCGAGCACCACCGAGCCGGTGAGCTCGCCGTCCTCGTCGCGCATCGGCAGCGACTCGGCCTTGAGCGTCAGCTCGCGTCCCTCGGTCTCGATGCGGAAGTCGCGCGTCTCGCGCGTGGCGCCCTTGAGCCAGCGCGCGTCGGCGCCCGGGAACACGCGGCCGCCGGCGAGGCCCTGCAGCGTGCCCGGCTCGACGCTCAGCAGCTCCTCGATGCGCCGGTTCGCGTACACGACGCGCCGTTCGCGATCGAGCGCGACGACGCCCTGCTCCAGCGTGTCCAGCACCAGCGCGGGCAGGGGTAGTTCGCGTGGCTCGGATTCGGGGTCGGCCGGTCGGTTCAAGACGTCGGTGCGCACTGCAAGCCGTCCTTGGTCGCGGAAACCGCGCGCCGGGCACCCGGCACCCCGACGGGGTACCCGGGGGCCGCTCGCCGGTCCCTCAGCGGATGTCGCCTGCGCAATGGGTAGCACAGGCCGATCGCGCGCCGCAATCGCCGGTTGCGTCCCGCGCGGCTTTTCCTCGCCGCTGCCCGGGCCGGCCGGACGCCGGTTGTGCCCGGTGCGGGGCCGCTGGTAGACTCCTTCCCCTCATTCCTGTCACACCAACCTTCCCTCACCGTCCCGTCGGGAGTCGCGCATGCTGGGTTACCTGCGCTCCGGTAACAAGCGCACCAAGATGATCTGGTGGATCGTCACGATCGCCACCGTCTTCACGTTCGTGATCGGCTTCAGCTTCTTCGGAGGCCTCGGCCGCGATCCCAACTGGGCCGCCCGGCAGTCCGGCGCCTACGGCTCCGTCAACGGTGAGAAGATCACCCGCGAGATGTGGCAGACCGCGCTCGACACCGAGACGCAGCGCTACAAGCAGCGTTTCGGGACCGACCCGGTCGACCGCGACCTGATGGCCGTCACGCAGCAGGCCTGGCGCGACCTGGTCAACGAGCGGCTGCTCGTGCAGGCGGGCGTGAAGGCCGGCCTCACGGTCACCGACAACGACGTCCTGGCGGCGATGCAGATAGACCCCCCGGGCGTGCTGCTGGTGGCACCGGCGTTCCAGACGAACGGCAAGTTCGACCCGACCAAGTACTCGGCCGCGCTCCACAACCCGAACAACGACTGGTCGATCTTCGAGACCGAGATCCGCTCCGAGGGCCCGGGCAAGAAGCTGCAGGAGATCCTCGGCGGCTCGGTGAAGTTCAGCAACGCCGAGCTTCGCGAGGCGTTCGACGAGCGCTACACGCGCATGGTCGCGATGGTCGTGCAGGTGCCGCCGGCGGACTCCGGCCGCAGCCCCGGCGGGGACGCCGAGATGCAGCGGGTCTACGACAAGTACAAGTACCTGCTCGCCACGCCGGCCCGCACCCAGCTCGAGGTCCTCCAGATCCCGATCAAGTACTCGGCGGAGGAGATCAAGACCGCCGAGAGCGTGGCCAACGGCATCTACCAGCGCATCCAGAAGGGCGAGAACTTCGACCAGCTCTGCCACGACTACTCCGAGGGCCTGAACGCGGACCACGGCGGCGTGATCGACCGGTTCCTGAACCCCGCCGAGATGGGCCCGGCCGGCTCGCAGATCGCCGCGCACAAGCCCGGCGACGTGATCCCGCCCATGCGGGACGGCGGCACGATCATGATCTTCCGCATCCTCGACCCGGCCCGCGACACGCTGGCGCGCAACGCGCCGGCCGGCCAGGTGAAGCTCGCGCAGATCACGGTCAAGGTCCGCCCGAACAGCGACGGCCTGCACGAGCAGTACGCGTACGCGCAGGCGATCGCCAAGCGCGCGAAGGACGTCGGCCTCTCCCGCGCCGCGACCGAGAAGGGCCTGTCCACCGCCAAGACGGGCTTTTTCGACCTGCAGAACATGCCGCAGCAGCTCTACTCGGCGCCCGATGCGGCCGACTGGGGCCTGACGCACAAGAAGGGCGAGGTCAGCCCGGTGTTCCAGGGCCCGGACCTCTTCCTGGTGGCGCAGGTCTCGGTGCAGCAGGCCGCGGGCGTGCCCGCGAAGGAAGACGTGTCCGAGGAGCTGAAGCAGATCGCCGACTTCGACGTGCGCGTCGAGGCCTCGAAGAAGCGCTCCGACCAGGTGGCCGCCGCGCTCAAGTCGGGGGCCTCGCTCGAGGACGCCGCCAAGGCGGCCGGACTGCAGGCGCAGCCGGTCATGATCACGCTGGCGCAGCCCGATCCGCGGCTGGCTCGGGCGCCGGAGCTGCTCGGGGCCCTCTGGTCCGCCAAGCCCGGCCAGGTCGTGGGGCCGATCCACAGCGCGGTGGGCTACTTCTTCGGCCGCGTGCAGGGCATCCAGGCGCCGCCGGACTCGCTCTGGGCCAACGTGCAGATGCGCAACCAGCTGACCACCGACATCATCAACCGCCGCCAGTCGGCCACGATCAACGGCTACGTCACCCTGCTGCGCCGGGACGCCAAGATCGAGGACTCGCGCAACGCCTACACCAGCTCCACCCAGTAGCGCATCGGCGGCACGAAACGACGACGGCGCGGAATCCCCCCGGGATTCCGCGCCGTCGTTCTTGCGCCACGCCACGTGTGGGGTGCCGCGCCGCTGTCGAGCCGGCGCGCACCGGACCGCTCAGTTGAGCGGCTTGTTGTCGGAGGACGAGTGCGTGGTGTTCCGCGGCTCCTCGCGCTCGATCTCGTCGGTGATCTCGCGCTGGGCCTTCTTGAACTCCCGGATCGCCTGTCCGAACCCCCGCGCCATCTTGGGCAGCTGACTCGGCCCGAAGAGGAGCAGGATGATCAGAAGGACGATCATCATCTCGCCACCACCAAAGTTGAACACGTCGATTCCTCCGATTCGATTTCCGGTCAGGGTTCCACGCGGAGCCGGCTCCGGTCGCTGCCGATCACCACCGATACGTCCGCGAGTTCCGAGTCCCATGCCTGCTGGATCAAGGGCGGCTCGCCGAGATAATGCGCTACTTCGCGCGCGGAGGAAAGTTCCCCCCGCCGGGCCACTACCATGGAGGCGAAAAAGTCGGACCGCTCGGCGTTCCGGACCTCCACCACGCGGTAGCCGCCCTCCCGCAGGAAAATCGCCACCCGGGTGCCGATACCCGGCTCTCCGGAACCGTTCAGGATCTGGACGCGGATCACCCGGGCCGCGCCCGGGGCGCCCCGGTGGGTGCGATGGCCCCAGTGGGACCAGCCCCAGGAGCCCACGAGCGCGAGCACCGCGGCGGCCAGCAGGCCGATCCCGATGCCGCCGAAGTCAACGCCCTTGCGTGCCACGGCGCTCGCGCGCTCCCGTCGCCGGCAGCCGGCCGACCGCCCGGCGCAGCCGTTCCCACGTGCGCTCGAGGGACTCGGGCAGGACCCGCGTCTCGGCCACGGTGGGCATGAAGTTGGTGTCGCCGTCCCAGCGCGGCACAAGGTGCAGGTGCAGGTGCCCCGGGAATCCCGCCCCCGCCACGCGGCCGGCGTTGAGGCCGTAGTTGACGCCGTGCGGCGCGTACTCGGCCGCGAGCGCGCGCTCGGCCACCGCGGTCAGCTCGAGCAGCTCGGTCCGCTCCGCGGCGTCGAGCTCGTGGAACTGGGCGGCGTGGCGCTTCACGGCCACCATGAGGTGCGCCGGGTTGTACGGGTAGCGGTTGAGCATGAGCAGCGCGTTCGGCGTGCGCGCGAGCACCAGGTCGCGCTTGTCGGCGCGCCCGCGGGCCACGCGGCAGAAGAGGCAGCCTTCGGGTTTCGCGGCGCGGCGGATGTACGTCATGCGCCACGGCGCCCAGAGCCGGTCGAGCCCGGCACGCGCGCGCGGACTCACCGCCCGGCCCTCGACTGCAGCGTCCGCCACACGGCCTCGGCCTCGGCCAGCTGGTCCACGGTGTTGATGCCGAGCAGCTCGCGGTGGTCGGCGGCGCAGACCACCGCCGCGCGCCCGCCCCGGCCGCGCAGCAGCGCCACCGTGTCGGTGAGGTAGTACTCGCCCTGCGAGTTGGCGGCCGTGAGGCTCGAGAGCACGCCCGCGAGCGCCGGGTACGAGAACGCGTAGATGCCCGAGTTGACCTCGTCGATCGTGCGCTCGGCCGGCGAGGCGTCCTTCTCCTCGACGATGCGCTCGATGCCGGAGCCGTCCGGCGTGCGCACGATGCGGCCGTAGCCCTTCGGATCGGGCAGGCGCATGCTCAGCACGGTCACGTCGGCGCCCGACGCGGCGTGCCCGCGCAGCAGCGCGTCGAGCGTGGGCACCGTGAGCAGCGGCGTGTCGCCGCAGACCACCAGCAGCGTCCCGCCGAAGTCGGCCAGCGCCGGCTCGGCCATCATGCAGGCGTGGCCGGTGCCCCGCTGCTCGGCCTGGATCGCCCACTCGAGGTCGTCGCGCCCGGCGAACGCCGCCTGCACGCGCTCGCGCTGGTGGCCGATCACCACCACCTTGCGCCCCACGCCGAGGCCGTCGAGCGTGTCGAGCACGTGTGCGAGCAGCGGGCGGCCCGCCATCGGGTGCAGGACCTTGGCGAGGTCGCTGTTCATGCGCTTGCCCATGCCGGCGGCCAGCACCAGCGCGGCCACGTCGGGATGCGACAGTCGGTTCATCGGGCGCTCCATTCGAGGTTGTCGATCAGTCGCGCGGGCCCCACGCGGGCGGCGACCGCCACCAGCACGCGGCCGCGCACCGCGCGCAGCGGCTCCAGCGTCTTCGCATCCACCACCGCGACGTACTCCTCGCGCACGAGCGGCCGGCGCGCCAGCTCCCCGCGCACCGCCGCGGCGATCCGCGCCGCGGAGCGCTCCCCCGCCACCAGCCGCCCGCGCGCCGCGCGCAGCCCGGCCCAGAGCGCCACCGCCTGCACGCGCTCCTCGCCGCCCAGGTAGGCGTTGCGCGAGCTCATCGCGAGGCCGTCGCGCTCGCGCACCGTGGCGCCCCGGCGCACGCGCACCGGCACCAGCAGGTCCGCGCACATCCGCTCGAGCACGGCCGCCTGCTGCGCGTCCTTCTGGCCGAGCCAGAGCACGTCGGGCCCGACCGCGTGCAGCAGGCGCATGACCACGGTCGTGACGCCCTCGAAGTGTCCCGGGCGCGCCGCGCCCTCGAGCACCTCGGTGAGCCCCGACACGCGCACGCGCGTGGAGTCTCCGGCCGGGTAGATCTCGGCGATCGCCGGCTCCCAGAGCAGGTCCACGCCGGCCGCGTGGAACCCCGCGCGGTCGTCGTGGACGGGCCGCGGATAGCGCGCGAAGTCCTCGCTGGGTCCGAACTGCAGCGGGTTCACGAAGATGCTCGCGACCACCCGGTCCGCGGAGGCGCGCGCGCGCTTCACCAGCGACAGGTGCCCGGCGTGGATCGCGCCCATCGTGGGCACGAACGCCACCGTGAGCCCGCGCGCGCGCCACGGCGCGATCGCCGCGCGCAGCGCGGCCACGGTCTTCACCCGGTGCATCGGACGCGCGGCCGCGGTCACGTCAGTACGACTCCGCGTCACCCGGAAAGCGCCGCGCCTTCACGTCGGCCACGTACGCCGCGAACGCGACGCGCATGGCGTCGCCCAACTCGGCGTAACGGCGCACGAACTTGGGGATCCGTCCGTGGTAGAGGCCGAGCATGTCGTGCATGACCAGTACCTGGCCGTCGCACTGCACGCCGGCACCGATGCCGATCGTCGGCACGCCGAGCTCGCGCGAAACGCTCGCGCCCAGCTTGGCCGGGATCCCCTCGAGCACGATCGCGAAGCAGCCCGCGGACTCGAGCGCCTTCGCCTCGCGCAGCAGCCGCTCCTGGTCGGCCTCGCCGCGCGCCTGCACCTTGTAGCCGCCGAACGCCAGCACCGACTGCGGCGTGAGCCCCAGGTGGCCCATCACGGGGATGCCCGCGCCGACGATCCGCCGCACGGACTCCGCGTTGCGCTCGCCGCCCTCGAGCTTCACGGCGTCGGCGCCGGCCTCCTGCACGAGCCGCCCGGCGTTGAGGACGGCCTGTTCGGGGCTCACCTGGTACGACATGAACGGCAGGTCGCCCACGACCAGCGCCGAGGGCTTGGCGCGCGTCACGGCGCGGGTATGGTGGAGCATGTCGTCCATCGTCACGGGCAGCGTGCTTTCGTAGCCGAGCACCACGGTGCCGAGGCTGTCCCCCACCAGCAGCACCTCGACCCCGGCCTGGTCGGCCAGGCGCGCGGTCGGGAAGTCGTACGCGGTGACGACGGCGATCGCCTCGCCCCGGCGCTTCATCTCGACCACGGCGGGCGCCGTGATCTTGGCGCGCGTCGTCCGGCCGGCCGCGGGTTCGCTGCTCATGTGGACCGTCCCTTCTCGATGGGTGTGTAGTACATCGTGCCCGAGCGGTGCGACAGGATCCGCTTGACCAGGTCCTCGTAGTCGTCCGGTTCGTTCACGAAGTCGATGGCGTTGGTGTTCACCACGAGCAGCGGCGTGTCCGTGTAATGGAAGAAATAGTGGTTGTACGCGTCGTTGAGCCGCGCGATGTAGTCGCGGTCCATGTCCTTCTCGAACGGCCGGTTCCGGTGCGCGATCCGCTCCATGAGCGTGTCCGGGTGCGCCTGCAGGTAGACGACGATGTCCGGCTTCACGATGTCGAGCTCGAGCCACGTGACCAGGCGCTCGTACAGCGCCAGCTCGCGGTCGACGAGGTTCAGGCTCGCGAAGATGCGGTCCTTCTGGAACAGGTAGTCCGCGACCAGCTTCTCGCTGAAGAGGTCCGTCTGCTTCAGGTCGCGCTGCTGCTGGTAGCGGCTGAAGAGGAAGTGCATCTGCGTCTGGAACGCGAAGCGCGCCCGGTCGCGATAGAAGTCCTTGAGGAACGGGTTCTCCTCGACCTCCTCGAGCACCAGCTGCGCCGACAGGCGCTCGCTGAGCATGCGCGTGAGGCTCGTCTTGCCCGCCCCGATGACGCCTTCGATGACCAGGTACCGGTTCTCGCTCACGCGCGGCTCAGTTCCAGAGTCGGGTGCCGCGCTTGAGCGGCGGCCGCGCGCCCAGCTTGGAAAGGTGCGAGAGCATCGTCTCGCCCGTCCCCGGGTGCACGAGCAGCGGTTCCAGCTCCACGAGCGGCACCAGCACGAACGCGCGCCGGGTCAGCTCCGGGTGCGGCACGCGGAGGTTCTCCTCCTCGATCGTCTCGTCGCCGTAGAGCAGCAGGTCCAGGTCGATCACGCGCGGGCCCCAGCGGCGGGTGCGTTCGCGGCCGAGCCGCTTCTCGATCAGCTGCAGGTTCCACAGCAGCTGGCTCGCGGGCAGGTCGGTCTCGAGCTGCGCGACGGCGTTGAGGAAGTTCGGCTGGTCCACGTCGCCCACCGGTTCGGTGTCGTAGAGCGACGACGCGCGCACCAGCTCGGTCTCCGGCAGTCCCGACAGCGCCTCGAGCGCCTGCCGGATCATGCTCTCGCGCTCGCCCAGGTTCGAGCCCAGCCCGATGAACGCCTTCACGACGACTTCTCCCGCGTCACCTCGATGATCGCGCGTCCGCCCGTGGTCCAGCCGAGGTTCTGCTTGGCGATGCGCACCGTGGCGCGGCGGATCGGGAAGCGTTCGAGGATCGTGTCCGCGGTCGTGCGCGCCAGCGCCTCGAGCAGATGATAACTCTTGCCCTCGACCACTTCCCGCACGAGCTGGTAGAGCAGGTCGTAGTCGATCGTGTCGGCGAGCCGGTCGCTGGTCTCGCCGCGGTCGGAATCGGGCACCAGCAGGAGGTCGACCTCCAGCCGCTGGCCCGCCTCCTTCTCGTACGGCCGGGCGCCGTGGTGCCCGAACACGGACAACCCTTCCAGCCGGATGATCGCCAAGGTATTGCCTCCGAACGCGTTTCGCGCGCCACTCGGACCGCAGGGATGCGGGTGCCGCGGGCGAGGATAGGAGGCGGTGCAAAGAGGGTCAAGGTGGCGCGGACCCCGTTGGACCGCGGAGCCCCGCAGCCCGTACGCTCGAGCGGAACCGTCCCTCCCCACTTCGCCTCGCTCGCCCCCGCCACGGGACCTCCATGCGCCGCTCCGGCCCTCGCTTCGCGCTCGTTTCCGCCCTGTTGCTCGCCGCCCTGACCCTCCGCCCGGCCGCTGCCCGCGCGGCGGAGGGCATCCCCGACTTCGACCACGTCGTGGTGGTGATCATGGAGAACCACGCGTACGACACCGTGCGCGTGCTGCCGTACACCGCCGGCCTGATCGCGACATCGGCCTCGTTCTCGTACAGCTACGCCGTGACGCACCCCTCGCAGCCCAACTACCTCGCGCTCTGGGCCGCGTCCGCGATGGGCACGACCAACGACAACTGCCCCGCGCCGGGTTCGCCCTACACGGCCGAGAACCTCGGTCACGCGTGCGAGGCCGCCGGGCTCACGTGGACCGCGTACTCGGAGGCGCTGCCCGTGATCGCGAGCACGGTGTGCACGGCGAGCAGCAGCTCGTACACGCGCAAGCACGATCCATGGACGGATTTCTCCAACGTGACCCACACGAACGAGGTGCCGTTCTCGCAGTTCGCGGCCGACACGGCGGCGGGACTGCTGCCGAACCTCGCGTTCGTGGTCCCGAACAACTGCGACAACACGCACGACTGCACGCCCGCCACGGGCGACACGTGGCTCGCCGCGAACCTGCCGGGCATCGTCCAGGCGGCCGGGCCGAACGGCCTCGTGATCCTGACGTGGGACGAGGACGACAGCGCACACGGCAACCACATCCTCACCGTGTTCGCCGGCCCGTACGTGCGCCCGGGGTACGTCTCGAGCCGCGCGATCACCCACTACACCGTGGTGCGCACCATCTGCGCCGCGCTCGGGCTCGGCGCGTTCGCCAACGCCGCCACCGACAGCGCGGTCACCGACGTGTGGAACGCGCTGCCCACCGCCGTTCCCGCCCCGATCGTGGCCTCGCTGCGGCTGGACGCGCCCACGCCCGATCCCTCGAGCGGCCACGTGAGCGCCGTGCTGCACCTGCCCGCCGCGGCGCACGTCACCGCCACGCTCTACGACGCCGCGGGCCGCCGCGTCCGCACGCTCGCCGACGGCGTGCGCTCGGGTACGTTCACCCTGGCCTGGGACGGGCGCGACGACGCCGGCCGCGACGCCGGCAGCGGCGTGTTCTTCCTGCGCGTGCGCGCCGGGGCGCAGGACCTGACGCGGCGCCTCGTGCGCATGCGCTGACGCCGCGGGGTCGCTGACGCCGCGGCGGCGGGCATCGCGCCCGCCGCGCCGCGGCTACACCGCGACGCCGAACTCGCGCAGCGCGTCGTTGAGGCTCGTCTTGCGGTCGGTGCCCTCGTGCCGCGTCCCGATCACCAGCGCGCACGGGACGCCAAAGGTCGCGTTGGCGAACTTCTTGGGCCGGTGCCCGGGGATCACGACGGCGCGGGCCGGCACGAGCCCGCGCGTCTCCACCGGTTCCTCGCCGCGCACGTCGATGATGGGCGTGCTCGCGGTGAGCACCACGCCGGCGCCCAGCACCGCGCCCGTGCACACGCGCACCCCCTCGACCACGATCGCGCGCGAGCCGATGAACGCGTCGTCCTCGATGATGACCGGCGCGGCCTGCGGCGGCTC
>Ga0265338_10006791_pt1 | contig 14421 bp, 9 predicted proteins | sample 42126metaG_FD_193579 | JGI IMG/M metagenome (GOLD analysis project Ga0265338, IMG submission 193579) | Rhizosphere microbial communities from Carex aquatilis grown in University of Washington, Seatle, WA, United States - 4-21-26 metaG | ecosystem: Host-associated > Plants > Roots > Rhizosphere >... | reverse complement strand
AGCTCGACCCGGCCGCGCGCGATGCAGTGCTCGCTCACGAGCGCGCGCACACGCGACACCGCGATCCGTTGCGAATCTGGCTGGCGCGGGCCGCCACGGATCTGCAGTGGCCTTTCCGCTCACCGAGTGTGCGGCTCGACGCGTGGCTCGAGGCGCTGGAGCTCGCGCGCGACGACGAGGCGCGCCACGCGGGTGCGCGCGGCGAAGACCTGGCGAGCGGGCTGCTGCACGCGGCCCGCCGGCCTCACGCTGGCCACATCGGCGCGATCGCGACGCTGACCTCGCCCGAGATGCGGCTCGCCGCGCGCGTGAACCGCCTGCTGCGGCCGTTGCATGTGGAGCCAGCGCCGTCGTCGAGGGCGCGTTTCTGGTTCGCCGCGCTGGCCATCGCCGTGGTCGCCGCGACGTGGGTGGGCTGGACGCACGGCGACCTGGTGCTGCGCGCGCTGCCGTTCGTCGCCTCCTGATCGGTTGCGACGCTCGTCGTAGCTACGACGAGCGTCGGAACGATTTTCACCTCCGCTCGTTGACGGACGAGATCGCCGCCGGCACCGTTGCCTGCGTGCAACGCTGCCTCGCACCCGCTTTGCTGGCGGTGCTCCTGTTCGCCGAGCCGGCGAACGCGCAGGCGTTGCCCGCAGCGGCGGCGGCGTCACCCGCGCCGCTCCCTCCGCCGCCGGTCGAGGCGCCGGTCTACGAAACCGTCGTCATCGGGGCTACCCCGGTGCACGGATCGAGGTTGCGGCTGGAGCTCGTGCCGAGTCACGTCCAGACCGTGAGCGCCGAAGACCTCGCGGACCAGCACAGCCTGGATCTGTCGGGGTACCTGGGCGAGACGGTGGGCAGCGTGCACGTGAATGACGTGCAAGGGAATCCGCTGCAGCCCGACGTGCAGTACCGCGGCTTCCTCGCGTCACCGCTGCTCGGCGCGCCGCAGGGCCTGTCGATGTACCTCGACGGCGTGCGCCTCAACGAGCCGCTCGGCGACACGATCAACTGGGACCTGATTCCGGCCAACGCGATCCGCTCCGTCAACATCATCCCGGGCTCGAACCCGATCTTCGGCCTCAATACGCTGGGCGGCTCGCTCTCGATCGAGACCAAGAACGGCTTCTCCGACCCAGGCGCCGACGGCACGCTCTTGTTTGGGTCCTGGGGCCGAAAGCTCGTGCGCGCGAGCGGCGGCGCTCACGGCGAGCACTTCGGTGTCTTCGCGGCGGCCGACGTCTTCGACGAGACCGGCTGGCGTGACGGGTCACCGAGCCGCGCGGAGCACGCATTCCTGACGACCTCGTATCGGCGCGGAGGAACGACCGGCGACCTTTCGTTGATGGCCGCCAACACCGCGCTGACCGGTAACGGTGTGACGCCGATCGAGCTCCTGGACGCGGATCGGCACGCGATCTTCACGTCGCCGGACCAGACGCGCAATCAGCTGTTCATGGCCGTGCTGCGCGGCGAGCGCTCGCTGTCACCTCATACGCGCCTCTCCGCCACGGCGTACGTGCGCACCAATCGCACGCAGTCGTTGAACGGTGACCAGCACGACTGGGCCGAATGCGCCGCGATGCCCGGCTCGCTGTGCACCGTCGATGACGGAGGCGCGCAGACGCGGATCCTCGATCGCGCCGGTCAGCCGGTCGCCTTCTCCGATTCGTTCGACGCCGCGGACAACCGCACCGACACGCGCCAGACCAGCTACGGCGCCAGCGCCCAGCTGGCGGTCGACGCGCCGTTGGGCACGCACGAGAACCACTTCTTCGCCGGCGCCGACGGCGGGCAGGGCAGGGTCGTGTTTCAATCTTCGACGACGGTCGCGAGCCTCGACGACAGCCGCACGACGGTCGACGCGGGATTCGTCGACCCGACGGCGGCGATCGCGGTCGATACCGTCGTGAGCAACCTCGGGCTCTACGTGACCGATACGTTTGCAGTCCGCCCGAATCTCTTCCTGGTGGCGTCGGGCCGGCTCAATTTCACCAAGCTCTCACTCGAGGATCGGCTGGGCGGCGACCTGACCGGTCAACATAGCTTCAACCGCGTCAACCCTGCGCTCGGCGTGACCTACCAGCCACGTCCCTGGTTCGGGATCTACGGGAGCTACAGCGAGTCCAACCGCGCGCCCACCGCCATCGAGCTCACCTGCGCGAGCCCCGACGATCCCTGCCGCCTGCCGAACGCCTTCGTCAGCGACCCGCCGCTGGCGCAGGTCGTCGCGCGCACGGTGGAAGTCGGCGCGCGCGGCCGCTGGCGCCGGGGACGTCTCTCGCTGACCTACGATGTGACCGGCTTCGAGACCACGAACTCCAACGACATCCTCTTCATCAGTTCCGGGATGGTGGCCAACCAGGGTTACTTCGCGAACGTCGGCCAGACGCGGCGGCAAGGCATCGAGGCCGACTTCACGGGCCGGCGCCGGTTCGCCGCCGGCGACAGCCTCGAGTGGGGCGTCCACTACACGCTGACCGACGCGCGTTTCGAGTCGCCGTTCTCCGAGCTCGGCGCCAACCACCCCGACGCCGACGCCGACGGCATGCTCCGGGTCTCCGCCGGCGCGCGCATCCCCTCGATTCCCGAGCACGTCGCCAAAGTCGGAGTCGCCTTTGCGTCGCGTCTCGGCGCCTCGCTGGGGGTCAATCTGGTCGCGAACAGCAGCCAGTACTATCGGGGCGACGAGGTGAACCAGCTCCCGCAGATCCCGGGGTACGTCACCGTCAACGCGCGGGTCGCCTACCAGGTGTTCGACTGGTTGAATGTATTCGCGGTCGTGGACAACCTGTTCGACGCTCGATATTCGACGTTCGGCATCCTGGGGAACGCGACCGATGTCTTCCCGAGCGACACCGACCCGCGGTTTCTCGGGCCCGGCGCGCCGCGCGCGGCTTGGATCGGCGTCGACTTCCGCCACTGATTCGCCCCGCGCAGGAAACCTCCGCGCTGGGCGGACGATAAGAGGGCGTGGACGCGTCAACTGAAGGAAAGTGCGCTCGTGCAGGTCGGTGAGCCAGTCGCCGTGCTACCGGCGGTGGCGCCGCCGCCGGACAGCGAGTTCGCGGCCGAGCTGCTCTCGATCACCTTCAAGTCGGGGATCAAGGTCAGTCACTTGCGGAAGCCGATCGAAGGGCCGCACTGGGAAAAGGGCGAGGAGAGCGCGCTCGTCGATCTGTGGAGCCGCCTGGGCAAGTTGCTGAACCTGCCGCTCGTACCGTACTCGAAGAGGCCGGCGGTCTACCTGGTCACCGGGCTCGGCGGTCCGTACGAAGTTCAGGTGAGGCTCAAGATCACCAAGTCCAAGAACGTCAGCGGTGAAGCGCGTCTGATCGGCAGCTTGCGGGGCATTTCCATCGAGGGGACCTGTCTATCGAGCGTGGGCGAGCACACGGTCAGCGCGTGCATCGCCAATCCGCCCGATGAGCTACACGCCTGCCGGGGCCGACTCACTTGGCGCCTCGAAGTGGACGCGACGCCGATCAGCGCGAGCCTGGGCAGCACGTTCGTGGAGGTGTACTTCATCCTGGGCCGCCCCGGATTTCGATATCGAAACGGCGTCTGGGTCGAGGTGCTGCGCCTTCTCTTCGGGCGCGTCGGTGTTGCTGGAAATGACCCGAACGCGGTGATTGCCGCGATCACCACCTACTGTCACAGTGGGCACGGGCTCCGGTACGAAACCCACAAGGGGAAGGCGCGCTACGGCGTCGTTCACAAAGGCGGAGTCTTCAAGCTGGCAGACTACTTGCTGAAGATGCGAAAGGATTGCAACTGCTACGACCAAGCGGCGGCCGTGCAGTCATTGGCGAGCGCAGTCGGCGTCGCATCCGTGTGGCAGTTCTTGGACCCGTTTGGTTTCATTCGACCGACAAACCTTGTCGGCGTGGGCCTTTGCAACAATCCGTTCTTTGGCGAGAATGAATCGCTGAAGTTGGTGGCGCCGGATTCGCATCGTCGAACAGCATTCGGCAATCACGCGTTCGCCGTCACACTCGATTGGAAAGCCGTCGACGCGTGCGCGAAGCCTCATCTCGCGATCGAGACCATCCCAGAGTACCTGGCTGACAGCATCGACGACACGCCGTCTCTCTATCGCTTCTATGGCAAGTTTCGACCGGGTCAACCTACCGACGTCCGACCAAAGCTCGGCGTTGTGGCGGTCGAGTGATGAGCACCTTTCAAAAGGAGAAGGTCGGAAAATTCAAGCAAGCGGTCGGTTTCGACGACGTGCCCGGGCTCGATGCGAGAGACGGAGTCTGCGCGGATTGGCGCCGGCTCCCGGAGTTCTTGTCGCCTGAGCTGGGCGGGTTGCGGCTCTTCCATCATCAAGCGTATCCACTGAAGACAGGGGTTGGTCTGTCCGACTGGACCTGGAGGCGGCGCGGGAAGCAGATCTCCGTCGAGGTGTTCGTCTGCGGCGACATCGCGGGTGCTCGGGAGCGGCTGCTCGAGATAGCGACCGACACGACCACGGTCGAGAGTCCGCTCGTGCCCGCGCTCGAGACGGTCGGCGAGCTGGCTATCGAGCACAAGGATCGCGCCGGCGACGACCTGGACTGGATCTATCGCAACATTTGCGTCTCCGTCTCGGACCAGCAGAGTGGTCTCAAGCTCATTCCTGTCGCGCGCCGGATCCAGTCCTTCCTGGCAGCCCACACAGTCTCCAACCTCGCGGCATATGTTCCGAAGGTCGCGCGCATCGATCTTTCCCCGGGCCTCATCCGCAGCGGAGACACCTTCGAGGTCAGGCTTCGATTTGCCGAGGAGGTCGATCCGGACAAGCTCACGATCGATGTGCGGCCCGGGAGCTGGCCACCGCTGGAGCCGCTCGATCAGAACGGCTCGGTGTTCACGGTCAAGGCGCTCAAGCCGGGGCGCGCGGAGCTGGAGATCATCGCGCTCGATCCCATTTCGTTGCTTTCTGCCAAGGCGGCGGTTGTCATCGACGTCCTCCCCGCTCCATGAATCTCGCTCGCGGCGTTCTCGGGAAGACTCACGGGCCGTGTCGGTTTGGGGTCCTGACTCGCTGCGGAGCTGTCCCGCTTGCGTGGGAAACGTGCTCTGGCCGACGCATGGTAGCCAAGGTGGTCCCGTGTGTTGCAGGCTCGCTCCGCCCCGACGCGTAGCGCTTTTGTTCCTTGTCGAAACGCACGGCGAGGTATCTAATCCGCCACGGGCCTCACCTGATCGCGCCGATGGGCGCCGTCCCGTGAATGCTCACGCTCTGTTATCTCGGCGGGCGCATCGGGGGAGAAATGACGAGGATCGATGGGCAATGAAAAGCCTGTAGACATCGAAACCTCATTCTTCGAGGGTCTCATTCAGGAGTCGCCGGACGCGCTGATCGCGCTGTCACCCGACGGCAACGTGCTGTTCTGGAGCCGCGGCGCCGAGAGCCTCTTCGGTTACGCGGCGCGGGATTGCATTGGCCGTCAGCTCGACGACCTGGTCGTGCCGGCGGACAGGCGCGAAGAGTCGCGCGCCGCCATGGTCGAGGTGCTGGAGAACGGCACGGCGCTGTTCGAGACCGTCCGCCAGCGCCGCAGCGGCGAGCGCATCGACGTCGACGTGTCGTTGCGCGCCGTGAAACGCCCCGACGGAAACATCCGTTTCATCGCGGCCACCAAGAAGGACGTCACCCAGCTGAAGCACCTGCGAGAGGAGCAAGCGACCGAGGCGAGATTTCGCGGGTTGCTGGATGCGGCGCCCGACGCCATGGTCATCGTCGGTTCGAACGGCGAGATCGTCCTCGTCAATTCGCAGACCGAGCGCGTCTTCGGCTATCGGCGCGAGGAGTTGCTGGGCAAGCCGATCGAGATCCTGGTCCCCGAGCGCTTTCGCAAGGACCATCCGAACCGGCGTGGCGGCTACTTCGGCGACCCGCGCACGCGCCCGATGGGTGCCGGCCTGGAGCTGTTCGCGCGCCGCAAGGACGGCACCGAGTTCCCGGCGGAGATCAGCCTCGCGCCCATGGAGTCGGAGGGGGGGCGCCTGGTGACCGCGGCGATCCGCGACATCTCCGATCGCAAGCGCATCGAGGGCAAGTTTCGCGGGTTGCTGGAGGCGGCGCCCGACGCGGTGGTCATCGTCAATCACGTAGGGAAGATCGTCCTGGTCAACACCCAGGTCGAGAAGATGTTCGGCTACACGCGCGGCGAGATGATTGGCCAGCCGGTCGAGATCTTGATCCCCGACCGGCATCGCGCGCGCCACCCCGGCCACCGCACCGGCTACTTCGCCGATCCGAAGGTCCGCGCGATGGGATCGACGCTGGAACTGGCCGGCCGGCGCAAGGACGGCACGGAGTTCCCTGTCGAGATCAGCTTGAGCCCCCTCGAGACGGAGGAGGGCGTCCTGGTGTCGAGCGCGATCCGCGACATCACCGAGCGCAAGCGCGCCGAGGACAAGTTTCGCGGCCTGATGGAGTCGGCGCCCGACGCCATGGTCATCGTCGATCGCAACGGCGGGATCTCGCTGGTCAACGCGCAGACCGAGAAGCTCTTCGGATATTCGCGCGACGAGCTGCTCGGCAGATCGATCGAGACGCTCGTGCCGGCGCGTTTCCGGGCCCGCCACCCCGGGCACCGCTCGGGTTACTTCGGATCGCCGAAGCCGCGGCCGATGGCCGCGGGGTCCGATTTGTTTGGTTTGCGCAAGAACGGGACCGAATTCGCGGCGGAGATCAGCCTGAGCCCGATCGAGACTGCCGAAGGCACACTGGTGACCGCGGCGATCCGCGACATCACCGAGCGGAAGCAGATGGAAGATCGCATGCAGCAGGCCAACCGCCTGAAGAGCGAGTTCCTGGCCAACATGTCGCACGAGCTGCGCACGCCGCTGAACGCGATCATTGGCTTCACGGAGCTGATGAACGACGGCGAGGTCGATCCGGAATCACCGCAGCACAAGGAGTTTCTGGGCCACATCCTCGCCAGCGGCCGTCACCTGTTGCAGCTGGTCAACGACATCCTCGACCTGTCCAAGGTCGAAGCCGGCAAGATGGAGTTTCGCCCCGAGCCGATGAACGTGCCGCGAATCATCGGCGAGGTCGTGGCCATGCTCAGCAGCGTCGCGGGCGCGAAGCGGATTCAAATCGAGACCATCATCGATCCGACCGTGACCGAGGTCTTGCTCGATCCCGGGCGGTTCAAGCAGGTGCTGTACAACTACCTGTCGAACGCGATCAAGTTCACGCCCGAGGGGGGTCGGGTGAAGGTGTCGATGCGCCCCGACTCGTTCGACATGCTGCGGCTCGAGGTCGAGGACACCGGGATCGGAATCAAGGAAGAGGATCTTCCCCGCCTCTTCATCGAGTTCCAGCAGCTGGACGCGGCGCTGACCAAGAAGCATCCCGGCACCGGGCTGGGGCTGGCGTTGACCAAGCGGATCGTCGACGCGCAAGGCGGATCGGTGGGCGTGCGCAGCACGCCCAGCGAAGGGAGCGTCTTCCACGCCATCCTGCCACGTTGGCAATCGGTTCATTCACTGCCGGTAGAACGCGCGGCGGACGAAGAGCGGTCGCCGAGGAGCGGCCCGTCCGTGCTGGTCGTCGAGGCCGATCCCGTCGATCGCGAAATGCTTGCGCAGACGCTGACCGGCGCCGGCTACGTCGTTCGGACTGTGTCGACGGGCGGACGGGCGCTGAACGTGTTACGCGCCAACGACTTCGACGCGGTGACGCTCGACCTGGCGCTGCCCGACATGAGCGGTCTCGAGGTGCTACGCCGATTCCGTCGCGGTGACAAGAAGCCGACCGTGCCGATCATCATCGTGGCGGCGATCGACAATCCCGACACGGTCGCGGCCTTTCAAGTCCACGACGTGATTCCCAAGCCGGTCGACGGCCCCGCGGTCCTGGCGTCGCTCAAGCGCGCGGGCGTGAACGTCGAAGGCGCCGGACCGGTGCTGGTCGTCGACGACGATCCCAGCAGCCTGGGCCTGATGGCGGCGACGCTGTCGAGGCTCGGCTATCGCTTCGTGTGCAAGCCCGACGCGCACGCGGCGCTGAACGCGGCACGTACGGCGCCGCCGTCTGCGGTGATCCTCGACTTGCTCATGCCCGGCATGGACGGCTTCGAGTTCCTGTGGCGGTTTCGCAGCGACGTCCGCAACCGCGACGTACCGGTGATCGTGTGGACGGCAAAGGACCTCAGCGACGAGGAAGAGGAGCACTTGCGCTACAACGCCCTGAGCGTACACGCAAAGATGTCCGGCGGCCTGTCCCGGCTGGTCGAGGACGTGAAGCGCGTCGTGCCCCTCGCCGGGAGCCGCGGCGCCCTGCAAGCCCACAGCGTCACAAAGGAAGGGGACTCATGAGCAAGAATTCGATTCTCGTCGTCGACGACAACCCGGCCAACGCCGCCCTGCTCTCGTTCCTTCTCAGCAGGAAAGGCTACGACGTGCGCACGGCCGCCGACGCCAACGAGGCGCTCTTGCTCGTCGAGGAGTTCGCACCGCGGCTCATCATGATGGACCTGCAGCTGCCCGGCATGGATGGACTGGAGCTGACGAGGCGCCTCAAGGCCGACCCGCGCACGCGCCAGACGATCATCATCGCGCTGACCGCCTATGCGATGAAGGGCGACGAGGAACGCGCGCGCGCCGCCGGTTGCGACGGCTACGTCAGCAAGCCGATCGACACGCGCACGTTGCCCGGCGTCGTCGGCGAGTACCTTTCGCTCGCCAACCATGGCGAATCATGAGCGAGCTCGGCACCGGGCCACGGCCGGTCATTCTGTTCGTCGACGACGAGCGCGCGAACCGCGCCCTCATCCGCGCGTACCTGGGCGCTTACTTCGATCGCGAGCGCCGCCGCGGCGTCGCCCTCGGCCTCTTTCGGGTCAAGCCGGCTGCCCCGGTCCACGGTGGACCGCCGCCGTAGACCGGACCGAGATTCGCCGCCGTAGACCGGACCGAGGTTAGTGTGTTCCCGCCGTAAACCGGACCGCCGTAGACGGGACCGGACCGGATAAACCGGACCGGTAAACCGGACCGAGGTTGGTGTGTCAGCCGTAGACCGGACTCTTCGTAAACCGGAGCAAAGGCTGAGGGTGTCACCGGACTTCCCAGTAGACCATTGCACCGAGGCGGTGCACCACCACCACCGTGCCGGGGTTATCGTGAACAGCGGCCCAAGTCTCAAGTCGAATGGGCGAGCCGGAAGTATCAGAGTTCCTTTCCGACAGGCAGCTTGCTGCCTCTTGGCGCCGTCGGTAACAGCCGCCCAACGCCGGTCGTACCAGGGTCTCTCATTGCGGCGCGCCCGGGGCTCAGAGCACCGTGGTTGTCTGGCGTTTGAGGTCGCCCGAACGATGCCAGAGTCAGGCCGGCTCAGGCCAAGGAGCGCAGATGGCGCGGGTGAAGCGGCGGAGCCAATACGTGCCAGCCGGAAAGACGACGTCGCGGATTCCAGCGGCGAAGTTCGCGCGTGCTGCGGCATAGGCATCACGGAAGGCGCGATTGCGGAGCAGGGTCTCGATCCGACTCCATTTACTGCGCGCCGAGACGGGCGGCTTCAATCGGCGCCGGGGTTCTCGATTGCCGGGACGGTCGCTCCATCTTTGTAGCAACACGTTCTTGCGGCCCAAAATCGCGGCTCCCGTGTGGCGGCGCGCCGCCGCGGCGAGCTCCTCGGCTGCGCACACCCTCTCGAGGACCATCGCCGCGTATTCAGCAGCCGAGAGGTGTCCAAACCCCTCAGGTAGCGCAAAGTGCAACGAAACGACGTCGGGCATCGGACCATCTTCGCGGAAGAAGTGCTTGGGTCGCGAGGCGGTCAATGGGCGGCCATGGAAAAGGACACCGAGCGAACTGACACCGGGCCAATGGTGGGCTTTGTCCACCAAGTTGTCTTTCACCGGGTTGCTAAGCGCATAGGTCATCTTGTTGATGACGTCGCTGGCGTCGACGAGCCGCACGACGCTGGTCTGCTCGGACGACCAGAAGTTCTCCCAACGGCCACGAAGAGCGTTCTGGCACTTCGCGAAGAGCTTGTGGAAATGCTCGATGAAAGCAGGATAGCAACCATCGGGATCGTAGATGCCGGTGTGGTGATGGTTGCTCATGGCGACGGTGAAGAGCACGCGAATGCCGAACCGTTCGGCCGCGACGGCCAGGCAGTAGATGAACGCGTTGTTGGTCTCGCGGTCGGGCCGCATCAGGAATTGCCGCTGAGTACAGCGACGAGTGATCATGTATGTGCACCGGGGCAAGACCTCGCGAGGAATCGACATGCCGGGTTTTCGGTAGGTCCAGGGAGATGTTGTGGGAAAACTCAACCTCGGTGGGGTGATTGAGCTGCGGTGGGGTGATTGAGCTGACGCTGACGCCGCGCGGGCGCTCGATCCTTCAATCAAGCCCACGGCTTGCGGCACTTCCGATGCTTGTCCCCTCACGGAAGCCAGCGCGGACGGGTCGAGCAAGCTTTGCCCGCGAGCGTTCACGCGCGACGCGGCCGCTCGACGATTCGAGTCCAGAATCGTTGGAGGCTGTCGAGACCGCCGGCTGTCGAGCTAAACAGCGTCGTATCGCAGACGAGCACAGCTCCTGGGAAGATGGCTGGACGAGACTGGAGCAGGCTGTCGAACCTATCGCGCCCGTCTCGGCTGAAGGGATGAGGCGGAGCCGTCGGGTCGATCCGCTGACGAACGAGCACGTCGAGCTTGTCGAGCGCGCCGCCGACGCGCGCCAAATGAGGGAGGTGAGGATGCAGGTTGAACGTCCGGACGCCGTCGAGGAGCCCGAGGCGATCGGCTGCACGGTCGACGTCGATCGCTGCCGGTGACCCATCAGCCTCTGCCGCGGGCCGGAGACCGAAACGGTTCTCCACCGGAACCCCGAGCCCGGCGAGCAGGGAGGACGCGAATCCGCCGAACGCCTGCCGAGGCGGGATCGCCTTGTCGCCGTGATGAAGGAACTCCGCCTCCTGTCGCGTTCGTACTTCATCGGGACCGAGATCCACCCAGTGACCGATGTCATGATGCGGGCAAAGAAAGACGGCGCGGTCCGGATCGTCGAGAAACCGCCGAAGTGCATCAACCTCGTCGGGGCTGGCGTGCTGCTGGGTTCTCGCGGAGTCGAAGCTGATGACGACGAGCGTATCGATCGGCTCGAGCAGCGACCACCGAAGCGGCTGCTCCGTGTCGTCGTCGAGAACGCGTTCGAGCTCGATGACCGGATTTCCGGTCTTCGCGCGCGCGAGCTCCACGAACCCGGCAAAGTTCGGCTTTTGCACGTGATCGAGAAACCCGCCGATTCCCTGGTCGAAGTGGCGCGAATCCGAGAGCGGTTCGAACTTGGGATAGAGCAACCTTCGGAGCTCGAAGAGCGCAGGGAACCGATCGTCGATCTCGGTGAGCGGCGCGTTCGTTTCGCCGGGTCGACTCCACGCAAAGTAGATCAGCACGCGTCGAGCGCTCATTGTCTTCGTCCGACACTACAACAACATGTCCGCGTATCTCCACGGCGTTGCAACGGCGATCAACTTGGGTGCGGTGAACGCGAAAAGTGACCTCGGTGGGGTGAACAACCTGGTGGCCCCCACGCTGGCGTTTTCGGTATGCGCAGGACGATGTTGCTGGAAAATCAACCTCGGTGGGGTGAACGGGTGAAAACTCAACCTCGGTGGGGTGAATGGTGAATCAACCTCGGTGGGGGTGAACGGTGGAGCGGTGGACCTCGGTGGGAGTGAACGAACGATGTTGCAGGAAAATCAACCTCGGTGGGGTGAACGGTGAACCTCGGTGGGGGTGAACGGTGATGAACGATGAACGGTGGATGTGGGGTTGCTCACAGAATTGTTCGTCGCTCGCGACGCGGACGTGAGTACAGACGACCACGATTCGTCCGCGATCTCCAGCGCCGCTGGTCCTGGGCAGAAACCGACGAGCTGCCTTGCGAGCCCGCCGACGTCGAGCCGGTGATCCAGCAGCTGGTGTCGCTGGCGCGATCCTTCGATGACCCGGGCCTGGGTCTCTTCCTGTGGACCTCGACATAGGCACGCGCTCGCCATAAAAGTTCGTCAGGCGCTCCGAGAATCGGAGTCCCAGGCCGGCGTGGCGCCCCGGCAGATGCCTGCTCGAGACTTGCCACTCACCGCCGACCGAGCGCGAAGATCATCTGCGCGCGCGCGATCGCGAGGCGGTACTCGGCGGCGACCTGTTGGGCCTCGGCCGAGACCACGCCTCCCTGCGCGTCGCCGAGCTCGATGACGCTGCCGGCGCCGGCCTGGTAACGGCCCTCGGCCAGGGCCAGACGTTCGTGTGAGCTGGTGACGCCTTCGCGCGACGCGATGATCGCCTCCTGCGCCGCGCGCACGTCGAGCTGCGCGCCGGCGACGGTGACCCACACCTGTTGCACGAGCGCGTCGCGCCGCGCCTGCAGCGCCGCGAGCTGCGCGTCGGCCTCGCGCACCTGCGAGCGCGTCGCGAACCCCTGGAAGATCGGCCACACCAGGCTCAACCCGCCCCAGAAGTTCCAGGCGAGGGCGCTGTCCGTATAAAGCCGCAGGTTGCCGCTCGACGTGAGGCCGATACCCGACGTGCCGGTCAGGTTGGTCCCCTGGTCGGACGCGCCGGCGATCAGGCTCAGCGTCGGCCCGTAGCTGCCGACCGCCGCGCGCCGCGCCAGCTCCTCAGCGTGGATCTGTTCGTCGAGCGCGGCGCGGTCCGGCCGCGCGCGCAGCGCCTCGTCGACCAGCGTCGTCACCGGCTGCGCCTCGCCCTCGACGGGCGCGAAGGTCTGGTCGGCGACGTCATAGTCGAGCGATCCGGTCACGCCCATCGCCTGGTTCAGCGCCGCGCGCGCCAGCGCGTAGGCATTCTCGGCATCGATCAGCTGGACGCGCGCGGTGGCTCGGTCGGCGCGCGCCTGCGCGAGATCGATCATGGGCCGCGTCCCTTCGGTGACGAAGCCGTCGATCTGTCCCAGGTGCCGCTCGCGGTTGGCCAGCGATTCGCGCGCGACGCCCACCAGCGCCTTCTGCGCGCGCGCGCGAAAATAGGCCGTACGCGCGCCGAGGATCACCTCCAGGCGCGTCGCGCTCTCGCTCTGCGCCAGCCCGCGCGCGCTGGCCTCGGCAGCGTGCCACTGGCCGCGCGTCTGCCCGAAGTCCCAGAGCACGAAGCTGCCCGCCGCGGTGAAGTCCCACCAGTTGAAGGTGTCGGTGCTGTTCTGGACGGTGGTCGCGCTGCCGGGTTTGTGCTCGCGGTTGCCGGTGGTGCGCTGGTAGGTGGCGCCCAGCTTCACTTGCGGCAGCACCGGCGCGCGGGCCTCGTCGGCGCGCGCGTTGCCGGCGCGCGTGTTGGCCTGCGCCTCGTGCAACGCCGGCTGGTTCGTCTCGGCCGTACTCACCGCCTCGTCGAGCGTCAGGGTGCGCGCGTCCAGCAGCGACGGCGGCGTAAGCGACACAATGACAATCAACCCGATGGCGCCCATCATTCGTACCGCAGGGCGACGATGGGGTCGAGTCGCGCCGCCTTGTACGCCGGGTAGAGGCCGAAGCCAATGCCGACCAGCGCGCTGAAGCCGACCGCGAGCGCGATCACGTCGGGGCGCACCAGCATCGGCCAGCCGAATCGCAGCGCCAGGCGCTCCGCCGCCACCAATCCCAGCGCCACACCGGCGAGGCCGCCCATCACCGACAGCGCCAGCGATTCGATCAGGAACTGAAACAGGATGTGGCGTGGCTTGGCGCCGACGGCGACGCGCACGCCGATCTCGCGCGTCCGCTCGGTGACGCTGACGAGCATGATGTTCATGATGCCGATGCCGCCGACCACCAGCGACACCGCGGCGATGCTCGCCAGCAGCAGGGTCAGCGCCTGCGTGCTCTCTTCCTTGCGGTTCGCGGTCTCGGTCAGGTTCTTGACCGTGAAGTCGTCGTCGGCACCCGCGCCGATGTTGTGGCGATCGCGCAGGAGCGCGGCGATGCGCGCGCCGACGACGGCGGTCTGGTCGTCGGCGGTCACCTCGACCATGATCGTGCCGGCGATGTAGCTCTGCAGCCCGCCCTGGATCTTGGCCAGGAACGTCGACACCGGGACGTAGACGACGTCGTCGTAGTCGTTGCCGCCTGGCGACTGCCCCTTGCGATCGGCGACACCGACGACGCGGAAGGGGACGTTCTGGATGCGCACCATCTGCCCCACGGGATCCGCGCTGGCGCCGAACAGATGCGCGGCCACGGTGTCACCGAGCACGGCGGTCTTGGCGCCGGCGTCGACGTCCTCGGCGGTGATGCCGGCGCCGAGGCGAATTGGCCAGTTGCGGATCTCGAAGAACTCCGGCGTCGTGCCGGTGACCAGCGTCGCCCAGTTCTGGTCCTCGGTGACGACCTGGCCGGTGGCGTGCAGGCGCGGCGCCACGCAGCGCACGCCAGGCACTTCGGCGCCGATCGCCTTCAGATCGTCCCAGGTCAGCGTCGGCAGTGTGCCG
>Ga0265338_10006789_pt1 | contig 14424 bp, 12 predicted proteins | sample 42126metaG_FD_193579 | JGI IMG/M metagenome (GOLD analysis project Ga0265338, IMG submission 193579) | Rhizosphere microbial communities from Carex aquatilis grown in University of Washington, Seatle, WA, United States - 4-21-26 metaG | ecosystem: Host-associated > Plants > Roots > Rhizosphere... | reverse complement strand
CGCGGCCGCGATCACGCCGTCGGCCGCGCCGAGCGCGTCCACCGCCTGCTGCAGCCTCGGCGTGACTAGCTGGCCGGTCAGCGCGGTGCTGATGTCGGTCGCGAGCTCGCGCAGGTCGATCACCCGGGTGCGCACGATCGCGCCGCGCTGCCCCGCCAGGGCGGTCACCCGCTGCGCGGCCCGGTCGGCCAGCAGCCGGGTCGACGACGGCTCCGAGGTCCCGGCGCTGATCACTGCCAGGCTTAGTGTTTCGCTCATTGCCTTTCCCCTCAACGATTCAGGTGTTCATTCGGAACGGGTGCGGCTGGCTGCCAGCTTCGCGCACAGCTCATCGAGCTGGCGCAGCTCGGGCGGGGTGAGCCCGGCCAGCATCGCCTCCGCCACCGAGCGGCCGTGCCGCCGGCCGATGCGCCGCTGCATCGCCCGGCCCGCCTCGGTCAGCGCCAGGCCGAGGCCGCGGCCGTCGTCCGGGTCGGCCGCCCGGCTGACCAGGCCGCGGGCGGCCAGCCGGTCGACCAGCCTGGACAGGGCCGGCTGGCTCAGCAGCACGTGCCGGTTGAGCTCGCTCAGCCTGATCGGCTGGTCGCACTTGGACAGCGTGTAGAGGACGTCGTACTCCTTCATGGAGACGTCCTGCCAGGCGTCGTCCGCGCCGAACCGCCGCATCAGCGACGCGTGCGCGGTCAGCAGCGACTCCCACGCGTCGTTGGCGGGATGCGCCTGCTTGCCGGTCATCAGCGCACCGAGTCCTGGTACGGGGAGTCGCCGGTCACGTTGTCGCCGCGGTTGGCGTTGGGCCGGGGCTGGCGGGCCGGCTGGTCGCCGTACTTGGCCGCCACCAGCAGCTGGTGGGTCGGGGCGGGCGCCGTCTCCGGGTCCTTGCGGGCCTCGGTCTCCCGCCGCAGCACCGGGATGACCTCACTGCCGAGCAGCTCGAGCTGGTCAAGCACCTTGCCGACGGGCAGGCCCGCGTGGTCCATCAGGAAGAGCTGGCGCTGGTAGTCGCCGAAGTGCTCGCGGAAGGTGAGCGTCTTGTCGATGACCTCTTGCGGTGAGCCCACGCTGAGCGGCGTCAGCTCGGAGAAGTCCTCCAGCGAGGGGCCGTTGCCGTAGACCGGGGCGGCGTTGAAGTACGGGCGGAACTCGTTCTTGGCGTCCTGGGAGTTCCTGGCGATGTAGGCCTGGCCGCCGAGGCCGACGATCGCCTGCTTCTCGGTGCCGTGGCCGTAGTGCGCGAACCGCTGCCGGTAGAACCGGATCAGCCGGATATAGTGCTCCTTCGGCCAGAAGATGTTGTTGGCGAAGAAGCCGTCGCCGTAGTACGCCGCCTGCTCGGCGATCTCCGGGGTGCGGATCGAGCCGTGCCAGACGAACGGCGGGGTGTCGTCGAGCGGCCGCGGTACCGCGGTGAACCCCTGCAGCGGGGTGCGGAACTTGCCCTCGAAGTCCACCACGTCCTCGCGCCACAGCCGGTGCAGCAGGTTGTAGTTCTCCAGCGCCAGCGGCAGGCCCTGCCGGATGTCCTGGCCGAACCACGGGTAGACCGGGGCGGTGTTGCCGCGCCCGAGCATCAGGTCCATCCGGCCCTTGGACAGGTGCTGCAGCATCGCGTACTCCTCGGCGATCCGCACCGGGTCGTTGGTGGTGATCAGCGTGGTGGAGGTGGTGACGAGCAGCCGCTTGGTGGTCGCCGCGATGTAGGCCAGCAGCGTGGTCGGCGCGCTGGAGAAGAACGGCGGGTTGTGGTGCTCGCCGATCGCGAACACGTCCATCCCGACTTCCTCGGTCTTCTGCGCGATCTTCACCACCGCGTCGATCCGCTCAGCCTCGCTTGGCGTGTCCCCGGTGGTCGGGTCGCGGGTGATGTCGCTGACGGAGAAGATCCCGAACTGCATCGCTGCCTCCATTATATGCGTTTGCATGTATCTCTAACGCAGCCTTGAGCCAGGTATTCCGCTGGTGAGAAGATCCGGAGCATGATCAGCGACGAGCAGGCAATCGGGTTCATCGGGCTCGGCAACATGGGCCTCCCGATGGCACAGCGGCTGGTGGCGGCCGGCTACCAGGTACGCGGGTTCGACCCGTCGGAGCAGGCCAGGCGGGACTTCACCGGCCAAGCCGAAGGCACGGCGCCAGCCGAGGAAAACCCGGGGAAAGCACTGCTCGCCGCCGACCCGGCCGCCGCGGCGGACGGGGCCGGCGCCGTCATCCTGATGCTGCCCGACTCGAACGTGGTCGAGAGCGTCGTGCTGGGCCAGCTGGCCGGCCTGCCGCCGGGCGGCACCGTCATCGACATGTCCTCCTCCGACCCGGCCCGCACCCGCCTCCTCGCCCAGCGGCTGGCCGAGTCGGGGGTGACGCTGATCGACGCGCCCGTCTCCGGCGGCGTGGGCGGCGCCCAGGCCGGCACGCTGACCATCATGGTCGGCGGGCCGGACGCCGCCTACGAACGGTTCAAGCCGCTGCTGAGCGCCATGGGCAGCCGGGTGATGCACGCGGGCGGCACCGGGTGCGGCCACGCCGTCAAGGCGCTCAACAACCTCATGTCGGCCGCCAACCTGCTGGTCGCGTCGGAGGCCCTCATCGCCGGACAGCGCTTCGGGCTCGACCCCGCGGTCATGCTGGAGATCATCAACGGGTCCAGCGGCCGGTCCAACGCCACCGAGAACAAGTGGCCCAACTTCGTCCTCCCGGAGAAGTTCGAGGCAGGCTTCGCCGTCCGGCTGATGGTCAAGGACATCAAGCTGGCCCTCGCCCTGGAACACGCGGCCGGCGTCCCGTCAGCCGCATCGGAAGCGGTCGTCGCCGTCTGGGAAGCCGCCCTGCCGGAAATCCCGGCCGACGCCGACCACACCGCCATCGCCCGCTGGCTGGCCGACCACCGCGAGCCCTGACCGCGGGATCGGAGCCAGCCGCACCCGTTCGGGCTACCGGGGAGAGGACCGGCGGCGGGCCTGCACCGACGTGGCTAGCTTGTCCAGCGCGGACGCCGTCATCTCGATGTCCATGCAGGCGTCGGTGACCGACTGGCCGTAGGTCAGGCTGGCCGGGTTGCCCGGGTTCTGTCGGCCCGCCACCAGGAACGACTCGAGCATCACGCCGGCCAGGCCGTGCTCGCCCGCGGTCAGCTGCTCGGCCAGCGACTCGGCCACCGCGAGCTGACGGGTGTGGTCCTTGCCGCTGTTGCCGTGGCTGGCATCCACCATGATGCGGCGCGGCAGGCGCGCCGCCGCGATCAGGTCAAGCGCCTTCGACACGTGCGAGGAGGAGTAGTTGGGGCCGCTGCGGCCGCCGCGCAGGATCACGTGCGTGTCCGGGTTGCCGCTGGTGGTGACCACCGCGGCCGCGCCCGCGGCGGTGACGCCGAAGAACGTGTGGCCGGCCGCCGCGGCGCGGCAGGCGTCCACCGCCACCTGGACGTCGCCGTCGGTGCCGTTCTTGAAGCCGACCGGCATCGACAGGCCGGATGCGAGCTGCCGGTGCACCTGGCTCTCGGTGGTCCGGGCGCCGATCGCGCCCCAGGTCACGGTGTCGGCGATGTACTGCGGGGTGATCGGGTCAAGCCACTCGCAGCCCACCGGCATCCCCGCTCCCACGACGTCGAGCAGCAGCCGCCGGGCGGTCCGCAGCCCGCGGTGCACGTCGAACGACTCGTCCATCCCGGGGTCGTTGATCAGGCCCTTCCAGCCGACCACGGTGCGCGGCTTCTCGAAGTACACCCGCATCACGATCAGCAGGTCGTCCTCGTAGCGCTCGCGCAGCTCGGCCAGGTGGCCCGCGTAGTCGATGGCGGCCTTGGTGTCGTGCACCGAGCAGGGGCCGGTCACCACCAGCAGCCGGTCGTCGGCACCGTCGAGCACCGCGCGGACCTCAGCCCGGGTGCGCTCCACGGTCCGCTGACCCTGGTCGGACAGCCTCAGCTCGTCCAACAGGGCAGCCGGTGACAACAGCGGCTCGTAACCGGTGATCCTGGTATCACTGACGCGCGACATCGGGGTTTTATCTCCTCCCGGGCGCACTGTGCCCGGGGCCTTCCGCGAGCCAGCTACGCCCTTTAACTTGGACGAGGCCACTGCACCCCGCCCGCGGCTGGCTCCGGGTGATGAATCAGCGCGCGTGACTACGCACGGCTCCACCCGGAGCCGTCGTAAAGAAGCGCCAATACCACCGTGACACGGTTTTGATCATACACCGCTGAGCGGGTCCGAGTCACCACAACGTGTGTTGCTGAACTGTGCTGAGCGGTCCGCGCGCCATGATCGTGACCATGGTCAGTCTTAACCTCGCCGACACCTTTGTCACCTTCCTCGCACTGTTCGGGCCGCAGAAAGTGCTGCTCTCCTTCGCCCGGGTGGCGCGGATACTCGACGTGCGCTCGCTGCGCATCGTGGCCGTCGCCACCGCCGCGACGTCAGCGGTGGTCGGCGTCGTGCTGGCCCTGACCGCGCCCTGGCTGGCCACCTTCTTCCACATCGGGCCGGCCGAGCTGGCGCTCGCCTCCGGCCTGGTGTTCTTCATCTACGCGGTCGGGCTGGTGCTCGGCATCCACTTCGACCACACCGACGCCGAGCTCGAGCCGGCCGGCTCGGCCGCTGGAGGCGACTCCGCTGCCGGAGGCGACTCCGCTGCCGGAGGCGACGGGGCCGGGCCCGGCCGGCCGGGTGCCGTTGCCAACGACCCGGGGCACCCGCTGCGGACCGGGTTCCGCGCGATGCTGCTGCCGTTCGTGGTCAGCCCCCTGGCGGTCGCGGCCGACCTGGAGGAGTCGCTCAGCGCCACCCACTGGAGCGCCCGCTGGACCGTCGCGGGCGCCTTCGCCCTGGTCGCCGCGTTCGACGCGCTGTGCGCGGTTGCCTTCGCCCCGCTGCTGCCGCGGATACACGAGAGCGTGCTCGAGGTGCTCTCCCGCCTGCTCGGCATCCTGCTCGCCGCCGTCGGCGTCGGCCTGTTCCTAGACGGCCTCTGGGCCCTCGGCGTCCTCGACCGCTAGCGACGCCGGCAACTCTCGCCACTTATCGGATGTTGTTTCCGCCCGTATTTGGTCGAAATAACATCCGATAAATCTTCTTTGGGGCGGATGTTGCGACCGAGGAAGGCGAGACGCCGACGCGTAGCCCGGTGTAAACGGCGAGGGACCCCTGCCCGCGCTTCCGCGGGCAGGGGTCCCTCGTTCCCGAGTAGCCCCGACCGGATTCGAACCGGCGTTACCGCCTTGAGAGGGCGACGTCCTAGGCCACTAGACGACGGGGCCGGGAGACGCCGGGGGTTCCGCATCCCCGGCGAAGAACACCATACCGCCTCGCGGTGAATGGAGCCAACACGAGCGGCGGAGGTGGCCGGAGGCAGCGGAAATGTCAGGGGTTCGCGGGCTGGTCAGGCTGCGTGGACGGATCTGGCGGCGCGGTCGGGGCCAGGCCGGGCGGGTCAGGCCGGGCGGGTCAGGCCGGGCGGGCCAGCCGGGCGGCGGCGGCCACCAGGTCGGCGTTGCCGGCCGCGGGCGAGCCGTCAGGCAGCACGGTGGTGTCCTCCAGGCCGATCCTGATGTCCTGCCCGTCTGCCAGCGCGGCGCTGAGCACCTCCCAGGTGGCCTGGTCGTAGCCGTGGCGGACCTGGCGGGCGGTGACGCCTAGCCGGGCCAGCTCGGCGGCGGCCGCGGCGGCGGTGGCGACCGCGGCGGCGGGCACCCGCTCCTCCGGTTCCATCAGCACCCAGCCGATCCGGTCGCGGAAGCCGCTGGCGCCGAGCACCCGGGCGTCGGCTGGCGCCCAGACGCCCGCCTCGATGCCGATGCCGATGCTGGTGAGCAGGTCGGCGAGGTCTTCGAGGCCGGGCTCGTTCATGTTGATCGAGGCGTAGTCGGGGCGGCCGTCGCCTGCCCAGCCGGCCACCAGGTCGAGCCGTCGCCGGACGTCACCCGCTACCGTCCAGATGCCGGTGGTCACCCCGACCGGGAGCCCGGTTGCCGCCCGGACCGCCGCCACCGCGGGCAGCACGTGTTCCGGTGCGAGGGTCTGCGCCCCGGTCGCGTCGCGCGGGTGCAGGTGGAACGCGCCCGCCCCGGCCAGCTTGGCCGCCGCGGCTTCGGCCGCCAGCTCGGCAGGCGTGAGCGGCACCCCGGGGTGCGCTTTCCGGGTGGTCCCGCCGTTAAGAGCAGCCTGAATGAGCACGTCATGCCTCCTGTGACCCTTGCGTTCGGGGAGAAGCATCCCCGCCGGCGGGAACGAGGACACCTGGGACCTCCGATCCCGTTCGCTCTGGGGCGTGGGATTCGATACACTACAGCGGCGCGGTACGGAAGCCCGTTAACCACGGGATCACCGGCTCGCGTTGCCATTGGGGTATGGGGTAATTGGCAGCCCGGCAGATTCTGGCTCTGTTAGTCTAGGTTCGAGTCCTGGTACCCCAGCGATAGACGAAGACGGCCCGGTGCTAGCTAGCATCCAGGGCCGTCTTCGCTTTTCCGGGCAGTTCACGCCGGCCGGCTCACTCCGGGTCGGCGACCAGGTGGCCGGGCTCGAACTCACGCAGCACCGGGGGCTCCAGGGCCACCGCGACCTGGGACCGCCCGCTGGCCGCCGCCCGCCGGGCGCCGAAGACGGCGCGCAGGTCGCGCTTGACCACCTGCTCCGCGTGCGTCAGCTCGTCCAGCAGGCTGGCCCGGGTGAGCGTGACCGCCGCGGCGCCGGCGGCGGCGCCGTCAGGCGCAGCGGGCAGTGCCGCCCCGGCCGCGACCGGCACCGGGCCGAGCGGCGAGTGCTGCCACTTCCGGTGCAGCTCGGGCACGGCCGACAGCAGCATCTTGGTGTACTCGTGCTGCGGGTTGCCGAAGACCTTCTCGGTCGCGCCCATCTCCACGATCGCGCCGTGCCGGAGCAGGATGGTCTGGTCCGACACGTAGTTGCCGAGCGACAGGTCATGGGTGATGAACAGCACCGCCAGGCCCTGCCGCTTCAGCTTGACCAGCAGGTTCAGCACGTCCACGCGGGTGGACGCGTCCAGCATGGAGATGATCTCGTCGGCTACCAGCACCTTGACGTCGAGCAGCAGGGCGCGGGCGATGAGCAGCCGCTGCTGCTGGCCGCCGGACAGCTGGTGCGGGTACTTGCCGAGCACGTCGCCCGGGTTCAGCGCGACCGCGTCCAGCGCCTGGTCCACTCGCGCGGCCCACTCCCGGGCGCCGACCTTCGGGAAGTAGGACTCGCGCACCAGGTCGTACACCCGGTCGGCCCGGTAGACCGGGTTGTAGGAGCTGAACGGGTCCTGGAACACCCCCTGAACGTGCCGGTAGTACTCGCGCAGCCCGCGGCCGGAGTAGGTCGTGATATCGGTTCCGTCGAAGGTCACCGTGCCCGAGGTCGGCTTGGTCAGCCGGAGCAGCACCTTGCCGATCGTGGTCTTACCGCTGCCCGACTCGCCGATCAGCGAGATCACCTCGCCCGGGGGCAGCTCGAAGCTGACCTTGCGCAGGGCGGGGGTAAGTCCGCCGGCCCGGGAAGCCGCCCGGTACAGCTTGGAGACCTGGTCGAGCTTGACCGTCGTCATGCCTGCTCCTCAGCGGAAGGGACCGGGCCGGTTACCGCGTCCGCCGTCTCCCGGTGCTCCGTCACCGGGCGCGCTGTCACCGAGTGGTCAGCGCTCACCTTCCAGCAGGCGACCAGGTGCCCCGGCCTTACCTCTGCGAACGGCGGGGTCTGGGCGCACTTGTCGAACGCGAACGGGCAGCGGTCACGGAACCGGCAGCCGGCCGGCGGGTTCGCCAGCGACGGCGGGCGGCCGGGTATCCCGGTCAGCGTCACCTGGTCGTGCCGCACCCCCACCTCAGGCAGCGACGCCAGCAGCGCCTGCGTGTAAGGGTGCAGCGGGCTGTCCACCAGCGGGCCGGTCGCCGCCCGCTCGGCCAGCCGCCCCGCGTACATGATCGCGATGGAGTCGGCCACCTGCGCCAGGATCGACAGGTCGTGGGTGATGGCGATGACCGACTTGACGTAGCCGCGGTCCCGGAACTCGAGCAGCATCTCCCCCACCGCGCGCTGGGTGGAGACGTCGAGCGCCGAGGTCACCTCGTCGGCGATGAGCAGGGAGGGGTTGAGCAGGGTGGACATGATGATGGTGACCCGCTGCCGCATCCCGCCGGACAGCTCGAAGGCGTACTTGTCGAGCACGTCCTCGCCGAGGCCGATCAGCTCCAGGCGGCGGCGCAGCTCCAGGCGGACCGCCGCCCGGTCCGCCACCCGGTGCGACCTGAGCAGGTCGTTGATGATCTTGCCGATCTTCCTGGTCGGAGTGAGCGCGGACATCGCGTACTGCGGGACCAGCGACACCTCGGTCATCCGGCGGCGGCGCATGGCGCCGTTGTCCGCGATCGGCAGGTCCCGGTCGTCGACGCAGACCTTGCCGCCGGCCGCCCGCATCCGCGGGTCCAGGTAGACCAGCGCGTTGCCAAGGGTGGACTTGCCGCTGCCGGACTCGCCCGCCAGGCCCATGATCTCCCCGTCGGCCAGCGAGAAGCTGACGCTGTCGACCGCGGTCACGTCGCCCCGGCGGCTGCGGTAGGCCACCGAAAGGTTCTCCACGGTAACGCTCACTGGTGCACCTCCTCGCTGGCGCTCGCCGGCCGCATTCGCGGGCGCGCTGTGCTTACCGATTCGCTCGCAAGCCCGCTCATTGATCCCTCAGCTTCGGGTTGAAGATCTCGTCCAGGCCGACGTTGGCAATAAGCAACGCGAAGACCATCAGCGCGAGCATGGCCCCGGGCGGGATGAACCACCACCACAGGTGGTAATTCAGCGCGGCGTTCGCGTTGGCCTGGTTCATCGTCCAGCCCAGGGACGCCACGTTGGTCGGGCCCAGGCCAAGGAAGTCGTAGCTGGCCGCCAGCAGCATGGAGCTGCCGAAGAGCAGAATGACGACGAGGAACAGGTAGGACGCCATGTTGGGCGCGATCTCCCGCAGGATGATCGACACCGCGCGCTTGCCCGACAGCCGGGCGAGGTCGACGTACTCCCGGCTGCGCAGCGAGAACGTCTGCGCCCGGACCGCCCGGGCAACCCACGGCCAGGTCGTGAGGCCGATGAACACGCCCTCGAACAGGATGCTCTTGGACGACAGGTAAGAGCCGATGACCACCAGCAGCACCAGGCTGGGGATCATCACGATGATGTTCGTGATGAGTTGCAGCACCTCGTCCAGGAGGCCGCCGCGCCAGCCCGCGATGAACCCGAGCGCCATGCCGACCAGCGCGGCACAGCCGGCCCCCAGCGCACCGACCAGGTAAGACTCGCGCAACCCGCTGGTTAGCTGCGAGTACAGGTCATAGCCGGTGATGTCGGTGCCCAGCCAGAACCTGCTGCCCGGGTGCTGCAGCGGGAAGGGGGTGATCTGCATCGGCGGGTTCTTCGCCAGGTACGGGCCGATGACCGCCACCAGGACGAGGAGAAGCTCCAGGCCGAGGCCGAAGAGGAGCTTCCTGTTCCGCAGCCCGTAATAGAAGATGTCATTGCGCCTGCGCGGAGCGCTCGCAGCGGCCGGCCCGGCGGGCAGGCCAGTGGCGGCGACCTCGGCCACCGGCGCTGCACTGACGGACTCGCTCATGCCGCCGCCCCCTGCATGCTCAGCCGGGTCCGCGGGTCGACCGCGACGAACACCAGGTCGATGATGAAGTTCGCGATCAGCACGCCGAGCACGATGAAGATGAAAATGCCCTGCAGCAGGAAGAAGTCCTGGTTGCTGATCGCCTTGAAGATCAGGCTGCCGAGGCCCGGGTAGTTGAAGGCGATCTCGGTGACGGTGTTCCCGCCGATGACCACGCCGAGCTGCAGCGCGAGACCGGAGAGCTGCGGCAGAGACGCGTTCCGGTAGGCGTAGCCGCGGACGACCCGCTCGCTCGCCCCCAGCGCGCGCAGGTACCGGGAGGAGTCGTTTTCCAGCTCGTAGATGACGAGGTTCCGCATGCCGATCGCCCAGCCGCCCAGGGTCACCAGGAAGACCGTGAGGAACGGCAGGAACCAGTGATCTAGCAGGGATGCGATGAACGTCCAGTCGAAGGTCGGAACAAGCCCCTGGTCATAGCCGTAGGCGGTCGGGAAGAGGTGCCACACGCTGCCGAGCAGGTAAGGGATCACCAGGGCGAGCCACGGGTAGGGGATGGACTGGAGCGCGTAGCCGAACGGCAGGACGGAGTTGTCGAGGAGCTTGCGGCGGGCGGCGGCCGCGCCCAGCCGGTTCCCCAGGCTGTAGGACAGCAGCGTGGCCGGCACCAGCAGCGCCAGCGTGTACGGCATCGCGCTGAACACGAGCGAGGTGACAGTGGCGCCGGGAGCGTAGATGCTGCCTCCCATGTCGCCGGTCAGCACCCCGTGCCAGAAGTTGAGGTACTGCTGCCAGAGCGGCACGTTGAGGCCGAACGCCTTGGAGAAGTTGGCGTAGAGGGCCGAGTAGGCGGCCGAGCTGCCGACGTTGAACCGGGCAATCAGCCCCTGGATGGGGTCGCCCGGCATTAGGTGGGGAATGGCCCAGTCGATAGTCACGCCGGCGAAGAACGCCAGCACGTAGGTAATCAGTTTCCTGGTGAGATAGCGCTGCACGAACAGGCTCCTGGGGTGATCGAACGGGCCCCGCGACCCGCCCGGCGCCCCGGGGGGAACACCCCCCGGGAACGGCGGACGGGTCGCGCTCGGGACCGCTGGCGGTTGATCCGATCGGGCTGCCAGAGCCTGTCAGCTGGTCTTCTGCGGCGTCGGCGTGAGCTGGGCGAGGCCGAGGACCCCGGTCATCGCCCCGATGTAGTTAGCCCACATGGCCGGCATGTACTGGTTGCTGCCCGAGCTCGACGGGTAGTTGGACCAGTACTGGGTGTTGCCCTGGAACCAGACGCCGTTGTACCAGAGCGGGATCTCCGGCTGCTGCTGCAGGAAGTCCTTCTCCAGGGTGAAGTAGATCTGGTTCAGCTTGGCGGTGTCGGACGGCGCGGTGCTTGCCGCCTCCTGCACCAGGCTCCAGTCGGCTGGCGAGCTGAACCGCTCCCAGTTGAGCTGCGTGGACTGCTCCTTGGCGATCGGCAGCTGGTAGACCCGCTGGAAGTAGGACCACGGGGAGGAGTCCAGGCTGGCGTTGTTGTCGAGCGCGAGGTCGTAGCTGCCATTGGTCAGGTCGGCGGTCCGCTGGTTGTAAGCCGGCATGGTGATCTGGACCTTGATGCCGACCGCGGCCAGCTCCTGTGCGATCACCTGCTGGGCGGTGTTCCAGTCGGACCAGCCCTGCGGCGCCTCCAGGGAGAGGGTCCGACCGTTGTAGCCCGACTGGGCGAGCAGTTGCCTGGCCTTAGCCGGGTTATAGCTGGCGCCGCCCTGCTGCTCGGCCGTTGTGTTGACGAATCCGGCGCTCTTCAGCGTCGGCAGCAGCCCGGTCGGGGTGGCGGGGGCGGCGATGCCGCCGTAAACCGACTGGGCGATCGCCGCCGGGTTGAGCGCGTAGGCGAGTGCCCGGCGGAAGTTGACGTTGTTCATCGGCGCCTTGGCGGTGTTCGGCTCGAGCCACACCGTGTTGCCGGACAGCATGTACGGGCTCTTGTCGTAGTAGAACTTAAGCGTGTAACCGCTGTTGCCCTGTTGCGCGCCCGCGAGCAGGTTGATGCCCGGCAGGTAGTTGTTGGACCAGTCGATGTTGCCCGCGTTCAGCTGGCCGAGCTCCTGGCTGTTGGAGCTGTTGACCACGTCGACCAGGTACTTGAACTTGAACGAGAGGCCGAGCGCCTTGGTCGCCCACCAGCCGGTCTTGGTCTGGTAAGCGACTTCCTGGGTGTTGGCGGTGTCAAGGGTCATCGGGCCGGTGCCGACCGGGTTGGTATTGGCGGCGGTCGCGATCTGGCTGGGCGACAGCTTCGACCAGATGTGCTGCGGCAGGACCGGCGCCTTCCACAGGTAGTCGGTGAACTCGGGGTAGCCGGGGGTGCCCTTGAAGGTGACGGTGACCGTGTTCCCAGAGGCGGTCGCGCTGGCGACGGTGGCCACGTTGGCCGAGTACGGGTCGGTCGCGTTGCCGCGCGCCAGGTTGATCGAGTAGGCGACGTCGGCGCCGGTCAGGGGCTGGCCGTCGCTCCAGGTCACGCCCGAACGGACGTTGATGACGTAGCTGTTGCCGTGCCAGCCGGCTGCCTCGCTGCCGGTCGCCAGCCACGAGTCGTACGTGCCCTTGACCGGGTCGTACAAGTAGAGCGGCTCGTAGATCAGTCCCTGGGTGCCGGTCGCGTACGCGCCCTGGTCGAGCGGGTTCCAGTTGACCGGCGGGCTGTAAGCGGTACCGCTGGTGTACAGCGTCTCGTTCCGCGGGAAGCTGAGGGTCGCGCTGTTGCCGGCCGACCCGGATGCGGACGCCGGCGACTTCGCGCCGCTGCTGCTCGACGGGCTGTTGCTGCAGGCGCTGGCGACGACGAGCGTCGCCACGCCGACGGCGGCGGCGGCGTAGCGCCAGCGCCTCCCCGTTTTCCCTGTTGTCATCCCTGTTGTAGGTCTCACCTGCTCCTACCTCCTCACTAGCAAGTCCTTCGATGACCTCAGGGCAGGTGCCGCCGACGAGCGACGTGGGTAGCTGACGGCAGTCGAGAACTCGCGCGTCAAACGTCCCCGCGGCAGCCTTTCCCTGGGGTGTGGTCTGTTCCGGGTGCGGCGCCGCCGGCCCGGGTGAGTGATCACGCCGCTCCGGTGCCGCCGGCAACCGGTGGCTATACCGGTTAAGTGTTAACCCAAAGCGGCATCCACGTAAAGGGCCAGGCAGATATCGCTCATATCGCGATCAGGTTTCGGCCGCCGCGGAGACCGCACCGGGCGGGCAAGCCGGGGCGCGGAGGCGCGGAGGCCACACCGGGCGGGCGATGGCTGAGCCACCTTCAAGAGCGGAGAAACAACCTGGCCAGCCCTGCCCCGCGGTTGTGACAACCACGGGGTTATAGCGCAATGCCCCTGAGTTAGGCGGGCGCCACCGCCTGCGGGCAGCGTCACCAGCGCCACTCTGGTCACGTAGCCGCAGGCCAATGGTTCAGAGTGGAAATAATTTGGTGCTATGACACTAAATTATTTCCATTCTGCTAAAAAGTTCCGTAATAATGGTGCTACCTGAGGGAATCTGGCGTCCGTCTGCCTCGTCGGCAGCTTAAGTGAACGGCCTCGGGTTATAGCGCCCTGGTTGCCACAACCACGCGGCCCTGGACGGCGGAAATCTGGCTGGCCAGCTCAGGGGACACTCACTGAACAGGACTCAGGCGGCCAGCGGGGTCAGGCGGTTAGTAGGGTCAGCGGGGTCAGGCGGTTAGTAGGGGTCAGGCGGTTAGTAGGGGTCAGGCGGTCAGGCGGTTGCGGCGGGAGGCGGCACCGGGGGCTTCGGCAATGGCGGGGACGCCGGCCGGGCCCGAGCTCATCCGGACCTGCAGGGCCGGGCCCTCCTCGGGCACGCTTTCCGGGCGGCCGCCGGCCGCCAGCGCGCGGAGTATGCGGGCGGCGGCGGCGCCGGCCCCGGCGATGTCACGGCGCAGCGCGGTCAGCGCGGGGTGCATCAGCTCGCACAGGGCCGAGTCGTCCCAGGAAACGATGGACACCCCGCCGGGCACGCTGACCCCGAGGCGCTGCGCGACGCCCAGCCCGGCCGCCGCCATCACGTCGTTGTCGTAGAGGATGGCGGTCGGCGGCTCGGCCGCCCCCAGTAGCCCCACCGTCGCCTGGGCGCCGTGCTCGGCGGTGTAGTCGGCCTCGACCGAGAACGCGGTCAGCCCGGCTATCGCCGCCGCCGCGGCGAACGCGTCACGCCGCAGTACCGAGTGCCAGTAGGCGGCACGGCCGCCGACCCGGGCGATCCGCCGGTGCCCCTGCGCGGCCAGGTAGCCGACCACGAGGTCGGCCGCGGCGCGGTCGTCCTGCCAGACCGCCGGGAGCGAGCCCGCCCCGCGCGGCGAGCCGACCACCACGGCCGGCATCCGCAGCTGCTCAAGGGCCGGGATGCGGCGGTCATCAACCCGCAGGTCGACCACGAACACGCCGTCTACCCGGCGCTGCGCCCACCACTGCCGGTACAGCTCGATCTCGCCGTCGGTATCCTCGGTCATCGTGAACTGCAAGGTGACCTGATGCCCGGCCAGCTCGGACTGGATCCCGGAGACCAGTTGCATGAAGTACGGCTCGATGCCAAGCGTGCGCGCGGGGCGGTCGATGACCAGCCCGAACGACCCCGCCTTGCCCGCCGTCAGCGCGCGGGCGGCGCTGCTCGGCTGGAACCCGATCTCCTCCGCGATGGCGAGGATGCGCTCCCTGGTCGCGGCGGACACGCCCGGCTGCCCGTTGAGCGCGAAGGAGACCGCCGCCTTGGTCACCCCGGCCCGCTGCGCGATGTCGCTGATCGTCGGGCGTTTCATCCGGCCCCCTCGCAAGATCCGACGAT
>Ga0265338_10006787_pt1 | contig 14432 bp, 9 predicted proteins | sample 42126metaG_FD_193579 | JGI IMG/M metagenome (GOLD analysis project Ga0265338, IMG submission 193579) | Rhizosphere microbial communities from Carex aquatilis grown in University of Washington, Seatle, WA, United States - 4-21-26 metaG | ecosystem: Host-associated > Plants > Roots > Rhizosphere >... | reverse complement strand
AACGCCAGAGATACGGATGGACGGGTAGCGCAGGTCGAGTTTTTCGCGGGGACCAACAGCTTGGGAGTCGTGACGAATCGGGTGGCCATTGATCGCGGCGGGCAATTCGTTTTCGCTTGGACCAACGTGGCCGCTGGTTCTTATTCCCTGACGGCCAAGGCGACCGATAATCAGGGCGCGAGCGCCGTTTCCAAAGCGGTGGCGATTACCGTTGAATCACCGACCGAACTTCCGACGGTGACCGTCGTCGCGACGCAACCTGACGCCTCGAAGGTCGGACCGGTGGCGGGAGTATTTACGGTGAGCCGGACCGGCGACACGACCAACCGTCTCACCGTTAGCTTTTCGCTCGGCGGGACCGCGCTCAATGGAGTGGACTACCTTCGAGTCGGGGACCAAGTGACGTTTGCGGAGGGTACCGCCGCGACGAACATCACGATTACGCCGACAACTGACCTTGGTCTTCGGAATGCGACCAACGCGACGGTCGTCTTGCAGTTGCGGCCACTGGTCGATCCCCCGATCCTTGGCGTCGTCGGACGTTACGCGTTGGGCATTCCCAGCAACGCGGTGGTGAATATCGCGGAGCCGATTGGCGCCCGGACAAATCTCCCGCCCACCGTGGAGTTGGGAAGTCCGGCCAACGGAGCGATATTTTTCGCGCCGGCCACCGTGCGGCTCACCGCCAACGCAAAGGATAAGGATGGCAAAGTGACGCAGGTCGAATTCTTTGCTGGAACCAATAGCTTGGGAGTGGTAACGAACGGCGCGTCGGCCGATGGCACGGCGGGAGCGTTCGCTTTCGCCTGGACGAACGTGGCCGCCGGGAGTTACTCCCTGACCGCCAAGGCGACCGACGACCAAGGGGCAACCTCGGTTTCCAGCGCGGTGGCGATCACCGTTGAATCACCAGCGCAATTCCCGTCCGTTACCGTCACGGCGACCCAGCCCAACGCGTCTGAAGTTGGCCCGGTCCCCGGAGTCTTTACGGTGAGCCGGACCGGCGACACCACCAATAAGCTGACGGTCTTTTTCTCGCTTGGCGGAACCGCGGCGAACGGCGCGGATTACCAGCGGGTCGCGAATCAAGTGACGCTGGCGCCGGGCGCGGCCACGACGAATATCACGATTACGCCGATCGCGGACGTCGATACTCGGCCGGAAACCAACGAAACGGTCGTCCTGCAGTTACTCCTGCTGGTTGATCCTCCGCCGTTGGGCGGCGCCGGGCTTTACGCCCTCGGTTTTCCGAGCAACGCCGTGGTGAATATCGCGGAGCCTCTCCAGGTGATTACGAATGGCGGCCCGGTCGTGCAGTTGACGCACCCGGTTGACGGAGCCGCGTTCATCAGTCCCGCGACGTTCGCCCTGACGGCGAGCGCGTCCGAAAAGGGTGGGACGATCAAGTCGGTCGAATTTTTCTCCGACTCGACCAGTCTGGGCACGGCCGGCACGCCCGTGGTGAAGTCTTCACCGCCCCTTTACTCACTGACGTTGTCGAACCTGCAGGCCGGAGCGTATGTGTTCTCGGCGCGCGCTACGGACGCTCTGGGAGTCATCGCCACTTCGGCGCCGGTCACTGTTTCGGTGGTCGCGACGAGCAGCTTGCCGGTGGTAACCGTTACGGCCTCGTCTCCGGACGTGGCGGTTGGTGGGACGAATCAAGCGTTCTTCACGGTGACCCGCGTGGGTTCGACCAATGCCGAACTCACCGTCAGTTACGCGCTTGCGGGATCGATCTTCAATCGTCTCGGCCGCCCGACGCTGGTGAACACGGTGACGATTCCGGCGGGGGCGACTTCGGCTGAGATTCAGGCGGAGCCAGTTTTGGGACTGGACCTCCGGCCCGACTTGGACCTTACGTTAACGGCTCAATTGATCGCGGTCGCCGACAGCGCGGCGGGTACGAATCGGTTGTATCTCGTCGGGACGCCCGGTGAAGCGACCATCACGTTTACCGACGGGACCACCCCGCCGCCGCCTGGCGTTCCGGTCGTTACGATCACGGCGCGCGACCCGGTCGCGTCCGAGCCGAAAAATGGGCAGCCCGGCAACGCGGCGACCTTCGTAGTTCGGCGCAGCGATGGCACGAACAGTGATCTCACGGTGGCCTACGCCATCGGTGGCACCGCGACCAATGGAGTTGACTACGCGGCGTTGAGCGGATCGGTAACCATTCCGGCCGGGCAGCACACGGGGATAATCACGGTCACCCCGCTGGCGGATCAGGACACGAACAGCCTCGGTTTTGAGACGGTCATCCTGAGCTTGCCGGCGCCGTCGGCGACCAACGCGGTCCAATACGCCGTCGGCGAACCCGCCAAAGCGTCGGCCATCATTCTGGATAGCCCCGACCTGAGTGGGGATTCGAGGAAGTTTGGGCCGGGAACCTTCCACTTGGCTATACCCGGCGCCGCAGGATCGTTTTGGTATCGAATCGACGCGTCAGCAGATCTGACAAACTGGCAGATCCTCTGCACCAATGTGGTGACGGCAGGTCAGGTCGATTTTGTGGACACTGACGCCGCGGCGACCGGCGCCCGATTCTACCGCGCAGTGCCGTTGCCCGGCGCGCCTCCCACCGACGACTGAGCGGCTCCGCCCGGGTTGAGGCGTCCGCCGCGGTAGTCGCAGAGCGGGGCCTGGCTCGGGCGGTTGGTCGGTGACGACCAGGGCGCCCTTCGAAAACTCGAAGCGGCGCCCTTCGTCGTTCAGAGATACCCGGGAACCGGAATGCGGCGCCACGCGACGATAAGTCGCAACGGACTCACCTTCGGCCGTCGTACCAGATGCCGCAGGCGGAGCGGTCGCGAATCGGGCGTCCGAGGCGCGTTATCATGAGCAGGATAAACCGCAGATGCTCACCCGTGGAATAGAGATCGACCTTGCGGGCGGAGGTGAGGAGCGGGTGTTGGTGAAGGATGACGACGCTTTTTCCCAATTCCCGCGCGCGGCGCTTGAGGCGCTGGCTGAAGTCGATTTCCTCGGTGATGAAGAACTCGTGGCTGAATCCGCCCAGTTCGCGGAAGATGTCGGCGCGGCAAAACACGAATGAGCCGGCGGCCCAGCGCCGCATTCGGCTTTTGAAATTCCAAAGCTTGATAATCCACCGCGCCGCGCCGCGCGGTTGGTCCAGGGCAATCGTGGACCCACCGCCAACGCAATCACCGGTTTGAATCGTGTTCAGCAGGTCGGTGAAAAGCTCGGCGGTGGGGTAGGAGTCGGCGTCCACGAACACGAGCCAGTCCCCGTTGGCCGCCGAGGCGCCGCGATTACGCGCTCGTGAGATTTGGTTGACCGGTTCGAAGATCACCACCGCGCCCGCCGCGCGGGCGATCTCAGTGGTGCGGTCGGTCGAGTTGTTGTCGCAAACGATTATTTCGCTCGCCCAGCCCGCGGCGGTAAACGCGGACGTTGCGCGCCGCATGGTTTCCAGGCTGCGCGCGATCAACTTCTCCTCGTTGAACGCCGGCACGACGACGGAGATCTTCATGCGCGGCGCGATTGAGGTGGCACGGAGTCGTTGGCATCGCCAGGTTGCATTTCGTCACGTTGGCGCCTTCGTCGCAAAATGCAACCGTGGTTCGTTCGCGGGTGGGGGAGGGCCAACTTCATCGCTTTGGTCTGGCCTCAGATTGCTTGGCAAAACGCCGGCATTTTGATATCGTCGCCCCAGGTTTGGCATATTGCCGGGCGAGCCAACACTCACGCGGACTCGGCGAATCCTCGATGCCGAGCGGAAAACTAACCCCCGTCCGGACGCGATCTATCTCGTCTTGGCGAAAGAAAGAATCGAAGCGTCGTTATGCGTAGCAACTCCAGCCGCCGATCCGCCTTCAGTTTGGTGGAGATCATGACCGTGGTCGGGATCATCGCGTTCCTGGCCGCTATCGCCGTGCCGAACATGCTGCGGTCGCGGGCGAAGGCGCAGGCGGCGGTCTGCATCGATAATCTGCGGCAATTGGACAGCGCGAAAGCGCAGTGGGCGTTCGAATTCAAGAAGGTGGACACGGACACGTTGAGCATGAGCGATCTCACGCCCTACCTGCGAAACGGCGTGATGTTGGTCTGTCCCGCGAACGGCGCGTACGCCGTTACCGTGGTTTCGGAATCGCCAAGCTGCACCGTCGCCGGGCACACGCTATAGTCGAAATCGCTTCGCTCGGGCGTTCGCTCGTTCCGCGTCTGGCCGGGCGCCGCTCGGGTTTGACGGGCGCCGGTCAAGCATTCCTTGCGGATCAGCTTTTTCGGCACGCTTTGCCCGACGGCGGCCCGGCCACGCTGCCGGGGCCAAACCGGTCTCAGTTCGTTGGTCAACCTGCTTGTGGCGCGGCGGACTCGAGCGCCCCGGCGGCGCGGAAGATGCCGAGGGAGCTGTGCTCAGGTCGTTCCTCGCCCTGGGCGATCCCACCCCCGTAGCAGGTGGTGAGGCCGGAGACGGAATAGACCAGGCGCGACGTCGGGCCGAACTGATTCGTGCCGCCATAAGGCACGTAGGTTACCGCGAGGCGCGCGTAGTCGAGGAAATCGTCGCTTCGGAGGAGCAACGACCAGATACCGTCGAAGGCGGTCGGAGTGACATAGGTCCAGGCCCGGGGGTTGGAGCCAAGATTGAACAGGCCGAAACCAGGCAGGACGGTTGAGCCGCCCGTGACTCCCAGGATCGTGAAGTGGACGCTAAGGTAGGTACCGCGGACAAAAAAGGGCAGATCAAAAACATACTGACCGCCCAAGGCCACTTTGCCGGCGGCGCGGCTGGCCACGAGCAGAGGGGCGGCGCTGCCCGCCAGGCGAACGGTTTTCGGCTCGTTATCCGTCGCGACCGGAAAACCAACCGGGGCAAGCTGGGAATTCGGCGTGACCTTCCAGTCGGTTCCTTTCACCCACGGCTGCGGGGGTGTGCCAGAGCCCCCGTAAGTAAGGGAAGCTTGATTGGTATAGACGTTCAAGCCGGACGAGACGCTCGCAAGGCTGGACATGGGGGCCGGGAAATTGCTCGTGCCGCCGAGGTCAGTTTGGTTGCTGAGGATAATCCGCATCGGCCCTTGCGTTTCGTGCGTGGGATCCTGGGATTTGTTGCCGGTTAGTTCTTTGATTGGTTTCATATTTCGTTTCTTCCTTTCAGTCTGTTTTGTCGGATAGTTAGTTTTGTTGTTTGGTTTTAGCGTGTCCTTTCCCCAAGGCCGGACAGGATGATGAAGGAGCCGCCTCCGACGGCCGCCATGAAATCGATCACCCAGAGAGCCAGGAGGCCGTACGGGCCAGCGAATTTCAGCGGCTTCATCGTCGTGGCGAGCGGCGGGACGAGGTTCAGGAACCAGTTGGCGCCGCTGCCTACGCCCGCTTTGCTCTCGTCCACTCCTTTCGCGATTCCCATGGCGAGGACCATGATCCCGGACACCGTCAGGAAGCTGCACGCCTCCGGGTTCCCGCGGGGTCCAGCCTGGAATTTGTTGGCCGCCATATAAGTAAGCGTGTAGCTGGCCGGGAGCCACTTCGCGTACCAGAAGGCGTTCTTCGATTTATTGAGATCGGAGGTTTCTGGAAGCAACGTCTGGGGAGTTCCCGCAGGGGTAAGAATTGACAACAGCACGATTGGGACCGTGCCCGCGAGATAGAGAGCGGCCGGACTCAGGCGGTCGCCCGGCCCCACGTCGTTCCCAATGTCCACCGCCGCCCAAACGGTGAAGGTCAGAATTCCCCCGGCGACGGTCCATGCGTTTGGCTCCGCGGCTTGCGGATTCGCGGCGGTGACCGCGGTAAACGGAGAAGTCCCCGTGATGAGGCGATAGATGATAGTGGTCGGGAAAGCGCAGACGAGGGCCACTAGTCTGGTGACGGTGAAGTCTTCGGCCGCTTCCGGGTTGATCAGGTTGTACAATTTTTCCAGGAGGAAGGCATCGATCTTTTTGTCGAAGATATTTGCCTTCGCGAAACCGAGGAAAGCGATCACCAGGTCCAGGAACGCTTGGGTAAGCGAATCGAGTACATCCAATACGAGAAGCACGAGGCGTTTCACCGCCCTTAGCACGGCGGCGACGGTTGTGCGCATGAAGTTCCCCGGATTCGTCGCGACCGAACTCAAATAGCTCGAAACGGCGGTAATCTCGTCCAGGATCTCCTGGCCGACGCGGCTCGCTAGGCTTGAGCCGAAGCTCGCGAAAATGTTCTGGAACGAATCCGGTATCGCAGGGGAGACGCTGAGGCTACCAACCGGGGAAAAAACCTTTTCGAGCAGCCAATTGGCCTTGACCTCCGCGTCGTGGATGAATTCCAGGATGTCGCTGGGAGAGAACCCGGGAGGGCCGCTGGGCGCGCCGGCCAAGGCGGTGGATGGCGGCGCGAGGCGCAGCGCGTTGTAGTCGAAGTTGTAGTTGCCGGCGGCGCGGATCGCGGCGTCGAAGTTGTCGGTGATGTCCTTTTTGAGGTTGGCGAAAAACCCGATCGCAGAGGTCTTACCCTGCTTGGAGAGATCGGTGAGGAAGGGAAAGGACTGATTGATCACGCCCTCGAAGGCTTTTTTCGTGTTCCAGATGTCCTGGCGCGCCCCGCTCAGGAGCCAGCCGAAGAAGTCGAACAGGCGTTCAAAGAAGACCCGGACCGCGGCGAAGATCGATTCGGCGATTTGAAACGCGCGCTCGATGGTGGAAACGATGCCGCTGTAAACGTATTCGTAACCGTTAATGACGCATTTGATGACGGCGTTGACGACTCCTGAGGCGGTCGTGACGAGGAAATTGAACGCGGCTTGCACTCCGTGGGAGACGGCGTTGACGATGTCGCCCAGGAAGTCGAAGAACCCGTTCAGGTTTGACGGCTTGGCGCCTGCGTCGCCGAGCAGGCGCTTGCCGAGCGCGGCGGCTTCGGATTCCGAGAGTTCCGTGAAACTGGCTCGTCCGTCGAGGACAGAAAAGCTCCAGTGGTGAACCGCGCCCGAGTCGGCGTCAAGCGGTCGATGGAACCCCGCGTTGGACGACGAAGCGGTCACCAGCCGGGCGCCGGCGCCGCCGGACGATCTCAGCTTAGGCTCGTAGCTCATCGCGCAATTGATCGCCTGCTGGACCGCCGCCGCGTCTCGTTTGAACGCTTCGGGCAGGAGGGCCTGGGTGTCCGTCAGGGAAAGCTTCTTCAACCGATCTTGGACCTGAACGTCGGCGTCGATGACGATCGCGTCGCCGTTCGCCATACGGCCGGGCAGCGAAAACGCCAGTTTGTTGGCGTTGATGGATCCGGTTGGCGCGTAGAGGGTCAATTGGCCGGCGCCGTCCGTCGAGAGTGAGGCCGGAGCGGCCCGTTCGCCGATGACGATGCTCTGGCCTTGCCACGAGATGGTGGTGGTTTCCGGCGACGTGACCAGGATCGGGTGATTGCGCAGCAGGTTGTCATCCTGATCCATGAGCGTGAGCGTCGTGCCATAGACCGGGAGTTTCTCAATGGTCTGCAATTGGGCTTTGATCGACTGCTTGTTCCATTTCCCGCCTTCCTTCATCGGTTGCTTGAGCATCGAGTAGAGCGAGCTGGACTGCGCATCCACCACGAAGACGAGCGGCGCGCCGTTCGCGCCTAGCCCGGCGGTGATGGCGCTAAGCGTGTCCCCCAATTCGATCACGCGGTTCCAAGCGCCGTACGCATCTTCCCGGCTGATCACGTTGAGCCGCATGTGATGGTCCACCGCCATGAAGGAAATCGGGTTCGAGCCGGCGTCCACGGCCACGATCTGTTCACACCAGAGTGTGTTATCTATGACGACGGGGTGGGGCGTCGTCGCGCCGCCGTCGAGATAGGAAACCCCGCGGGTTCCGCCCGTAAGTCCATCATTGTAGAGAAAGATGCCGCTGTATCGAATCGGTTCTCCCGGCGGCGTGACGTAAGCGGAGTCGGCGTAGCGGAAATGTTGGCGCCCGCAGAGGACGACTGGTCCGGCGTCTTGGAAGGGAAAAAACAAAAGATCCATCGCGGTCGGATCAGTTTCGTTCGCCTGCGCCGCGAGGACGCCTTCACCCCATTGGCGGGTCGAACAGAAATCTAGAAACGGTGAATCCACCGGGCCGAGCCGGCGCCACTTGGCGGTCGTCTCACCCCAAGCGACCTGCCAGAGGCTCAGGCGTCCCATGGAATCGGCCAAGACCGCGGACAGTTCGAGCTTGCCGGCCACGAGGCCGGTCGCGATGGCGCGCACATAGCAGGGCGGCGTCAGCTCATCATAGACGCTCGAGTGGTCGATGGTTTTCCAAACGCCCCATTTCCCCGAACCGTCGCGCTGAATGAAGTGGAGGTCGGGATTGCTGGTATCGGGACCAACGCAAAAAAGCGTAAGTAAACCCTGGTAAACGCCGCCTTCCAGTTGTCCGGGGATGAAATCGGGGACGATCGCGGAGACATTCCAACCGGTGCCACTCGCGCGGTCAGGGAAGACATTATAGATGACAGTTTGTCGGGTGGCGTTGGCGCCGGTGTAGAACAGTTCTCCCTGGCCGGACGCATTCACGACTTGGGTTATTTGGGTTTGCGGGGTAATCTCGGTGCCGAGGCGGTAGTCCTCCATGAGGGCGATGCTGGCGCGAAATTTTACGGATGATGGCGAGTTATTCTTCACGGTTATACCTCTTTCTCTTATCGGTCCTTGTTAAGATTGTTGCTTCCGGCCAGAGGCGGCGAGCCTCCAAGGCTTTTAGCGTGCAAAGTATGAGACCGGAGCAGAGATGTGACAATCAGGCCGGAAACGCATTCTCGCCTGCGGTGGGAAACGTATTCCGGCTAAGTCAGGCAGCGTAGGTTTACCCGGGGCGTGCCCTAGGTGGCGCCGAGGAAGATCGAGGTGGATTCAAACGGCCCGGCTCGTGCTCGAAGGCGGAAGGCACGGGCGGCGCCGAGGGGAATTGGCTCCCCTTGCGTCTAGCGGCTGAAGGCTTGCGCGAGGCTGAATCCGGGGACCGTCGCGGCGCTGAACGCCCGATGGACAGGCGGGCGGGCTGGCGCCGGCATTCGCAGCGCTTCCGCTCGTTGGGCGACGTTGATCGCCACCCTCTTCATCAGTTCATACCCGAGGGCGTGGTCGGCGTCGCAGGCCAGGAGGATATTGGTACCATGCAAGACGATAACGTCCGTCAATTCGAGCGCGCGTACTTCGAATTGCCAATTGAACGGCGGAAAGAGCCATGACCAGCCCAAAACATCGCCGCCCGCCAAGGTCTGAGGTGGCGTGGCGCCGCCGCGGGACCGGGCGGCGACGAGGCCGCGTTGGATCAAGTAGAACTCGGCGGCGTAGTCGCCTTCTTCGAAGAGGTATTGTCCGGCCTCGATCTTCGCCTCACGCGCGTCGTGCGCCACGACGGAGAGGAATTCCCGGGTGATTCCCTGGAAAAAAGGGTGCGCCGCGATGATGGTTTCAAGCCTGCTCATTGAACTGGGGTAATGAATAGCGCGATTTCGTTTGGGTGTGAAGTAGCGAGAATACGCCATACCCCCCAGGACGCGCAGCGGACGCGGTCGCGTCGATCGATTCGCCTTCGGCGTGAGTCACCGACCTCGATCCGTGGTCAATATTGTCCTTGATTTTTTTACCGGCCTGATCGACGCCTTGGCGTGTGAAAAGCGCTTTGATGCTCGGTCTGTGCGCCGCGTTCGCCATCGCGGGAGAGGCGGCCGAATATCCCACGCCGGTCGAAGGGGACTTTGTCGTGCGGGAGTTTCATTTTCAATCAGGCGAGACGGCGCCGGAGGTTCGACTGCATTACCACACGGTTGGCCGTCCGACGTTGGACGCCCGGGGAGTCGTTCGCAACGCCGTGCTGATCCTGCACGGGACCGGCGGCAGCGGCGCGAGCCTCATCCGACCGGAGTTCGCCGGAGAATTGTTCGGCGCGGGCCAACCGCTCGACGCCACCCGATACTACGTCGTTCTGCCCGACAACCTCGGGCACGGAAAATCGAGCAAGCCGAGCGACGGACAGCGCGCTCGCTTTCCAAAGTACGGCTATCGCGACATGATTGAAGCGCAGTATCGCCTGCTGCTCGACGGGCTGGGCGTAAGTCACCTGCGGTTGGTGATGGGGACCTCCATGGGCGGCATGCAGACTTGGCTGTGGGGTGAAACTCGCCCGGACTTCATGGATGCGTTGCTGCCGTTGGCGAGCTTGCCGACGCAAATATCCGGGCGCAACCGCGCGTGGCGGCGGGTGATCATCGACGCCATCCGCGGCGATCCCGCGTGGCTGGGCGGTGAGTATGTGGCCGAGCCACCGGCTCTACGAACGGCGGCGGAGATGCTCTACGTGATGTCGAGCAATCCGATTCAGCGCCTGAAGGAGGCTCCGACGCTCGCCGACGCGGATCGGGCGCTCGACACGTACGTCGCCAATTCGCTCAAGACGCTCGACGCGAACGACGTTTTGTACGCGGTGGAAAGCTCACGGGACTATGATCCCGGACCCGGCTTGGAACGGATCAAAGCGCCGTTGCTGGCGATCAATTCCGCGGACGATTTGATCAATCCACCCGAGTTGGGAGCGCTGGAGCGGGAGATCAAACGCGTCAAGCGCGGCCGGGCGGTGGTCCTCCCGTTGAGTGATCGGACCCGGGGACACGGGACCCACACGCTGGCGGCGATTTGGAAAGATTATCTGGTCGAACTGCTGGCGGAAACGGAAGCGCCGAAGTGACGCGGTGACGGTCAACGACGTCGGCCTGGCGCGCGGGTAAAACTCAATAAATTACGTGATGAAGAAAAAAGTTGGTTTTATTGGTCTAGGGATCATGGGTGGCGGCATGGCGGGACAACTGATCGAAAAGGGGTTCGAATTGTCCGTTTGGAATCGTGATCCCGCCAAGGCCGGGCCGTTGCTTGCGCGGGGCGCCAAATGGGCGGCTTCGCCAAAAGAACTGGCGGGCCAAGTGGATGTCATCATCGCGATGGTGCGGGACGACGCCGCGGTACGCGAGGTATGGCTGGGAGCTGAGGGCGCGGTGAACGGAGCCCGAGCGGGTACGACCTTCATCAATATGAGCACGACGACGCCCGGATTGGCGGTCGAACTGTCGGCCACGCTCGCCGCGCGGGGCTGCGCTTTTCTCGACGCGCCGGTGACCGGGAGCAAGGCCGCCGCGGCCGGCGGCCAACTCGGCGTTTTGGTCGGCGGCAGCCCGGAAGCGTTGGAGGCGAATCGGGACGTGCTGGCGGCGATGGGCCAGACCGTCACGCATATCGGGCCGGTCGGCGCGAGCGCGACGCTTAAGCTCGCCAATAATTCCCTGGCGGCGACGGTGGTTCTGGCGTTAGGCGAGGCGCTGGCGCTTTGTGAAAAGGCGGGATTGGAGCGTGAGTTCATGGTCGAGAGCTTTGCGGCGACCGTGGCGCGAGTCTGCGGCTTAAAGAAGAAGAAAATCGTGGAACGCGATTGGAGTACCGATTTCGCGCTCGAGCTCATGTGCAAAGACCTCGACCAAGCGCTCGATACGGCGCGGAGGAGCGGGGTGTCGGTCCCGTTGTTTAGCGCCGTGCGGGAGCGCTACCTGCTCGCGAACGACGAGACGCGGAGGGGCGCGGACTTTTCGGTGGTGGCCGACCACGGATGAGGAATCGAGAACCGCCGGTCGTTCTAAAAAACTCGAGGACGCCGCGAGGTTGACCGGCCGGATGCGTCAGTTCAGTTCGCCTTGCGAGTCGTACGTTCCATCATCCAGAAGACATCCTGGTTGTTCGGTGAAGGAACGTTGAGGGAAAGCTCCTGGCCTTTGCGGAGGACGGGGACGGTGCGGGCGTCGAGCCATTTTTTGATTTCGGAGTGGCCATCGGCGAATGCGATGCCGGCGGCGCGGTTATGGTAGCTCGCGGGATAATCGACGAGGACCCACGATCCCGGCGCGCTGGGGTAGCCGGTCATTCCCACGACCAATTCGCCGTCGTTGATGCTGTCTTCCCGTTCGTCGATAAAAACCCAGGTTCGCACGGGACCGGGGTCCGTGAGGTCACTCAACTGCTTATAGACGCGGAAACCGGCGCCGAAAGTTTGGGCGTCGCTCGAGTTGAGCCAGGCGTCCATCGAGATGCTGCGAACACGCGGGTAGGTGATGGCGCCGCTTTTGACCACGCTGGTGTCCGCGGGGCATTTCCAGATGCCGGCGCTGTTCCCGCAATAGGGCCACAACGGACTTTTCTTGATGTCTTGCTCGATGTCCCAATTGCTCCGATTGCCGGCGTTGAAATCAAGGCTGCCGGTGACCCAAACGGGGGAGATGCCGTAGGAGCCGGGGAGGCGATCCTGATTATCGTCCACGTATTGGCGCCAGGCGAGCAGCATCTGGCGGGTGTTGCTCATGCACATGATTCCCTGCGCCTTGGTTTTGGACTTCGCCAACGCCGGCAACAGCATGCTGGCCAGGATCGCGATGATGGCGATCACGACGAGGAGTTCGATCAGGGTGAAGCCGGACGAGCTGGCTCGAAATGGGAGAGACTGGCCCGCGAGACGCGTTCGTAGAGTTTTCATTAGATTAACTAATTAAAAGGTGACTCTCGGTTAACCGCCGCTACGATCGGCACTATCATTCTCCAGCGGCGCCGGCGTCAAGGCGTTTCCGGCTGGCGCCCGTTACATCCGGAAGGCGGAAACGCAACGAATCGGCGCGCCGATGAGGCGCGGTTAATGCCTTGTCATTGGCGCCCCTTCCTTTTAGGGTGGACCCATGAACCGCCGAAAATTTCTCCAAGTGAGCGCCACTGGCTTGGCGCTGTCGGCTGTCGGCAATTACGCCGCAGAATTCGCAGACCAGAAAAAGCGCGTCGGCCTGATCGGCTGCGGTTGGTACGGCAAGTCGGATCTGTTCCGGCTCGTCCAGGTCGCGCCGGTCGAGATCGTCTCCCTGTGCGACGTGGATTCGCGCATGTTGTCCGACGCGGCGGACATGGCGGCGAGCCGGCAGGCGTCGAAGAAGCGGCCGCGCGTCTATGCGGACTACCGCGAGATGCTCAAGGAAAAGGATTTGGACATCGTGCTGATCGGAACGCCGGACCATTGGCATCCGCTCATCATGATCGACGCCGTGCGCGCGGGCGCCGACATCTACGTGCAGAAGCCGATTGGCGTGGACGTGGTCGAAGGGGAGGCGATGCTGGCCGCGGCGCGCAAGTATAAGAAAGTGGTGCAGGTGGGCACGCAACGGCGGAGTACGCCGCACTTGATCGAGGCGCGCGATACAATCGTGCGTGAGGGCAAACTCGGCAAAATCGGTCTGGTGGAAATTTGCTGCTACTATCACATGCGGGCGACCGAGAACCCGCCCGACACCGCGCCGCCGGATTACCTGAATTACGACATGTGGACCGGACCGGCGCCGATGCGACCGTACAACAGCCTGGTTCATCCGCGGCGGTGGCGGGCGTTCATGGAGTACGGCAACGGGATCGTCGGTGACATGTGCATTCACATGTTCGACATGACGCGCTGGATGATGGACCTCGGCTGGCCGAAGAGCGTCAACTCGTCCGGCGGCATTCTCGTGGACAAAAAGAGCAAGGCGAACATTAGCGACACCCAGACGGCGACGTTTGACTACGGTGATTTGCAGATCGTTTGGCAGCATCGGACGTGGGGCGACGCGCCTGACCCGAAATACCCGTGGGCCGCGACGTTCTACGGCGAGAAAGGGACGCTCAAGGCGAGCGTGCAGGGCTATGATTTCATCCCGGCCGGCGGTGGCAACCCGATCCATCGGGATGTGACTTACGAACTCGAGCAGTATCCGGAGGACAAAACGGAGAAGGACCTCGAGAAGCATTGCGCGCCCGCGATCCGGGGGCACATGAAAAACCTGTTGTCATGCATCACGACCCGCGAGAAGCCGGTGGCGGACATCGAGCAGGGACATATTTCGACCGCGTCGTGCATCCTGGCGAATCTGTCGATGAAGCTGGGCCGCGGATTGACCTGGGACCCGGTCGCCAGCAAAGTCGTCGGCGATAGCGAGGCGAACAAACTTTTGCGCCGCCAGTACCGCGGGCCTTGGGTCCACCCGGAGCCGGGCAAGGTTTAGGTTTCGGTTCGGACGGGGCGAGCGCGCCTAGCCCAAGGCGGCGAGGCGCGCCGGAAAATGTCCGCCGCGGGCGAGCGGTTTGGGATCGGCTTCCGCATGGCGTTCGCGCGAGTGTCGGCGGCGGCGTGAATTGAACCGGAAACCATGAGCACGGTAATTGAAACCAACGAGCTGACCCGGCGTTTTGGCAGTTTTTGCGCGGTTGATCATCTGAACCTCGCGGTCGAAGGCGGTCGCTTTTATGGTTTCTTGGGACCGAACGGCGCCGGAAAATCAACTACGATCAAGATGCTCACCGGGCTGTTGGCGCCCAGCGGTGGGTCGATTCGAATTTTAGGCGAAGATTGTTCGGACCCGGAGAAGGCGCGGGAGGTGAAGCGGCGGATTGGGGTCGTGCCGGA
>Ga0265338_10006786_pt1 | contig 14432 bp, 10 predicted proteins | sample 42126metaG_FD_193579 | JGI IMG/M metagenome (GOLD analysis project Ga0265338, IMG submission 193579) | Rhizosphere microbial communities from Carex aquatilis grown in University of Washington, Seatle, WA, United States - 4-21-26 metaG | ecosystem: Host-associated > Plants > Roots > Rhizosphere... | reverse complement strand
CTCGGCGCCTCCGGCTCCGGCAAGACCACGCTGCTGCGGATGCTGGCCGGCTTCGAAGCGCCGAGCGCAGGCCGCCTGCTGATCGACGGCCAGGACCTCGCGGCCGTCCCGCCCTACGAGCGGCCGGTGAACATGATGTTCCAGTCCTACGCGCTGTTCCCGCACATGTCGGTGGAGCGCAATGTCGCCTTCGGACTCGAGCAGGAAGGGCTCTCGAAAACCGAGGTCCGGCGCCGCGTGGGCGAAATTCTCGAAATCGTTCGCATGAGCGCCTATCTGGCGCGCAAGCCGCATCAGCTCTCGGGCGGTCAGCGTCAGCGCGTGGCCCTGGCACGCGCACTGGTCAAGCGTCCCAAGCTGCTGCTGCTCGATGAGCCGCTGGGTGCGCTCGATCGCAAGCTGCGTGAGCATACGCAGTTCGAACTCATCAACATTCAGCAGCAGCTCGGAGTCACCTTCGTGGTCGTCACGCACGATCAGGAAGAAGCCATGACGCTCGCCACGCGCATCGGCGTCATGAACCACGGCAAGATCGTGCAGATCGGCGCCCCGCGGCAGATCTACGAGTTTCCGGTTACGCGCTTCGTCGCGGATTTCATCGGCTCGGTGAATCTGTTCGACGGCAAGCTCAGTGAGGACGAGCCGGATTATGTGCGGGTAGAATGCGCCGATCTGCCCGTCACAGTGCTGGTCGACCACGGTATCAGCGCTCCGCCTGACGCGCCGCTATGGGTGGCGGTACGGCCCGAGAAGATCATGCTGTCGCGCGAGGCGCCCGAGACACGCGATAACTGGGCGCGGGGCGTCATCCGCGAAATCGCGTATCTCGGGGATCTGTCGATGTACCTGGTGCGGCTGGAATCGGGCCGCGAGGTGCGCGCCACTCTGGCCAACAGCTCGCGCAAGCCCGAAGAGCAGTTCACGCGCGAGATGCCGGTGTATCTGTCCTGGGACGCGTCCAGTCCCGTCATCGGCAGCGCCTGAGGCGTCGCCGCTGTCATGAGGGAGCAGTGGCAGGATTTTCGACGCAGGCTGCGCTCGCGCGGTGCCGGGCGAGTCGCCGTCAGCGCGGTGCCGCTCGGCTGGCTGCTGCTGTTCTTCCTGATCCCGTTCCTGATCGTACTGAAGATTTCATTTTCCGAGGCGCTGCTGGCGATGCCGCCGTATGCGCCGCTGCTCTCCTGGACGCACGAGCGCGTCCTGTCGATACAGCTGCACCTGGCGAACTATCATTTCCTCTTTTCCGATTCGCTGTACCTGAACTCCTTCCTGTATTCGGTCAAGGTGGCGGCGATCTCGACCCTGCTGTGCCTGGGGTTGGGGTATCCGATGGCGCTCGGCATCACGCGCGCGCCGCAGGCGCGGCGCAATCTGCTGCTCATGCTGGTGATCCTGCCGTTCTGGACTTCCTTCCTGCTGCGCGTCTATGCATGGATGGGACTGCTCAAGGATGATGGGCTCATCAATAACGTGCTGATGGGGCTGCATCTGATCTCGCAGCCCATTCCGATGGTGTCCAGTCCCTTCGCCGTATACGTCGGAATCGTGTATTCGTACCTGCCGTTCATGATCCTGCCGCTGTATTCCAACCTGGAGAAGCACGATCGGTCGCTGCTGGAAGCGGCGGCGGACCTGGGCGCGCCGCCGTGGCGGGCATTCCTGCGCATTACCTGGCCGCTGTCGCTGCCCGGAGTGCTCGCCGGGGCGCTGCTGGTGTTCATTCCGGCGGTGGGAGAGTACGTCATTCCCTCGCTGCTGGGTCCCTCCAATCAGCTCATGATCGGGCGGGTACTGTCGGATGAGTTCTTCGAGAACCGCGACTGGCCCGTGGCGAGTGCCGTCGCCATCGTCATTCTGATCATCCTTCTCGGCCCGATCATTCTGTTCCAGCGCTCGCAGAGCCGTGAACTGGAGGCCGGATCTTGACCGGCCGGCGCTCGGTGCTTGTGCCCTCGATGCTGGCCTTCGGTTTCGTCTTCCTGTACGTGCCGATCCTGTCGATGATCGTTTATTCGTTCAATGCCTCGCGCCTGGTCACGGTCTGGGATGCCGCGCACTCCCCGACGCTCAAGTGGTACAGCGCGCTGTTCAACAACAGCCAGGTGATGGATGCCGCGCTGCTGTCGCTGAAGATTGCCGCCATGAATGCGACCGGCGCCGTCATCCTGGGCACCATGGTGGGATTCTCGCTGGCGCGATACGGGCGCTTCCGTGGCCGCAGCCTGCTCGCGGCGCTGAGCACCGCGCCGCTGGTGTTGCCGGAGATCATCACGGGACTGTCGCTGCTGCTGCTGTTCGTCGCGATGGAACAGCTCATCGGCTGGCCGTCCCATCGCGGCGCCACCACGATCACGATCGCCCACATCAGCTTCTCCCTCTCCTATGTGGCCGTGATCGTGCAGTCCCGCCTCGCCGGCTTCGACGAGTCGCTCGAAGAGGCGGCGCTGGACCTGGGCGCGCGGCCCGCCATCGTGTTTGCCCGCATCACGCTGCCCCTGATCGCACCGGCGCTGCTCTCGGGGTGGCTGCTGTCATTCACGCTGTCGTGGGATGACGTGGTGATCTCGCAATTCGTCGCCGGACCCGGCTCGAGCACGCTGCCGATGGTGATTTTCTCCAAGGTGCGCCTGGGGGTAAGCCCCGACGTCAACGCGCTGGCAACGCTGATGGTGCTGATAGTCTCGATGGGTGTGGTCGCCTCGTCACTGTTCCTGCAGCGCCAGGAGCGCGAACGCGCGCGGGCGCAGCGTCTCGCGGCCGCGGAGGGCTGAGCGCGGTGGCCTTGCGCAGCAAATTGCCGCAGGTCGGCACCACCATCTTCACAGTGATGTCGCGGCGCGCGGCGGAACTCGGCGCCGTCAATCTCGGGCAGGGCTTTCCCGACTACGACATCGACCCGCGCCTGGGCGAACTTACGGCGCAGGCCATGCGCGAGGGATTCAATCAATACGCACCCATGCCGGGCCTGCCGCGCCTGCGCGAGGCCATTGCGGCCAAGCTGGCGCGTCGCTATGGATGCCAGCTCGATAGCGATGCCGAGATCACCGTCACGCTGGGCGCCACCGAGGCCATTTACTCGAGCGTGCAGGCGCTGGTCGGAAGCGGCGAAGAGGCGATCGTCTTCGATCCCGCCTACGACTCTTACGATATCGCCATCCAGCTTGCCGGGGCGCGCTGCGTGCATGTGCCGCTCGAGCCGCCCCACTTCCGCTACGACTGGGACCGGGTGCGCGATGCCATCACCCCGCGCACGCGCCTGATCATCATCAACTCCCCGCTCAACCCGGGCTGCACCTGCGTGACGGCCGAGGACATGCTGACGCTGGCGCAACTGCTGCGGAGCCGTGATATCCGCGTGATCTCGGATGAGGTCTACGAGCACATTGTTTTCGATGGGCTGGAGCATCACAGCGTCCTGAAGTTTCCCGAGCTGCGTGAGCGCAGCGTGGCCGTATACTCGTTCGGCAAGACCCTGCATGCCACGGGACTTCGCGTCGGCTACGCGGTGGCGCCGCCGGCGATTACCACCGAGCTGCGCAAGGTGCATCAGTTCAATACCTTCACCATCGCCACAGCGCTGCAACAGGCGATTGCCGGATACCTTTCCGAGAAGCCTCTGTGCGGAGAGGCACTGGGTCCGTTCTTTACGGCCAAGCGCGACCTGCTTGTGCAGCAGCTGCAGGGCAGCGGCCTGATGCTGCCGCGCGCCGAGGGTTCCTTCTTTCAGCTGATAGACTACGGCGCCCTGAGTCGGGCGGGCGACCTTGAATTCGCCGAGCAACTGCTGACGCAGGCGCGCGTGGCGACTATTCCGCTGTCCGTGTTCTACGAGCATCCCCCAGCGATGACGCTGCTGCGGCTGTGCTTTGCCAAGCGCGATGAAACGCTGATCGATGGTGCCGCACGTCTGATGGCCTGCCTGCATCGGGGAGCGGTGGCGTGAAGAAGCCGACGCTGGTGAATCATCCTCCGCTCGTGGATGTGCCGGCCGACAACCGGCCGGTGGTCGCCCCGATCTACCAGACCGTCAAATTCGAGTTCGACAGTGTCGATGAGGCCGTACGCGCAGGGCGCGGCGAGCGCCCGGGATTCTCCTATCTGCGCACCTCCAATCCAACCACGCGACAGCTCGAGCTGACGCTGGCTCAGGTGCAGGGCCGCGATGACTGCGTGGTGTGTGCGTCGGGTATCGGCGTCATCGCGCAAACCCTGCTGTCCCTGACGCGCGCCGGCGACCATGTGCTCGGATTCGTCGAAAGCTATGGTCCCACGCGGCACCTGCTGCTGCGCACGCTGGCGAAATTCGGCGTCACTCACACATTGCTGTCGATCGAGGATCTGGCCGGCGTGGAACGCGTGCTTTCGCAGCAGCCCACCAGGCTGATTATTTTTGAAAGCCCGACCAACCCCGTCAACAAGATCGCCGATATAGCGGCACTCACACGGTTGGCGCGCGCGCACGGTGCCCTGACGGTGCTCGACAATACCTTTGCCGGCGTGCATCAACACGGCCAGTACGATATTGATCTGTTCCTGCACAGCCTGACCAAGCTGGTGTCCGGGCACGGTGATGTCATGGGCGGCGCCGCCATCGGCCGGGCCGATCTGATCAAGGGCATGCGGTCTGACTTTACCGTTCTCGGCGGTACGCTGGATCCGCACGCCGCCTACCTGCTGCAGCGCGGACTGAAGACTTATTTTGTACGCTTCCGCGCCCAATGTGAGAGCGCGCAACGCGTCGCGGAGCTGCTGGCGCGGCACCCAGCCGTGGAACGCACGCATTACCCCGGACTCGCCGCAGATCCGGGACATGCACTGGCAACTGCCCAGATGAGCGGGTTCGGCGTGGTGGTGAGCTTTGATCTCAAAGGCGGGGCCGATGCCGGGCGCCGGTTCACCGACGCCCTGCAGATATTTTCCATGGCCGCCAGCATCGGTGCGACCGATTCGCTGGTCATGCCGCCGCAATTGCTCGGCAGCCGTGACCTGAGCCCCGATCAGCAGCGCATCTCAGGCCAGGGTCCCGGCACCGTGCGCCTGTCGATAGGACTGGAAGACTGCGAGGATCTGCTGGCCGACCTCGAACAGGCGCTGGCCGCCTCGCAGGCTGGCTGATCGATCAGAGCCGCCTCCTATAGTGCCGCGTCGTCGGTTTCACCGGTGCGGATACGGATGACTCGCTCCAGATCGCTGATGAAGATTTTGCCGTCCCCGACCTTGCCGGTTTTCGCTGCCGCGATAATCGCATCGATGGCTTGCTCGAGCATGTCAGCTCGTACCGCTACTTCGATCCGTGATTTGGGCGCGAAGTCGACCGTGTACTCGGCGCCGCGGTAGAGTTCGGTGTGTCCACGCTGACGGCCGAAGCCCTTGATTTCGGTCACGGACATTCCGGACACACCAAGAGTGGTCAATGCCGCACGCACGTCGTCGAGCTTGAACGGTTTGATAATGGCGGTGATCAGTTTCATAACAGCTCCTTGCACCGCCTACTCGATGCTTTCGCCGTGCTGGGTGATGTCCAGGCCTTCACGCTCCTCATCCGGCAAGACGCGCAAACCGATCGTCAGGTCGAGAAGCTTGAGGATCAGGGAGCTCACGAGGAAGCCGTAGATCAGCGTGGTGCCGACGCCCCAGAGCTGGGTGAGCACCGAGCCGTCCACGCCGCTGATCTCCTTGCTCACCAGCACCCCCGTGAGCAGCGCGCCGACGATGCCCCCAACGCAGTGCACCCCGAAGGCATCCAGCGAGTCGTCGTAGCCAAATGCCTTCTTGACGCTGGTGGAGCTGAAGTAGCAGATGACGCCCGCGGCCAGGCCGATGATCACCCCGGCCGTAGGGGTGACATAGCCGGAGGCAGGCGTAATGGCCACCAGCCCCGCGACCGCGCCGGAGGCGATGCCAAGCACGCTGGGCTTACCCTTTGTGGCCCACTCGGTGAACATCCACGCCAGCGCCGCGGCCGCGGTTGCGATCTGCGTGGCGGCGAAGGCCATGCCGGCCCGACCGTCGGCGGCGACAGCGGAACCCGCGTTGAAGCCGAACCAGCCGACCCAAAGCAGCGAGGCGCCGATGACGGTATAAGTGAGGTTGTGCGGAGCCATCGATTCGCGCCCCAGGCCTTGGCGCTTGCCAAGCATGATCGCTGCGGCGAGGCCGGCGATGCCGGCGTTGATGTGCACCACGGTGCCACCGGCAAAATCGAGTACGCCTTTCTGGGCCAGCCAGCCTGAAGGCTCCCAGACCCAGTGTGCCACCGGACAGTACACCAACAGCAACCAGAGCCCCATGAACCAGAGCATGGCGGAGAATTTCATGCGCTCGGCGAAGGCGCCGCAGATGAGGGCCGGGGTGATGATCGCGAAGGTAAGCTGGAACATCGCATAGACAGTCTCCGGGATCGTGATGCCCAGGTGGGAGACGGACAGCTGCATCGCGTCGTGCCGGTAAACCACTCCATTCATCAGCCAGTGAGCGAGGCCACCGATGAATCGCGTACTGCCGGGAGGACCGGGGGTGAAGGCGAGTGAATAGCCCACCAGCCACCACAGGATGGTGACCAGGCAGGTGATGGCGAAACTCTGCACCAGGGTGGCGAGCACATTTTTCTTGCGCACCATGCCGCCATAGAACAGCGCCAGGCCCGGGATGGTCATCATCAGCACGAGCGCCGAGGAGGTCAGCATCCAGGCGGTGTCGCCGGCGCTGATCTTGTCGAAGCCTACAATCGTCGGTTCGGTAGGCGCTGCCGCCGCTGCCGCCGCTGTCGTCTCTGCCGCTGCCGCCGCCTCATCAGCCCACCCGATCGAAGGCAGGGCGAGCAGCGCGCACAGCAACGCGAGCGCGAGCAGCGATCCGTCGGGCATCCATTTCAGGCGATTTAACTGCATACCGTGCCTCAATTGCATACCCTGCCGCCCCGGCGGCGAACGGATGAGCATAGCCAGCCCCGTGTAATGAAATGGCTAAGAAATGCGCTGGACGGCAATCAGCCGGGGGTTTCTTAACAACTTCTTAATGCATCGGTTCGGTAGGCTCTGGGTGTTCGGTTGGGGAGCGGATTACGCAAAGGGGTCTTACGGTGCAGCACAGTCGCCGGCAGTGGAATGCGCAATCGCGCCCGTTCTGGGTCGATTACGCGCTGGCGCTGGGGATTACCGCCCTGTGGACGGCGATCATTTTCCCACTCTCCGGCCGCATCGATTCCACCAATGTCGTGCTGGCGTATCTGCTGGGCGCGGCTCTTGCGGGTCTCTGGCTTGGCCGAGGCCCCTCGGCGCTCACCGCCGTAGGCAACACCCTGGCCTTCGATTACTTTTTCGTGCCACCGATGTTCAGCTTCGATGTGCTGGATTCGCGCTATCTGCTGACCTTTGCCGTCATGCTGACCGTGGCGCTGATCATCGCCAATCTCATGATCGCCGTTCGCGCGCAGACTGCGGTAGCTACCCGGCGCGAGCAGCACACCGCGGCCCTCTTTGCGATCACACGCGATCTGGCGATTGCGCGAGACGGCGACACCATGGTCGAGACGGCTACGCGCCACATTGGCGAGGTCCTGCAGTGCTACGTGACGGTTCTTTCCTGTGACAGCGCTGGAGGCGTTGCAGTGCCTGCGACCGCGACCGACAGCGGCGGTCAGGCCGCGATCGAGCTGCCGCCGGCACAGTATGCGGCGGTCAAGCGTGAGCGGGCGGGCGCCGGCAGCCTGCGCTTCTCCGAGGCACGTGCGACGTACCTGCCGCTGCGGGGCTCGCATGCGACCATCGGCGTGCTGGTTGCCGAACCGGCGGACCGCGCCGATGTCCTCACGTCCGAGCAGCAACGGCTGCTGGAAGCCATAGCCGATCAGCTCGCGCTGGCACTCGAGCGCGAGCGCATGGCCGAGGCCGCGCATGCGGCGCACCTTGCGGCTGAGCGCGCCGCGCTGCGCAATACGCTGCTGGCATCCATTTCGCACGACCTGCGGACCCCGCTGTCAGCTATCGCCGGGGCCGGCAGCATCGTGGCCCAGAACGATTTCGCGCTCGACATCTATCGCCGCGTGACACTCGGGCGGTTGATCGAGGATAAGGCGCGCGACATGTCCGATCTGCTCACCAATGTACTAGAGCTGGTGCGGCTCGAGTCCGGACATGAGGCGCTGAACAAGGAGTGGCACGCAATTGGCGAGCTGGTGGATCTGGCAATCCAACGGCACGAGAACCGGCTGCTTGGATGGCAGGTGGTCTCGGAGCTGCCGAATGATCTGCCGCCGGTGCGGGTCGATGCCAATCTGATCGTGCAGCTGCTTAGCAACCTGCTCGACAATGCCATCAAGTACACGCCGCCGGCCACGCGGATCCGGTTCTCCGCCTGCCGGGACCGCGGCACGGTGCGGCTGGTGGTCGAGGACTCCGGTCCCGGCCTGGGGCTCGAGGATCCGGATAAGATGTTCGATAAGTTTGCCCGCGCGCGCCTTGACGGCAACCCCGGAGGCATCGGCCTGGGTCTGGCAATCTGCCGTGCGGTGGCCACTCTGCATGGCGGTGAAATTCGCGCCGCCGCCAGTGCCCTGGGCGGCGCCCGCTTCGAGCTGTCGCTGCCGATGGACGCGGCGCCCTCCACTGGCATCGCTCCACTGGCGCTGGCGCTATGACTGTCGGCATGCATGTGGTTCTGGTCGTGGAGGACGATCGGGCGATACAGCAGGTGCTGCGCATCATGCTGGAAGGGCAGGGCTATCGCGCGGTCGTCGCGGATTGCTGCAGTCGGGGCGAGCGTGATGCGCGCTCGCAGCGCCCGGATGTCATGATCGTCGATCTGGGACTGCCCGATCAGGATGGCACCACTCTCATCAGGGCGATTCGCACCTGGTCGGCCGTGCCGATTCTGGTGTTGTCGGCGAGGACCGCGGAAGCGCAGCGACTCGAAGCCTTCGAGGCGGGCGCGGACGATTATGTGCTCAAGCCCTTCAGCGCGCCGGAACTGCTGGCGCGTGTGCGAGCTGCGCTGCGTCGACACGCGCGAGGAGAGTTGCCCACAGGCATCCTGGACTTCGGTTCCCTGTCGGTCGACCTGTCACGCCGCGTGGTGCACCGGCGTGGAGGCGATGAGATCCGGCTGACACCGCTCGAGCATCGGATCCTGGAGACGTTATGTCGCAATCGCGATCGCGCGGTCAGTCATGCGCAGCTGCTCAGGGAAGTCTGGGGTCCGAACCGCGCGGACACGAGATCGCTGAGGGTTTTCATCACGACCCTGCGCAAGAAGCTCGAGCTCGATCCGACCCGGCCGGCGCATATCCTGACCGAACCAGGCATTGGCTATCGCCTGGTCGTGCGCCCGCAGGATCGTGCAGTCGAGGCCGGCGATAGCTGACCGTTCAGGCCGTTACCAGCTGGGAGCAGGACTGGGAGGGCGCGGCAGCGGTGTGCAGCGGCAGGCGCATGCTGAAGCGGGAGCCTTCTCCTTCCCGGCTTTCGACCTGGATGGCACCGCCATGCAGTTCCATGACCGTGCGGACGAAGTAGAGCCCGATTCCGGTACCGACAATCCCGGCTGCGTTTTCGCCCCTGAAATAACGCTCGAACAGCCTGCCGCAATCGGCCTGCGAGATGCCGATGCCGCGGTCTTTCACGCCGATCGTGACGGTCGCGTCCGTGCACTCAATGGCGACACTGATCAGACCGCCGTCGGGCGAATACTTGATGGCGTTGGATAGCAGATTGCTGATGGCCTGGAACAGCAGATTGGCATCGCCGTTCACATATATCCGTTCCGGCCGCGCGCTGCCCTCCAGGATTTGCGCCTGCGGTGCAATCTCGCGGTGCAGTTGACACACCTCACGCAACACGGGAAGCAGATCGATCTTCTCGGGGTGGAAGTAGAGCTTCACGTCGCCGTCGATCATCCGCATGGAATCGATCATGTTCTGGATCAGATGGGTGATGCGCCTGACCGCATGGCGAATCTTTCTGGCCCGATCGACCAGCGCCGTCGGATCGAGCTTGTCCTTCAGGGAGATCAGGCGCTGCGCATGACCGTCGATGATCGTGATCGGGGTGCGGAATTCATGTGACGCCATGGAGATGAAGTTCCGTTGCAGCAGCATCAGCCGCTGCTCCTCCTCGAGACGTTCGCGCAGCATCGACGCCTGCCGCTCCAGCCCGATCTGGCTGCTGGTAAGTTCGATGGCATTGCTGCGGAATACCACCACCGCGCGCGCCATCTCCCCGATCTCGTCCTGCCGGGCCGTGCCGCCAATGTCGATGCCGGTTTCGTTGGCAGCCAGCCGGCGCATGCGGTCGGCAAGGCGCAGGAGCGGCGCGGAGATCGAGCGCCTGACGTGCATCATGGCGAGGGCCACCGACAGGCACGTCAAGCCCAGGATTGCCAGGATAAGCCATCGGCCGCGCGAGTAGGTGAGTTCCTCGCGGGCACTTGCCTCCCGGGCGCTCGCGATGATCGCGGCGGTCAGCTGATCGAGCCTGTCGCTCGCCGTATCGTACGCGGCCTTGGAGTCACTGTTGTACAGATCGATGGCCGATGCCCGCTCGCCGCGCCGCAGCTGCTCACGCACCCTGGCCGCGATCTGTCGATACGCGCTCCAGTCCTCAGCGAACCTGGCATAGAGCTTTTCTTTGGCTGGGTCCTGCGCCACCAGGCGGTAGTTGAGTTCGGCGGCGGAGATGCCGCGCTCGAGCTCCGCGATCTGTGCATCACTGTCGGCAAGCTGACGCGCACTGACAGCCAGCAGGCTCGAAGCCTCGGTGGCGCGGTAATCGGAAGTCAGGTTGTTCAGATCACACAGCGCCCCGGTGCTCGGAAGCCAGCGATCACGCACCTGCGCTGCCACGCCATTGAAGTAGCTGAGACTGCCGAAGCAGAAGGCGCCAAGCAGCACCACTACGAGCAGCAGGAACAGAAACACCAGCGCAAGCCGCGCGGTGATCGAGTGCGTTCGCCTCATGGGTGCGCCGCGCGTGACAGCGGACTGAACATATCTGGAGCCTAGCGTACGCGGACGGTGGGGGATATCGTCGGTGGTGAAATCTTTGCGCATTCTTAATACCGCCGGTGCTACCGTTCACAGTGCCGACACCGCGACGGGCGGATATGAACGCGATTGCAAAAAGCATTCTCTGCATCGAGGACGACACCGAGACCGCCGCACTGATCGCGGAAGAGCTGACCGATCGTGGATACTCAGTCGCGATGGCTCACAACGGCTTCGAGGGACTGAATTCAATTCTCAAGTCTCCGCCCGACCTGGTGCTGGCCGATATCAATATGCCGGTGATGTCGGGATTCACTCTGCTGGAGCGGCTCACAGCGCTCGAGCCGCGGCACGCGCGCATGCCTTTCGTGTTTCTGACCGCACTGGCCGATCATGACAGTGAGCTCAAGGGCTGGCGACTTGGAGCCGATGACTTCGTTACCAAGCCAATCGACTTCGAGGTGCTTGCGGCCGTCATCAGTGCGCGCATCGAACGGGTGGCGCGGAGCGCGATCTGGCCCACGCTTATCAAGCTTGCGCCGCGCGAACGGGAAACGCTGACCTGGGCGGCGCGCGGCAAGACCTTCGGTGAGATCGGCGAGATCCTGGGTCTGAGCCGGCGCACGGTTGAATTCCATCTGGATCGCGCGCGCAGGAAACTCGGCGTTCCGACGCGCACCCAGGCTCTCATCAAGGCCGCGGTGGGCCATCTCATCGAGCCTTAGTCTTCTGCGCAGGCAGTGTGGGCGAGCGCGGCTCATCGTCGCCGCCGGACCAGGCTGCCATTGATGCCGCTACCGATCGACCTTATCGCGGCCCGTGGAAGGGCGGCATTCGGCGCCGTCAGCTGTCTCGCGGCGCCCGGCAAAGTACCGGCGGCGCGAGCGGCGGGCTGCTTCAAATTCATCCTTAACCGAGCGGCTGCGGCTGATCGTGCGGCAACGCTTGTCGGTACGGCGGCCGCGTATGCATTGCAGCAGCAGAGCAGGCTGCACCCCAGCACTAGCGCGTGGATGAAACCTCGGCGCAATGGCTGTAGTGTGAGCGGCAATGGCATCATCATGCCGCCGGCATTGACCGGACCGGGGCCGTTGCGTCGTGCTTTTCGACCAGCAGCATGCGCAGGGCCGGCACGATGACCAACAACATCAATGGGCCGATCAGCATGCCGCCAACCACCACCGTGGCCAGCGGACGTTGAACCTGGCTGCCGATGCCATGCGACAGGGCCGCAGGAAACAGGCCGATGCAGGCCGACAGTGCCGTCATGAGCATGGGCCGCATGCGGCGCTCGGCGGCATGGAACATCGCCTCGATGGGCCGCATGCCGTCGATACGCAGCGTATTGTAGTAGGTGAACATCAAGATGCCGTGCATCACCGAGACACCGAGCAGCGAGACGAAACCGATGGCGGCCGAGATGCTGAACGGCAGACCCGCGACCCACAGCGCGATCACGCCGCCGCCGGCGGCGAAGGGGATTCCGGCAAGCGCGAACAGACTATCGATAAAGGAATTGAACAGCGCGTAGAGCAGCACGAGGATCAGCAGCAATGCGACCGGGATGGCGATCGCAAGCCGCTTCTGAGCAAGCTTCAGGTCTTCGAACTCCCCGGCCCAATCGATGTGGTAGCCGAGAGGCAATTTGATATTGCGTTCGATGCGTTGCTGCACTTCAGCGACCGTGCTGCCCAGATCGCGCCCGCGAACACTGAATTTGACCGGGATGTCGCGTCGTGTGCGTTCGTGATAGATATACGAAGCGCCCGTATCCAGTGTCGTGGTCGCCACTTCGCGCAGCGGAATGTAGGCATTGACACCCGTTGCGGTCTGGTAGGCAACGTCGATATCGCCTATGGACTCGAGCGAGCCGCGGTAGCGCGGCGCCAGCCGCACCGTGAGATTGAAAGAGCGGTCTCCCTCCAGCACCTGTGAGGCCACTGCGCCGCCCATGGCGGCCTGTATTACACTGTTGACGTCGCCGGTATTGAGTCCGTATCGCGCAGCCTTCTGTCGATCGATCTTGATGTCGAGATTCGGCTGCCCGAGCACGTGAAACACGCCCAGGTCCTCGACCCCGCGAACCTTCGCCATCTGCGCCATGACCTGCCGTGCAAGATCCTCGAGCACGACCAGGTTCGGTCCGATGATCTTGACCGAGTTGGCGCCTTTGACCCCTGAAATCGCCTCCTCGATGTTGTCCTGGATGTTCTGTGAGAAGTTGAAGCTCACGCCAGGAAGGGCGTCCTGCATTTGCTTTTGCAGCTGCGCGGTCAGCTTTTCCTTGGTCAGTCCACGAGGCCATTCATCGAACGGCCTCAGTGGCGCGAACAATTCGACGTTGGCGAACGGCGAGGGATCGCTGCCGTTGTCGGGCCGGCCGTGTTGCGAGGCGACTGTCAGGATCTCGTGATGGCTCAGCATGATCTCGCGCATCGTGCGTGTCGCCTCGGTGCCGGCATCGAGACTCATGCTCGGCGGCAGCGACGCCCGAATCCAGTAGTTTCCCTCCTCGAGCGCCGGCAGGAATTCGCTGCCGAGTCGTGTGGACAGCAGTCCGATCAGCAGCAGGAACAGCGCACCGCCTGCGACCACGGCCGCCCGGTGCTTCAACGCAAAGCGCAGCACCGGGGAGTACGCGTTGCGCAGCCACTGCACGACGATGGTCTCGGTCTCCTTCATCTGCGCGGGTACCAGGAAGGATGACAACACCGGCGTAATGGTAAATGTCGCGATCAGCGCGCCGGCCAGCGCGTAACCATAGGTGCGCGCCATGGGCCCGAAAATCTGGCCCTCCACGCCCTGCATGGTGAATAGCGGTACGAACGCGGCCAGCGTGATCGTGGCGGAGAAAAATACGGCGCGGTCCACCTGCAGGACGCTGACGAGGATCAGGCGCAGCCGGGAAGTCCAGGTGGGCGTGACCCGCGTGCCGCTTGGATTGGAGGGGTCGCTGCCGAACTGACCCTCGGAGAGATGCTCCAGCAGGTCGATCTGCTCTTGCTCCCGGAGCTGAAAGTTGCGGAATATGTTCTCGACCACGATGACCGCCGAATCGACGATGATGCCGAAATCCACCGCACCCACCGAAAGCAGATTGGCATCCTCGCCCAGCAGCACCAGCAGGATGATGGCGAAGAACAGCGCGAAGGGAATGTTGACGCCGACGATGATCGCACTGCGCAGGTTGCCGAGAAACAGCCACTGAATCATGAACACGAGCAGACAGCCGAATACCAGGTTGTGCAGTACGGTGTGGGTCGTGATGTTCACGAGGCTGGTGCGATCGTAAAAAGGCACCACTTTCACGCCGGGCGGCAATGTCCCATCGTGGTTGATGCTGTTGACCATGCTCTGGATCCTGGGCACCACATCGTTTGTGTGGTAGGCGCGGCCCATGACCACGATCGATTCCGGCACGTCATCGTCGTGATCCTTGCCGACGATGCCCAGA
>Ga0265338_10006785_pt1 | contig 14434 bp, 13 predicted proteins | sample 42126metaG_FD_193579 | JGI IMG/M metagenome (GOLD analysis project Ga0265338, IMG submission 193579) | Rhizosphere microbial communities from Carex aquatilis grown in University of Washington, Seatle, WA, United States - 4-21-26 metaG | ecosystem: Host-associated > Plants > Roots > Rhizosphere... | reverse complement strand
CCTTTGCGGCACGCGGCTTGGCGGTGCTCAGGCTTCCACATTGGCGGTACTCCCAAAAGAATCACCGCCAACCACAGAATCACATCCGATTCCCAGGACACAACAACTTCTTGGATCGGCTCTTAGAGTTTCGCCCTCACGCCAGCATAAAATGTCCGCCCCACCGTGCCGTAACTGGCCACTGTTTCATCACGATTGTCGGTGACGTTTTCGATGCGGCCGAATACTTCAAGCCCCTTCGCAACCATGTAGCTTCCCAGCAGCGCCAATTCCGCGCGATCGTTCAGCTTGGTAAAATGCCCCGCATCGTCAAAGCGGCTGCCGATATAACCGACGCTTGCGCCCAGCGACAGATCCTCAAGCGCCGCCCAAGTGAGCGTACCATTGGCGCTATCATGCGGGCGCCGCGCCAATTGCAGACCGGTGGCGCGATCACTATCTGTCAGATTGGTGTAATTCACACTGAGCTTCAGAGTGTCGGTGATGGCGCCCGCCGCCTCAACCTCAACGCCCTTCGCGCGTGAGCGGGCGACGTTGTAGTAATATCCACCCTGAGAGGCGCGCAGCGCGCAGGCCGTCGTTGGCACGCCTACGAACGGGCAGGAGAAAAAGTCGATCTGGTTGGAGGTGCGTCGCTCGAAATAGGTTAGAGACGCTCTCCAACGGCCCAGGCTCTGGTCGATACCGGCTTCCCAGCCTGTGGCCGTTTCCGGTTTCAATGCGGTAACCGGGTTGGAGTAGACCGAATAGAGTTGATAAAGGCTCGGCGCCTTGAAGCCGTTGCCGAAATTGGCCCGCAGCGTCGTCGTGCTGGTCGCTTGCCACGCTCCATTCAGCTTGAACGAGGTGTGATCGCCGAATTCGCGATCACGATCGGAGCGGGCGCCACCGGTCAGCGTCAAGGTTTCGGCAATTGTGCTTTGCCACTGGCCGTAGAAGCCGTCGATGCGGTCGCTGCCGCGTGTGGCAGCGGCGTCATATTGGCTTTGGGTCGCGAGGCTTGAGCGCTGGTCTTCGAAACCGAAGCTCAGCTCATTGGCCGCGTCGAGCTTGAATCCGCCTTGATACTCGATCCGCGTAGCGCCGCCTTTCGCCCAGAAATCCTCGACCGTGTCAAACGTCTCGCGATCGCTGTCGGAGTGGCTGAAGGAAAGGCGGTTAGTGAAACGCCCGCCGAGCAACGCCGCATTGACGCCGCCATAAAGGGCGAGAAGTTCGTTATCGCCATACTGATGCGTGTCGGAAAAGTTGTAGGCTGGCGGCGGATAGCCGTCGAAACTATCGCGGGCATATGTGTAGGTGAGCCTGGCATCGACACTGACAGCATCACTTGCGTTCCACCGCACATTGCCGGTGGCGCCGACATGGTGATAGCCATCGGCTTCGCTATTACCGTTTCGCACATCGGCAGCGGAGATGCTGTTGGTGTTGTAAAAATTTGCCGCCGCCCCATATTCAAGCGTGGAAATAGAACCGCTCGCTGCACCATTCAGGCGAACGGTATCCAGCGAACCCGCTTCCGCAGTGAGCTTCAGCGTGTTGTCGCCGCCGCGTGCCGTGATGAGGTTGATGACGCCGCCAATGGCATCGCTGCCATAAAGAGTCGATTGTGGGCCGCGCAGGATTTCAACGCGATCGAGCCCGTTCGCCAGCACATCACCCATCAAGGCAAAGCCAGTCGTGGAGCTTGGGTCATTGATGCGAATGCCATCGACCAAAACAAGCGTCTGCCCCGCTTCTGCGCCGCGGATAAGGATGCTGGTGGACTGACCCACACCGCCGTTACGGATCGCTGTGATCCCCGGCGTTGCGGCGAGAGCATCCGACAACACGTCGGTTTGGTGCGTCGCCAGATCGTCTGCCGTGATCACGGATATCGCGCTGCCCGTCACGGACAGAGGTTCTGGCGTGCGCGTAGCACTGACCACAATGGTTTCGGCGCTGGCCAGGCTGGCCAAGGCGATCAGGGGAACAGTGGAAAAAAGGAAGGTCTTACACATAGCGTTCTCCTGGATGGATCCAAGAGTCGGCACACGGAAATCCCGCATGATTCTGATTGGTAGGCTCACACAGTGCACCCGCGACGACTCCGTTACTGTCGTCGCGACGGTTTCCCCCGCAGCTCCCAGCACACCCCGGCTGGAAACAGGACGACGGTATCAGGCAGGTCTCCTGGCTCCCGGGTCTTTGTCCGCTTCCCCCTTCCCGAAACCTTGCGGTTTCAGTGGCGTTTGGAAGCGTCCTCTCCGGTTACAGTTGCGGGGGCAGCCGCTTTCGCGTTCCCTAAACCCGACACCTGAGCCAGTGCTAGACCGGTTCTGGGCCATGGGTCAATTGCCTGGGGCAAGGCGGCATGCCGTTTGAGCCTGCTGGCTTCCGCGTCCGAAAATGGCCAGACGGGCGACGGAAGTTGCGCCATAATCGCCCCATGGAACAGCTAGATTTCGACACATGTTATCGGGCTTTGGTGATCCGAGACGCGCGCTTCGATGGGCGTTTGTTCGTAGCCATCACCACGACAAAAATCTATTGCCGGCCGATCTGTCCGGCGCGCACGGCCAAGCGCGAAAATTGCCGTTTCTTTCCAAGCGCGGCGGCGGCACAGGCCGCGGGTTTTCGCCCCTGTCTTCGCTGCCGTCCCGAGGTCTCACCCGATGCCGCTGCTTGGCGGGGTACTTCCAATACCGTCTCGCGGGCACTCGCCTTGATTGCGGAAGGTGGCTTCGATGGAGAAGCGAGTGTTGTCGTTTTGGCTGATCGCCTGGGCGTGGGCGAGCGCCAATTGCGACGGCTATTCGACAAACATCTGGGTGCACCGCCGATCGTGGTTGCGCAAACCCGCCGTCTGCTGTTTGCCAAGCAGTTGATCCAGGATTCCTGCCTTACCATGAGCGCCATTGCGGAAGCCGCCGGCTTTGGAAGCGTGCGCCGTTTCAACGATGCGTTCCGCAAGCTCTACGGCAAAAGTCCTCGTGAATTGCGCGCGCGCCGCACGGTCGCGGAAGCAGTAACGGTCAAGCTCGGCTATCGTCCACCCTATGATTGGGATCGTATCATCGCGTTTTTTGCAGCGCGGGCGGTGGGGGGTGTCGAGATTGTCGAGCAGGGACGCTATACGCGTACCATCGCCCTGCAAGGCAGCTATGGCAGCGTTGCCGTAAGACCGGGTGTCGGCCAACTCATCGCAACGATCCGTTTTCCCGATGTGCGGGCGCTGCTCGGAATCGTTGCGCGGTTGCGCCGCCTGTTCGATCTCGATGCCGATGTTACGGCCATCGGCGCGCATCTCTCCACGGACGGCACACTCGCACTATTGATTGCACTACGGCCGGGCTTGCGGGCCCCTGGCGCGTGGGATGGATTTGAGCTTGCCGTGCGCGCGATCCTTGGCCAGCAGGTTAGTGTGGCGGCTGCTCGAAAGCTTGCGGGGAGGCTTGTCGCTCTAGCCTCGCCAGTGCTTTCCCCGGAAGTGACAGGCGAGGAACGGCTCCACGCGATTTTCCCCGATGCCGCGCGTTTGGCGTCCGCCGATATCTCCCAGCTTGGTATGCCAGCCGCGCGGCTGAAATCCTTAAAAGCCTTGGCGTCCGCGGCCTGCGGCGATCCCAGCTTACTTGAACCGGCGGGAAACCTTGAAGAGGTGGTCGCGCGGCTGATCGCCTTGCCGGGGTTCGGGCCATGGACAGCCCAATATTGGGCCATGCGCGCACTCCGCGAGGGCGACGCCTTCCCGGCGGCGGATGTTGCCTTGCTGCGTGCGGTAGCAGAGGGAGGCGTACGCCCCACCGCCAAAATGCTACTCAGCCGAGCGGAAGCTTGGCGACCCTGGCGGGCTTACGCCGCCCAGCATTTATGGGCGCATGACGCAGAGCAGGGCCGCGCCTGATTTCAGGTTCCCGGCGGGATTGCGGGTCTCAGAGCATTTTGGCAAAGAGCGTTTACAGCCTATAGCGGAATATACCGATGTCCCTATGGTGTGATTTGGCGGCAATTTGCCTGTGGCCGTTATCGAACCGTCGCAGTTCGCGACCAGATTGCAGTTATGATGTCCGCGAACGCGAATCGATATGCGGTGTACGGAATGGCAAAGGACATGGCGTTCTGGGCCAACCTTCGACGTATCCTCTGGGCCGCCACAGCATCGCTGCTGCTTGGCGCGATACTATTTGTCTGGCTCGGACCACGAGGCCTTTTTGCGGTGGTCGTCATTATGGCGACGGCAGCCGTCTCGGCAAGTATTGGTGAGCGCCGTCCCGCGCGTGTTCCGGTCGAGATCCCCGTTCAAAATGATCTGACGGTTCTGCCACCACTGGCGCGCGAGATGTTGGAGCGGTTGCCCGATCCTTTGATGCTCGTCAATGGCGGCGACCGGGTGTTTTTCGCCAACCGCGCGATGCGCGATGTGATCGGCGTCGGCATCGAACGCAAGCATGTTTCTGCCGTTTTGCGCAATCCGTCGGTCCTTGAGGCCTTGGCCCGCACCGGGCAGAGCGGCGAGCCGAATGCGATCGATTTTGTCGTCCGTGTCCCGATTGAGCGGCATTATCAGGCCTTTACCGCACGCGTCTCCAGCGAACCATCGGTGGTCATGTTGTTGATGCATGACCTCACGTCGATCCGGCGCACGGAGCAGATGCGGGTCGATTTTATCGCCAACGCAAGCCACGAACTGCGCACGCCGCTCGCTGCGGTCGCCGGCTTTATTGAGACACTGAAGGGCCCCGCCCGGGATGATGTGCTGGCCCGTGATAAGTTCCTCGACATCATGGGTGTGGAAGCGGAGCGCATGCGCCGGTTGATCGAGGACCTCATGTCGCTGACCCGGATCGAGCTCAACGAACATGTCCCTCCACGCGGAGAGGCCTCAGTGGAGGCGATTGTGCGGCAGGCTGCCGCCGCGTTGTCTCCGCTTGCCAAGGCTGACGGCATCACCATCGTCGTGGATGTAACCGAAACGCTGCCCAATGTTCCCGGAGAGCGCGACGAGCTGGTTCAGATATTTCAGAACCTCATTCACAACGCGATCAAGTACGGCCGCGAGAATGGAGAGGTCCGAATCACTCTGCGCCAGCAAGCTGCGACCGGTCGGCGGGGCCCTGAATCCTTCGTGATTGCCAGCGTTAAGGATGAAGGCGAGGGGATTCCAGCCGAGGCGATCCCGCGTTTGACGGAGCGGTTTTACCGCGTCGATGTGAAGCGTAGCCGCGAGCGCGGCGGCACCGGGCTGGGGCTGGCCATCGTCAAACACATCGTCAATCGGCATAACGGCAAGATGCAGATCGAGAGTCGGCCGGGCGAAGGCTCGGTCTTTACCATCACTTTGCCGGCGGTAAGAAAGCAGGCCGACGCACCTGTCATGGAAGTGTTATAAAAACATCGCATACCGATCGCGTTGTCGGTGTGAATAGTGCGGCAACGAGGAAATGGGCGAACGTCATGGCAGAACACACCGTAAAGGCCTTCACCGAGCAGCTTGAGGCTTTGGCGTCGTCCGTCGCCCAGATGGGTGGGCTCGCCGAGGCGCAATTGGCCGACTCGATCGACGCTATCTCCAAGCGCGACACCGCGCGGGCCGAGGCGGTGGTTGGCGCCGACCGCAAGGTTGACGAGCTGCAGCAGCAGATTGAAGAGCAGGCGCTGAAGGTGCTGGCGCTGCGTCAGCCGATGGCAGTCGACCTGCGTGAGACGCTGGCAGCGATCAAGATCGCGGGCGAACTCGAGCGTATCGGCGACCTTGCCAAGAACATTGCCAAGCGCGCCATCGTGCTCAATCGCGAGCAACCGATCCGCTTGGCCCAAAGCCTAGCGCGCATGGGCGGCCAATCCTTGGCCCAGCTCAAATTGGTGCTCGACGCCTATTCGGACCGCGACGCCGATTCGGCCCAGCTTGTCTGGAAGCAGGACGGCGAAATCGATGAGATGTACAACAGCCTGTTCCGCGAACTTCTCACCTATATGATGGAAGACCCGCGCACGATCGGTCTGTGCACGCATTTTCTCTTCATCGCCAAGAATGTCGAACGCGCCGGCGACCACTGCACGAACATTGCCGAAGTCGTCTACCACATGGTGACCGGCAATCATCTGACCATTGACCGTCCTAAAGGCGACGTCACCGCCCAGACTGACGTGCGTCTTGAGAAAAAGGACTAAGCCATGAAACCGTCGGTGCTAGTTGCCGAGGACGAAAGCGCCCTTGTCACGCTGCTCCGATACAATTTGGAGCGTGAAGGCTATCGGGTGCTTGAGGCGATGGATGGGGAAGAAGCCCTTCTCGTCGCCGCCGAAGAAAAGCCCGACCTTGTGCTCCTTGACTGGATGCTACCGCAGCTCTCGGGTATCGAGGTCTGCCGCCGTCTGCGCAGCCGCCAGGAAACCCGCAACGTTCCTATCATCATGCTGACGGCGCGCGGCGAGGAAACGGACCGCATTCGCGGCCTCGACACGGGTGCCGACGACTATCTCACCAAACCGTTTTCGATGATGGAACTCTTGGCGCGGCTGCGGGCTGTTATGCGCCGCATCCGGCCGAGTTTGGCCGAAGATGTCGTCGTGGTCGGTGATATCGAAATGGACCGAGCTGCCCATCGTGTCCGCCGCGCAGGCAAGGAAGTTCATCTCGGCCCCACGGAATATAAGCTGCTTGATCATCTGATCCAGCATCCAGGCCGCGTGTTCTCGCGTGAGCAGCTTCTGGATGCGGTTTGGGGCTCGGACGTTTATGTCGAGGCGCGCACAGTGGACGTCCATGTCGGCCGGCTGCGCAAGGCGCTCAATATCGAAGGCACGGCGGATCCCATTCGCACGGTGCGTTCCGCCGGATACGCACTCGAAGACACACCCGTCCCGGCGGTTTGAGCCGCCAGGAGCTGTGCCGATCTGGTCCCGTTGCCGCCCCTAGGGTGTACCGCAAATCTTCCGCGCATAGCGGTCACGCAGAAGGTTGTGCAGCGGGTCATGGGCGCTGGGCGCCGCTGCGCGTGGCGGCGACTTTGGCGCTGGCGCCGCACTCTTCACCGCGACGGGTTTGGCGACGGCGACGGGCTTGGCTTTGGGCTTATTGGGCGGTTTTTTCATGCGCGCGAGACTATCACAATCTCGCGCGCAATACTGCTGCGTTTATCAGCTTGCGATTTTATCGCGGCGCTGCTGCTGAGGCTGGTAGGCCTTGCGGGCATGGGCCTCGCAATAGGGCGAGCCGGATTTCGGATTGCGGCCGCAGAAGTGAAACTCGTTTTCGGAAGGATCGCCAATCGGCCAACGGCACATACGGTCGTTGATGGTCAGGACCGTGGCGAAGTTGCCGTCATCGAGGGTCAAGGGATCTTCTTCGACGATCGGGGCTGGCGGGATGTGGGGCCGGATCGAAACGCGCGGCGTCACCGGCAGGCGCGGCCGCTCAATGCGTGAGGGCGAAGCGCGGCCGGCGAGGCCGAGGCGATGCACCTTGCCAATCACGGCGTTGCGGGTCACGCCGCCAAGGGCGCGCGCGATCTGGCTGGCCGAAAGACCTTCGGTCCAAAGATTCTTGAGCTGTTCGACGCGGTCATCGGTCCAATTGGCCTGGGTCATGCGGCGCTCCTTTTGGCCATCTGCCACCACCTATCGTAGCGGCTCAGAGCGTCCGCACAAGAGATTGGGGTGGGCCACAAGGGCTTCGTCCACAGGAACCGACTCAGTGCCCAAAGTCCCGCGCGCGCGAGAAAATCTTTCGAGATTCCAAGACTCTGCCTGCGTCTTGCGGCCCCTCAGTCGCGACTTTGCTTGTGACGGGGGGCCAAAACCGATAAAGCCCGCTTGGTTATCCACAGTAGACATTGATTTAGGAGGTCATCGTGTTTCCGCAAGTGCTCCCCACCTATAACCGGACGGAGATTGCTTTCGTCCGTGGCGAAGGACCTTACCTTTTCGCCGAGGATGGGAAGCGATATCTGGATTTCGGTGCCGGTATTGCGGTCAACGCCTTTGGCCATGCCCATCCCACGCTGATCGCCGCGCTCACCGAGCAGGCGCACAAATTGTGGCACACTTCCAACCTCTACCGCGTGCCGGGGCAGGAAAGCCTCGCCAAACGGCTTACGGAAGTAACCTTTGCCGACACCTGCTTCTTCACCAATTCGGGTGTCGAGGCTTGTGAACTCGCCTGGAAGATGGCGCGGCGCTATCAATTCGTCAGCGGCCATCCCGAGCGCTTCCGCATTCTCTGCTTTGAAGGCGCTTTCCACGGCCGCACCATGGCGGCCATCGCCGCGGGCGGAAATGCCAAGTACCTGGAAGGCTTCGGCCCCAAGGTGGAAGGCTTTGACAGCATCCCGCCGGGCGATCTGAAGCTGGTGGAAGCGGCCATCGGGCCTGAGACCGCCGCCATTTTGATCGAGCCAATCCAAGGCGAGGGCGGCGTCCGCGTGATGACGCCGGAGTATATGCGCGGGCTTCGCAAGCTTTGCGACCAGCACGGGCTTTTGCTCATCCTCGATGAAGTGCAGACGGGCGTTGGCCGCACCGGCAAGCTCTTCGCCCATGAATGGATGGGCATCACGCCGGATATCATGCCGATTGCCAAAGCCATTGGCGGCGGCTTTCCGGTCGGCGCGTGCCTTGCCACGGCAGAAGCGGCCAAAGGCATGACGGCGGGCACGCATGGCTCGACCTATGGCGGCAATCCGCTCGCCATGGCGGTGGCCAATGCCGCGCTGGCGATGGTGCTGGAGCCCGACTTCATCCCGCATGTGGTGGCCATCGCCAATTACATGCAGCAGCAGCTTGGCCAACTGTTGGCCGAGCATCCCACGGTGTTCGAGGAAGTGCGCGGTCAAGGCCTGCTTCTCGGCCTTAAGCTGAAAGTGCCGAACACCGAGTTCGTCACCGCGGCGCGACATGAGGGCCTCTTGGTGGTCGGTGCCGGCGACAATGTGGTCCGCCTGCTGCCGCCGCTAATCATCGACGAAACCCATGTGCGCGAAGCCATAACGAAGCTTGGCGCTGCCGCCGAAACCTTTGAACCCAACAAAAAGACTGACGCAGCATGAGCACGCAATCTGTGAGACATTTTCTCGATATTTCCGATCACGATGCCGCCACCCTGACCGCCATCTTGACCGAAGCCCGCCGCCGCAAAGCCGCGCGGGTAGGTCTGCACAAAGGCGTGCCCGATGCCGACAAGCCGCTCGAAGGCCATGTGCTGGCGATGATCTTCGACAAGCAGTCGACGCGCACCCGCATCTCCTTCGATGTCGGCATGCGCCAGCTTGGCGGCACCACTATCATGCTGACCGGCGGCGAAATGCAGCTCGCCCGGGAAGAAACCATTGCCGACACTTCGCGTGTGATCTCGCGTTATGTCGATGCGGTGATGATCCGCTTGCTCGACCATGAAATGGTGCTGGATCTGGCCGCCAATGCCACCATTCCGGTGATCAACGGCCTGACCAAACTCTCCCATCCCTGTCAGGTGATGGCCGATCTGATGACCTTCGAGGAATTGAAGGGGCCGATTGCCGGCCGCGTCGTCGCTTGGAGCGGCGATGCCAACAACACCTGCACCTCTTGGATCCATGCTGCGGTGAAGATGGGCTTTACTTTGCGCGTGGCAGCCCCGGTGGAGCTTTCCTCCCGCCCCGCTTTGCGCGAATGGGTCAAGGCCAACAAAGGCGATGTCGTTTTCACCGACAATGCGGAAACCGCCGTGGCCGAAGCCGAATGCGTCATCTCCGATGCTTGGGTGTCGATGGGTGACGAGGATTCCACCAAGCGCCACAATTTGCTCAAGCCCTATCAGGTCAATGCCAAGCTGATGGCGCACGCCGACAAGGACGCCATCTTCATGCATTGCCTGCCGGCCCATCGCGGCGAAGAGGTAACCGACGGCATCATCGACGGCCCGCAATCGGCGGTCTGGGACGAAGCCGAAAACCGCCTGCACGTGCAGAAGGCGATCCTGGCTTGGTGCTTGGGCAAGATTTGAACGTCCTTTGACCGTCCTTTTGTTTTGACCTCCCCGCAAGGGGGTTAGGGAGCGCAAAACAATTCGCTTTTTCCCCCGTAACCATCTGATAGAGAAGAATTATCGCCCTGCAACTTGCGTGCTTGGAGCGGCCTGGGCGGGACACCGAAGACGTCTGGCTTCAGCAAGATAATTGTTCTGTGAAAAATTGTGAGGGGGAGGGCTAGAAACTCTCCGCCTTAAGTCCATGCGCGTCCAAGTTTGAATTCAAATACCGTTTGTGCCGGTATCTCCCTGATCCAGCACAATAATCGTCAGATTAAGGGCCGCTATGGTAAATGCTGGCGGCGCGCACCCACGGGCTGTGCTTTTTGAGCGTTTTTCACCGGGTCAAAGAGCCTTAAAGAGGTAAGCGGCGCGGGCCGCTTTTCAAGGCGACCGCTGCCCAGGAGAGAAACCCCATGACGCCGCGCACCTTGTTGTCCCTGGCGGGCCGTGAGCCCAAGCTGCCGGTTTGGTCCGATTCCGCGCTCGTCCTGATCGACTACCAAAACGAATACCTCGCCGGGCCCTTGCAACTGGTAGAGGCCGCCAAGGCGATTGCCGCTGCCGAACGGGTGTTGTGGGCGGCTCGCGTGAAAGGCGCCCGCATCATTCATGTTTTGCATAAGGGCGGCGCGGGCGGTCTCTTCGACCGCGCCGCTTGGGGTGGCCAGCCGATCGATAGCTTGAAGCCGGAAGCGGGCGAAGCGGTGGTGGGAAAAACGGCGCCCTCCAGCTTTTTTGAAACCGACCTTGCCGAGCGGCTGGGCGGGGCGGGGACATCCGTCGTTTTCATGGGCTTCATGACCCATATGTGTGTCTCGACCACGGTGCGCGCGGCGCTGGACTACGGCTATGTCTCGACCGTGGTGGCCGATGCCTGTGCCACGCGCGATCTGCCCCGTCCTGACGGCGGCATCATCGCGGCGGCGGTGCTGCACGAAGCCGAATTGGCGGGCCTCAGCGACCGCTTTGCCGGGATCTTTAGGGCCGCGGATTTTGCGGGTGGAGCGGACCAGCGTTGAAGTTTGCTGGCGAACACCTATATCCCTGCAATCATGGAAAACTATCAATTGGCTCCGGCGGGCGATTTCGTACTGCCGTTCGATGTGATTGGCGCCGGAATCCGCGGCCGCCTGGTGCGGCTTGACGCGGCGTCCTCGCAGGCGCTGAGCGTGCATGCCCTTCCCGAACCCGTGGCGCGGGTGGCAGGCGAAGTGATGGCGCTGGCAAGCTTGCTAGGCTCGGCCCTGAAGCTCGATGGCCGCCTGACCGCGCAGACCAAATCCGTTGGGCCGCTCGATCTGATCGCGGCGGATTATTATGGCGCTGCCGACGGCAAGTCCAAAGGCGTGCGCGGCTATGCCCGTTTTGCCACGGCGCAACGCTTCGGCAAAAAGCCCTCCTTTGCGGCGCTGACGGGCGCAGGCTCGCTTGCCATTACGGTAGAGCCGCAACGCGGCGGGCAGAGCTATCAGGGCATTGTCGAGTTGTCGCCCAAGGGCATCGCCGCTTCGGCGGAAACCTATTTCACCCAATCCGAACAATTGCCGACCTTGATCCGGTTGGCGGCGGCGCCGGTGTTCCATGCCGGATCGAAAGAGCCGAACTGGCGCGCCGGCGGCTTGATGCTGCAAGCGACTCCTGGTGTGGCGCGGGCGGAAGATGATTGGGAACGCATGGCAACCTTGGCGGCGACGGTCGAGGATCTCGAATTGCTCGATACCGCGCTGTCGGCGGAAACGCTGCTGTGGCGGCTCTTTAGCCAGGAAGAGGTGCGGGTGCAGCCCGCCGAGCCGATCACCTTCCGCTGCGATTGCGACGGCGAGCGTATCGCCGCCGTGCTCAGTTCGTATACGGAAGAAGAGCGTGCGGGTCTCGCCGACCCCGACGGCATCATTCGCGCCAAATGCGAATTCTGCGGCACGGTGCATGAAATCGGCGCGGCACGGCTGAATTGATCCTGCCACCCTCCCCTTGAGGCAGGGCTATCGTATGGGGGCTTTCCTCCCCTGCGGTGCTCCGTTCGGCGAGCCGCACGTTGCTGAAATAGCGGGGGAGGTGGCGCCGTCAGGCGACGGAGGGGGGAATCGAAGAATGCAAGATGTCCACGCCTGCCGAGGCTCGCCGATCTCGCGGTCCCCCCTCCGTCCGCTTCGCGGCCACCTCCCCCGCTATTTTGACACCACGCGGCGGTAATGGCGGGGACACCGCAGGGGAGGAAAGAACGAGGTGCGGACCATATGCAATTGCCCTGCCCTCAAGGGCAGGGTGGGACGGGAAGAAGTGGGACAACTTCCCATTTCGGTAGCGCATGTAAGACAAGCTGCTCAAAAAACACGGTGAAGCGGCTCGTGCCATCGTCCGTTTCCCGACCCCGAAATGGTGTGGCGGTATCGATCTGGACAACCTCTCGGCCATATTCATTCAGAGTGCGAGAAATAATAACGCAACCAACAAATCCCTCACGCGGATAGTAGCTGTCGGATGCAATTTCTTCGGTGGTAAAGTCGTAGAATTTTCCCACAAATGACCAAATTTTCTGCGAAGAGTCTGTGAGTTGGAACTCGACAATACCGGGCTGCGGCTCGTTATCGACCCAACGAACGATTTCGCCGCGAACAAACCATATGCGGCCGTCAACCCAACCCGCTTCTGTCGTCATTATTTACCCCTCATTCCTACTCGATGGGTTGCCGATGACGTGGAGGAATTCTTTGCGGGTGGCGGGGGAGGTGCGGAATTGTCCATGGACGGATGATGTTACCATCGTCACGCCGGGTTTGTGGACGCCGCGGGTGGTCATACATTGATGGGTGGCTTCGATCACCACGGCGACGCCCTTGGGCTCTAGCACGCGCTGGATGCATTCGGCGATTTGGGCGTTCATGGTTTCTTGCACTTGAAAGCGCCGGGCGAAGGTATCGACGACGCGGGCGAGCTTTGAGATGCCGACGACGCGGTTGTTGGGCATGTAGCCGATATGAGCGCGGCCAATGATCGGGGCCATGTGATGCTCGCAATGGCTCTCGAAGCGGATGTCCTTCAGCACCACCATGTCGTCATAGCCTTCCACCTCTTCGAAGGTGCGGCTGAGATATTCGGCAGGGTCCTCGGCATAGCCCGAGAACCAGTCTTCATAAGCGCGTGCGACCCGCGCGGGGGTTTCGAGCAGGCCTTCGCGGGCGGGATCGTCACCGGCCCAGCGCAGCAAGGTGCGGATGGCTTCTTCCGCCTCTTCGCGGCTGGGGCGGTCGGTTTTGATCATGCGTGCTTGCGCCATGGCGTGGCCTTTCCACGGGTGCCTGCAAGCGCCCGTACGTATCCAAACTAGTGCAGTTGGCGACGCTCGTGCGGACTTTCAAGGAGGAAAGGCGGAATTTCCGCCTCAAAGGCCTCGCCGGAAGCCGATTTCATGTGGTAGCGGCCGACCATATGGCCGGAGGCGGTCGGCAGCGGGCAACCGCTGGTATATTGGAAGCTCTGGCCAGGCGCGAGAACCGGCTGGGCGCCCACCACGCCAGGGCCTTGGACTTCCTGGACATGGCCTTCGGCATCGGTGATGTGCCAATAGCGCGACAAAAGCTGCACCGTCTCGTTGCCGGTGTTCTCAATAGTAACCGTATAGGACCAAAGGAATTGGTCCTCATCGGGATCGGATTGGTCATCCAGGTAAGACGGCTCGACCGCCACCCGGATGCCCCGTGTGACACGCTCATAATTCATGGGCTGATTATCGACTGCCGCCCAAGGATCAAGCAAGCCTTAAGCTTCCCGGGAGGTTAATCCGGCGCGTTTTTTAACTTTTGGGGGCCTTCAGCGCCTGTTCCAGGTCGTCACACAAATCCGCCGGGTCTTCCAGGCCGACCGAGATGCGCAGCATGCCGTCACTGATGCCGAGCTGGGCGCGTGATTCCGGCGTAAGCTTGGAATGGGTGGTGGTCGCCGGATGGGTCATCAAGCTTTTGGCATCGCCGAGATTGTTGGAGATGTCGATCAGCTTGAGGGCGCGTAGAAGCGCAAAGGCCTCGTCCTTGCCGCCGTCGAGGGCGAAGGTCACGACGCCGCCGCCGCCATCCATTTGAGCGCGGGCGAGATCGTATTGCGGATGATCGGTGCGGAAGGGATAGAGCACGCGGCGCACGCCCTTTTGCACGGCCAAGAAGTTGGCGACGGTCAGCGCGTTGTCGCAATGGGCGCGCATGCGCAAGGAGAGCGTCTCCAGGCTTTTCAGATGCAGCCAGGCATTGAAGGGGCTGATGGTGGGGCCGGTGTTGCGCAAGAACGTCTGCAAATGCTGGCTGAGGAAATCCTCATGACAGAGGATCATGCCGCCCATGGCACGGCCTTGGCCGTCGATATATTTGGTCGTGGAATGCACCACGATATGGGCGCCAAATTCCATCGGCCGCTGCAAAGCAGGACTGGCGAAGGCGTTGTCGACCATCA
>Ga0265338_10006784_pt1 | contig 14434 bp, 15 predicted proteins | sample 42126metaG_FD_193579 | JGI IMG/M metagenome (GOLD analysis project Ga0265338, IMG submission 193579) | Rhizosphere microbial communities from Carex aquatilis grown in University of Washington, Seatle, WA, United States - 4-21-26 metaG | ecosystem: Host-associated > Plants > Roots > Rhizosphere... | reverse complement strand
GGCGGGCGCCGCGGTCAAGGCGGCGGGCGTGGGGAGCAAGGCGCTGAGCGCAGGCGGCGCGAAGGCCGGGTCGGCGTCCGGCACCGCGTCGCCCCGCGTGTCCGGGCCGGCCTCGTCGGCAGCACCCTCCTCGTCAGCCGCCGCATCGTCCTCGTCAGCCGCCGCATCGTCCTCGGCGGCCGGCGCCTCGGCCACCTTCACCACCGCCAAGTACAGCACGCTGCGGCTGCAGCAGATCCTCGCGCAGCTCGGCTACCTGCCGCTGACCTGGACGGCAGCCAGCGCCGGGGTCACCGCGGGTAGCGCGGCGGCCCAGCTGTCGGCCGCGTACGCGCCGCCCGCCGGCTCCTTCCAGTGGCAGGGCGGCTATCCCGCGCAGCTGCGCTCGCTCTGGTCGCAGGGGGCGACGAACACCCTCGACATGGGCGCGCTCTACGGGTTCCAGGCCGACCACAAGCTGACCATCGACGGGAAGCTCACCACCGCCACCTGGACGGCGCTGCTCACGGCGGCCGCCGCCAACCAGCGCGACACCCACGGGTACAGCTACGCGATCGCCAGCAAGAGCCTGCCCGAGCGGCTGACCATCTGGCACGACGGCAAGAAGGTGTTCTCCTCGCTGGCCAACACCGGCATCGGGGTGGCGCCGACCGCCGACGGCACCTACCCGGTCTACGAGAAGCTGCCGTTCCAGGTCATGTCCGGCACCAACCCTGACGGCTCGCACTACGCCGACCCGGTGGAGTGGGTGTCGTACTTCAACGGCGGCGACGCGGTGCACTACTTCGCCCGCGGCTCCTACGGCTGGCCGCAGTCGCTCGGCTGCGTGGAGCTGCCCTACAGCGCCGCCAAGGACGCCTATCCCTACCTGCCCTACGGCACGCTGGTGACCGTGAGCTGACCCGCACCAGGCAGCGGGAACGACGACCGTGCGGGCCTGGCGACGCGAACGCGGCGCCAGGCCCTCATGCTGTCCGCAGCGGCCTGGTCAGGTCGGTGACCTGGCCACCGACCTGATAAGGGGCGAAGCGGCCACGCACCGCGGGATCGTGCCCGGCGACCAGCTCAGTGCCCGGCTGGGTGGCGAGCTGGGCCAGGGTGTCGTAGGCGCGGTACATGGCGGGCAGGTCGGCCAGCACGGCGAACGGGCGGTCCCGCTCGATCTCGTCGTAGAAGTGCAGGGCGTCGGAGGCGAGCACGGTGCGGCCGCCTCCCGGCCGGCCGACCACCGCCACCAGCTGGCCCGGGGTGTGCCCGCCGACCTCGACCAGCTCGATGCCCGGTGCCAGCGCGGACTGCCCGCTGAACAGCGTGAGCGAGCCGTCGCCGCGCCTGGCGCGCAGCAACTCGACCTCGTCCGGCTCACTGTGCGCGGCGAACTGCCCGCGCCTGGCCAGCGGCGAGGTCCAGAAGGCGTACTCGGCCTCGGTCATCACCAGCTGGGCATGCGGGAACTGGCGCACGTTGCCGATGTGGTCCCAGTGGGCGTGGGTGATCACGATGGCGGTGACGTCGCCGGGGTCGATGCCGAGCCGGGGCAGCGCCTGCGCCGGGGTGCTGAAGTGCGCCCGGCCCCGGCGGTCGCCGGCCGCCGGGGCGAAGCCGGTGTCGACCAGGAAGACGCCCGCGCTGTCGGTGATCACCCAGAAGTAGTAGTCCAGGTCAAGCGGCGCGTCCGGCTCGCCGTACAGGTGGAAGTTGAGGAAGCTCTCCGCCCGGCTGGTGACCCGGTGCCCGTACCTGACCGCGAGCACCTGCCGGCCAGGGGCGCCCGGCCGAGCCGAGGTGCTCGGCTGGGCCGGGGTGCTCGGCTGGTCGGGCACCGCTCAGCCCCCGTCGAAGGCGCCGCGGTAGTGGTCGTCGTCGACTTCCTCCGCCCAGCTGGTGCGGCCGAGGGAGACGGCGGTGTGGCTGAGGAAGGCATCCGGCGCGGCGCCGTGCCAGTGGACCTCGCCCGGCGGCGCCCACACCACGTCACCCGGGCCTACCACCCGCCGGTCGCCGTCCCGGTTCTGCACCATGCCCCGGCCGCTGGCGACGAGCAGGGTCTGCCCGGCCGCGTGGGAGTGCCAGTAGGTGCGGGCGCCGGGCTCGAAGACCACGCTGTACACCCGGATCTCGCCAGTATCGCCATCGTCGAGCAGCAGGTCCTGCATTGCCGCGCCCGTGAACGTGGGCTTGGGGCCGACGCTGGACGGCACGCCCTGCTTGCGGCCCCGCTCGTACTGCATCGTGGTCCGTCCTTCCGCGGCGCGTCACCCGCACGCCGCTCAGGTAACGCTAGACGCAGCCGACCGGGCGGCGCTACCAGGGGGCCGGCCGGCGCGGCGCGCGCCGGCCAGGCTAGCGCCGGCCAGGGCAGCGCCGGCTGGGGCAGCGCCGCCGGTGCCCGCGGGCGGTCAGCGCAGGCGGTAGATGGTGACCTGCTTGACTGGGGCGTCTTCCAGCACCGTCAGCACCGGGACCTGGTACTCCGCCACCGCGGTGACCGAGTCGCGCGGGACGAAGGCGCGGCCGGGGTCGGCCAGCAGCACGTCGGCGCCCGCCTCGCGGGCGGCCCGCAGGAACCGCAGCGCCACCGCCGCCAGTTCCCGCTGGTAGCAGACGTCGGCTGCGAGCACGATGTCCCAGGGCGGCAGGCCGCCTTCGGCGCAGTCAGCGGCGACAGCCGCGCCAGCGGCCGGCCGGAGGGCGGCGGTGCTCAGGTCGAAGCGGGCGGGCCGGACCGTGGCGGCGGCGTTGGCGGCCGCGTTCAGCGTGATCGCGGCGAGCGCGTTGTCGTCGATGTCGCCCGCGAGCACGGACCGGGCGCCCGCCTTGGCGGCGGCGATCGCCACCAGGCCCGAGCCCGAGGCCACGTCGAGCACCCGGCGGCCGGCCACCACCGCCGGCTGGTCGAGCAGGTAGCGGGCCAGCCCCTGACCGCCCGCCCACGGGAACGCCCAGAACGGCGGCGCGTCGAGGGCGGTGCGGTCCCACAGTTCGAACGGCTCGGCGGCGGTGCGCAGGGTGACCTCGGGCACCAGGGGTACCGCCGCCCACACCGTGCCGGACCGGACGAGTCGCTCCGCCTCCTGGGTCATCCGCTGGGTCATCCGCTGAGCATACGGGGAGCGGCCGAGTACGCTCAGGAGCGGGAAGATTTTTGTTTCACTCACATTTCTGATGTATTTTTTTCTGCATTACCGGGGTATAACGCAAATAGTGTTTGTCTTACAGTGCGGGAGGCGGGATGGTGCAGCAGCCGTATCAGTACCGGCGACGGGAGCTTGCCGAGCCCGACTGGCGGCGGCTGCCCGGATGGTCGGGGGTGACGCGGGACGAATGGGAATCGGCCCAGTGGCAGCGCGCCCACTCGGTGAAGAGCGCGCGCCAGCTGAGGGAAGTGACCGGCGGGGGCCTGGCGGAGGCGTTCCTCGCGGACCTGGAGCGCGACCAGCGGGAGCGGGCCACCATGTCCATGCTCATCCCGCCGCAGATGCTGAACACGATCGCGCCCGCCCTGGCCAGTGACGACCCCGGGCTCACGGACGCCTGGTACGCCGACCCGGTGCGCCGGTACATGCTGCCGGTGTTCAGCGACCGGCAGCCGGACTTCCCCTCGCACCCGTACGCGACCCGGGACTCGCTGCACGAGGCGGAGATGTGGGCGGTCGAGGGGCTCACCCACCGCTACCCGACCAAGGTGCTGGCTGAGCTGGTGCCGACCTGCCCGCAGTACTGCGGGCACTGCACGCGGATGGACCTGGTAGGCAACCCGACGCCGTCGTTCGACAAGCACCGGTTCACGGTGACCCGCGACGACCGGCTCGCGCAGATGCTCTCCTATCTGCGGTCCACCCCGGTGGTGCGGGACGTGGTGGTATCCGGCGGGGACGTCGCCAACTTGCCGTGGCCGCGGGTGGAGGCGTTCGTGGCGGCGCTGCTCGACATCGAGTCGGTGCGCGACATCCGGCTCGCGTCGAAGGCGCTGATGGGGCTGCCTCAGCACTGGCTGTCGGATGAGGTGCGCGGCGGCATGTCGCGGCTGGCGTCGACCGCCCGCGCGCGCGGGGTGTCCCTTGCCGTGCACACCCACGTCAACGCCGTCCAGTCAGTGACGCCGCTGGTCGCGCGGGCCACCCGGGCGCTGCTCGAGGCGGGCGTCAGGGACGTGCGCAACCAGGGGGTGCTGCTGCGCGGGGTGAACGACTCGGCCGGCGCGCTGCTCGACCTGTGCTTCGGGCTGCTCGACGGAGCTGGCGTCACGCCGTACTACTTCTACCTGTGCGACATGATCCCCGGGGCGGAGCACTGGCGGCTGACCGTGCGCGAGGCGCAGGCGCTCCAGTCGGCGATCATGGGCTACCTGCCCGGCTTCGCCACCCCGCGGGTGGTGTGCGACGTGCCGTACGTAGGCAAACGGTGGGTGCACCAGCTGTCGCGGTACGACGCCGAGCTCGGCATCTCGTACTGGACCAAGGGCTACCTGACCGCGCTGGAAGCCGACGACCCGGTGGTGCTCGAGCGGGAGTACCCCTATTACGACCCGGTGCACCTGCTCCCGGCGACCGGGCAGGCCTGGTGGCGCGCGCAGCGGTCACGCCGCCAGCCGACCCTGGTGCCCGCCGCGCCCTAAGGCGTGTTCAGAAAGTGTCCCTTGGGGCTGGGCAGCCTGGGTTCCGCCCGTGCCCGCCCGCGTGGTGACCGTGAGAATCGGTCACCACGCGGGGACGTGGTTTTAGGGCCCGTCGCGGTTTTTGCGGCGGGCCTGGTTGGGGGGTTTCGGGTTAGGCGGCTGTGTCGGTGAGCTCGACGGTGAGGCCGAGGGCGTGGAGCTGGCGCAGGCAGGTTCGGATGGTGCGGTCGCGGCTGGTCTTGCGGTGGTGCCAGCCGGGGCCGAGGTCGTGGAAGCGGGCTTCGGGGTCGGCGAGCAGGTGCCAGGTGATGACCAGGACCGAGCGGGCGACGGCGCATTTCGCCTTGTTGCCGCCCAGGCGCCGTGACAGGCGGCGGACCCGCTCGCCGAGGAACGTGTCGGTGCGGGCGGCGCCGTTGGCGGCCTGGGTGCAGTAGCCGCGCAGGCAGGCGTTGCCGTGGCCCTTCTTCGGCTTGCCCGTGCGGGGCCCGGACTGGCGGGCGACGGGGGCGAGCCCGGCCCAGGACACCAGGTGACCGGCGGTCGGGAACCGGGTCATGTCCAGGCCTGTCCCGGCGATGACCGCGCGGGCCAGCTCCGGGCTCATCCCGGGGATCTCCGCCAGGCGCTGCGCGGCGGGCAGGACCCGGGCGCCGGGCCCGGGGTCCGGGGACGGGACGCCGTCGGCGCTGATCCCGGCGGCGGCGGGGATCGCGTCGAGGGCGGCGGCGATCTCGTCGTCGAGGGCGGAGACCTCCCGGTCGAGGAAGGCAACGTGGTCCAGGTGGACCCGGATGAGGCGGCGGTGGTGCGGCTGGACCTGCATCCCGTCCAGGGACCGCCCGACAGCCTGGCGGCCGCCCTTGACCCGGGCCGAGGCCAGGCCGGCCAGCGCCCGCGGGCTGGTTTCCCCGTCGGCGAGGGCCTGCAGGACATCGCGGGCGGTCCTGGTCCCGGCCAGGGACGACAGGGCCGACGACAGCTTGACCAGGGCGCCCTCGAGGAGCTTCTCCAGGCGCTGCCACTCGCGGGTCCGGTCGCGGACCAGCTGCAGCCGGGTCCGTGTCAGGTCGCGCAGGACGCGGATCTCGGGCGGGGGCACGAAGCTGGGGCGCAGCAGCCCCATCTCGGTCAGCCGGGCGATCCACTGCGCGTCGAGCCGGTCGGTCTTCGGGCGGCCGGCGAGCTGGCGGGCGTGGGCCGGGTTGACCAGCTGGACCCGCAGGCCCGCGCCTTCCAGGAGGTAGTACCAGATCCTCCGGTAGTCGCTGGTGGACTCCATCGCCACCAGCTCCGCCCCGTCCGCCAGCAGCCGCCCGGCCAGGGCCAGGATGTCCCGCGCCGTCGCCGGGACCTCCTCCACCCTTGACCGGCGCCGGCCGCCCGGCTCCGCCGGGGGCAGGCGGGTGCACACGTCGGCCTTCGCCTTCGCGACGTCGATCCCGGCGACTCTCTCGCACCGGAGCTGGTAGTCCTCGTCCTCGACGAGCTGCGCGGGAACCTTCCGCGCCCTCGCGTTCCCCATCAGGGCCTCCTAAGATGGCAGCGGGTGAAACCAGGCGGGCTGCCCGGGGACCCCGGTCATCTGGCTCAGGGCCGTGAATGGTGACCGTCGTGCTCAGCAGGCACAAGAGGCGACCCTCGGGTCAGGGTCCCTTGCCAGGGTTGTGGACGGGCTCGAAGTCCCACAAGAACTCCGGCATCACGGGCAGCCCGTCCCCCGGTCATCCCGGCCACGGCACCGGGGAAAGCCAGAAGGCACAAAAACCCGGGGGCCCGGCTCCGCCGGGCCCCCGCACCGCAAGCCACGCCACCAGGCCGCGCCACCCGCCCGCACTAACCCGCGCCGCCGGCAACCCGCAGCCCCCGCCAAATTCTCAGAGCAGCGCTACCGCCCCCGGCGAAGAAGGGTCGCGGCAACCAGGGGCCTATAACGCAATGCCGCTAAGTTAAGGGACCTGTGGTGCCAGCGGGGTTCAGGTGCAGCCAGGGAAACCCTCCCGAAGAGCGGGAATCGAAAGCTTTTCATGATCACGGAGGATTACTACCGTGATCACGGTAGTAATCCTCCGTGATCATGCTCTGGCCTGCGTCGATGTGACGATTGGGGTTGCGGTGGCGCGGCCTGGCCGCGGGTGATGAATTAGACCGTTCCTGGCGTACTGCACCTTGGATAGTGCCTGGTCAGCACCCTGACCACCTGCTCGGGCGTCGCTAATTCAGCAAACTCCTAGCAAGCCGCCGCGGGGTTCAGCGCTGGGCCGGGACCCGGATGATGAGCGCGTCGCCCTGGCCGCCGCCGCCGCACAGCGCCGCCGCGCCGGTGCCGCCGCCGCGGCGGCGCAGCTCGTGCGCGAGGGTCAGCACCAGCCGGGTACCCGACATGCCGACCGGGTGGCCGAGGGCGATGGCGCCGCCGTTGACGTTGAGCTGGTCGGCCCCGATGCCGAGTTCACGGGCGGAGTGGATGCCGACGGCGGCGAACGCCTCGTTGATCTCGAACAGGTCGATGTCGCTGACCGCGATGCCCTCCTTGGCCACCGCCGCCCTGATCGCGTTGGCGGGCTGTGACTGGAGGGTGGAGTCCGGCCCCGCGACCTGTCACGAGGCGCCGATCTCGGCCAGCCACGGCAGGCCGAGCTGCTCCGCCTTGGCCCGGCTCATCACGATCACCGCGGCGGCGCCGTCGGAGATCTGCGAGGACGAGCCCGCGGTGATGGTGCCGTCGGCCGCGAACGCCGGGCGCAGCGCGGCGAGGGCCTCGGTGGTCGTCTCCGGCCGCACTCCTTCGTCCGCCGTCACCTCGATCTCGCCCTTGCGGGTGCGCACGGTGACCGGCACGATCTCGTCCTCGAACAGGCCGTTCTTGCTGGCGGCGGCGGCGCGCTGGTGACTGCGGGCCGAGAAGGCGTCCTGTTCTTCGCGGGTCAGCCCGTCCGACAGCCGGTTGCGCTCCTCGGTCAGCATGCCCATGGCCTGCCGGGTGAACTGGTCGTAGAGCGCGTCGTAGTCCATCGAGTCGACCAGGGTAACGTTCCCGTACTTGAACCCGGCTCGTGACCCGGGCAGCAGGTGCGGCGCGTTCGTCATCGACTCCATGCCGCCGGCCACCACGATCTCGTGCTCGCCCGCCCGGATCAGCTGGTCGGCCAGGGCGATCGCGTTAACCCCGGACAGGCAGACCTTGTTGATGGTCAGCGACGGCGTCGTCATCGGGACGCCGCCCTTGACCGCGGCCTGGCGAGCGGTGATCTGCCCGGTGCCGGCCTGGATGACCTGGCCCATGATCACGTACTCGACCTGCTCGCCGGAAAGGCCCGCCCGGGACAGGGCGGCCTTGATGGCGATGCCGCCGAGATCGGTGGCGGACAGGTCCTTGAAGCCGCCGAGCAGGCGGCCGATCGGCGTCCGGGCGCCGGCGACGATGACGGACTGGGAACGGGCGGTGTTACTCATGCTTCGCGCTCACCTTTGCTGTTGATCGGCTTGGGTCTGCTGACTTGGGGTGGCTCCGGGGCGTGCCGTCGATGCCGGCCACGATGAGGTCCGCCAGCCGGCGGTACGCGGTGGCGTCGTCGAGCCTGGTCAGGTCCCGCAGCCGTCCTTGCTGAACGGACGCGATGACGGTCGCCGCCACCGCGCCGATGAAGGCCGCGTCGACCGGCCGGCCGGGCCGCTGCGCGTCGCGGACCAGGGCCTGCACCCGCCGGGCGGCGACCTCGGTGTTCTGCGCGTAGATTTCGCCCGCGGGGGCGAAGCTGCCCAGGTCCCGGTAGAAAGCGGCCGAGGCGGGTGCCAGCTCGGCGCCGATCGAGTCCAGGTAGACGCCGATCCGGCTGACCGGATCGGCTTCGGCCGCCAGCCGCGCCTCGATGCGCTCGGTGGAACGGCGGAAGAACGCGCGCACGACCGCGGCGACGAGCTGCTCCTTGCTCGGCGCGAGCCCGTACAGCGTCGACTTGGAGCACTGCAGCCGGACCGCGAGGTCTTCCAGGCTGAGCCCGGTGAAGCCCTCGGCCAGGAAGATCTCGACCAGGCCGTCAAGCAGCTCCTGACGACGAGCCGAGGACCGGCTGCTCCGCATCGCAGTGCTCATACCGTTAACTGTACTCTAGTCGCGACCAGAGTACTAGTAATGGTATGAACCGAGCCCGGCCGCCGTGACCCGCCCCGGGCCGCCCGGGGCCGCTCAGCCGCCTAGGGCCAGGTCCAGCTGGGTCCACTGTGCGCCGGTCAGCGCGGGCAGCCCGTCCTGGAACTGAAGCAGGCCGGTGGCGCCGTGCGCCAGCAGGGCGGACACGAAATGGATAATTAACGGAATTTCGATTTCCGTAGCCATTTTCCCGGCTTCACGCTGGTGACGCCTGCCGGGCGCCTGACAGATTGCTTTCGGCGCGTTGCTTGATCCCGCGGAGCATCCGCTGGGTCATCACGAAGCTGATGAGCTGAACTGGCTCGAGAAGGAAGGGGGCCCATCGCCGCGTGTACGCGTATCGTTCACGCACGACCAGCCGCGTTGTCCCGTCTGGCTGCTCCCGCAGCACCCAGCCCCAGGTGAAGTCGTACGGGCACGGGACCGGACCCATAGGTATGCCGCCGCGGATCACCAGCGCCCGGCCGCGCTCAGCGATGGCTACGTCCAGCCCCACATCGGCGGCCAGCCTGATCGTGTCCCCGGCGTGGATGTCCTGCCACTCGGTGACGACGTGATCCGCGCTGTGCATGTCAAGACCGAGCAGGTTCTCCAGCCAGTCGTAGGTGTAAAAGCCGCCGCGTCCCTGGCCGAGCTGGGCGATCCAGGGCCAGACGAGAGCGGCCGGGGCGCGGATGGTGATGGCGCGGGTTGCGGTCAGGTCCGGGGCGGTGATGAGTTCGTCGCCCGCCAGCGCGGCCTCGACTTCCTCGTCCGCCGCGCCCCATCGCAGCTGCCGGGACCTTCCCCGGCCGATGTAGGACGCGGCGGCACTGCCAGCCACCGCCGCGGCGATTGCCCCGCGAGCATGCTTCATGATCGGTCCATGGCGCTAGGCGTCGCGGCGGGTGAGGGCGAAGGCGGCGAGGGTGAGGGTGGCGGCCGTGTAGGCGCACAGCACGATCAGTCCTCCCAGGGGAGTAAGGAGGTTGGGGAACCTGGCGACGGCGGACATGGCCGCGCCCGCCGAGTTGGGGAGGTACCTGGTGATGTCGTCGTTCCACGGTGCGGGCAGCAGGGTCACCAGGCCGGGTATCACCAGGAGCACCGCGAACAGGACCGCGACCGCGCCGGCGGTACGGCGTATGGCGGCGCCGAGGGCCACGGCGATGGCACCGATCAGCACGAGGTGGACCGCTCCGCCGATGACGGCCCGCAGGACGCCTGGGTCGGCGATGGACAGGCCGGCGTGCTTGGGCGCCAGGAGTGCCTGGCCCACCCAGAAGGCGGCGAAGCAGGAGGCGAGGCCGACCGCGGCGACGACAGCGCTGAAGGTGGCGACCTTGGCGGCGAGGAGCAGGGTCCGCTGGGGGGTGGCGCCGAAGGTCAGCTTGATGGTCCTGGTCGAGTACTCGGATGTCATGACGAGCACGCCGAGCACGCCGATGGACAGTTGCGCCAGGTTGAGCCCGGCGAAGCTGTAGAGCAGCGGATCGAAGCCCTTGACCTCGGACAGTGACCGGGTATCCCAGCGGCTGACCTCGATCGCGGTGAAGATAGCGCCGAGGCTGATGGTGAAGACGATGGTGAGTACCAGCGCCCAGATCGTGGAGCGCACGGTGCGGAGTTTGATCCATTCCGAGCGGACCGCGGCGGTGAAAACCCGGCTCAGCCCGGCCGGCGGGCCGGCCGTCCCGCGGACCGGGGCGAGGGTCTGGCTCATGCCGCGATTCCCGCCGTTGTCGGGGTCGCGGCACGATACTCGCCGTGCTCGCGGGTGAGTTCCATGAAGGCGTCCTCGAGTGATGCGCGCTGGGTGGTCAGCTCGTAGAGGGTGAGGCCGGCGCGGGCGGCGATGATGCCGACGTCGCGGCTTTCCATGCCGGTGACGGACAGGCCTTCGGGCCCGTCGGCGGTGACGGTTGCCCCCTGCTGGCGGAGCAGCGCCAGCAGCGGGCCGGCGTCGGGGGACTGGGCGTGCACGTGGTGGCCCTCGCTGCGCTCGATAAACTCGGCGACGGTTCCGGTGGCGAGCAGGCGGCCGCGTCCGATGATGATGAGGTGGTCGGCGGTCAGCGCCATCTCCGACATCAGGTGGCTGGAGACCAGGACGGTCCGGCCCTCGGCGGCCAGCGACTGCAGGAGCTTGCGGACCCAGAGGATGCCTTCGGGATCGAGCCCGTTGATCGGCTCGTCGAAGATCAGTACGGGAGGGTCGCCGAGGAGCGCGGCCGCGATGCCGAGTCGCTGGCCCATGCCCAGCGACAGATCCCCGGCCCGGCGGCGGGCCGCTCCGGCCAGGCCGACGATGCCGAGGACCTCGTCGACGCGGGCCCGCGGGATCTCGTTGGAGGCAGCCAGCCAGGCCAGGTGGTCGCGGGCGGTCCGGCCGGGGTGCACGGCGCCGGCGTCAAGGAGGGCGCCGACCGCGCGGAGCGGGAACCGGAGCTGGCCGTAGCCCCGGCCGTCGACGGTGACCTGCCCGGCGGTCGGGGCGTCGAGCCCGACGATCATCCGCATGGTGGTCGATTTCCCGCTCCCGTTCGGCCCCAGGAAACCGGTGACCTGGCCGGCCGCGACCGTGAAGCTGAGGTCGTCCACCGCCAGGACCGGCCCGTAGCGCTTGGTGAGATGCCGCACCTCGATCACCGGGCGGGTGCCCCGGCAGCTGCCCGCTTGCCCGCCGGCGCCGGCGATGGTCATGAGGGCTGCGGGCTCAGCCGGGCCGGCTTCGGCGAGCGGCCGGGGCGCAGGCCCGCGAGGTCACGGAACCCGGCGGCGGCGGTGCCGAGCAGCAGGACGCCGGCCGCCAGTCCGGTGGTGGCCGCCAGCGCCGAGCCGGACATGGCCGCTACCAGGATGACGGGGCCGATGGTCAGCGCCCAGCCGACCGGACGGTAACGGGGGATGTGCACCAGATGGTCGAGCCAGAGCAGCAGCGGCCCGATCGTGATGGCGATCGAGGGCAGCACCCAGTCGCTGTGACCGATTGCGATGACGATGAAGGGGAAGCCGAAGGAGGCGACCAGCTCGATGACGGTGGCCGCGGTCACCGATCGCTCGATGACCTTGGCCTGCGGGCTGGTGGGCCTGCGGCCCGTCCCGGCGGTGAATCGGATGGCATAGGCCAGGACGGCGATGACCAGGATGAGGGCGACGCCCGCCAGGGCGGTCCCGGTGCCGCCGCCGACGATGAGGGCGCCGCGGACCAGCCAGAAGGCCGCGAAGGCGAGCTGGATGTAGCCGCCGACCTTGCGCACGCGCTGCGACCAGGCGGCGGCTGGGCTCAGCTCGCTGCTGGCGGGTGGCTGTGTCATGTTCACTATGCTCCTGCCCTGGTCCGGTACCAGGCGACCGTGTCGGCGACCGCCGTGGCGAGCGGGGTGACGGCGGTCCCGAAGGCGGACTCGAATTTGCTGGTGTCGAGGATGAAGGGCTCCTCGAACTCGTAGGCCATCTCGGCCAGGCCGCGCAGCAGCGGGCTGACCAGTCCCATCGCCCGCAGGGCGAGCGGGGGAGCGCTGCGCACCGCGACCGGGTGGCCGACCTCGGCGGCGACCAGGTCCAGGAGTGCCCGGGTGGTCACGGTCTCGGGGCCGGGCAGGTGCCACACCTGGCCGGCGGCCCGCTCGTCAGTGCCGAGGGTGGCCAGCCCGGCCGCGATGTCGGGCACGTAGCTGTAGGTATGCGGCAGGCGCGGGTTGCCGATGAAGGCGGCCCGCTTGCCCGCCACGGCGTTGCCGAACACCCGCTCACCGAGGGTCGACTCGGTGGCGCCCGCGCCGAAGAAATCCGATGCCCGCCCGATGGCGACCCGGACCCGGCCGGCCGCCGCGGCGGCCAGCAGCTCCCCGGTCATCGCGGCCCGGATTCGGCCCTTGGCCGTCGTGGCCGCCAGCGGGAGATCCTCGGTCATCGGCGTGCCGCCGGTCGGCCCGTAGGCGTAAACGTTCTCCAGGGTGACCAGCAGGGCGCCGGCGCTCTCGGCCGCGGCCAGCACGCCCCGCTGCAGCGGGGGGAAGAGTTCCGGCCACCGGGTGTACGGGGCGTTGAGGCACTGGTAGATCACTGACGCGCCCTTGGCCGCGTCAGCGGCCGCATCGGGATCGGTGGCGTCCGCACCCCGCCAGTCGATGCTGTCGGGCAGAGCCGGGGGCCGGCGGCGTGACACAGCCCGGAGTCCCGCACCCAGCCCGGCCAGCCGGCCCGCGAGCGCGAGGCCCACCTGCCCGGTGCCGAAAACGACGTGCAGGCCGCCCTCACTCATGGCTGCCTGCCCCTAGCGGACCTGGTGGGTAGGTGCGTGCTGTTCGCATCTTCTTGTCCCCCTGCTGACTAACCTGACGTTCAGGCTGATGATCTAGGAAACTGCTAGGCGCCGTGGCGGGCAGCCTGCCCCGCGGGTGGCAGCATCCGCCTCGAACCCGTGGCCTTCTTTTTGCTGGCGCACTCCGCCTTTTTGCCGGCACACTATGCGCATAAAAAATCCGGAGCCTGCCGTGCCGCCTAATTATCGGCGGCCACGTACCAGGGTCCGGAGTTATGCTGCTGAGCTTACGTCTATTTCGGTTTCCCGGCAATTTTCAAATTAGATAAGCGCTGGGTACCGGTGAGGGGTGCGGTGCCCAGCGCTAGCTGAGTCCGCCCGCCGGGCCGGCCAAGGCCGACCCGTTAGCGGGAGTCCCGTTGACAGGAGTTCCGTTGGCGGCCGGGACGACGACGGGTGGGCCGGTTACCGGAGGCGCGGCGGGCAGGCCGGCGGCGGCTTTCTCGCCCGCGAGGAAGGAGCCGAGTTCGGCGATGGTGGTCATCAGCGGGGCCGGGAACACCACGGTGGTGTTCTTATCGACGCCGATCTCGACCAGGCTCTGCAGGTTGCGCAGCTGCAGGGCGAGGGGGTGGGCCATCATGATGTCGGAGGCGTCGCCGAGCGCGGCGGCGGCCAGGGACTCGCCTTCGGCGTTGATGATCTTGGCGCGCTTCTCCCGCTCGGCCTCGGCCTGCTTGGCCATGGCCCGCTTCATGCTGTCGGGCAGCTGGATGTCCTTCAGCTCGACCAGGGTCACCTCGACGCCCCACTCGACGGTGGAGACGTCCAGGATCTTTCGGATGTCCAGGTTGATCTTGTCGGTTTCCGACAGCGTCTGGTCCAGGCTGTGCTGGCCGACGACCTTGCGCAGCGTGGTCTGCGCGATCTGGTCGATCGCGGCGTGCACGTTCTCGATCGCGACGACCGACTTCACCGCGTCGACGACCCGGAAGTAGGCGACCGCGGACACGTCGACGCTGACGTTGTCGCGGGTGATGATGCCCTGCGACTGGATCGGCATCGTGACGATCCGCAGCGAGACCCGGTGCAGCACGTCGATGAACGGGACGATGATGCGCAGCCCCGGCGCGCGCACGCCGAGCACCTTCCCGAGCCGGAACAGCACCCCCTGCTCGTACTGCTTCACCACCCGCACCGACATCGCCGCGCCGATCAGCAGCAGTATGACGACGATCACGAGCACGATCACTAGGGCTTCCATCACGAGCCTCACTTCCTGGAACGATGACGCGACACGGCCCGGGCGTTCGCCCGGGTACGCGATTACCGGTGCTCTCCAAGCCGCCGTACTGGCAAGGCCCGGGCCCGCCGGCTGGGCTCCCGGGCGCCTGGCTGGTCAGGAGCGGGCGTGCGA
>Ga0265338_10006783_pt1 | contig 14437 bp, 11 predicted proteins | sample 42126metaG_FD_193579 | JGI IMG/M metagenome (GOLD analysis project Ga0265338, IMG submission 193579) | Rhizosphere microbial communities from Carex aquatilis grown in University of Washington, Seatle, WA, United States - 4-21-26 metaG | ecosystem: Host-associated > Plants > Roots > Rhizosphere... | reverse complement strand
GCCTTGATGGCAGCCGTGATGACGGTGAGCAACCCGCCGCCGACCGCCGCCCGCCACATCTTCCAGTAGCCGCTGCGGTCCCGGGCCACATAGTCCTCGCCGCGGTGACCGGTGCGTTCGACGGTCTTGCGGGCGAGCAGGGTGAGGTTCTGGCGGAACAGCAGCAGCAGGCGCGTGTCATCCAGCGGGGCGCGCACCAGCGCGTCCAACAGCGCGCGCACGGCAGCGGGGTCTTCGGCCACCAGTACCCCCGCCAGCAGCTCCATGCGGTTCAGCCCCGCCTCGATGCTCAGCAGGTCATAGACCAGGGCAGAACTCACTCCCGCATCCTCCATGTGCAGGTGGACCTGCTCGAGTTCGTCGCGGCAACGCACGAGCGCCTCCCGGAAAACCCGCGGTTCCACCGGGGGTTGCCCGATCGATACGAACTGTTCGGTGATGAACACCAGCTGGTAGAAGGGCGAGGCCGTCAGCTCGCGAGTGCCGCGGTCGCGGATCGCGGTGGCCGCGCCCCGGCCCGCAATCCGGGTGGCGAGCAGTCGCAGCGCCTGGCGCAGATCATCCTGCAGGGGCAGCGTCGCGCTGACCTGCGGAAGCGGCCATAGGAGCGCCGCCAACCGATCGAACGCCTCGGATGAGAGGGCATCGAAGCGCTCGACGGCCTGGCGCGTCGAGAAGATGCTGATGAACAGCAGGCCCGCATCCGTATCGGCACGGGCGGTGGGCACCAGTCGCACGAATATGCGGCGGCCGACTTCCGCGAACAGACCCGGCTGGGCCGGAAGGCCAGCGTCCGCAAACAGCGGCACGGCGTGAATCTCCCGCAGCAATGTCAGCCAGGCATCGCGGAAGCGCTCGCTGAGCGCCCCATCCAGCCTCATCAGCTGCAGCCAGCGCGCGAGCCGCGGGGACACCTCCTGATCGGCGGCCTTCGTCATGATGAAGGCGAAGAGGCGTCCGGCCCGGCGCGAGCGGGCCGCCAGGGTACCGGCATCGCAGAACGCCTCGGTCAGCTGCCGCAGGCCCTCGCGGGCGGGCGCGGCACGATGCCGCTGCCGCCGCCGCAGGCGCAGCCAGGTGCGCAGTGTTCGGGTGAAACTCATGGGGGCAGCATAGCCACTTGGCCCGCATGCGGTGGATCTGCGAGGATGGGCGCCCCGGGCGGCCGCCGATTGCAATGTAGGAATATGAGATGAACAGGCTTACTCGACGCAATGTGCTGGAACTGGCAGGCGCGGGCCTGCTGCTGGGGGGTGCGGCAACCTCGGCCATGGGCGCGGCTGATGACCGGATCATCATCTCAGGCGCCTCCGGGCAACTGGGTGGCGAGGCCGTGAAGGATCTGCTGGGACATGGAGTTCCGGCCAGGAATCTGATCCTGGTGAGCCGCACTCCTGATGCGCTCGCGTCCTACGCAAAGCTCGGGGCGATGACCCGTTTTGGCGATTTTGCGAAGCCCGAATCCCTGGCGGCAGCCTATGCCGGGGGAACCCGGATGCTGTTGATCAGCATCGGCGCGGGTGCCGGGCCGCGACCCGCCGCCCATGGACATGCCATCGATGCGGCCAAGGCGGCGGGTGTCAGGCAGATCGCCTACACCTCCTGGCTGGGCATCACTCGGGGGGACTCCCAGGGCATCGCCGCGGATCACGTCGCGACCGAAGAGCTGCTGCGCAAGAGCGGTGTGGCCTACACCTTTCTGCGCAACTCTCTATATATGGAGATCCTGCTGACGCAGGCCACCCGCATGCTGGCCGACGGCAAGGCCATCATTCCGGCGGCAGAGGTGCAGGTGGGCTATGTGACTCGCGGCGACTGCGCGGCCGCAGCCGCGGCCGTGGTGTCCACGGCGGGTCATGACAACAAGATCTATGACATCACCGGACCTGCGCTGATCGGGGTCCGGGATATCGCCGCGGCGGCGACGGCGGTGACCGGCAAGGCCATTGCGGTCTCGCCCGCCGACCCGAACGCCCCGGCGGCCCGGGGCTTCGCGGGCCCCTCACTCGCCTTCACCAGCACCGCCGTGGCCGATCTCACCGGCCGGCCCGCGACCTCCATCAAGGACTTCCTCGCGGCGAACCGCAGCAAGCTGCCCGCCTAACCCTGGTTTTTCCTGAGCGTGGTCTCGATGCGCCGATCGGGAATCAACCACAGCAGCGCCACCAGCAGGTAGAGGGACTGGGACATCCAGGTGGACCGGAAGGCCACTAGGATGCCGAGGGCATAGAGCACGGGCGAGACCTTGCCTTTCCAGTCACGGCCCACCGCGTGCCTCAACAACGACTGCGGGCCCTGCATGGCAATGATCAGCTGCTGCAGGATCCAGTAGGAGACCGCCGCCAGCATCAGCACCACCCCGTACACGGCCGTGGGTACGCTGGCCGTCGGGTTCTCGCCCGCCCAGTCGGTGACCGCCGGAAACATCGACAGCCAGAACAGCAGATTCAGGTTGGCCCACAGGATGCTCCCGGTCACCTGCTTCGTGGCGTGCAGCATGTGATGGTGGTTGTTCCAGTAGATCCCGACATACAGGAAGCTCAGCACGTAGCCCATGAACTTCGGGATCAGCGGAATCAGCGCAGCGAGATCCGCGCCGTGCGGGACCTTCAGTTCCAGCACCATGATGGTGATGATGATGGCGATGACGCCATCGCTGAAGGCCTCGATGCGGCTGGTATTCATGGTTTCACCCGTCATGCGATCATACCGGCATGAATCCGGCACGGGAAACTATCAGGGCGCGCGTCGATGGCATCGATGTGCTGCGGGGCATCGCAATCTTCTTCGTGCTCATGAACCACGTGAACATGCGTCTGGTGCTCGCCAAGGTGCCCTACACCACGGGCCTGCCCGACCCGCTCGTATCGACCCTGGTCTGGAAGGGTCAGTACGGTGTGCAGATGTTCTTCGCCCTGTCCGGATTCCTGATCACGACCACCGCGCTGCGGCGCTGGGGCTCCCTCGCACGGGTCAGGGTGCGTGACTTCTATGTGCTGCGGTTCGCCCGCATCGCCCCGCTGCTGCTGCTGTTGCTGCTGGTGCTGAGCGCCCTGCACTTCGCGCACTTGCACAGCTTCGTCGTCACCGAACGAACCGGCGGATTGGGCCGCGCGGTGCTGGCGGCGCTCACCTTTCACATCAATGTGCTCGAGGCCCATCGTGGCTACCTGCCCGCCAACTGGGACATCCTCTGGTCGCTGTCGGTGGAGGAGATGTTCTACCTGGCCTTCCCCCTGCTGTGTTGCCTGCTGGGCGGCGGACGGCTGATGACCGGGGTGCTGCTGGCGTTCGTCATCGTGGGGCCCTTCGCGCGCACCGTTATTTCTCAAGGTAACGAGCTGTGGCAGGAGTACTCCTATCTGGGTGGCATGGACTCCATCGCCCTGGGCTGTCTGACGGCCATGGTGTCGTTCGGCAAACCGCTTGCGCCGCGCACCCTGCGCCTGCTCGGGGCCTCAGGCACCGCGATCCTGGTCTTCATATTTGCCTTTTCGGCGCTCGGGACCGCACTGGGGTTGGGGCAGAGCGGCACCCGGTTCAGTGTCCTGGCCCTGGGCACCTGCATGGTCGCCGTGGCGGCCTCGCAGGACGGCTGGCGCAGCCCGAGGTTCCTTGCGCCCCTGCTGCTGATGGGCCAGCGCAGCTACGAGATCTACCTCACCCACATGTTCGTCGTGTTCGCCTTCTTCGACCTGTTCGTGTTCGGCGGCAAGTCCCTTAGCATCGTGCCCTTCCTGTTCGTCGGCACGATTCTGTGCGCCGCCGTGCTGGGTGACCTGGTGGCGCGTTTCTACTCCGAGCCCCTGAACTGGCTGATTCGCCGCCGGTGGCGGGCGGAAGCGCCGGGCACCTAGGACGATGTGCCCGGGGGCTCCAGTTCCAGCGCCGGCAGCTCCTGCTGGGCGAGCCCCTGGATATCCCCGGCCACTCCCAGCAGTTCCGCCACGCCGCTCTGCAGCTGCTTCTCGCGCCGTGCCCAGCGCTGCAGCGTGACCGAGCGCTCCGATTCGAGCTCTTCGCGCATCTTCTGGAAGGTACCGTAGACGGCCTTGAGCTTCTGGGCGAACTGCGGGGAGGTCAGGTAGTCATAGACCGCCTCCATTTTTTCGCCCTTGCCCGCGGAAATCAGCCGTTGCTTGTGCACGTCCAGGAGTCCGGCGCGCAGAACTTCGGCCAGCTGAACCGCCGCGGACCAGGTCGTGACCCAGATGTCCTCGTGCAGCCCGAACAGCTGACCCCCGGCCCACTCCCGGGGCACGGCGGTGGTCATGCTCACCAATATCCCGATGTCGGCCCCGCAGCCCCGCATGTCTTCCTTCAATTTGGCGATCCACGCGGGACTCCAGTCCTTGGCCCGTTTGGATTCCCAAAGCATGACGCCGGCCGGCTGACCCAGACGGGAGGCCACGCGATGAATGATGTCGCCGCCCCGCGCACCTTTCTTGACCTCCTCGATGGTGTCGAGGGGAAAGGAGCGCTTCAGTGCATCCTCGATGGCCAGTTCCAGCACTTCGCCCTGCAGCTGCTGGGAGCCCTGCTCCATCCTGCGTTTGGCGGACTCCAGCTGGGCCACGGCATCATCGAGCTTCTTTTGCAGCTCGGCCTTGTCGAGCTGCGCCTTCTCCTGCTCCTGGGTCCGCACCACCGAGACGCGATCGGCGAGCTTCGCGTCCACCTGCTTCTGCACCTCCAGGCCCAGTGCCTCCTTTTCGTCCTTGAGCTTCTGGCGCTCCTGGCGCAGGACCAGCTGTTCATCGCGCAGGATCTTCAGCTGCGCGTGGCTGTCGGCCAGCATCCGTTGGCTGTCCTCGAGCTGCCGCTGGGCGGCCCTGGCCTGCTCTGCGGCCAGCTGCTGGGCGCGCTTCTCGACCGATGCGCGTTCCTGGTCCTTCAGCGCCGCCAGGGCCCGGGCGCTGGCTTCCGCGGCGGATTCGAGGGCCTTCTTGGCGAAGCCCTGCTCCAGCGAGAATTCCTGCTCGCAGGCGGGGCAGGTGATTCGCGTGTCGGGGGATAGGAGGAGAGATTCGGTAGTCATGCGGGAGGCTGTTGGCGCATTGCGCAAGAGTATGCGCCGGGGCCGGGAGGAATAGAAAACTACGCCGTGGGGTACACTATGCGGCGCGATTACAGAGGGGATCCCCATGCTCTTTCCGACGACGCTGGTAGGCAGCTATCCGCAGCCCGAATGGCTGATCGACCGTGCCAATCTCGCCGGGCGCTTTCCGCCCCGCGTCAGGATGCAGTCCCTGTGGCGGGTCGCCCCCGAATTCCTGAGCCAGGCGCAGGACGATGCCACCGTCCTGGCGGTCCGCGCCCAGGAAGAGGCCGGCATCGACATCATTTCGGATGGCGAAATCCGCCGCGAGAGCTATTCGAACCGGTTTGCGACCGCGCTCGAGGGGGTCGATCTGGAGAATCCGGGTTCGGCGCTGGATCGCTCCGGTCATCCCAATCCCGTGCCGCGCATTGTCGGCAGGATCCGCCGCAAGCACGCGGTGCAGGTCGAGGACCTGAAGTTCCTGCAGCGTCATACCAACCGGCGGGTGAAGATCACGGTGCCGGGTCCCTTCACCATGACCCAGCAGGCGCAGAACGATTTCTACGACCGCGAGGAAGACGCCGCGATGGACTACGCGGCCGCGGTTAACGAGGAGATCAAGGACCTGTTTGCGGCCGGCGCCGACATCGTCCAGATCGACGAGCCCTATCTGCAGGCGCGACCCGAGAAGGCCCGCCAGTACGGCCTCAAGGCGCTGAATCGCGCCCTCGAGGGCGTGACGGGCACTACCACCGTCCACATCTGCTTCGGCTATGCGGCCATCATTCACGCCCGGCCCAACGGCTATTCCTTCCTCTCGGAAATGGCCGGCTGCAGCTGCTCCCAGATCTCGATCGAGACCGCGCAGTCGAACCTGGACTGTTCGGTGCTCGAGAGTCTACCCGGCAAGTACATCATGGTCGGCGCCATCGACCTGTCCGACATGAAGGTCGAGACCCCGGAGATCGTGGCCGCGCGGATCCGCCGGGCGCTCAAGCACATGCCGGCCGAGAAGGTCATCGTGGCCCCCGACTGCGGCATGAAGTACCTGCCTCATGAGGTGGCCTTCGGCAAGATGAAGGCCATGGTGGAAGGAGCCCGGATTCTGCGCGATGAGTACACGGCCTAGAAGACATCCAGCGTAGGAAACCGGGCGGTTTCCCGCAGGCAGTGCCACAGGTAGATGGCAAAGCCCACATCGCCGGTCCACAGCGAGTACCGACCCTGGCCGTATGCGCCCCGCTCGGCCTCGGTCTGCGCGATGCCGTGCATCGCAAAGGCCCGTGCCCGCTGCAGCCATTTCCCCTCGCCCGTGCGGCGATAGAGTTTCAGGAAGGCGTACCCGTTGCCGCCGGTGCCGTGGCAGAGATTCGCTCCCTTCGCCAAGGGACCCGCCGACCAGATCGTCTCACCGGCCGCCACCAGTAACGGGTCGAGTGCCACATCCGGCAGATCACCCAGGCAGATGAGGAAACCCGGTGCACCGTGGCAGAACTGCATCAGAAACCGCGGGGTGCCACCTTGGGGAACCTCGAGCAAGGCACGCCAGTTGACCTGCCCCTCATGCCAGGTCGCGGTACGCCGCACCGTATTGACGATGCACGCCTGCCATTGACTCCATTGCGCCTCGGTCAACAATGCCCGGCCGCGGATCAGCGGCGATGCCGTGGCGACGAATCCGTGGACCGCATCCAGATAGGTGGACCGGGCCCCATACAGATCCTGGGTCCAGTAATGGCAGGCATGCTCTTCCGACCACTGCAGTTGTGACCAGAGCTTCTCGGCACTCTGCCGGAACAGCCGTGCCCAGCGCTCCTCCTGCGTGCGCTCGTACACCAGGAGCGCCGCCAGCATCGTCCCGGGAGCGCCCCACATCAGTTCGCGGGACGGATGATCGATGTTGCCGGCGATCAGACTTGCCAACTGGTCAGCCGCATCGCTGTTCCGGGCGTCCGCCGTGCAGGCCATCATCAGTCCAGGTGTATCCCCCATGAGGTACGCGGCGCGTGAGGTGGCGAGGTCGTTGCCCAGCCATCTCCGATTGGCGACTTGCAGGGCCTCGATATGGGGCCGGTAGTTGCGAATCAGGGACACGGCGCCCAGGTCCTGCAGGTGATGCAGCGCCCAGATCATCCCCAGGGCACCGAAGTACAGCGGGGTGAGCGGCGCCGGGGAGTCACCGTCCGAGTCCTTGGGATGCGGAGGCCAATAGCCGTCGGCGGAAAACCGCTCTTCCGCCTCGGCGACGATGCTGCCGATGGTCAGCTCGACACGCTCGCTGTCCCATTCCAGCGGCTGCAGCGGTTCATGGCGGCCGACATCGTAAATCATCCCCTACTGTAGGAGATGCACCGCCGGTGTTTCAACCGGCGGTGCCGCCTTGGCCAGCGAAACTACCCGCGACCGGCGAGGAGCTTTAGGAAACTTTGACCTGCGCCTTCAGTGCGAGGTAGCGCTGGTTCATGGCGATGCGTTCCTCCTCCGAGAAATGTTCCTTGGCATCGCGCCAGACATTGCGTTCCTCCTCGCGAATGTGGTGCTCGAGCAGCTCTTTGAGGACTTTTCCGGCGGCAATGTGTTCGGATGAGTTCGCGTTCGTGATAGCCCCCAGCTTCTGGAGTGTCCTGGCGGCCAGATCGTGCTCGATATTCCCCTCGTGCCCATCAACCTGGGCCTCCTTGTCCCTAAGCGCAATGATGGCGGCATAGAGGACCTTTTCTTCCGCCTTGCTGTGCGGGACCAGGGCCAGCTTGAGCTTCTGCACGAGCGCCCTGCGCTGCGGGGCCGTGTCGGCATTGTCCAGGTCCTCCAGCAATGCCTTCACTTCATCGTGTTCGGTCTTCAAGGTGTCCAGCAGATCCTGTTCCGCCTCATTGGGCTCAGAACCGACCGCTTTCCTCACGGCCTTGCCCGCGTCCCGCATGACTGATGTAACGCCCATGGTGTGCTCCTTTGGTGAGGCGTCACTCTCGGGGATCAGGGGAGGGGGGGTTGTCCGCGAATACCCCGGCCTGACGTGGGAGTCACGCCAGAGCCGCCGTCAGTGCCCGATGACCCGACCCGAGCCTCGCATCGTCAATGCCGGGTAGGCAAACGGCTACGAGCCTTGGGTCCATCGGGGCCTCTACCCATTGACCCGGGCGGTGTAGGTTCGGGCAGCACCTTAAACAGAATACCTCACCTTGTGGAGTTTCCCATGGCTACCCGAAAGATTCGCGCAGGTACACTTGCGCGATCGAAGTCTGCAGGCAAAGGTCCCCTGGCACTCCTGGCACGACAGGCCGCCGAACAGCAGGCGGTGGCGGAGACCCTGCGCATCAATGCCAACAAGGCCAGAGAATATGCGCCGGCCGATCCGGCCCGGCCCCCGGAAGGCGCACACGCTCCGATGCCCTCACCGATCACGGCCGCCAGCACACTGAGCGAGCCCAACGGGTCGGCAAAGACCGGCGCGCCGGCGCTTGAAACCCAATCACCGGACGGCGCCCTTGCTTCAAGGCGCGTCAATTCAGCCGATCAGACACTGACCAGCAACCAGGGAGTGCCGATCGGCAGCAATCAGGACTCTCTGAAGGCGGGACTTCGCGGACCGACGCTGCTCGAAGATTTCATACTCCGCGAAAAGATCACGCACTTTGATCACGAACGCATTCCCGAACGCATCGTCCATGCGCGGGGCTCCGCCGCGCATGGCATCTTTGAGGCCTATGAGGCGCTCCCGGCACTGACGCGCGCGACGGTGTTCGCGAAGGCCGGAAAGAAGACGCCGGTATTTGTCCGCTTCTCCACGGTCGCCGGTGAGCGGGGCTCGGCCGATACGGCGCGTGACGTGCGCGGCTTCGCGGTCAAATTCTATTCAGACGAGGGCAACTGGGACCTGGTTGGCAACAACATCCCCGTTTTCTTCATCCAGGACGCGATGAAGTTTCCGGACCTGGTGCATGCCGTGAAACCGGAGCCGCACAATGCGATGCCGCAGGCGGCATCGGCCCACGACACCTTCTGGGACTTCGTTTCCCTGATGCCCGAGTCGACTCACATGCTGCTGTGGATCATGTCGGACCGGGCAATTCCGCGAAGCTATCGCATGATGCAAGGCTTCGGCGTCCATACCTTTCGCCTGGTGAACGCCAGGGGCGTCTCGACCTTCTGCAAGTTCCACTGGAAACCCTTGCTGGGCACGCACTCTCTGGTCTGGGATGAGGCGGTGAAGATCTCGGGCGCGGATCCGGACTTTCACCGACGCGATCTGTGGGAAGCGATCGAGTCCGGGATCTATCCTGAATGGGAGCTGGGGGTCCAGACCTTCTCCGAGGAGGACGCCGAGAAGTTCAGCTTTGATGTTCTGGATGCAACCAAGCTGATCCCCGAGGAGCTCGTGCCGGTCACCCCAGTCGGGCGCATGATCCTGAACCGCAACCCGGACAATTTTTTTGCGGAAACGGAGCAGGTCGCATTCTGTACCGCGCATATCATTCCCGGCATTGATTTCAGCAACGACCCTCTGCTGCAGGGGCGCATCCACTCCTACCTCGATACCCAGCTGACCCGTCTCGGCGGACCGAATTTCCACGAGATTCCGATCAATGCGCCGCTTGCCGGTGTGCATAACAACCAGCGCGACGGAATGCATCGGCAGGCCATAGGGCGGGGCCGAGTCGCCTATGAACCGAACTCACTCGGCGGCGGATGTCCTTTCCAGGCCGGTGTCGCCGGTTTCGTCTCATTCCCGCCCGCCATCGAACTCGACAACGCACCCATCGACAAGGTGCGCGGCAGGCCCGAAAAGTTCGCCGAGCACTACTCCCAGGCCACCCTGTTCTTCGACAGTCAGACCCTTGAGGAACAGGCCCACATCATCGGGGCATTCCGCTTTGAACTGAGCAAGGTCACGGTGCCGGCGATACGCCAGCGTGTCGTTTCTTCACTGCGCAATGTATCGGAGACGCTGGCGAAGGCCGTGGCGGAGGGCCTCGGGATGGTGTTGCCGCGGGCCATGCCCCGGGCAATCGGGAAGATTCCGGCGGCCGAAGTCGCGGTCTCGAAGGCGCTGTCGCTGCTGGCATTGCCCGGCGACGGTGGCATTGCGACCCGCAAAGTCGCGGTGCTGATCGCCGACGGCGTGGTCGGCGGGTCCCTCCGGGCCGTGGTGGAAGCACTGAACCGGGCCGGGGCCGTTACCAGACTTCTCGGGTGCCGGCTGGGCACCATCACGGGAACCGCAGGTGAGCGTTTTGAGGTGGATGCCACCCTTGAGAACTCTCCCTCGGTGTTATTCGATGCGCTGGTCCTGCCGGATGGGACGGAGGCGGTCAGGGCTCTGACGAAGGACGGGCGCACGCTGGAATTCCTGAAAGATCAGTACCGCCACTGCAAGACGATCCTGGCGCTCGGGGCATCATCATTGCTGCTCAAGCAGGCCGGAATTTCGATGCAACTTCCGACTGGAGATCCCGACCCCGGATTGTTTGTCGGGGCAAGCCCCAAGAGCTTCATTGCGGGTATCGCCCGGCACCGCCATCCGGAGCGTGATGCAGATCCGCCGCTGATCTGATCCCATAAAAGTTGACAAAGAGTACTCTTTGGTAGAGAGTATCGGCTTCCCGGTACCCGGCATTGTTCGTCGGGTCTTCTTTCATCGGCTATGGATGGCGCAATTTCATGGATGTTTCAAAAAACGAAGCTGCCGACGCTCTGACCGTGATCCTGCGGGTCGACGATCAGATGCTGACCCTGCGGCGGTACGCCCACCTTGCCCCCTTCCTGATCGTGTGGGGACTGGTCTGGACTGGCGCAAACAGCGTCACGGATCTGCTGCCTGCCTGGACCGGGCGGGCCTGGCTTATCGGTTCGGCGATCGGCCTGCTCGCATCGGTGCTGTGGGGAATTCGTATTGGCCGACGCTCCGCCAGGCCGATCGGTGCAGTCCGGCAGGGACCGCGAGGCCGAAGTCTGGTGATGATGGGTCTGGTCATCGCCGGATATTTTCCCGCGATGTATGCCGTACTGGGCCCCCTGTCCGCACGTCAGGCCAACGCCTTCGGATCCCTGGCCTGGGCATTCGGCTACATGGTCGCTGGGGCCTGGGTTGGATGGCGGCTGTTCGGCATCGGCGTCATCTCCGCGGCCGCAATCGTCTTCGGCTACCTCTTCATCGGGCCGCACTACTACCTGTGGATGGCGGTGTGCGGCGGCGGGGCGTTGATTGCCGGCGGACTTTGGCTGAGGGGGGTCTGATGGACGGGCCCGATGAACTCATACATCAGTCGACCCGACTGAAGCTCACCGCGACCTTGAACGCGCTGCACGTCGGGGAATCGCTGGAGTTCGCACGACTCAAGGCCATCCTCGGAGCAACTGACGGCAACATGACCACCCATCTCACGGCCCTCGAGAAGGCAGGCTACATCGACATCGTGAAGGACTTCGTGGGCAAGAAGCCGCGCACGCGCGTCGCGCTGTCGCGCAAGGGCCGTCGGGCCTTCCAGCAGCACGTCGCCTACCTCAAGGCCACCATCGAGGGGGGTTGAGCACCCGTTGCCCTAGCCGGCCCGTTGCAGCCCCTGCGACTGGTCCGCCTGGTCGGTCCAGACCCTGAACAGCTGCAGGCAGGCCGGTCCGAATGCCGTGCTGATCGCGACATCTCCGGCATCCCGCCCGCGGGCAAGGAGGATACGACCGATGCGGCGCGCATTGTTGCGCGGATCGAAGACATGCCATTGGCCGCCCAGGTACACCTCCATCGAGCCGGCGAAATCCATGGGCGAGTCCACGGCGGGCACGCCGATGTCGCCCAGATATCCGGTGCAGTAGCGGGCCGGAATATTCATGCAGCGGCAGAAGGCGATGGCCAGATGCGCGAAGTCCCGGCATACCCCCTGGCGCTCGAAGAAGGTTTCGGACGCGGTGCGCGTCGGCCGCGCGAAACGGTAGTCGAACGCCACATACTGATGCACGAAATCGCAGATCGCCTGCACCCGGCTCCAGCCCGGTGGCAGATGGCCGAACAGGCGCCAGGCCTCGGCCATCAGCACCTCCGTATCGCAGTAGCGGCTGCTCAGCAGGAACTGCAGCACCTCAAAGGGCAGCTCGCGCACCGGGTGTTCCTGGGCCGTTGGGACCGTAGGCTCGGGCTGTCCTGAATCCTCGATCAGCGCATCCGTGGTGATGCGTGTGGGGCCACTGGGCAGCTCCAGCCGGGTGCAGGTATTGCCGAAGCCGTCGGTGTAGTACTTGATTGCGATCGAGCGGTTCACCTGCATGCGATCCGCCACCAGGTAGTGCTGACCGCGTCCCAGATGGGTGTGCAGCATCAGGATCATGTGCGTCGGCACCGGGGTCGAGTAGATCAGTTCGTAGCCAAATCGGATGTTCATCATCGCCGCCTTGAGGAGTTGCAAGCCACCATATCAATCCCTCGCGAGCCCCTGCCATGCTTGAGGTGACCTCGCTGCCCTAGGATTTTTCCTACCGCGCTCCCTGCGGTGCCGTCCAAGGCCAAGCACACCGGAATCGGGTCCGGGTCTGCGACCCGGCCCTATACTGGTCGCCATGAACACCCCCCGCACCCCGAAGCCGCAAACACCATCGGTCGCGCCGGACCAATACGAATTGCTGGTCGAAAGCGTCGAGGACTACGCGATCATCATGCTGGATGTGAACGGGATCATCTGTTCCTGGAATCGCGGAGCGGCGAAAATACAGGGCTACGAAGCACACGAGATCATCGGCAATCATTTTTCGGTGTTCTACCCTCCCGAGCAGATTGCCGAAGGTTTCCCGGCCCGCGAACTGGCGGCGGCCGCGGAATCGGGACACTTCGAGGATGAGGGTTGGCGGCTGCGCAAGGATGGCTCGCGGTTCTGGGCCAACGTCGTCATCGGACGGATCCTCGACTCCAGCGGCAAGCTGGTCGGCTTCTCGAAGATCTCGCGCGACCAGAGTGCGCGCCGCGAGCAGGAGCTGCGGCTGCGTCACAGCGAAGAGCGTTTCCGGCTGCTGGTCAGCGGTGTCAGGGACTACGCCATCTTCATGCTCGACATCAAGGGCTTCGTCGCGACCTGGAACGCCGGCGCCGAATTCATCAAGGGCTACACGGCGAGCGAGATCATCGGTTCACATTTCTCCCGCTTCTATCCGCCCGAGGCCATTGAACGCGGCCTTCCGGAGCTGGAACTGCAGGGGGCGACGCGGCAGGGCCGGTTCGAGGATGAAGGCTGGCGGGTGCGCAAGGACGGGTCGCGGTTCTGGGCCAATGTCATCATCACGGCGATCCGCAATGCCGAAGGACAGCTGCTCGGATTCTCCAAGATCACCCGCAACTTGAGTGAACGGCGCGAACATGAGGAGGCCCTTCGCCGCAGCGAAGAACGCTTCCGGCTGCTGGTCGATGGGGTCACTGAATACGCCATCATGATGCTCGATGAGGGAGGCTTCCTGGTGAGCTGGAATGCCGGTGCCGAGCGGATCAAGGGCTACAAGAGCGCGGAGATCCTCGGCAAGCACGTCTCGCACTTCTATCCCTCCGAAGCCATCGTCGCCAATGAGCCCTGGAAACACCTCGAGGAGGCGCGTCGCCGGGGCCGGACCGCCAGTGAAGGCTGGCGGGTGCGCAAGGACGGCACGCTCTTCTGGGCCAAGGTTGCGATGACCGCCCTGCACGATGGGGACGGCAAGTTCTATGGGTTTGCGAAGGTCACCCAGGATCTGACCCAGCGCCGGGACGCCGAGGCGCTCGCGGACACCGCCCGGCGGATGCACGAGTTCATCGCGATGCTGGCGCACGAGCTGCGCAATCCCCTCGCACCGATCCGCAATGCCGTGGCGCTGATGGGACGCAAGGGTCTGAATGATCCGACCCTCGAGGCCATGCGCAAGACCATCGAGCGCCAGAGCATGCAGCTCGCGCGCCTGCTGGATGACCTGCTGGATGTGAACCGGATCGCCCGCGGTGATTTTGCGATCACCCGGGAACCGCTGGATGTGCTGGATGTGATCGCCCGGGCCATCGAAACCACGCGGCCGCTGATAGACAAGCGGGGGCATACCCTCGAGACAAGGATGCCGGAGGAGTTTCCGCGCCTCAGCGGCGATTCGGTACGGCTGACCCAGGCGCTCGTCAACCTGCTGCACAACGCCGCCAAGTACACCCCGGATGGCGGCACCATCACCCTCGCGGCGCTCGTTCGGGGCAGCGAGCTTGAGATCCGGATCTGCGACAGCGGCAAGGGCATCGAGCGCGACATGCTCGAAAAGGTATTCGAGCTGTTAGTGCAGATTGATCCGCTCGCCAATGACACCATGGGCGGTCTGGGCGTCGGCCTCGCCCTCGTCCGGCGGGTGATTGAACTGCATGGCGGCAGTGTCCTCGCCCGCAGCGAGGGTCCGGGGCGCGGG
>Ga0265338_10006781_pt1 | contig 14440 bp, 13 predicted proteins | sample 42126metaG_FD_193579 | JGI IMG/M metagenome (GOLD analysis project Ga0265338, IMG submission 193579) | Rhizosphere microbial communities from Carex aquatilis grown in University of Washington, Seatle, WA, United States - 4-21-26 metaG | ecosystem: Host-associated > Plants > Roots > Rhizosphere... | reverse complement strand
CTGACCGGAAGGTCCGACGCCGACGTCCTCGACTACCGGCTCGGTCACAAGAACGGCGTGTTCAGCGCCGGTGTGACGGCGCGGTCCGCCAGGACCGGCGCGGCGATCTGGTCACGAACGATCGTGGGCGTGAAGGGCGACTTCCCGTTTCCATTCCCTGAGGTCGACCACATTGGTGCATCGCGTGAGCCCGGCGTACTGCTCATCAACCAGTCCGAGCCGCTGTTCGCCAGTGGTACCCATCCGGTGACGCTCACCGTCACGGCGGTCACCGGTGCGGGTGTGACGCTGTGGACCAAGACCCTGACCGGCAGCATCACGCTGAACAAGTCGGGGGAGACGCTCACGGACGTTCCCGTCCTGGCGGGTGACATCCACGATCGTGCGGGTGCCGGACATGACCTGCTCGTGGAGGTGGTCAATGGCACGGTGAGCTTCACGACCTTCACTGAGTCCGGCAGCGGGCAGCCTGAGGTGCTGTCCGCGGCTGATGGCACCGTCAGCTCTCTGGGCCCGCTCGCCACCTCAGCGAGCGCGGTACCCGAGGCGGCGCCCGCACCCGACCTGAACCGCGACGGTCTCGACGACATCACCATCAGCGTCCCCGGCTCGCATGGCACCGGTCATGTCGTTGCCGAGCAGGGAGATACCGGTGCCGTCATCTGGACATCGAGCAACGTGCCGGTGCGAGACGGCGCCGACGTCGAGCCGATCGGCTTCGTCAGCCATGCGCGCACCCAGGACCTCATCGTGAGCAACGAACCCACCACGTTCCCGCCACCAGGGTCGGACGACTCCGAGCTCAACAGCATCTCGCTGGTCAACGGCACCACCGGCCAACTGCTGTGGACACATCGCGCCGTCTGCGCCTTCGACATCGGACGGGCCGGAGTGCACCTACGCCGGGCAGTCGGACTCGTGACCGACGCCGGCGACAAGGCGTCGCCGACGTCCTCGACATCGCGAGTGACGATGGCGGTCCGGGCCGCTCACGGCAGGGTCATCGTCCGGCGTACGGTCAGGGTCACCGCGACGGTCAAGCGGGCCAAGCGCTCCGCATCCTCGATCATCGACATCACGCCCTTCGGGGACATCCAGCCCGACCAGGCCGCCGATCTGCTGGTGAAGGTGTCGGCGACCGTCGGATCGACGACTGTCCACAAGACGGTCATCCTTTCCGGCCGCGACGGCGCGGAGGTCGACGCGGTCAACGGCATGCCCACCGATGGCAGCCTGCAGCGCGGCGCTGGGACCGATCTCGTGAAGGCGACGAAGGGAAGCACGTCAGCCCTTCCGGCGATGATCGCCGGGTACGACGCCGCAACCGGCACGCAGTTCTACCGCCGCAGCATCGCGCGGACCCGCGGGCTGCGCAGCCTGCTCGCATACGGCATCAGGGTGACGGGACACCACTGCAGTGACCTGGTCGTCAACGCGGTCGGCACCACCGGCACGTTCATCGGGTTGCTCGACGCGAAGGGCGACCCGCTGTGGACGCTACGGGCCGGCCCCGGCCGGATCACCGGCGGGCACGTGATCCTCGCGAAGGCACCGAAGGCGTACTGCGTGGCCTGACCGCCGCGCAGTCACACGACCCCTCCCAGGACCATTGGTCGTGACGGTGGCTTAGCGGCTGACCAGGGTCGGTGCGCTGGTGTCGACCGGCAGTGCGAGTCGCTGGACCCTGACCAGCAGTCCGGTCGCGTCGTACGGCCCGAACGTCTCGCCCTGGTAGTTGATCGTGTACGTCGCGCCCCAGCGGGTGTGCACGGTGAGCCGGGCGATGCCGCCGTGCAGGTAGGAGTGAACCAGGGGAGTGCTCGCGCTCAGCCAACCCGAGGCGGAGCCGTCGCCCCAGTGCCAGTCGGTCCGGGTGGCGTCGAGCGTGATCGTCTCGGTGACCTCGCCGCTGCCGAACGGCACCGGGGTCAGCGAGCCCGGGACGCTCGCGGTGAAGGATGTGGCGAGGCCGGCGAGGGTCGCGCCGGGCGGGCTGGTCGAGATGGCGAGGTCGGGCGGGGTCACGTCCTTCAGATATCGCTCGACGTCGCCGAACGCCTCGGTCCCGACCGGCACCGGTTGTTGGGGACCGCCGAGACAGACCGTGCCGACCACCCGGTCCAGCACCGCGTCCGTGCTGAGGAAGACCTTGTAGAGCAACTGCCCTTTCGTGCAGTTGCCGGTCGTGCTTGCGCCGGTGCAGGCGTTGATGCTGGTCGGGTCGCCCGGGCTCGCAGAGGCACACGCCAGCATCAGCGTCCACGAGCAGTCGCCACACGCCTGCTCGGTGCCGGAGTGCGCGGCCAGGTCGAGCACCCACGGGACCCCGCGTACGGCGAGCAACCCGTGGAACTCGCCGGCGTTCTGGTTCGCACCGACGCCGCACGCAGTGATGCCGAAGGCGGTGCAGTGGCCCGGGCTCGCGGCGCGGGCGACACCCGGCACGAGTACGGTCAAGGCGACCACGAGTGCTGCGCACAACCCGAGCAAGCGCCTCATCAAACGGCCGTGATCCGGGCGATCAGCCACCGGCCCTCGACGTGCACCAGCAGGAAGTCGCGATGGACGCGCTGAGCCGGCGCCGCGTAGCTCAGGGTCTGGTTGTTCGGTCCGACCATGCCGCCCTTGGCGGCATTGAACAATACGAGCACATCCGCGACGCCGGGGCCATCGACGCTTGGGGTGTATTTGAGGACGTGGACGCGGTCGATGTAGCGCTCGCCGCGACTGCGCGCATACCTGACCGACCTAGCCTGTATCTGGCAGGGACACTTGGGCGTGAAGATCGCGCTCCAGCCCTCGGCGTTCATGTCGTCGTGCAGGTTGTTGAGGACCGAGTAGTAGCGCTTGACGACGCTCGTGGCGGCGGCCAGTTGCGTTGCCTGGCCGGCGAGCAGGGGAGGAGTCCCCGGGCCGGCCGTCGGGACCGCGATCGAGGCGGTGGGCGGCGTATGGTGTGGCGCAAGGCTTTGGGGCCCTGACGTCGCTCCACTCGCGCAGCCGCTGAGCGTAGCGACGAGCAGGACAGCGCAGGCGAAGCCTTTGCCCGATCCGGTGAGCACCGGCACAAGGTAACGAGGGCGCGACGATTGCGGCGGACGTTGTCCACAGGTCTCGAAATGCCCCCCGAACGGCGTAACGGGCGGTTGTGCCGGATGACCGTTCAAGCCTGAGCGGAACGTGGCCGATGTGGAACGTGAGGCCCCCCACCCATGGGACAGGCCGTGAGACGAGGTGTCCGTGATGTCCGACTCTGCTAACCGCTCCCAGCGGCTGAATCGAGCGATCGCCGACCTGCTGGCACAGGTGCCTGAGGTTGAGGCCGCGGCGGTGGTCTCGTTCGACGGCCTGCCGATGGCGAGCGCGCTTCCGGCGACGATGGATGAAGATCGCGTCGCCGCGATGAGCGCCGCCCTGCTGAGCCTCGGGGAGCGGGCCGCTGAAGGGCTCGGCCGCGGCTCACTCAATCAGGTCTACATCGAAGGCGACCACGGCACCGTGTTCCTGGTGTCGGCCGAGGACGAGGCCGTGCTCGTCGCGGTCGCGGCCCGCGGCGCCAAGGTCGGCATGATGCTCTACGAGGTACGCCGGTCCGCTCAGACCGTCGCCAACGTGCTGCGCGCCGAGGTCGAGCCGGAGTTCCTGGCCGAGCCGGCTGCCGAGCTGCCCCCACTGCAGGCGGTCGTCTCGCCGCTGCCCGAGCCGGAGTCCGCGCCTGTTGCGGACCTCGCCCCGGTGCCGGACGCCGAGCCGAGCGCGCCCTACGCCCCGATGTCCTCGGACCCGGCGTGGGTTTCACACCTTCCGAACGGTTCTGCGGTCGCTGCCAGCGACCCGCAGCCCTGGTCCTGACCACCTAGCCACCCGACGCCCACCCGAGGTCTGCCGTGAGACTTGAAGGCTCGCTAGACGCCTTCAGCCTGCCGGATATCTTCTCGCTTCTGAGCATGACGAAGAAGACCGGCGGACTGCATCTTCGCCGTTCCGGCGCGCATGGCGTCGTGTGGCTCGGCGACGGGCTGATCAGCGGCGGCGCCTCGGACCTGTCGAGGCTGGCGTTGGGTCGCCGGCTGGCCGGCAGCGGTCACGTCTCCGACGAGCAGCTCCGCGAAGCGGTCGAGCTGGTCGGATCAGCTCAGGACATCGGTCTTGCCCGCGCGCTGCGCGATGCGAGCGCGATCGACGAGGGCGAGCTGCACACATTGGTCTGCGAGCACATCGTGGACACCGTCTTCGACCTCATGCGCTGGACCGAGGGCGTCTTCGAGTTCGTGATCGACGAGGCCAACGTCGACGACGTCGGGGTGACCCTCGAGGTCGAGGAGGTCGTGACCGACGCGCGGCACCGGCTCGACACCTGGGCGACGATCGACGAGGGAGTCGCCTCGCTGGACACCGTGTTGTCGCTCTCGCTCAACCCCGACATCGACCCCAGCCTGCAGCGCGACGAGTGGGCCCTGCTCGCGCTCATCGACGGTCGCCGCACCATCAGCGACATCGTCGACCTCTGCGGCCGGGGTGAGTACGCCGTCATCGTCGCGCTCAACGAGCTGGTCACCAAGGGCCTGATCCGCACCGAGGAGTCCGAAGGTGTCGCCGCCTTGCAGCACCGGCAGGATCTGGTCGGCTCACTCGAGACCGAGGTCGCACCAGCGACGTCGATCCTCGCCGACGTGCTGGCCGACAACTCTGCGGTCGGCGAAGCCGAGATCGAGACCGAGACCGCGTCCCTTCCGGTCCCGGCCGAGTCCGAGGCCGCAGCCGAAGCCGACGACGACGCGGGCAGCGACGACAACGAGCAGGTCGCGGAGATCTCAACTCTGCCGCGCGCCTCGTCCCACGACGACGTGGACGGCGGCCTCCAGTCGCACGACCACCCCGAGCCGCTGGCCGCGGCCGTGTCCGGTGGCGGGGTGCTCACCGCCGTACCGGCCGGGGCAATCGAGCGTGACCCGAGTGTCAACAAGAGCTTGCTGCTGCGCTTGATCGCCGGCGTGAGAGGGCTGTAGCTATGGCGACCAGGACACGTCGGCGGACCGCGGGCACCGCGGTGAAGATCGTGGTGACCGGCCCCTTCGCGGCCGGCAAGACCACCTTGATCCGCACGATCAGCGAGATCACGGTCCTGTCGACCGAGCGAAGCATCAGCGATGAGACCCGCGCGCGCAAGACCGACACCACCGTGGCGATGGACTTCGGCCGGATCACGATCGACCGCGACCTCGTGCTCTACCTGTTCGGAACGCCGGGGCAGGACCGCTTCGACTTCATGTGGGAGATCCTCGGCGAGGGCATGCTCGGTTACGTGCTGCTCGTCGATTCGTCGCGAGTCGACTCGCTCGACGAGGCGGTCAGCATCCGCGAGGCCTTCCGCAAGATGGCGCGGGTTCCCTTCGTGGTCGGCCTGAACCGGGCCGAGGGCCTCGACGAAGCCGAGGAGGCGAACGTCCGCAGCCGGCTCGACCTCGAGGACGACGTCCCGGTGGTGCCCTGCGATGTCACCGATCGCGAATCGGTGAAGGCGGTGTTGCTCGCCCTGCTGTACTCCGTTGTTGACTCGCTGGACGCCGCTGCCGCCGTGCAGGCCTAGCGCCCGGCGCGGGGGTAAGCGTGTTCGGCCGGCGCAAGAAGCCCGCCAAGCTCGGCATGCGACGCCGGACGTCGTTCGCCTGGTCCACTGTCGCCTTCCCGCCGCCGACACCGGTCGGGCCACCCGTCGACCAGCCCGGGCCGGACCCGGTCGCCGAACTGTCGCCGCAGCCGATTGCCCCCCCATTGCCGCCCGAGCCGGTCGTGGCAGTCGCGCCGGCCCCGCCGCCGCCCGAGCCGGTCGTGGCAGTCGCGCCGGCCCCGCCGCCGCCCGAGCCGTCACGCGCCGCACCGGCCGTACTGACTCCCGACCCGCCGGCCGCGCTGACTCCGGACCCGCCGCCCGCCCTACGGCCGATGAGGCCCGCGGCCGGCACGACCCGGCCGAAGCTGCCGGCCGTCCGGCTCGGCTTCTCCGACGGGACCTCGTTGGAGCTCGATGACTCCTCCGGTGCGTCGCTGGCGCTGCGCGAGGCGGCAGCCCGACTGACCGGCGGGGTAGGGGTCAACCGCTCCGGCTAGCTCGGGGCCCGGGTGTAGAGGTAGAAGTCGGCCAGCATCCCCTCGCCGGACGACGCGTCCTGCGGCAGCGGGTTCGGCACCTGTTCGGCCAGCACCCACTCGGGGCGATGTTGCGACACCCACCGGGTGAAGACGCGGTGCCGGACGTGCTTGGTCGGCCGCAGATCCAGGTCGCTCGAGCAGATCAGGACGAAGCGCTCCGCCGCGTCGAACAGGTGGTCCATGTACAACTCGAACACGTCGTCCTCGACGAGGTGGAAGATCACCTCCTGCGACAGCGCCAGGTCGCGGGCGAATACCCGGCTGCGATCGACGAAGTGCCCGGGGTCGTACCGGAAGAAGCTCTTCGACTCGTCACCGGCGAACCGTGCGGCGCACATCTCGATCGCCGCGGCCGAGACGTCGAGCCCGACGTACGACGGCACCTCGATCAGCGAGAGCTGGTTGCCGTCGCCGCAACCGAACTCCACGATCGAGCCGACCTGATGCTCGCGGACGACCCGGTTGACCACCTCGGCCTTGACCGCCGCGTTCCGGCCGTATGAGCCGGCGCCAGAGGTGCCGCCGGCGCGGTAGCGCCGCTCCCAGTACGACGCGCTGCTGCCCAACGGCCGCAGCCGCCTCACTGCGGCGCGCGCCTGGCGCGCGCCCGGGAGGTTCATCGAGCTCATGGCGCTCCTCGATCGGTCCACCGGCTGCGACGAGAGTACGCACCACAGGTGCCGGTGTCTCAGTAGGCTGCGACGGATGTCGCGGGAAGCGCAGGCGCCAGTCCCGGCGGCCGGTGCACTGATCGTCGTCGCTCATCCCGATGACGAGACGCTGTGGTTCGAACCGCTGCTGTCCGACGACGCCACCGTCATCGTCGCTTTCCCGAACCACCCGCGGGCTGAGGCGGTCACCGCCGCGCGGGCCCGGATTCGCGAGCGATTCCCGTTCGGGACGATGGAGTTCCTGCCGTTGCAGAGCCTCGATGTGCTCGGCCGCTCGGACTGGCGCCGGCGGTCGCCGACGATGTTCGGCGTGGCGCTGCGGCCGGACTGTCCCGAGCAGATCCAGCGGGAGTACGAGGCAAACCACGCCAAGCTGCGCGAGCTGCTCGCGCCGTACCTGGCGGGTCGATCGGTCGTCTACACCCACAACCCCTGGGGGGAGTACGGCCACGAGGAACACGTGCAGGTGTGCCGTGCCGTTCTGGATGCAGCTGCCTTGGCGGGTGCCTCGGTGTGGGCGTGGGACGGCCTGGCGTCATCGGATCTACTGAGGTCCAACATGCGATTGCGGCGGGACTACTACGACCCGAAGGTGGCCGGGCTGGCCCGGACAACCCGGGCGTCGGATCCGGCCCGCTACCGCGAGCTGAAGGCGCTGTACGAGGAGTCAGGTGCCTGGACCTGGCACCAGGGATATTCGCTGCCGGCCGCGATGGACTACGTCGAGATCATGGCGCAGGGTCGCGAGCTGTTGCTGCCGACGCCGCCCGGCCGGGTCGCCCGAGCCACCGGGATCCTCGCCGGGCACGTTCGGAGTGCTCCTCGGGTGGTTGGCCGGCTGCTTGCGCATCGGGCCGCCCGCGACCGCCCGATGGCGTGAGCCGGCACCGGCTAACTCGGTGTCCCGACCACAAGGAGGTAGCGCGCGCTGTCCATGAACTGCGCGGTCAGCTCCGGATCGAGCTCGTAGCCCGCCAGTCGTTCGCGGTCGGTCGTGGTCAGCACCGTCGGGTCGTTGATGGCGGCGAACGGGTCGACCTCGATACCGGAGAAGGTGCCGATCGGGGTGACGCTGACGACGTCGACGCCGGCGTCCCGGTAGGCCGAGTGCAGCTCGGCGGATGATTGGGCGTTGATCGCGGGATGTCGGCCGGCGAGCAGCTGGTCGAGCTCGTCGTACCGGCGCTCGCGAAGGAACCGATGGATGTAGTAGCCCTGGCTCCGGTGCGAGCAGGCGACCACACCGGTCGGCGCGGCCCGCCGCACCAGCCCGGCCACAACCGACCGCCAGTCGGGCAGGAGGTACAACACCTCGAGACACAGCACGACATCGAAGTCGCGTGAACCGTCTCGGGCCGACTCGTCGGCCGACTCGCACCTGACCTCGATCGAGGGGTTCTGGGCGCGGACGTAGTCGAGGCAGGCCTGGTCGATGTCGGTCGCGACCACCTGGTGACCGTGCGCGGCCAACGGAAGTGCGAACCGGCCGTACTGGCAGCCGACATCGAGCACCTGCGGCCGACCGTCGAGATGCTTCGCGAGCACCGTCATGTACTGCTCGTAGTAGTACCGCTCGCCGGGATGCTCGTTCATGTTGTGCTGCCGCGCCGCCCGCGGCACTAGCCTTCGCGCGATTTGCCGGGCTCGGCGCGACGCGTGGGAGCTGGCCATCGAGTGGAGCGTAACCGGCGCGGATGCACGGATCCGGTGGCAACGCGCACGTATGCTGAGCCCGCCCATCACGGCTGGACCACGTACGACATCCACCTCAGTCCGGAGGACGTGTGAGCGACGGCTCGCCCGGGCCGATCCGCGATCGGGCGTTGCGGGCGATGGGTTGGACGCTGTCAGGACAACTCGGGCAGCAGGCCGCGCGGCTGGCCGTAGTGATCACGCTGTCCCGCCTGCTGGTGCCGAACGACTTCGGCCTGGTGACGATGGTCGGCACCTTGACCGGCTTTGCCACCGTGTTCACCGAGGCCGGCATCTCCAACGCGCTGATCCAGCGCAAGGTCCTGACCGACAAACACGTGGCAACCGCGGCCTGGCTGACCCTGGCGTTGGGCGTGTTGTTCGCCGGCATCACCGCGGCGGCGTCGCCGTTGATCGCGGCCTTCTTCCATCGCCACGCCCTCGAAGCGCTGTCGATCGGTTTCGCGGTCGACTTCATCGTTAGTGCGCCGGGCCTGGTGCCCGGCGCGTTGCTCGCCCGAGAACTGCGGTTCCGGCGAGTGGTGATCGCCGAGCTGGCCGGGGTGGTCGTCGGCGGCACGGCGGCGATCGTGCACGCCGTCGTGCGACCGAGCCCGTGGCCGATGGTGACGTTCCTCATCGGGTCGGACTTGGTGACGAGCATCATCCTCAGCACTGCGGTCTCGTCGCGGCTGCGGGTGCGACCGGATCGGGCCGCGTTCGGCGAGCTGTGGCAGTTCAGCGGCGGGCTGCTGGGCTACACCGTGTTCAACTACTGGTCCCGCAACGCGGACAACCTGCTGATCGGGCGGGTCGTCGGGAGTGCGGCGCTCGGCGTCTACAGCCGCTGTTACGTGATCTTGCTGTTCCCGGTCCAACAGGTCGCGCAGGTCGTCAACCGAGTGATGTTCCCCGCCATGTCGACGGTTCAGGACGACCACTCCCGGGTGCGTTCGGCCTACCTGCGCACGATCGCAGTGGTCGGACTGCTGGTCTTCCCGGCGACCGTGCTGTTGTTCGTCGGCGCGCATCCGTTCGTGATCGGCGTACTCGGGAAGCAATGGCACGCCGCGATTCCGGTGTTGCGGGTGTTCTCGGTCGTGGCTGCGATTCAATCGATCGGTACGACGACCGGCTGGCTCTACCAGGCGACCGGGCAGACGACGAGGATGTTCCGCGTGACCATCGTGCTGACCGTGCTGGTCATCACCGGGTTCGTGATCGGGGTGCAGTGGGGACTGATGGGCGTCGTCTACAGCTACCTGGCGTGGAACTTCGTCTCGCTCCCGGTGAACGCGGTGTATTCGGGCCGGGCGGTCGACCTACGTCCGAAGGCGTTTCTCTCGGCGGTCGCGACGCCGTTCGCGCTGTCGGTCGTGTTGTGCGGGTTGCTGGCGGTGGTGAACATCGTGTTGCCCACGATGCCCGACCTGGCCCGGCTGGGTGCCCTCGTCGCGGCCGGGCTGGTCCTCTACGCGGTCGAGCTCATCGTCGTGAAGCCGGCCGCGTGGGTCGATCTGCTCACTGCGGTCGGCGACGTACGACGTCGGCCGTCGGATAGCCAGGTATCGGAGGTGGTCTGGTGAGTCGCGGTGCCGGGGTGGCCGCCGTGCTGGCGCCGGTTGCGGAGGTCGACGCGATGTGGCGGGTGGCCGAGTCCGCGCTCGCCGCCCGGGTCGAGCTCCGTCGGCCGGATCGCGATGAGGCCGGCCCCGACCAGGCACCGTTGCCCGTCGTCGTGTGTCTGTGGAAGCGGCACCATCGGTTGAGCACCATCCTCGGGATGCTCGCCAGGCAGAGCGTGCCGTGCGACCTGTACCTGTGGAACAACGACCCGACGCAGGCCGACGCGATCGCGACCGCGGTAGCCGGCGCGGCGCTCGTGCCGGATCGCGTCGTCGTTGCCAACAGCGCGTCCAACATCGGCGGCTTCGGCCGCTTCTTCTGGGCACGCGAACTCGCCGCGACCAACTCGTTCGTCCTGTTCGTCGATGACGACGAGCTGCTCGACGTCGACAGCGTGGCGACCTTCCGCGCCGAGGCCGCGGTCGGCCAGATCCACTCCGCCTGGGGGTTCCGCTTCACCCAGCGGCGCAACTACTGGCGGCGGCGGCCGGTAGCCGCGGGCGAGCCGGCAAAGTACTGCGGCACCGGCGGGATGATCACCGACTCGAGCATCTTCCTCGACGAGCGGGTCTTCCGGTGTCCTGCGCCGTACTGGTTCTGCGAGGACATCTGGTTGTCCTACTTCGCGAGTACGGCGTTGGGGTGGGGACTGTTCAAGAGCCGGGCCGAGGTCGGCTGGCTCCTTGACGACGCCGCGCAGTATCCGGGCCTGCACCGGAAGAAGTCGAGGTTCTTCAGGCTCCTCAACGCCCGCGGGGGGTGGCTCGACCCGAGCTGACCCCAGCCGGACGAGCAAACCGAGCAAGAAAGGCCAGCCGGACCCGTTCCTTCGCGGTGAGGTCGAGGTGCGCGATCCGGTCGTGGCCGACTCGGACGCCCTGCCAGGCCCGGACGAACTCGGCAATCTGCTCGTCGTGGTCGGCGACGTTCGACGGGGTGTTCGGCAGCTCGAGCACAAAGTCGACCGGGTCCGGGAAGTCGGGATCGCGGCAGCCGAGAATGACCGGGAGGCCACGCGCGAGGTACTCCCGAACCTTCAGGGCCGGGTTCTGGCTCGCGCCGACCCGGTGCATCGCCAGGCTTCCGATCCCGATGTCTGCCCGAGCGAGCAACGGGAGGTAGTCGTCCGCGGGCAGTTCGGGATGGAGGCGGAGATTGGCCGGCGCGGTGCCGCCGAGATCCGCCGCCGTCGGGCCGATGACGTCGAAGGACCAGTCGGGGTGCCGCTGCGCCAGCCCCAGCAGCTTGTCGGTGCCGTGCCAGGGCGAGCGCGGATGGCCGAGCAGCACCAACCGCGGTGACGGGTCCGCCGTGGGCGGCAGCGCCGGATTCGCGGCCAGGTCGATCCCGTTCGGGACGATGATCCGGGCGAACGTGAACGGTGCAAAGCTCGGGCCGGTTGCGAGCTCATCGGTCATGAACACCCCGCCGGCGACCTCGGACAGCGCCAGTGATCGGGTCCGGGCCGCCCACGCCGCCTTGAAGCGGGAGGTCTGGCGCGCGATCGCCACCTCGTCGCCGTTGACCTCGACCACGGTCGGAAACCGGCGGACGAGCCGCCGAAGGCCGGGGGAGTAGACGCCGTGGCGCAGGTAGATGAGGTCCGGGTTCCAGCGTTCGAGCGCCCGATAGGTACGCCGCCGGCCCAGCACCCCTCGGACCCAGCCGGCGCCGATCGCCTCGACCTGCACGGCCTGGTCGAGGTGGTTCCAGGCCGGCGCGGAGCCGGGGTCGGTCGCGACGAACAGGCCGACCTGGTGACCGAGGTCGCACCAGGTGCGAGCCTGCGCCTTCATCTTCTTGAACGGGCCGGTCAGCTCACCGCCCCGCCAGGAGATGAGGTAAGCGATCCGCACCGCGACAGCGTGGCGCATCGGGTCGACGTTGCGCGCCGACTAGCGTTCAAACGTGCTGGGCGTGTCGATCGTCCTCTATCGCAGCCCGATCGAGGGGGTCCTCGCCACGTTGCGAGGCTTGGCCGCCCAGACGGTGGCGGTGGTCGAGGTGGTCGTGCACGCCAACGCGGCGAGCGAGTCGGAGATCGACTCGCTCCGCGCGACCTTGCTCGGCGGCGTACCAGGCCTGACCCGGCTCGCGGTGACCGGCTCCGAGTCGAACCTCGGCTTCTGCACCGCACACAACCTCGCGCTCGCGCGGCTGTTCGGGGCCGGTTGCGACGCGGTCGTCGTGCTCAATCCGGACCTGGTGCTCGACCAGGACGCACTCGCCGAGCTGACGTCGGCCGAGACCGATCTGCCGCAGCCCGCCCTGCTCGGCCCGTTGCTCGAGCTGGCCGATCCGGTCGATCTGCGGCCGACCGGGCGGATCGACACGACCGGGATCCGGTGGGCGCCCGGGGCTCGGCATCTCGATGCCCGGCAGGGCGACCCGATGGTCGACCTGCCGACCGCCTCGGTCCGGGTCGACGGGATCTCGGGAGCCTGCCTGTATGTCAGCCGGACGGCCTACGACCGCATCACCGGGGCGAGTGGGGAGTTCTTCGACGAGGATTTCGTCGCCTATCGCGAGGATGCCGAGTTGGCGTACCGGGCCGGGCTGTTGGGGATCCCGAGCTACCTGGTGCCGGCCGCCCGGGGCGTGCACGCCCGCCGATTGCGCGGCACGACGCGTGGCGGTGATCCGGCGATCGACTTGCTGGGCGTCCGCAACCGGTTCCTGATCGCCTTCAAGTACGGCGTACGGCGCCCCGGCGGCCTCGCGTCCGGCCTGGCCCGGGATGTCGTGGTGGTCGCCGCGGTCGTCACGAGGGAGCGCAGCTCACTGCCCGGTCTGTGGCAGGCCTGGCGGCTCCGGCACCGAATGCGCGCGAAAGGCCGTCAGGTCCGCGCGTTCGACGCGTCACGCAAGTAGGTTGCTGGCGTGCGTTCGATGTTCGCGTTCCGCCGGCGCACGGACTACTTCCTCGGGATCGTCGACATCGGGCTCGGCCTGCTCGCCGGCGTGGTCGCCTACTCTCTTCGCTTCGGCGGGACCACGGTGCCCGGCTTCTACGTGGTGCGCTACCAGGCGATGACGGTCGGACTGGCGGTCGGCTCGGTGCTCGCAGGCCGCGCGGCCGGCCTCTACCGCCGGGGGGTGCTGCGGCCGGGGGAGTCCAACGTCGAGGCGGCGGTGGAGTCGGCCGTCGCGGTCGGCCTCGCGGTCTTTCTGGTCAACCAGTTCAGCGTCCACGGCGCTCTGTCGCGATCGTGGATCGGCCTGGTCACCCTCGCCCTGTTGCTGTTCGGGATCGGCTCGCGGGCGCTGATCCGCTCCGGTCGTCGGCTGCTGGCGCCGTTCGGGATCGCGCTCGAGCGCTACGCCGTGGTCGGCGACGACCGTGCCGGTCGTCGCCTCTACGACGACCTCACCCGGGCCGCCGGCACCCCGTTCAAGGTGGTGACGCTGCTGCCGCGGGAGCTGTCCCCGGCGGAGCTCTCGGCGCGAGCGAGCGAGCTGCGGTTGGACGGGCTGATCCTGACCGCCGATACCGACCCGATCGTGGCGGGCAAGCTGGCCGGTGCTCTGTCCGGGGCGGGCATCGACGTCCTGCTGGCTCCTGGACTGTCCGGGCTGGAGCTGCGGGTGGCGAGCGTGGCGATGCTGCACGGGGTTCCGTTGCTGCGCGCGTCGGGACTCGCGCCGCGATATCGCGCGGTGCGCGCCCGGACCCGCGGCCGCGGTCATGGAGTGGCGATCGTTGGGACCCGCGGCATCCCGGCCAACTACGGGGGCTTCGAGACCTTCGCCGAGCGACTGTCGCTCTATCTGGTCGCGGCCGGGATCCCGGTGACCGTCTACTGCCGCAAGCACCACGCCACCGCCGGAGCTGAGTGGCACGGCGTACGCCTGGTCACGTTGCCGACCATCCGGTCGAAGTATCTCGACACGGTGGTGCACACCTTTCTCTCCACCGTGCACCTGGTCACCCGGACCCGGATCCGCAACGTCATGTTGTGCAACGCCGCCAATGCGCCCGCCCTGCCGATCCTTCGGCTCACCGGCCGCCGGGTGGTGCTCAACGTCGACGGGCTCGAATGGCGCCGCGGCAAGTGGGGCATCGCCGGCCGGGCCTGGTACCGGCTGGGCGAGTGGCTGTCCGTGCGGCTGGCCAGCGTGCTGGTAACCGATGCCGAGGAGGTCCGCACCTACTACCACGTCCGCCACGACACCGACTCGGTGATGGTGCCCTACGGCGCCGACCCGGTGCCGAGAGGGCTGCCGCTGCCCCCCGACGTCGGCGTGCAGCCGGACGGCTACGCCTTGTACGTCGCCCGCTGGGAGCGCGAGAACAACCC
>Ga0265338_10006779_pt1 | contig 14442 bp, 11 predicted proteins | sample 42126metaG_FD_193579 | JGI IMG/M metagenome (GOLD analysis project Ga0265338, IMG submission 193579) | Rhizosphere microbial communities from Carex aquatilis grown in University of Washington, Seatle, WA, United States - 4-21-26 metaG | ecosystem: Host-associated > Plants > Roots > Rhizosphere... | reverse complement strand
TGATAGAAAAAAGAAAAAATAGTTGATTGTGTAAAAAAAAATAAAAATAAAAGCATTTATTTAATTTTTTCAATTTTCATATTTTCTCTTTTATAATAATTTATCATTTCTTCCATTAATCCATTAAAATTATTAATTAAATTCATTATTTTTTTATATGAATTATAAATAAATTTAAACATATAATAAATTGAAACTAAAAATAATGTTATTGTTAATGACATCAATATTACCGCAAAAATAAATCCGTACGTGTTATCATATAATTCATTCTTATTAAAATTAGTTTTATTCATTCTCTATTTTCTCTTTTATTTAATTTTAAAAAATATAAAACAATAATTTAATAATTGATTTAAAAAAAAAATATTTTCTTTATTCATAATTTATTACATATTTTTAAATTTCTTTTTACTGATTTGTATTTCATCTGGTATTTTTCTTTTTTTATTTATAACAATTTCTTGATTTGTAATATTTTTCCTTCTAAATTTTTTAACTTTTTTTCTATATTCAGGATCTGATTCATATCGCCATTTAAACCCACCTGCAGACAAATTTGTACCATTGCATGCTCTGCTTATATCACCTGAACATTTAATATTATTTTTTTCTGCTCCTATTTTCATATTATCATAAATCATGATAATATTATCAGTATTTTTGTTTATTTTTAATACAGATTTTGGATTATTAAAGGCATTTTTTTTATATTTTAAGTTCTCAATATTATTATCACTCTTATTACCATTAATATGCAATACTTGTCTATATGATTTAATACCACGAAAGCATTCAATAATTAATCGATGGACATAATATCGCTTCTGTTTGATGTTAATTATAATACCCTTCCCGTTATCACTTCCATATTTCGGTATTCCATTTTCTTTTTCTTTAAAACGGCCTTTATTAGACAAAAATAAGTTATGTATCGGATGCCTCCTCCACTCTTCATTGTCTAAACTACTTATATTATATTCCCATTTATAATTATATGCTCTCTTTATTCTTCCGGATAGAACTTGATAAATAGTACTTTTTGAATACTTATTATTATTTTTTATTATTTCTTTCATTGATGTCCAGGTTTTTATATGATTATTTTCATTATCTTTTTGAACAATTTCACGAATATTATGTTTAATATATTTATTCCTATTATATAATTGTTCAATTTGTGTTGCCCATCTTAAATTTTTGAGATCATTGTTTATTTTATTCTTGTCTTTGTGGTCCACAGTAGATTTTCCTTCTTCATTTTCAATAAATATCTCAGCTAATAATCTATGAATTGATTTTGTTATTCTTTTTTTATTATTATTTAATACTACTATACGATAACCTTCGATATTTGTACTTATATTTAAATTACGCATTGATTTAACATTTCTGATCATCCCATAAGATGATATTTCATATTTTTCAAATCCAATCGATGATAATGAAACCCATATTTCTATATTATTTTGAATTCTCTCATTGTATTCTGACTTAAATATAGTTTCCTCCATTATATATTATTTATTTTAATAATTTTTATTAAAATAAATAAATAAATTTAATAAAATAATTATACATAAAAATCAAAAAAATATTATTTTCTTTTATTCATTTCTATTAAATAATATCTTCTTTTTGTTTCTTCTGAATTTTCAATAGTTTTAAAACTAAATACTGTAAACCATATAATTGATATCAATGAAACAAAAACAGCAATAACGTCAAAAGCTATATGTAAACTTCGAGCTATTTGACATTGATCATTTATTCCTATTAATAATATATATTGGCGTATTGCATAAACAAGAAGAGATAAATCACCAAAGAAAGCTAAAATTGAAGTGAATATAAATGTAAATGGCTTATAGAAATTATAAGGTAGTTTTAAAGGAAGCGTTTTGTTTCTTGCTTTTAAATTATGTTCTTCTTTAAGTATATCATCTACTAATGATGTAATAAACATAGCTAAACAGAAGTGAATCAACACCAAATAATGCGTTATGAATGTTTCAGTAAAACAGATATCATCTTGAAGTTTTGATATATAATAAAATCCACCGCCTAACCAAAACATAAATAAAAATAAATCTATTGTTACAATAACTATTCCCGTTATTTTCATTGTTTTAGCATTAAAACTACCATTTTCTTCTTTTTCCATCTTTTATTATTAATATATTTAATATTGTATTATTAATTAATTATTTAATATAATATGAATAGTTATTTACGAAATAATTATATTAATAAAATATATAAATATATAAGACTTTTCCAATATAAAAAATATATAGTTGGATAAGTGATTGACTTCTCAGGCTTTAACCTATTCTTAGTTAAGATCCGCGAAGCCAGTCACTTATCCAACTATATATTTTTTATATTGGAAATTATGGCTAAAAAAAGTGAATTCATGTTTACCGAATTGCATAAAATTCGGTAAATTGTTTACCTACTTTTACCTACTGGTAGGTAAACAATTTACCTAAAAATGAGTTCATAAAATGAGTTCATTGTTTACCGAATTTCATACAATTCGGTAAACAATTTACCTACTTTTACCTACTGGTAGGTAAATTGTTTACCTACTTTTTTTTTAGCCTAAAATCCCAATATAAAAATTAATATATAAAAACATAAGAAAAAATATATTTATTTAAATAATACAATATTAAGATAAAATAGAAATACTATTATTTAATTGAGTTTCATCATATATATGATTAATATATTCTAATTGTAATATTAAAGCATTAACGAGATCGATATCTTTTAATTTTTTTTCATTATCAATATAAATATTAATATATTGTTTATAAACATTTAAAATATTTTCATAAGTTTGTAATTTTGTTTTAATATCTTCTAAAGATTTACTTGAATCATTAAATAAAGAAAATATAGAAGAAATATCAATATCATTAATTTCAGAAATAATTTTAGGTTTAATTTGTAAAAGAAAAGTATTATTAATAAAATAATGAGAAATTCTACATTCTCTATTACAAAAAGGTAAAATAAAAGAATTTTTAATATTTATTTTTTTTTTACAATTTAAGCAGCAATATAAATTTTGATCACAATAAGAAGTAGAATAAGAAGAAAAGTCTTGTTGTAATAACATTATTTTAATAATAATAAAATAAAATTAAAATAATTTATTTAAAAAATCATTTTCATTAAAATTTTTATTATTTTCTTCTTTTATTAATTTTAATAATATAGGATTAATAATTAAATTAAATTTAAATCTTAAAATAGAATGGGAAATAGAAAAAGTTGATTGTACTTTTAATAATATTCCACCATTATTAAATTCAATAATATGATTAGTTTCTAACCAATCATCAATTTGTTCATCTTCTCTATTTAAATCAATATCATAAGAAGTAATAAAATAAGGTTCTTTTTTTTCTTTCTTTCTATTTAATTCTAATTTATAAATAAAATAAGAATAAATTGAAACAATAAAAGCTTCATAAAATTGAACTTTATATTTTTCATATCTTTTAATATAAATCATTGCAGCAAATGATATTGAATTATTTAAAGAAGTACTTTTAATAAATTCTACTAAATTATTTGGTAATATAGAATTACCTTTATTATTATTTAAATTAAAAATTAAATTTTCTTCATCATCTATTTTAATATTATTATTATAACTTTTATCATTAATATTAATTTCTTCTTCTTCTTCTTTTTTAAAAGAAATATTTTTAATTATATCAATAATATCTTTTACTTTTAAAGTAGTAAAATCATTAATTTGTGATTGTTGAGAAAAAGAAATAAATAATTCTTCTTTAATTAATTTATTTGTAGATATTAAATTAATATCATAATTTTTATCTTTATAATTAAATTTCAATATTATATTTTTATTATAAAATTCATCTATAAAATCTCTTTTCCATTTAACTAAATTAAATATAAATTTTTTTCCATCTGATTCATTATTATTACTTTTATTAATTATTTTTTTTAATATTATATTAAATTTACTATCATTATTTCTTAATTTTGGTAAAATCATTAAATTATAATTATAATTATTATCTAAATAATACCAATTAATAACATAATTAATAGTTCTTATATCATCTTCTTTTGCTTCACGTATTCCTGTAAATAATGTTCTTAATTCATATTTTCTATCAATTAATTTAATTATATCATTATTTTCATAAATCATAATAGGTTTATTATTTAAAAATGAATCATCATCATTATAATATCTATCTTTAATATTTTTTTCATTATTTTTATTTATTGAATCTGATAAATAATATTTTAAAGAATGATCCAAACGAAGTTTATCATAATTTAATTTAAATTTTAAATCATCATAATGATATTCGGGTATAATAATATGTTTATTATTATCTAAAGATATAGAAATTGCTTTATCATATATTGATATTATATTATTATTATCTTTATCTATATTATTAATTAATGATGTAATACCATTAAATATAGATTTTAATATTATATTTTCATTTAAAAGAGTTTTTTCTTTTATAGTTTTTATTTTGTTACTATTATTTATATCAATTTCTAATATTTCTTTATTTAATATTTCTTTAATTGATAATTTTAAATTAAAAATAAGAATAGTATTCATATATATTTTTTTTATTATAATAAAATAATATATGAATAAGGAAAAAAAATATAAATAAATAAATTATGGATAATTAATTTTTTTTTAAAAAATAAAAATTTTTCATTATAATTGAATTAAAAAAATTTTATATAAAAATTTAAACTTATATTAAAATATTAAATTTTTTTAATTTAATTATATAAATACAAAATACTGTATTAAAGACAATTTAAATTTTATTCCTTATATTTAATTAAAAAAAAAATATGGCATTTCAACAACCAAGATTATTAAGTACTTCTTTAATACAAAAAACAGTAAATTCGCAAGATGCATATTCAAATTCAAATTCAAATTCAAATTCAGATTCAGAAGAAGAACAAGAATCAGGAGAAATAGATAAATCCTCAAGTTTATCTGAAGATAGAGATGATTCAGAAAATTCAACCAATTCTTCTTCTTCTTCATCTTCAGAAGAAGAACAATCAAATGATAAACAATATAATCCATTTTATAATCCAGAATTAATGAAAGAAGTAAAAAATGGAAAATTAATAACTATGGATGTAGCTCCTCTTCAAAGACAAAAAGAAGGATATAGTCATAATGGAAATAATCATAATAATATTAATAATAATGATATAATTCCATCAAAATATTTCGATAAATCAACATCATCTACCACCTTACAACAACAAAAAGAAATATCAATTATTAATAATAATATAATTCATAAAGAGGAAGAAGAAGAACATATTAAAACAATAAATTATAAGATGGATATAGAAGAACCATCTTCTTCTGCATTATTATTAAGAACAACAAAATCATTACATTCACAAGAAAATGATAAAAAAGAAAAATCAATATTTGAATTTAATAGAGAAGCTGCACGAGAAGCTGCGAGAGAAATTACAATAGAAGCAGAAAAAAGAGAAGAAAGTTATATTAATAAAATTAAAATTATTAAAGAAAAAGATAATATAAGAAATGAATTTTTTCATTATTATAATAAATTTATACAAATTTATGATGATGTTAATAATATTATAAATGAAGAATTAATGAAGAATGAATTATCATTTGAACAACAAATAGTAAAAGATAAATTAGAACATCTTAATTTAGGGAATAAATTTAAATCAATTGAATATGAAGCTGCTTTATTAAAATCATATAATGCAATTAATAATGGAAATTCAATTTCAGAATCATATATTCCTTATTATGGATCAAATGATGAATTTATTGGTTTAGTTATATATGATTTAGATAAAGAAAAAATTATTAATATTGTTACTTTGTCAAAAAATGATTTAAAATAAATATATTTTTTTGTTTTTTGTAATTTATAATTTATTTATTCCGATCCAATTAATTAACCTTAATAAATATCATATTGTAATAATATTTATACGTTAATCGTATTTGTACTTTTTCTTCTTCTTTTAATATAATTTTTTAAAATAAAAGTAAAAGAAGAAAAATGGCAACATTAACACAAAAAAGAACTTTAGCAGATACTCAATTAAGAGCATTAGGATATCCTCAATTAGGATATAATCCAATGGTTGCAGCAGAAAGAGGAGCAATGGTTATTGAAGCACAAAGAAAATTTATGAAAAATATGTGGGGAGCTCCAGATAATATTTTAGCTGGAATTAATGATGTTAGTTATCTTCAAAATACAGATTTAACATCATTATATAAAGATAGAATTATACCTATTCCATCAAATCAAGTTACAGCAGCAATGCTTAATGGACAAGCAGGATTTTTATCTTCTGTTGTATCACCAATGTTTCAAACACCTGAAATGAATTTCCAAGTTAAATATAGAGAAATGAATCAATTAGTTTATACTAGAACTGCAGCAGGAGGTATACCTAATGAACAAACTTATACAGAAACAACATGGACAGATACAGTTGAAAGAGTACAATTAAATGCAAAAATTGGTATGGAAGTTGCATTAGATCCAAATTTTGGAGAAGATAGATGGTTATTTGAATTAGCTGGTTTAGCATCAAATGCAATGTTAACTATTCATAAAAGTATTGCTTATGCATTAATAACTATTGGATATCAAAATATGGTTGAAAATCAATCAAGAGATATACCTTTTGATTTATCAAAATTATTACAAGCAGAATCATCTGCATTTGCATTAGCTGCACTTGATCAATCTAGATTTGAAAGATTAATTAGATCTTATGAAAGAAGAATTTTAGGATTAAATATGTTAATATTACCTCAAGGAGCTTCTTCTTATATAAGTGAATTAACTGGAGAATCATCTTCTATGATTGCACAAAAAATGATTCAAGATCCAGAAACAGAAAGATGGGAAATTGAAATGATTGAAGGTCCAAGAACAGTTAAAACTCTTGTATTTGGAGAAAGAAGAATTCAATGTGTTGAATTACCTGAATTTGCAGTTAATATGAAAGATGATAGAAGAGAACAACCTTTAGAAACTTTAGTAACTTTAGGTCAATTTTATCCTCCTGATCCAGATGTTCATGCAACTGATTGTAATACTCATTCAAGATGTGATGTATTAGATCCTTATTTATTTTTTGAAACAAAAACTCAAGGAGATGAAGTTAAAGTTTCTTGGTTACAAGCACTTAGATCTGCCTTTTATTATGATCATAAAACTGGAAAAGTTTCAGATAAAGCTTATAAATTTGCTGATCATATGACTAATATTGTTAAAAAGAATCCACAAAAAAGACCTTATGATTGGATTAAACCTGGAGCAGATGATATTAATAAAGAATTAGATTATGATAATAATGAACCTGATATTGATTTAATTAAAAAACCAACTTTATTAGAAATGCATGGTTGGAGAGATCAATTTGTTGGTGTTACTTATATTCCTACATTAAATGAATATAGAGTTCCAATAAGAATTGGAGATTTCCATTTAAGAGCTTTACCTAATGAATGGGTACTTAAATGTGCAGAACATATTGGTACACATATTGGAGGAGGTACTGATGGACTTTCTCAATTCGATTCAATGATTAATGAATTTATTAGTTTATCTCATGATATTGCAAGAACTGAATGGACAAATGATTATTTAAGAGCATTAATTGATACTAATTTAGTTAAAATGAGAGGAACATTAACAGGTAATAATAGAAAATTAAAATTTGATCCGACACCAATAGAAAGAAGAAACAATTTTCCTTCTGCAGCCTTATTAGATGAATGGGTTCCAAATGAATTTGGTGCTCTTGATATTCCACATAGGGAAGGAAGAGTTAAAATGTCTTATCCTCCTGGATTTGATTTTGGTGGTGGAATTATGACATTAGCAAAAGAAGCTACAGATGATAATTCTGATTGGAAAGAAGCTGGAGCAAGAGCTAAAAGAGTTGTTGATTATTTTAAATTATTATTAACACATGTTAAAGAATATATTGGTCATAATGATAATATTGATGAATCATTAACTCCTCCATGGATTCATGCTGATAATGCTGTTGCTAATCTAATGGATAGTATTAGACCTCATGGAATACCTGTATTTTTAGCTGTTCCTAATACATTATCATCAACAGAATTACAAAATCAACAAGAAAGAGGAAAAGTAAGAAGACAAGATTTTCTAAATATATTAGATGATAATGTAATTCTAAGAGATAATGTAGACAATACAAAAACAAATATTAACGGGTTAGATACAAATGTTAGTTATTTAATAAGTAATATAGTAAGATTTATGTCATGTTTAACTGATACTGTTTATCAAGAAGCATATAAACAAATAGGTTTATTTAAAAATAAAACATTTTCATCACAAACAAGAGATTTAATGTCTTTAATTCTTGATATATGTAAATATAATAATAATACAAAAGATAAAGTTGATGATACAACATCATTTGTTGCATCTCTTATTACTTATGAATTTTTAAAAAAAATTAATGAAGGAAAAGATGATAATGATAGAATATTATTATTAAATAATTTATTAAAAGATGCAAATAAATCAACTACAAGACGAACTTTAATTGAGAAATTAAAAAATGAACATGGATTTATTACTTCTTCTAATATAAATAACTTTTCAAGAGAATTAATTCAATTAGAAAGAAATTCAAAATCAATTATTACAAATACAATTTCAACTTATTCTTATGAAGAATTAGTTGATAAAGTAAATGAACAACAAATATTAGAAAATAAAATAAATCGTACTGATAAGGAAACCACAAGATTGGAACAATTGGAACAAGAATTAATATCTGCTGATGTCGATATTAGACCTCCTATTCCACAACCAAAAGGAAAAATAAGTGGTAATTATTCACAACAACCAGAAGATTTTAAAAGAGCACCTCTAATGGCCTCTAATAAATTATTAGAATATTTAGAAACTGCTAATCCTATTTTAGCTATTCCAGCAGATCCAGCAAGTTTCTATAATGCTCCTATTAGAGTTGATTTAGCAATACCTGCTTCTCTAAAAGAAATGAAAAAAATGCAAAGTTTAAGAAATGATCAATTTGGATTATCATCATTAGCATTTAATCTTAAATTTGAAGGAAAAGGATTTTCTTCTTCTGGAAAAGGATTAGGAGTTAATTTAGGTGATCCTTTTATTACTAAAAAATCAAAATCAGTTAATATTGAAAATTTCTTATCATCAACAACATCTTTTGGTGCATTTGGTGATGAAGATGATGAAATTTCTAGAAGATATAGACCAAATGCTCCATTACATCAAAGAAAAGTAAAAGTAACAGATGAGGATGGAGAAGAAGAAGAAATTGATGAAGAAGTATTTGATGAATTCTTTGGACCATGGGACAATAGAATGAAATTTGCAAATAATATTAGTTCTCCTGTAGTAAGATTTTTATTTAGATCAATATTATTATCAAAAAATAGTATGAATATACATGAAAAATTATTTAAATCTGGAATGAAAATTATTAATGTTATGATGTTTAGATTATGTATTCAACATATTGTTTCATCAGCAATTGTAATGGAAGCAGGATCAAATACAATAATGACTCCAATTGGACATGCTCATGTTATGGTAACAAAAGAAGAAAGAGGAATATTTAATATTAATTGTGGATTTTTTCATGGTATTATTAGAAAAAATCCATATAATATTGGTTTAATTCCATATTGTATACCAAATACTTTTATTGGAGGAATGAAAATTGATTTTATGAGAGATCCTTCTCATTGGCATTATCAAAATCCTGAAAAAGAATCAATTATTGCTATATTAACTCCTGTATCAGAATATATGTATGAAGCTCCTATTCATATGTTAAATAGACCTACTTATTCAAGACCTGATATTGATAATGCTCCTCATTTAAGAAAATGGAGTGGAGCTGATTATTTTGAACATGTTTTTGGTTCTCATAATGTTAATGCAGTTGATAATTGGCATAATGAACGTAAATCTTATGGTAGATTTGTTAATACTTCTTTAGTTGCTCATAGAGGTGTTGTTGGATATATTGATTCTTCAACTGGAAAATATAAACAAGTTGAAGGTACTGGTCCAAGAGGTGATATTAGAATGAATATTCATGGTGCTCATGAAGTTTTTAATGGAGTTGCTGTTAGATTCCCTGGTAAAGGAGATTCAAAAATTCTTAATGATAAATTTTATTAAAATGTAAAAAAAAAAAATCCCCAATAAATAAAATATATTTATTTAAATTTTGTGTCAAAAAAAACTCTTTTTATTTAATTCATTTTCAATTCTCTTAATATTAAACATGCCCAACATTGTATCATCCTAATAGATAATGCAAGTTTTCTTTCTTCATTATTATTTAATTCATTTAATTTATCAGTCAAATTAGTATTACATGTAAAAGTATAATATAAAAAATTATTATATTCATCATAAGTAGGTAAAATAATTTTTTTAAATTTAATGAAAATAAATAAACTCCTATATATTGAATTAAATACAAAACGTTGTGTTGTTTCTATATTTTTTATTATAAAGAAATAAATTATTATATGAACAATTATATATAATAAACATGTAAATATAAATATAAACATATTTATTAGATAACCATCTTTTCCTTCTATATAAAATCCTATTATAAAAAATAAATTCAAACAAAAAAAAAGGAATGTCATCATATTTTTTATATTTATCTCATTATTCATTTCATTTATTTGATCTTCTAATATTGTTCTAGTCCTATTAATAAGATCATCTATAAATTCTCCAGAAAAATCATTTATTATATTATCATTCTTTTCTTCATAATTATTAGGCATATTGAAATCAAACTTTATTATTTATATCTTTCATCATTAATTAATAAAATGAGAATAAAAGAAAAGAAAGTAGTATTTCAATAAATCTAAATAAGTAAAATTTTTTATTTAATGTATTTCATAAACAATGTTCTTATAATATTTAAATTTTTATTTATTTTTGATTATGCAATTTGTATAATTCTAAGATGAGCACTTACAGCAGAAGCACCACCAGCAATTGGAGTTATAGTAAGTGCAGCAGAATTTCCTGCAGGATTTCGTACTGTTAATACTGAATTAACAGTAGAAGTAGTAATTAATAAACATTCTCCTATTTCACTTGTTCCAGTTGCTCTACCTATTGTACTATCTGCAATAGGAGCATTATTAAGTGATAATTGTAATTGACCTGGTTCACTAACACTTACAAAAAATGATACATCATAAGTACCAACTACGGCTAAATTAAATTGATGATTATTGATAGCAGTTATTAATGATCCTGCTTTTGTTGGACCTAATTGAGGGAATAAAACATCTGCTCCTACTGCTATAGTTGCTGCATTATCTCCTGGCATAGTTGCAAAGAAATCTGCAAAATCTAATGCAGGACTACCTGTTGAATTACTTGAACAATTACAATCAGTTCCATTTGTTCCATCTGTTCCATTAATACAAAGTCCTTCACAAGATGTAGTAGTTCTTGAATAAGCTACTGCTGCTAATCCTAAAGCAACTGCTGCCATTAAAAATGTTAATAATAAAAATAATATCAATAAAGCCCATCCTGCACCATAATATTCACCTCTTTCTCTTCTACGTCTATTATCTGTTGCCATTAATAATAATTTTATTATATGAAAAAAATAAGAGACAATGAAACTAAATAACTATTTATTAAATAATATAATTAAAATAATTAAATAAGATTATTTTAATGCGTTATAAATATTATTAAAAATTAATTTATCTTTAAGATATTGATTTCCATAATTTAAATTTAACCAAAATATAAAGTCATAATAAATTAATAATTCTTGATATTTTTTAATATATTTAGTTGTAACAATAGATACAACAGTACCATTATTATTTAATTTAAATTGACAATTAACTTTATTTTTACCTATATCTTTATATTTTTTAATTAAATTATTAAATTTTGATTCATTTCTTAATTCTTCTAAAGGAATTTTTTCAAATATATTAAAAGAACAATCATTAATCATATGACCTAATAATAATCTATTTTCAATAAAATTTGGATTTCCAATAAATTTAATATTTATAAATTCTTTAAAAGGAAATTGATAATTATAATTATTTATATTATATTGTAGATTACAATTAAAATTTTCATCTTTATCAAATATAAATAAATTATCTTTTAAATTACCATAAATAATTGCATTTGTAGGATAAAATGTAATTACTACTCCTTTTGGTATATTTGAAGTTGCAAATAAACCATAACCATGAATATCACTTTTCATTACCATTATATCATTATGATATATTGTTAATGGATTAAGTAAACCATATTCTACCATTTCTGTTTTAATAACTTGTTCTTTTTCAATATTATTATTTACTTTTCTTATTTTCTTAACTTCTTCAATTATTTTATTAACATCATCATATATAGTAACATGATTTGTATAAAATTGATCATTTTTCCCTTTAATAATATAATCATTTTTTTGGTTTTTTTTATCTTTACCAAATGTTACTACCACACTACTTTTATTATTTGATATATTTACATTTATTTTCTCATTTTTTATTTCTTCTTTTAATAATTTTTTACTTTCTTCATTATTTATATCATTAAAATTATCAGTTAAAATATTAAATTGTGGTATTGAAGATTGTATTATATTATTATTTTGTTTATTATCATTATCATCAGATATATCTAATAATAAAATTTTGTCTTCAATAGGTTTATCTAATTCCATTTTTTTAATATTTAAAAAAAAAATTAATTAAAATTAATTAAATTAATTAAAATTTAATATAAATATAAATACTAGAAGCAAAAAAAAAAAATCAATTTATTTAAGTTCTTTCAGGTAAATGTCTAAAAGTATTTGCTAAATTTGCTCTTCTTCTTGTTAATAAACTGCGACTATGTTTAGCCGTTGTAATACATTGATTAGTTACACCATTGTACCCATGAGATTGACAATATCTTGTAAAAGAACCAGGTTTTTTTACAGCTCTTTGAATAAAATTTCTATTTCTTGATGGCATTAAACTATAATTCTATTCAATTATCCTTTTTATTAGTTTATATTAATGAAGAAAAATAAAATTAATTTATGTAAAATAAATTATTATATTATATTATATTATATTCCATAATTACAGAAAAATCGTCTAATCAATCCATTAATAAATAAGTATATATTATTTATTAAAAAAAAGTGACATCTATTGGGTGCCCCCGGCTTAAAAAAGTTATAAAGAGAGAAAAATAGAAAATAGGAAAAGGTAGAATTAATAATATTCTTTTTTTATATTTTTTAATTAATAAATTATAATGAAAATATTAAAATAATAATAATAATAATTTATAATATTAAGATAGTGTTTAAATGATTAATTAATACATGATGATAAACTTAAGGATGTAGCCATTTTTTTAGCAAAATTAGATTGTAATATAAAATTTTATTAATTAAAATACAATATCAAATTGATTTTATTATATTTTTAGGGTTTTTTTCGAATGCTGATTTCTTATTACTTATTTCTTTCCATTTACATTCTAATTCGATATATTTATCTATAAAAGATAATGGTTGTTTATGAATAGGGATATGGTAGCATAAATATGATATTGTAATTGTGAAAATTGTTCATTTATTTCTTTATAATTATTATCATCACCTTCAGTCCAATTACTTATTATAGCTGTTGTTCACCACTCATTTTGATAATTTTATATATTTAATTTAAAAATATAGAAATATTATTAATTATTATAATTTTTTTCATATTAAAAATTCATTTGTAAATATAAATATTGCATTTGTTTACCGAACTCACTGTGAATTCACAGTGAGTTCGGTAAACAAATGCAATTCGGTAAACAATTTACCTACTTTTAGGTAAACAATTTACCTAACAGATATTTTCAATAAAAAAATTTTTTTTATTAATAAAAAAAAATAAATAACATAATTAAAATATTTATTTTTTTTTTAAAAAAAAAGAATACAATGTTTTATATTAATTTTCCAATATCTGCTAATCCGGGAATAATAATATTAGATTTATTGTTAAAATTTTCTATATTAATTTTAATTTTCTCTGGTATGGTATAAATATTTTCTTTAATATTTTTACTTTTTTTAAATGAATCATCATCTTCAATAATAATAAAATTATTTTTAATATTAAAAAGAGATTCAGTTTTATCTTCTTTTGTATTAGATTTTTCATTATAAATTAATTTTTTATAAAACGTTTCATTACCTTTTGATATATTATTAGGTTGTAATATAGAATTAATATTTCTATGTAATAAATTTTGAATTTGACTTTGTGGAGTACCATCA
>Ga0265338_10006778_pt1 | contig 14442 bp, 12 predicted proteins | sample 42126metaG_FD_193579 | JGI IMG/M metagenome (GOLD analysis project Ga0265338, IMG submission 193579) | Rhizosphere microbial communities from Carex aquatilis grown in University of Washington, Seatle, WA, United States - 4-21-26 metaG | ecosystem: Host-associated > Plants > Roots > Rhizosphere... | reverse complement strand
ATTCTGGAAACCCAGGAACCAATGGGTATAGCGGGCGAAACAATAGGGGCAGCCATGGCGGCATCCGCGGTAGAGGTTCAAGCTGTAATAAAAGGGTTTGGGGCTGTAGGGAAGACGGCTGTGATGGAGGGCGGATTTGACCTGGATCTCGATATATTCCACCTCCCGGGGGTTGTCGTCCCCTTGGACGTAAGTGGGCGATAAGGAAGTGGAAAGAAAAGGATCGGGCATTTAAAAAACCGCCGGAACAATTTTTAGGAGGTGAAACGCTGGTCCCGGTAGAAAAAGAAGAGCTCCGGCGGGCCACTTTCGGTCAGGTGGACTTCCCGGTGCAGGCTTTCCGCTTTTTGAAGAAACAACCTGGTGGATTCGGCGAGCCGGTCCGGCGGCACCAGCTTGATCCATTGAAGCTCATCGTTCCAAAAGGTCCGGGAAGGTTCGCCGGCGGGGATGGATTTTTCTTTGACCCAATTTAAGAAGTCGGACAAGGAGGAACCGTTTTTCAACGTGACCCTGGTAAATAGTCCGTCCGGCTGAATGATAAAATCCAAAAGTTGATATTGCCCCATCATTTGGCCTTGCAGCAAGGCTTGAAGGAGGCGGTGGGCGCCGTTTATTTTTTTTAACCAATCGCTGTAGGCGGCGGTTCGTAAGGAAACCTCGTAAACCATCTCTCGAAAGGGAGCGGAATAGCCGGATTGTATTTCCTGAACAACCGAGACCTGAATCGCGGGGAGATCGGACATAACTGTTCCTTGAAGGTTCATTTAGGATTTTGAGGGATTTTGCCGCGAGCGGGGCTCTGACAGCCAGCGGCTGTTTTTACCGGGGACTGAAGACCCCGACGACCTTGCCGATAATCCGGAAATCCTGGCCCTCGTTGACCACGATATCCTTGTACTTGGGATTGGCCGGTTCCAAGATCACCTTGGAGGCGGTTTTGCGGAAAGTCTTGACCGTGGCCTCTCCCTCAATCAACGCCACCACGATTTCCCCGGGATTGGCGTGGGTCGTTTGTTGGACGATCACTTTATCCCCCGAAAGAATATGGGCGTTGACCATCGAATCGCCGCGGACCGTCAAGGCGAATAGGTTCCGGCCTCCCCGGGACATGGCCTGATCCACCACCATGGTTCCCTCGCGGTTTTCCTCAGCCAACAGCGGCAAACCAGCCGCGACTTTCCCTAAAATGGGGATGGAAAGACCGCCGGAGGAATCGCCGGAAACCTTCAAACCCCTCGCCGTCCGGTCTTCCCTTTCCAGATAGCCTTTTTCCTCCAAAGCCAAAAGATGTTTACGGGCGCTTTGGGGGGAATTCCATTTGAAGTGGCGCATTACTTCCCGCACGGTCGGCGGGCGGTGGTCCTGGGTGAGGCGGTTCTGGACATACTGGAGCACCAATCGTTGGATGTCGGTTAAGTTTTCGTCGGATGGCGCCATAAATCCCCCTCGTGAATTTCGTAGTTGAATAAGAATACGGTTGTATACTAGTATACGAGTGTATTCTTCGTCAAGCAAAAAAGGAGGACGAACATGGTGGAAATGGAGCTTCAAAACACAAAGGAATTGCCCGGTTGCCGGGAAAAAGCGGCCCCCGCCTTCCCGCCCCCAAACCCCAAGGGGCCGGGGGCCGATGCCCATGAGCCGGCCCTGGCGTTGGATTTAAAAGGGGAGCATCCCGATTATTTAGGCCACCGGCGCCGTTTGAAGGAAAGGTACGCGACCCTGGGGGCCAGGGCGCTTCAGGACTACGAGCTTTTGGAGCTGCTGCTTTCCTTCTCCATTCCCCACCGGGATACCAAACCCTACGCGAAAAAACTTCTTTCGGTTTTCAAGAATATCCGGAGGATCCTGGACTCGGATATCACCACCCTTCAAACCCTGGGAGGGCTGCCGCCCCAAAGCGCCCTTCATTTAAAGGCCATGGGGGACTTATACCGGATGGTTCCCCGGGAGGATTTTAAAAGGGGAAGGGTTATCGCCAGCCCGGACGACGTGGCGTCCTTCCTCCGGGAGCAAATCGGAAGCAGGCCCCGGGAAGTCTTTACCGCCCTTTTTTTGGACCACCGCAACCATCTGCTGGCCTTCGAGCACCTGCAAGAAGGCACGGTGGACCATACGGCGGTCTACCCGCGCGAAATTATCAAGCGCTCGTTGGAGCTCCATGCGACGGGGCTCATTCTCGCCCACAACCATCCGGCGGGAAGTTTGGAACCGTCCGAGGGGGATAAGCAATTGACCCGGCAGATTCTCACCGCTTCCCGGGCCATGGGAATCACTGTTCATGACCACCTGATCTTAACGACGGAAGGACATTTTTCATTCCGCCAGGCAGGGTTATTGGCTTGAACTCTTCCAGGACAATCCCAACCCCCAAGGTCTTTCAGGAGGCCGACATGACGCAGGAAGAATTGCATTTCGAGCAAATCGTCCCGATGATCCAGGTTTTCAGGATGGAAAAAAACCGCTGGCCGAAGGACGCGGTGGAGCTTTTGGCTTTCTCGGAAAGTTTTGGAAGGGCATTGGACTGCTCAGGGCTTCACACCCTGGCCTTCAGTGAGGCCCAAACCTGGGTCCTAACGGTGGACTATTCGGTGCCCTTGCCGGGAGGGGAACTGGCGTCCCTGGGTCAATTTGAAATCAGCAGGGTCGCCATTTCAGATTCGGAAGAAACTTTTAGGTGGCACGTCGTGTTCCGACATTTGACGGTGGACAAGATCAAGAGCATGTCCTATTGCTTCATACCCCAGGACCTCAAGTAGCGGCGGGAGCGGAACCCTCTTCTTTTTTCTCGTCAAAGTGCATGCCCACGATATTGCCCCCGGCGTCCACGTAAATCACCTCGCCCGTCACGCCCGAGGACCAGGAACTGGCCAGGTAGGTGGCCGTGGTTCCCACCTCGTCTTGGGACACATTCCGCTTCAAGGGGGTCATTTCACCAGCGGCCTTCAACATGGTCTTAATCCCGCCTACGGCGGAGGCGGCCAGAGTCTTGATGGGTCCGGCGGAGATGGCGTTGACCCGGATGCCCTTGGGTCCCAAATCATAAGCCAAATAACGCACCGTGCTTTCGAGGGCGGCTTTGGCCACGCCCATAATGTTGTAATTGGGAATCACCTTCACGGAACCGTAATAGGTCAAAGCGATAATACTGGCCCCTTCGTTTAAAAGCGGAACCGCTGGTTTGGTGATGGCAATGAGGCTGTAAGCGGAGATATCCATGGCTAAGTGGAATCCCGCCCGGCTGGTGTTGGAAAAGGCTCCGGTTAAATCGTCTTTATTCGCGAAGGCGATACAATGGATCAGGATGTCAAACTTGCCCCAAGTTTCGGCTACCTTCTTATATAAGGCGTTGATTTCCTCATCTTTGGAAACATCGCAGGGAAGAATGAGTTTGGCGCCTAATGAATCCGCCAAGGGCCGGACGCGTTTTTCCAGGGCTTCTCCCAGGAAATTAAAACCCACCTCCGCGCCTTCCGCGTGCAAGGCTTTGGCGATGCCCCAGGCGATGGACCGGTCGTTGGCGACGCCGAAAATAAAGGCTTTTTTCCCTGAAAGTAATCCCATGAATGTTCCTCCGTGAGGCTGATGAATGCGACTTAACTTAACGTTTTTCTCCGGCACTTTAAAGCCTAAAAACAGGGGTCCGGCGCCTGGATTTTCGACCTGCTCCCTCGAAAACCGTTTCATTTTTCGACCAGACTGAAGAATAATAGCCAATCCCAAGTTTAGTTCCCCGAGAGGCAATATGATCAAGCACATCGTGTTGTGGAAATTGAAGGATTCGGTGGAAGGCAAATCCAGGACCGAAGCCGCCACCCTGTTGAAGGAGGCCCTGGAAGGGCTGAGGATGAAGATTCAAGAAATCTATTTTTTGGAATGCGGGGTTAATTTCAACCCCGCGGAGATCGCCTGCGATCTATCCCTTTACTCGGAATTCAAGACCCGCCAGGACCTGGACATTTATCAAAAACACCCGGAGCACCTCAAGGTGGCCGAGTTGGTGAAGAAGTACGCCGCCGAAAGGCGGGTTACGGATTACGAAATGTAAAAGGACTGGACTGTTTTGCCGCGGGGGAAGGGGATGAAGGAAGCCGCCGATAGGCTTAACGAAAATGAATTCGTCCTTAATCCTCCCCTTTACCCGCGGCTTCGTGCAATTTTAGCTTGAGAGGTGTGGCAATGCCCAAGGTTTCCAAATCCAAGCCCTCGCCGGCGAAATCCCCGAAATCAAAAGGCGGCACGTTCAAAATCGCCACCTTCAACGCCAACTCGGTCCGGGCCAGGCTTCCGATCGTCCTGGATTGGCTCAAGAAGGAACAGCCGGATGTTTTGTCCATCCAGGAAACCAAGGTCCAGGACCATGAGTTCCCCCGGGAGGCCTTTGAGGCGGCGGGATGGAAAGTGGTTTTCCGGGGCCAGAAGAGTTACAACGGCGTGGCCTTCGTCTCGAAAAAACCGGTGGAGATCCTCGTGAACCGCCTCTACCCCAAGGATCCGGAGGAGCAGGCGCGGTTTCTCGTGGGTGAGTTCGAGGGAATCAAGCTGATCAACACCTACATCCCCCAGGGGTTTGACATCGAGTCGGATAAATACCAGTACAAGCTTAAGTTCTTCACGGACCTGAAAAAATATTTTGATAAGAACGTGCCGGCCACCCAGCCGGCCCTCTGGATGGGCGACATGAACGTGGCCCCCACGGAGATCGACTTGAACAATCCTAAGGGGAACAAGGACCACCCTTGTTTCCACATTGACGCCCGTGAGGCCTACGCCCAGACCATGAAGGGGAAATGGACGGACCTGTTCCGGGAAAAAATCAAAGAGCCGGGGCACTATACCTTTTGGGATTTCCGCCAGCCGGGAACCTTCGAGAAAAACCTGGGCTGGAGAATCGACCATATCCTCGGCACGCCGCCCATGGTTCAAAGGCTTCAAAAAATATGGATCGACACCAAGCCCCGGGGACTGGAAAGACCCTCGGACCATACTTTTTTGGTCGCTGAATTTACAAAATAAAGCAGAGCGGACCAGTCCGCTCCAGAAGACGGCCTTTGGAAGTAAGGGAACCCTCGCCAAACCCACCGGCACCTTCCAGGCCGAAGCGGCGCCTTACGCAAGGCGGTCTTTCAGGGCTTTGGTGAAAATTCCTGGAAAAATACCTTTTTGGGTCAAAATCTTCCTTGATTGTCCAATCTGCTACCCCTAGCGAGCCGTCATCCCAATCAACCCATGGGGTTGGGGGGAATGCGGGTCGTTTTCCCGGATTTGTTTGAACGTTAATTGACTAATAAAAACAATGGGTGGATAATGAGGTCGGAAGTCGAAGTTTAGAAAGCGTTCCAATGGAGTTGCCGCTCCGGCGTTTTTCTGGATTTCATGATAAATTATGGAATATTAACGGGTCGGGAGCGGCAGATTATGGATCAACACCTGCGACAATTTAATTCGACACGCCTTCGCCGGGGATTTTTAAACCCGTACTCCTCGTTCCGTCTTGGCAAAAAACCCTTCTTTTTTATTCCCAACACCCAAAAAGACCATGGCTCGGCCCTCATTTTGGCCATCATGTTCATGCTGATCGCGACCATTTTGATCACCACCGGGGTGAAGCTGATCAACTACGCCTCCAAAGAGGTCCAACAGAGGGAGTTGTTCGTTTCCGAAGCCGAGAATGTGTCCAGGGCCGGCCTCGTCGACGCCTTGAGTTGGTTCCGGCGCCAGCCAGGCGCGGGGGGCGACTACGTGGTGAGGGCCTATCCCAATTCTTCCTATACGGAAAAAGTGGCGGCGCCCGCCACCTTCGCCACCAACCCCGCGACAGGCGTCTCCTTTTCCTACGTGGACCAGGCCTTCAATCCGCAAAACAACCCCAATCTCCAGTTATCCGACACCTTGGACTCGAATATCGGCATCGTCAACGAATATCCGATTGACAGCGCGGTGACGGCGGAGGCCCTCTTGTGGGGCAGGTACGAGATTAAAAAGCAGCCGGTCGGCGCCACCGATCCGGACGCGGCCCATGACGTCACCAGCATACGCAGTTCCACGGGGCTCGTAAGCGGGGACGGCATGATCTGGACCGTCGTCAGCCGCGGCATCGTCTACCGGCGCTTCGACAAGCAAACCAATCCCGACGGAACTTGGAAGTACGGTTACGCGACGCCGGTTCCCGGCACCACGGGTCTGGCCGGAAAAGTCCTGGCCCAGGCCAAGTTCAGCACCGAGTACCGCAAGCTCGCCTTGAATATGCCCACCACCGACATCAACAACATTACCGCCGGGGTTTACGTGAACAGCACCACCCAAATTTACCTCAAGAACAACCAAACTTATCTTTTCGGCGGTTCGGTCTCGGGAACCGGAACTTATCCGGCCATCTCCATGACCAAGTAAGGGGCCGGGAGCCTCGAGACAGCGACAATTGCGGCAGACTAAAAAGGACAGCGACATGGTATCGAAAGTCACACCAACGAACTTAACCCCGCCAACCCGATCCGGCATGAAGGCCGGAGCCTTCTGCTTGCTGCTGGGCTTGTGGTTAGGCGCGGGGGTTCCCCAGGCACGGGCCGCGTCCCTAACGACCGTGACCATTACCAGTGTTTCGACGAATTGCGGCAACGTCGGAGGGACCGTCACCGTCAATTTTCAAATCACCAATTTCACCACAGGGTCCTATGATTTAAACTACGCCTTTTCGGCGGATAATGTCATGGACGCGGGCGATGTTTTCGCCCTTTGCGGCGGCTGCAATTCCGCCTCTTGCAATGTCACCTGCACCGCCAGTCCTAAGGTCATCAGCCAGACCCTCACCATTCCCGCCGGTTTTACCTCGGGGTTCCTTGTCGTTTCCGCCAGGCATAATGCTGCTCCCCAATGCCCCGCGGTCGTTACGACCCAGGATTCGGACGCCATTCCCTTTACGGTGCCCTGCAATACGGCAACTCCCACCCAAACTTTTACGCTGACCTTGGCCAATACCTTTACCCGTACCCCCACCAATTCCCCGACGATTACCCCGACCTTTACCCCGACGAATAGCCCCACTCCCACCTTTACCACTACCTTCACCAAGACGTTTACCCTTACCGCGACCTTGACGGCTACCAATACGCCGACGAACACGCCAACTACTACTCCCACCAAAACCCCCACGAACACGCCGACTGATTCATCGACCGCTACCCCCACTAAAACCCCGAGTAACACACCGACCCCTACTCCCACCAGAACCCCGACGGCCACGCCGACAAATTCGTCGACCCCTACTCCCACCAGAACCCCGACGGCCACACCGACCATTACCCCCACCAATACACCAAGTAACACTCCGACCATTACCCCCACCAATACTCCCACGAGAACCCCGACGAACACGCCGACTGTTACCCCCACCAACACGCCTACTAAAACCCCGACCAATTCGCCGTCCAACACACCCACTCAAACCCCGACTTCCACCAGCACCCCGGGATTCTTGATTCCCACCGATACCTTCACCTTCACCCCCTCCATCACCTTTACCGGAACCGTCCAACCCACGGCCACCTTTACCTCCACCTTTACCCGAACACCGGTCATTCCCCCGGCCACCGGGGCCTGCGTGGTTCCCGGGTCCAACACCACCGATATGGACGGGAACGCCTATTGCTTTAATTACCCCACGCCCACGGTCGGAGTGGGTCCGGCGCCCATCACCGTTACCGACCTCACCCTGGACCAATCGGTCTTCGGCATGTCCCTACAGGAATTAAAAAGCCTGGCGGATTACACCGGCGATAACAACTCGCCCCTCACCATCACCAGCGATTGGAAGCTTACCTATTTCACGGGCAACCTGACTTATGACGGAAACTTGGACCCGCCCTACGACACCCTCCGCGCCTCCGGAATCCTGATCGTGGATGGGGATTTGACCTTGAATCCGGGGACCTCCACCGTATTGCCCAGCAGCTATAAGGGCGTGGTTTTCGTGACGGGCGATGTGACGGTCCTCGCGGGCTGCGAGATCGAGGGAGCCCTCATCATGGGCCAGCCTTATTTCCACGCCAGGCCGGGCCTTCTTTACTTGAACGGGACCGGCAGCAGCTACGCCAAGGTCACTTATAACCCGGGCCAAATTCTCCAGGCGAAAAACCTGGTGGCCCAATACCGGGAAACCATCTCCGCCCGAAGAACCTTATTGGCCATACCGAACTTGTAGGAAGCGTTGAAAGGACGGGACGAAAATGAAAAAATTAAATCAACAAGGCTACAACCTGGTCGAACTTTCCATCGCCGTGGCGCTCTTGGCCATCCTGGCTTCCAGCGTCATGATCGCCCGTTCCTACATGGCCAAGCAGACGGTCAAGGCCTCGGATAAGGCCTACGCCACCCAAAAGGCCATCCAAATGTTCGAGGAACTGAGGGCCCTGGTCAACGGATCGGAAAAATTGGGGGTTTCCGTCCTCAACAATTACAGCGACGGTAAAAGCTACAACACGGTGCTGACCACGGACCAACTCGTGGACACGGGCCTGCCCACGGCCAATCCCCTGGATCCGCTCAGCGGCAACAGGCTCTCCAACGGCCATATGCGCTACCTGCGCCAAATCGCCGTCAACAACGTGCCCAACGATGTTTGGGCCAGGCAGGTGGTGGTGAAGGTTTGGCTTTACGATTCGGACTCGGACCCCAACAATCCGGGCGACCTCCTGGCCACCGTGGGGGGCTACTTAAGGACCATCGCCAGCGTGGAATCGTCCAAGCAGGTCCTGGATGTTTACTGCTTAGGACTCTCCAACGTTTTGGGATGGTTCACCACCATTCCCAGCATGGTTCCCACCTTCAAGCGGGTCGCCCAGGATATCCAGGAACGCAACCCGGGCCTGGAACTGCGCCTTCATAACATCACGCAAACGGGCTATGGCCGGGATCCCTATTACCGTCCCAGTATTAACGCGGCCCAAGCTGCTGCTTCCATTACTGGATATACGATAGCAGGCGGAGTGACTACCATTTCCGGCTATGCTACGAGTGATCTACCCTTTGTTTATCTTTATCCAGGACTTTGCGGTCAGGATTATTCAGCTTCCCCACCATTCTCCAACGCCAATTTTTTTGATAATACCGAACTTCAAGCGGCAGGCAATATCCTGCTCGACTACAACCTACAGGACAGTCCCTACAAAACCGCAATGTGCGACATGTATAACGCGGACATGCGCTATCCGGACGCCCTGGCCCAATACGCGGCCATCACCATCGCCGCCGCAGCCGCCAAGGTCGCCCAGGGCCAGCCGGTCGTACCCTCGGACCTGCCGGCTCCCACCTTGCGCATGTTCCTGGAGCAGTTGAACAGCTCCACCAACTACAAAAACGCCCTAATCCTTTCCATGCACGGGGAAGTTTTGCCCCTGCCCAATATGCGCAATTACTCCGACCCGGCCAAGGATCCCCTGGACGATCCCTTGCCGGGAGGCGTCTATGACCCGACCAGCAACCGCTACCGCCGAGTGGTGACCCATCCCCAATTGCTCCATAGCAAATTCGGCAACGGCGTGACCTTGCGGGTTTATAATTATTATGACGGGTTGATCGATCCCTCGGCTTTGGATACCTCCCAAGCGACTTCCATCGGCAACCGGGCCTCCACCATCTCGCTTTATTTTCCAAATCTTCAAATGGATTATCTCAACATGGGGATCACCGCGGTCATTGGAGGCGTGGATAATGCCGGAGTTTCCACGGCTTACAGTTATGCCGCCATCGCGAATACGAGTACCACCGTCTATGGTATGGCAACCTCCATTTCTCATCCCAATGGTACGGATACGCTTTTAACTCTTTTCAACACACCCATGAGGTGCCCGGAGGTTGTCACAGGCGGCGTGACGACGGGCTTGGCGAAAAGCTCTAGGCTTTACGGAGCCGAATATATTCCCTGTCCTGTGGATACGGCTAGTTCGGTTAGTTTCGCGACGGATCTAATCGCTCCCAACAAAACGGCGAGAAATACCGCCAGGTGGATCATCGCCCTTAAAAACACTTCCAGCGGTTTTATTCCGCAAGGCCAATTCGCCGTGGAAACCCGCTTGGGCAACGACCTGACCACGGGAACCTCCGCGGGATCGGTGGACCAAAAGCTGAACCTATCTCGAACTTATTTTTGGGTCGGCACCGGATCCGGGACGGTGGGAACCTCCACCAGCGGTATCGTGCCTTGGACCGAGCGCTTCCAATTTAATGGCGATCCCCGTGATTGCCCCTACCTCGACGTCAAATTTGGAACGACAGTGGTGGACCCGACCGATTCGGCGGTTACCATCGACGCGGACGGCTATAACTGGTACTTCCGGGATTTTGACGGTAACAACGGATATTCGGGCTTCACCCAAACCGCCGCCGGTTACGATACGACCGACCATGATCTCAGGGATATTCCCCGCTATTACTACACCTACCGCCACGGCCTGTTGAACAACACGACCATCTACGGCAACTTGAACGGTTACAGCTTTTGGCACGCCAGCGAGGGAGGCGAGATCGGCAGTACCTATAACCCTTGGGTGAATTCGCTCCAGTTCGATAAGAAACCTTGGGATCCGGCTTTCGCCAACAGCGGCGCCGTTTCCATCGACGAGATCCAAAACTCGGATAACTGGACTTCCTCCGCGGGAGCCGGCGTTGCCCGCAGCATTATGCGCTATATTTCAGGGGGATCCCAAGACCCCAACACCGTTTGGTTCGCCCGCACCTGGGAAGGGGAGCTTTCTCCCGACGATTGGTTTCAAAATTCCTGGGAGCCTTACGGCAACCTTCCCACGGGAACCTCCGGTTTTTGGCGGGTACCTCTCCAGCAAATCAATACTGGCGCGACCGACTTTCAAACTGGTTATGATTACAACCGTGATTACCAATGGGGCGTCGGGGGCAGGGCTCCCATCGCCTTTATGAACGGGGAAACGGCAGCGGGCAGTAAAAAAGGCTTCATGCACGACTTCAACGGCACGGCCAATTCCACGACCCTGGCGGATAATAATTACTACATCACCAATTTCCCGATGGAAAGCCCCCTGGTGGGATCCCGGCCCTGGGCCTGGACCGATAACATCTCGGGCAACCTCCCGCCCGAGTGGAACAGCAGCTATTACAGTGACGCGGCCAATGGCCGCAGGACCCTTCTTTCCATGCCGTCCATTGGCGGCGTGAACCGGGTCTTTTACGACAACGTCGGCGGGCCCGGCGCGGGACCTTCCTCTCCGGACGCCCTCTGGCACACGGTGGGCGTGGTGCAGATGTCCGTCAAAGCCCCCGTGTCGCAAGCCTGTTTCTTCAGCTTTTCCGGATTGGCGCCCCAAGGAACCTTCGATACCTCCGCCTTGGGTAAAATCACCATGGCCATGCTGTTGCGGTCTTTCCTGGACGGCGGCCGTTACGCGGGCGCGGCCCATATCGCCCAATTGCCCATGGTGAAGGTCTATGTCAACAGCCCCAACAACCAATATCCCTATCCCACCAGCTCCACCTATTCGGTCGGCATTACCTTGACCAGCCCTGTCACCACCTCGGGAGGGGTTTCCTTCTCCCAGGCCATCACGAATATTTGGTACCGTTACCCCGGGATCAGCTCCAATACGGCGAATTTCTATACCGACGAGTATCCCGGCTACGCGGCAGGGGCGCCCCTGTCGTTGAGCACCTATACCGAATCGGCCGCGACGAGCCTCTGGGTCAATTTCAAATGGTCCACCGACGAGAAAAATTGGTATTTCGCCGGGGACAACGCGGGGGCTACCATCGGGGTCTACAGCAATTCGGCGGCCCACGGGATGACCTTCGCGTCCAACGCCCCCATGGTTTACAACTGGGACATCTCCGACCCAGTCATGTTTAAGCAGGGAAATTATTGGATCCGCGGGGAAGCCTACCGGCCCAATTATCCCCTTCATTATTCCTACCACGACCTCAACATCTCGGTTAACCGATGAGGACCCTCATGGGAGAGAGGCGGAAGGGGCTCAATTCCCGGGGATGGACCCTGGTGGAATTGATGATCGTCACGGCCATCATTGGAGTCATCACGCCAGCCATGACCATGCTCTTCTCCAAGTGCGCCCAAGGCATGGCCGCGGATGAGATGCATATCCAGCTCGAGAGCCTGAATTCCTTGAACTTGCTCCGGATCCATGAGAGGGCCACCGCCTCGAGGCATTTGCTGGAGGGCGACGCCTCGGGAACGGCCTTCCTTCAAGCCGTGACACAGGGCATGTCGGCGGCCACGAAATCCAATTATCCCATCCTGGCCGGGACCCTCCTTCCCACCACCCAGTCGGTACCCGTTTCCAGTTTCGCCTCTTTTTCAACGGCCGCCGGCGGGGCCGCTTCCAATTTCGGGAACAGCCTTCTTTTCGGAGCCTATGACATGGCCCAAACCATCAATAACGTAACTTATGTCTCGCCGGTGACGGTCTTCACCAAGGGGGCCTGTCCCGTCACCTTCCTGGATAGCAAGCCCGCCACGATCGTCGTCGACCTTTACCGTTTTTATTATTATTACCTGACCAGCAACAACCCCAAGAGCATTAAGGGAGCCTCTTCCTACCGTTTGGTGGAGTGGCAAAGCGTCCAATTCGCGGATTATTACCAATTGTTGAACCTTTCCAAATCGACCTTGGGAGGGCCGAACCTGATGAAGGACGTCGTCACTTGGCTGGCGACCACGGGAAACGCCGGCACCGGAATCGCGGTGACCTTGGCCTGGGACCCGACCCAAACCGATCCGACCAACGGCACCTTTTACACCTTGACCACGGCAGGAGCCGCGACCTCCATCACCAATCCCTCGATTCCCGAGGGGCAGGTCTTGTGCTTGACCAAGGTACCAGCTGGCGTTTTAAGCACGGGGTTTGGCTATGGCGTCAGTCCGAATACGGCTGGTTGGGCCGACGCCCCTCCCGTCGTCTCTCCCCGTTACGCCACGGCGAACGGTTCCTTTCCGGGCGGATTTGAGGTGGGGATCTCCGGGACCGGGACCGGAAGGCAGGTCTTTACCCGCAGTTTCATCGTGGCCAAGGGAGCTTCCCCTCGAGTGGTTTATAACGAGGGTGAAATGATCCACAATCTCCGGGATTCTTGGTAAAGGCCTTTCCTTTCAGTTTCATCCCAGGCTAAAGCGGGAAGTCTCCCCGAAAATTGGATGTAATGGAAGCCTCATCGGTCCTCTGTGGAATCATCCTCCCTCAATTTGAAGTAAAATGGCTTTTCCTGTAACTTAATCTTTTTGAAACACTTAAGTCTTATCCTGTTTTCCCGGAGGCGCCTGTGTCGGAAGACTTATCCCAAAAAAAATGCAAACCTTGCGAGGGGGGAACCCAGCCCCTGGCCGAGAACGGCATCAAGGCCTACTTGTTGAAATTGTCCGGTTGGGACTATATCGGCGGAGAGATCGTCAAGACCTTCACTTTCCAAAATTTCCACGAGACCATGTCTTTCGTCAACGCGGTGGCCTTTATCGCCAACCGGGAAGACCACCATCCGGAACTGGAAGTCGGCTATAAAAAATGCAAGGTCCACTACTCGACCCATTCCATCAAGGGGCTGTCGGAAAACGACTTCATCTGCGCCGCGAAAATCGACCAACTGCTGAAAACCAATTAGGAATGCGGAATTAGGAGTTGGGAATTGGATCCTTTAAAATTTCGAATTGCTCATTTCTGTTTAAACTGGAGTGTCGATGTCCTCAACTAAAAGTTTCGAAACAAACCAGGGGATGACCCTCGACCAGTTCCTGGAAAAATATCCTTGGCCCTCCGACTGGCTCGCCAAGGGCAAACCCATGCACTTCTTCTGGAAATTCGACCTGCCCGTCGCCGCGGAAAAGCTTTGGCCCTACTTGGCCGACCTCTCCACCTTCAATAAAAGGGTGGGGCTGGGGGAGATGAAGTTCACGGAGAAGAACGGGCGCCTGCAAGGTTTCGCCATGAATGTCGGGACCCGCATGGTCTGGGAAGAAGTGCCATGGGAATGGGAATATGGCAGGGAGTTCAGCCACGCCAGGGTTTACAGCGAGGGGCTGCCCTATTACATGAAGGCCCGTTACTTGTTTGAGGAAATAAAGCCGGGCCAAACCCGCCTGACGGTTTATTTATCCTGGATCCCCCGCGGCCTCAAGGCCCGGCTGCTGATAAATATCGGCCTGATCCAAATCAAGCAGGGTTATGTCAAGGCGCTGGGGGAGATCGTGAAAGCCATCCAAGGGCAAGCGCCACCCATCCCGGTGGGGCCCGCCTTTAAGTTTTCACCCGCGGTCAAGGAAAAGTTGAATCGGATTAGGCAGGACTTGGTGAAGGCGGGAATCTTGCCGGCCCTGGCCGACCAGATGGTCCGCTACGTGGAAACGGCTTCCGACGACACCCTTTACCGGATCCGGGTGAAGCCCTTGGCCCGGGAATGGAATGTCCG
>Ga0265338_10006777_pt1 | contig 14445 bp, 15 predicted proteins | sample 42126metaG_FD_193579 | JGI IMG/M metagenome (GOLD analysis project Ga0265338, IMG submission 193579) | Rhizosphere microbial communities from Carex aquatilis grown in University of Washington, Seatle, WA, United States - 4-21-26 metaG | ecosystem: Host-associated > Plants > Roots > Rhizosphere... | reverse complement strand
GTCAACGAGGATGCGTCGTCAAAGGACGACCCGCTGCTGAAACTCCTCAAGGAGAAGATTCTGCCGGAGAAGAAGACTTCGGAGCCGGTCTCCGGCCTGCTCTACTTCTCGCTCGACGGCAAGCACAAGCCGAAGGACATGGCTCTGCAGTACAAAACCGCGAGCGGACTTATCTCGGTAGAATTCCGTGAAAAGCGCTAGCTGACGGATTCGATCGTCAGCGTGTCGCCTTCGACGCTGCCTTTCACCGTCACCTTCTCCACGACCTTATCGCCGATCTTGTCGGGGTTGGCAACCTTTAGGGTTTTGCCGTCGCTGGTGACGAAGAGCGCCGCGTCGCCGCTCTTGATGCAGTGCTTGGCGCACGCTGCCTTGGATGCATCGTCGTGTTTGCACTTGCTGCAGGTGAACACTCCGGTCAGGTCTTCGGCGAAGGCGCTCCAGGAAAACAGCGCGAGTCCCAATACGGATGCAGTCAGCAATCGTTTCATGTAATGCTCCCCCCTTTGAAATGGCCGCCTGGGCGGCCGACGCCTCTTACTATACGGCGCGGTACTTGGCAAATGCAACTCAGTTGCGGGTGCGCGGCGGCCCGCCCGGCCCGGCTACGATTGCAGGAGATGCCTGGTGAATTGAAGGGCGATGCGGCCGCAGCCGCGCGGCACTACGATGAACACGCGGAGGCGGAGGCAGCGCGCCTGGAGCGCTACAGCCCGATAGAATACGCGATCGCGCTGCGCTATCTGGGCCGCTTCGTGCCCGAGCGCGCCGCCGTTGCCGAGGTTGGGGTGGGAGCGGGGCACTACTCGGAATTCCTGGCCCGCCGCGGGAGAAACACCGGAGGCGCTGGCGTACTCGGATCACTTTTTGTTTGTGGGCCGGAAGGGGTGATCAGCTGGCCTTCCGTGCATTGCGAGCCAGATAATGTTGATCGAGCGCCTGGCGAACGAACGCCTTGATCACCGCCTGGCGGCTCACGTTCAACTCCGTTGCTGCTTGATCCAGCTCCTGCAACATGGAGGCGGTGAAATCCACGTTGACCCGCTGAATAGGCTGGATCATCTTGCCGCGATTGGTGAAGAACCGCGACACGCTTTCGCCCCGGTCGGCCATCCGGGCGAGAGACTCGGCCGAAGGGGCCTTCACGTCTTTACGAGTTCGCTTCATATAGGTCTTGCTCCTCACGCGTCGAGCGCCAGAGCGTCACGAGGTGGTAATACTCGCCGACTTGATCCGCTCTGATCTCAAAGATCAGCGTAAACAGGCGATTCTTGACCCAGCCAATTGCCCGGTGCTGTTCGGGGTCGTCGGAGCGCTGGTCCTGGTAGTAAGGTTGCGCGAAGATTCCCTGCGCCTCCTCGAAACCGATGCCTCGTTTCGGGTTGCGCCTCAGCGCCTCGCTCTTGACTCTGCTGAACCGGAATCGCATGACAGAGTGGTATGACAGTTATACCACATTTTGCGGAGGCTGAGCTGCGTTTGCGGGCGAAGGCGGGCGGTCCGACATCGTCTAGTTGGGCGTCAGTGTGCCGTGTAGAAGCTCCCCCTGCAATTGGAGAACTCTCCGGCGGCAAACCGCAGGACCTTGTCGCCGATGCGTATCTCGTAAACTCCAAACGTGAACTCCCGGTGATAAGCGGATCCTCTACATGGGCCTGCTCCTTTGTGTCAATCCCTTGCCCCAGTCCTATGCTGCTCCTCTCCTGCCTCCACCGGGTCGGCGCTGGGGGTCCTATACAATGGACTCATGTGCGGAATCGTAGGGTATATCGGCGAGAGAAAAGCCGTACCAATCATTCTGGACGGCCTGCGGCGCCTCGAATACAGGGGATACGACTCGGCTGGCCTGGCGGTCTACTCGGAAGGAAAGCTCGAGATCCGGCGCGCTTCCGGAAAGCTGCGAAACCTCGAAGAGGCCGTCCTGCTGAGCCCGGTGGACGGCTCCTACGGCGTTGGCCACACGCGCTGGGCCACGCACGGCCGGCCGACCGAGGAGAACGCCCATCCGCATCGCGACTGCAAGGGCGAGATCGTAGTGGTGCACAACGGCATCGTCGAGAACTACGTCGCGCTCAAGCACCAGCTTCAGGCGGAAGGGCACGTGTTCCGCACGGAGACCGATACCGAAATCATTGCCCACCTGGTGGAGAAGCACTTCGAGGGGAACCTGGAAGCGGCGGTGCGCGACACGGTGCACGAAATCAAGGGAGTCTTCGCGCTGGCGGTGATCGCCAGCACCGATCCGTACAAGATCGTGGCGGCGCGTTCCGGCCCGCCGGTGGTTGTCGGGCTGGGGGACGGCGAGTATTTCGTGGCCTCGGACGTGCCCGCGATTCTCAATCACACGCGGGACGTCTTCTTCCTGGCGGACGGCGACATCGCGGTGCTGACGCGCGAAGGCGTTCAGCTGAGCGATTTTGAAGGGCGGCCCATCAAGCGGCAGGTCACGCGCATCCTGTGGGACCCCATCATGGCGGAGAAGGGCGGGTACAAGCACTTCATGCTCAAAGAAATCTACGAGCAGCCGCGGAGCGTGAGGGACACCGTTTTGGGCCGGGTGGGACAGGAATCCGGGCGCATTTTCCTGGATGAGATGGACATACAGCCGCGGGAGTTCCGCGAGTTCGAGTCGGTGAAGATCATCGCTTGCGGCACGAGCTGGCACGCGGCGCTGGCCGGCAAGTTCATGATCGAGAAGCTGGCGCGGATCCCGGTAGAGGTGGATTACGGCAGCGAGTTCCGGTATCGCGATCCGATCGTTTCGAGCAAGACGCTCACGGTGGTGATCTCGCAATCGGGCGAGACCGCCGATACGCTGGCGGCGCAGCGCGAGGCCAAGCAGAAGGGCTCGAAGACCATCGCCATCTGCAACGTGATCGGCTCGATGGTCACGCGAGAGGCGGCGGGCACGCTTCTGACGCACGCGGGGCCGGAGATCGGGGTGGCCTCGACCAAGGCCTTCACCGGGCAGCTGACGGCGCTGTTCATCCTGGGCATGTACCTTGGCCAGGTGCGCGGGACGCTGGGGGACGAGCAGTCCAAGTGCCTGATGCAGGAGCTGCTGCTGGTGCCGGGGAAGCTCGAAACGGTGCTCTCGCGGGACTCGGTTTTGGAAGAGCTGGCGCGGCCACTGTCGCACACCACGGACTTTCTGTTCCTGGGGCGCGGCATCCACTTCCCCATTGCCCTGGAGGGCGCACTCAAGCTGAAGGAGATTTCCTACATACACGCCGAGGGCTATCCGGCGGGCGAGATGAAGCACGGGCCGAACGCGCTGATCGACGAGCGGCTGCCGGTGGTGGTGATCGCGGGGCGCGATCCGACGTCGGAGGCGAGCCAGATCCTGTACGAGAAGACGCTCTCGAACATACAGGAGGTGAAGGCGCGGCAGGGCATCGTGATCGCGGTGGTGAACGAAGGCGACAAGGAGGCGCGGCGCTCGGCCGATCACGTCATCGAGATTCCGTCCGCGAACGAGCTGCTGCTGCCGATTCTGGAGATCGTTCCGCTGCAACTGCTGGCGTATCACATTGCGGTGCGGCGGGGGTGCGACGTGGACCAGCCGCGGAATCTGGCGAAGAGCGTGACGGTGGAGTAGGGGGGCGGCTGGAGATCGGGTTCAATCCTGGATCTACTGTAATCTGCTCTTGAAGACCAGCGGCCGATGGCTCGGTCTGGATGCGTCGACGTGGGAGGTTGCGATCTTCCTCGAGGCGGTGACGCTCCCGAGCCGCGCGCCCACTGTTCACGCGGCGTCCCGAATACCGATGGTCAGCTCCTTGCCTACCGCCCTGAATGCGGCCTCAAGCTGGTCGATTCGGGAGCGGTGCTTCAGATCGAAGAGGCGGTCCACGTTGGCGGTAGGGATGCCCAGCCGGCGCGCGAGGTCGGCCTTTCTGATCCCGGACTCCCGGAAGGCCCGGTACAACTCCGCCTTCATGGCGGCCCGGGCCGGCAGACCAATGATGCGATATTTTCGGCCACGCGGCTTCGAGGTGCGAGGAAGCGGCTGCCCCTTCTGGATGTGATCGGCGATTATCATCTCCAGGGCGTCGACGGCCATCTCGGTGGCCTCTTCCAAGGTGTCGCCTTGGGTGACGCCCCAATCGAAATCGGGGAACGTGACAACGAAGCCGCCCTTCTCGGCGGGCTCGAACAGTGCCAGGTATTCGTTCATGGTTTCCTCTGCAATCCCAACTGCTTCAGGATGGCCTGAAGCGTGCCGGTACGAATCTCGGTTGCCGAATGACGGGGAAGCTGCGAAGTGCGGTTGCCAAGCATGACTTTCGTGTGCCGGGCGCCTTCCTGGAAGGAGCAGCCCTGCCGCCTGAGCCACCGCTTCAGTTCGCCCGCCGTCACGTTCAGATACTATCACATCTGATAGCGACCGCAAGCGACGACTCACGGAGAAGACTCACGGCGCAGGGGGGCTCAGGCCGGGTGGCTGCGAGGCAACACCCGAAACTTGCGGCGGCCGTCGATTCGATATGTTTCGAAATCCGCCTGGTCAACCGTGAAGACGGTCGACAGCTTTTCGCGCCTGGCGAGATAGACGAGAGTGGCGTCGGCGAATTCAATGGGGCGGTCCCAATAGCGCGACATCAGGGCGTGGATTTCGGGGAGTTCCGAGGCTTCGATCGACGCCAGGAGCAAAGCGCCTGAGCGGATGAACTTCCAGGAACTCTCCATCTCTTTGCGGTTGTCGCCGACCAGGTGAAACAGTTCGGTCAGAACCGCCTGGGACGTCAGCAGCGGTAGCCGAAGCTGCTGAAAAGTCTGCACGCAGATGGCGTGCCAACGATCCGTTCTGTCCAATAGGGCCAGAATGGCGCCGGTATCGATCAGGGCGTCAGCGCCCATAACGCCGCCGCAGGCGCTGACGCACGGTCTGTCGCACGGTTTCCGAACGCCGCGCTTCGCCGCTCGCGAAGGCGCCAAGACACGGCGAGGCGGCCTGTTGAAGCCGCCGCTGCTCCGCGCCGTCCTCGTTAGCGGCGCCGCTCCTGGTCAGCCACTCCTGTGCGGCCAGGTCCAGAACGGCGGAGAGCGACGTCTTGCGGCGGCGGGCCGCGCGCTCGAGTCCGGTCTTGAGCTCCGTGGAGACCCGCCAGCTATACACTTCGGTCTTCATGCACTACAGTGTAGCGCATCAGACCACCCGCGGCTGCGCCTTGCGAGCGCGATTCCGCAGGCGGAGCTTCACGGCGATGCAGGCCAGGCCGACCGCCAACGGTATCCAGGCGCTTGGCTCCGGCATTGGCGAAGGACTGAGCGATTTTATGGTGACGGAGTCGAAAACCGAATAGGAGCCCGCATTCAAATACGTCCAGCCGGTCAACAACAACTCGTTGTAGGAGCTCGACGGATCTGCAAGTGACGTAGAGAGCGCGGTGGAGTAATGCACGCCATCGTAGCTGTAGCTCATGGTGAGCGTTCCCCCATTCCTGACGATCTGGTACCAGTAAGTGCCACCGGCGATATTGTTGTCGATCGTCGAAGCCGCGGGATTCAGCAAGCCCGACGCCAAATCACTACCGTAAGAGGCTGAAAGGACGTTTGCGCCGTACCACGCGTCGACGCCGCGATCGAACGCCGCGACGTTGTTGCCGCTCAGCGCGCTCCGGTCGGACCCCGTAACGGGATCGAAGCTCACCATCACATCGGAGCGCTGCGCTCCGGAGGAAGTGCTGAAGTTCGGGACCGGAGGGCCCGTATAGGTAAAGCCGGGGGCGCACCAGGCCAGGCTGTAGCTGGCCTTGACGTCGGCCTCCCAGTCCGTCCCCGTGAAGGGCAGCGCGAGCGAGAGGCTGGTGGTCGCCCAACCGTAAGGGGACGACAGCGGTCCCTGATTGACATAGCGCAGATCCCCCGCGAGGGAATACGTTCCTTGGCCCGGCAGGACCTGCCAGGCGGGGTTCAGAGTCGACTCCGTGAAATTGTCGGAAAAGATCACGGTGTCTGCCAGCGCTGTCGCCGCGCCCGGCGCGGTCGCCCACAGCAACAGGGAGAGGGCCGCAGATAGCTTGCGCCCTGCCGTAAAATGAGGAGCATTCGCTACTGCATGTGCATTCGTCATCGTAGGTTTTGTGCATTTGCCAGGGTAAGTTTCTCCCGCCTCACGTAGATTTCTCGAAAAACGTGGGGCACTTCAGCGCCGCCAATCGGTACGCAAACGTGGGGGATAGGGTGAAGCCGGTGCTCCGCCGCCGGAATGGTCCCACGCCACATCCGGCCTGTGATATGTTTGGCGGGTGGCGCTCGTGTCCAGGCGGAACTTCATCGGGGCGGCGGCCCTGGGGAGCGTTGCGGCCTCGTCCGGTCTGGGCGCCGAGGGCCTTCCGAAGCGGCTTCTGGGACGCACTGGGGCGCGGGTGAGTATCGTCGCGTTCGGCGCGGGCAGCCGGTTCCTGCAGTACGACGAAGCCCAGGGCATCGCGGCGCTGAACCACGCGCTGGACCTGGGCATCAACTACATCGATACAGCCTACGCGTACGGCAACGGCGAGAGCGAGCGACGGGTCGGGAAGGTCATGAAGACCCGGCGGCAGGAAGTCTTCCTGGCGACCAAGGTGGCCGAGCGCGATGCCGATAAAGCCATGCGGACGATCGAAGGGAGCCTCGAACGGCTGGGGACCGATCACGTCGATTTGCTGCACGTGCAAGGACTCGAGGGCATGGACGACCTGGCGGCGGTGCAGTCTCCGCAAGGCGTGCTGAGGCTGCTCTACAAGCTGCGCGACGACAAGGTGGCGCGGGCGATCGGCATCACATCGCACTCCGATCCGGCGGTGCTGGCGCAGGCCCTCCAGCGCCACGACTTCGACTGCACGCAGATGGCGCTGAACGGGGCGCTGGCGGGTATGACCAGCGGCGGGCCGAGGTCGCAGGGCGAGATGAGTTTTCAATCGGTGGTGCTGCCGGTGACGCGGCGCAAGGCGATCGGCGTGATCGCGATGAAGGTTTTCGGGCAGGGGCAGCTGGTGGGGCCCGCGGCTCCGGAGATGCTTCTGCGGTACTCGCTGTCGCTGCCGGTGGCGACGGCCGTCGCGGGCATGCCGAAGACCGAGCTGATCGAGGCGAACGTCGAAATCGCCAAGAACTTCAAACCACTTTCCGCCACTGAGATGGAGGACTTTTCCGACCACCTCTCGGAGGGATTCAAAGCGCAACTGGACCGGTTCCTACGGCATCACGCGGATGCCTGACGCCCTATGAGCAAACTCTCGAAGCCGCTGCGGTTCACCCACCTGTACCTGGAAAGCTGGAAGAACTTCACGCGCGTGGAGACGGACCTGGCGCGGCGCGTGGTGGTGGCCGGTCCGAACGCCGCGGGCAAATCGAATCTGCTGGACGCGCTCCGGTTTCTGCATGATGTTGCCGCCGAGGGCGGCGGGTTCCAGCGCGCGGTGCGGCGGCGGGGCGGAGTTTCGCGGTTGCGGTGCCTGGCGGCGCGGCACCAGCCGAACGTCGTGATCTCGGTGCGGGTCGGTTCGGATGGCGAGGGGCCGGAGTGGGAGTACGGGTTGCAGTTCGGCCAGGAGGACCAGGGTCCGCCCGTCATCCTGCACGAGCGCGTGGCGCGCGGCGGCGAGGACGTTCTGGTGCGGCCGGACGAGCAGGATCTCAACGATCCGGAACGGCTGTCGCAGACGGCGCTCGAACAGGTCCACTCCAACCGGCAGTTCCGGGAGCTGGCGGAATTCTTTGACTCGGTGCGGTACGTGAACGCGGTTCCGCAACTGGTGCGGGAGCCGGAGCGCTCGGCCGGGAGGCGCGACGATCCGTTCTGCGGCGACCTGCTGGAGCGGATCGCGGGGACTCCGGAGCAGACGCAGACGGCGCGGCTGCGGCGGATTCTTCAAGCGCTGCAGACCGCGGTGCCGCAGCTTCTGGGGCTCGAGCTGAGGCGAGATGCGCGCGGGCTGCCTCACCTGCGGGCGCGGCACAGCCACTGGCGACCGCAGGGCGCGTGGCAGACGGAGGACCAGTTCTCCGACGGCACGCTGCGCTTGCTGGCGCTGCTGTGGAGCGCACTCGATGGGGCGGGGCCGCTGCTGGCGGAGGAGCCCGAGCAATCGCTCGATCCCGAAGTCATACGGCGGATCCTGCCGATGCTGAAGGGCGTGGGCCGGGCGCAGCGGCAGGTTTTCCTGACCACCCATTCGAAAGACCTGCTGCAGGACGCCGAGATCGAAGCCGGGGGATTGCTGCTGCTGGTGCCGGGCGAAGAAGAGACGCGGGTGAGCGGCGGCTCGGTTCAGGATGCGTGCTCGCTGCTGGACGGGTGCTTCCCCATCGAGGCCGAGGAAACAGCGCCGGTGGACGAGCATCAGCTGGAGCTGTTCCCGTCAGAGACGGTGGTTAATTCCTAAACCGATTTTCTCCGTTCGCGGCCAGCGGGCGCTTTTTCTGGCATTAACTTCGGCATTCCTACGCATAGACAACCGCAGAAAGGATGGCACAGACGTGCATTACTTGTGGTGGACCGCGCACCTCGGGCCAAATACAGCCCTCCTTCACGCCCGATCCCCTCAACCAAGACCGTGGGATTCCGCAAATGCCTCCGACGGTTTGCAGGCGAAGGTGAGTGCAACTCCGAAAAACCATTCGAGTGACACGATAAATGGAGCGTGATATCGTTCATCTGTCGAGTTGTCGCCGAGATACTGTAGCGCACATGCGGACTTGCGGGTGTGAATTGGCTCCAGGCAATCCAGTGTTCATTTCTGTTCGCGGGTCTGATGATGTCGAGCCTAACGGCGTCGGCGGGTCCCCAGCGTTCCCTGAGCGCTGAGGAGCCGTACATGGCGATGCCGATCGTGGCTCCGCTATTCATCGAAAACGGACAACTATCCACAACCGTGACCATCATCAACGCGATGGCGCGCGGCACAAAAGCTGACGTAGTGCTGCTGGACCAGCAGGGCCGAGATAACACGTCAGACTTACGCACTGGAGGCGCACACGCAGCGGGCCGTGAAGGTTGCGGACGTCTTGCTGGCGGCGCGCTCGGGGGTCGTTTTCGGTTCGGCGAAGATCGAGACGGATACGGAGGCGGAGAAAAACATGGGGGTGCTGGGGCAGGTCTCAATCTCGGGGACTGGCCTCGGCGGAACGGTCTACCTGGAGGAGGAGTTCCCAATGACAACCCCATTTGACTCCGGCGTGCTCCGGGCTGTGGCTCCCGCCGCGCTGGGATTTCCGGTACTGGCGTTGCGGAGCAACAGCACGCTTCCCCAAAGCATTACCATGACTTGCGTGTATGAGCGCAGCGGGGTTGCACAGAGCACCGTTCAACTCGCACCGGGTGAGTTGGTGCTGAGCGCGGCCTGTGTCGCGGGTAGTGAACGACTGCCTTCGCTCGATGCGGGCTGGAACCAGAAGGCACTCGATCCCAAGGGCTCGATCGGGATCTCTGTAAGCAGCAGCCTCGAAGCCGGCTCGTTGTGCGTCTACGGTTTCCTGGTGGCGGGACAGGCCGACCACCCAATCTGGACCGCTCTAAATTTCACAGATGCGGGCGCGGAGAATTCGGGCACAACCGTTTTTAGCGGTATGCCGATGGGGCATGCGGACCTGCTGGGGAGCGACACGCTCACGCCCACGCTCGCGCTGGCCAATTTCGGCGCGAAGCCGGTCAACGTGACGGTGGTCCATGCGGTGACCAGCGGGCTCGGGCCGAATGGCAGGACGGTGGCCACCGTCGCGGTACCAAGCCGATCTGGGACAACCGTACCGCTGACGTTGACCGGTGACGGCTGATGCGAAACTCGTTCATTGTGAAGTCGGACGCCGCAAGGGGTGACTTCTACGCGGGCGTGACGGTATTTGGAAACGGTGTTTTCCGGGCGGTGCAGCTCCTCGGCAAGGACTGGTGGGGGCCTTACAATTCAGGCGTGCATCCGTGGACAACAGCGGCCGGCGAGAATTCGACCTTACTGCTGTTCAACTACACGAACGCGGCGGTGCGGTTCGGGGTATTTATCGAGACCGGTGGCGTGGCCTGGTTTAGGAACTACCAAGTAGCACCGCTGGAGACAGTCGCGCTTGACATTGGAGGCGCGATCGCGGACGGCGTCAAGGATGATGCGGGGCACATTCTGCCTAAGAACGCGACCGCCGGGCTGGTGCACTGGTTCACGCTCAGCCCCGGCCAAGGGGCTGGGCGGCTGCTGGTGACGCGCCAGGATATCGGTCTCGCGCGTAGTTTCCAGTGTCAGAACACAGTGGCGTACTGCGGGAGCGACAGTATCGGGAACACTTCTGTGACGCTGCCGGTTCTCGGCAGTGTTCAGGGCAGCGGAAGCCTGGGTCCCATCTTGGTGGACCTTTGCTTCACTACGTTCGGTCAATGCAGCGGGAGCCAGGCACAAACGGCGCCGGCGTCCGCGTACTGGACGTCAACGAACGCGCAGGTCGCATCCACTCCCTCGGGCTTGCAGACCTACCCGCAAATCACCGGTGTGGCGGCTGTGAGGGCGTCGATGAACGCGCAAGTGCCTGACGACGAGATCTGGAATCCGAACACGCGGTCGTACTACTATTGCCCTGTGCCGCCACAGGTTGGAACTGCGAATGTCATAAACTCGCAGATGACGACGGCCGACGTTGTCAGGAACACAATCAGCGTCAAGCTGAGCGGTCCCTCGGGCGTGAGCGGCACTCTCAACCTTATAGCAAGCGGGAATCCAACAAATAGCACGATCTTAACGCAGACTCTAGGGCCAGGTACGTACAATTTCTCTTTCGGGCGCCCTAGTTTAGCAGTGAGTTACTACTCATCCGTTCTCGCGCGGTGGACCGTTTCAGGAGCCACCGCCACCGGAGCTCAGACGGTAGCGTTCTACGGCCTAGGATCGACCTATTTCACGACGTACAATATGCCATCGGAGGATAAGTGCTCCGGTGGGACCAGCACGGCTTACATCTGCACGAGCCCTTCGTGCAACACCTACGTTACTGACCAGCTGAACAGCACCTTCATTAGCCAGACCGAGCTCAACGGCACCGGGTTCTCAGACGGGCATGGGACCCTGAAAGCGTGCGCAGCCCTCAACTGCGCGCCGCCACCGGGTGGAACTTCAGGGAACCACGGAAACACGCTCGTCTCGGTGTCGAGCGCTACCGGAGCCTGTAACACGGGACTGTCGGACCGGGTGAGCGTCGCAACAAATCCGTACCCAAACACCTCCAACCAGTACTGGAATTGCGGCGACTCCGTTCTCCTGGTGGACGGCAGCGACCAGAACAACTCCACGATGACGGCCGCAGACGGCTGCCCGGCTTGTAGCACGCCGGGGCACATCGACAGCTACTCATCCTCTCCGGCCTGCAACCCACGAGCCTTTGGGCCTTACGGCCAGTACACGGCAATCAGGCTCAGATGACCATGACAAGGATCAACCAACTCCCTTGTGCGCCACTCGTCATGGCAGTGGCGTTGTCGGGCCTTGGATGGGCCCAGCCCGCGCCTTCCACGCCTTGTGGGCCCCCGGGCTCCTTTGAGGCGCCTCGTGGCCTTTCGATATCCATCGACAAGTCCTCTGGGAGGGCGCGGTATCGACTTGACTCGGGGAAACTGCATATTGAACGGCCGTTTCCAGGTGTCATGGAGGAGGTTGTCCAGTCATGCCGGATACCCGGCGGCCGGATTCTGGTGTTCGGCAAGGAGGAGACGTTCTTTAACATCGAGATCCTCGATGCCGCCAACGGTAAGATTTCCGACTCTCTTGGCGGATATACTCCGGCCCTGTCCCCGGACAAAGGTTGGATCGTGGCGCGAAAGTTCTACCCACTTCATGGTGTCAACGCTTCTGAAGAGTACCTCCTCTACGACCTCGCGAAGGACCGCGAGGCGAACCGTGCGGGCATCCCACCGCGTGACACGGATGCCTTCGGGCGTGTGATCTACCCAATCGTTCTCAATGCCGAACCGTACCCGAATGTTTGGCTTTCCGCCGACCAGACGCATGTGTTTCGCTCGAAATCGTTCTATTGGGAGGATAACAGCGCAGCGTTTTTGTTCGCCGACAGCGTTGAGTACAAAGGCCTGTCGCTCGTGCTTGTATACACAAAGCAGGCTGGCCAGCGTGCATGGGTACATTCCGTTGCACCGGAGGATGTCTGCACGGGGCCCGATGCTGCGGATGTGCCCATCTATACCTTGACGCTCTCCGAAGCAAGGATCATGGAACTGCCCGGTGGGCTGCTGGTCAGAGCCAGCTTCTCATCGACCGACCCTCGTTGTGCGCCGCGCGCACTGGAACTGGCCCCAGGCGAGTTCACGCCCGCAAAGCTGGAGGTTCCAGGCCGGCCTCAGCCCCCCGTTCTGGAACAGCAGTGAAAGCAACGCAGGCAACGCTGCCCTTTGCACTGCTGGCACTCGCGACCTGCACGGCCGCGGATAAAGACGCCCCGCCCGAGGTGCCGCGCTTGCGCTGGCAGAATTTCACGGTGGCGAACGGGTTGCCAGATAACCGGGTCTACAGCGTCGCCGTTGACGGCGCCCGCGTCTGGGCCGGCACGGACAACGGGCTGGCGCTCTACGAAGACGGGAAGTTCCGCATCTTCCGGCCCGAGGACGGGCTGGCCCATCGGGCGTGCCTCTCGGTTGCGATTGACAAGAAGACACACGACCTCTGGATCGGGACCATGGGGGGCGCAAGCCGCTACTCGGGCGGCCGTTTCGGTACGTTCACGCAACTCAACAGCGGGCTCGCCAACGACGTGGTTTACAAGGTGGCGCCCTATGGCGATGAGGTCTGGTTTGCCACCGCGGCGGGCGGGAGCCGTCTCAATCTGAGAACGAATCAGTGGACCCTGTACAACGAATGAAACGCGCCTATGCACGAAGTCTGGACCTATTCTGTCAGTCCGGGCGACGACAAAGTCTATTACGCGGTATGGGGCGGCGGGCTTCTCGAATACACGCGGGCGATGGACCGGTGGAGGCAGTACGTCGATCCGGATGGCGAGAACGAACTGGTGGTGTACAAGGACCAAGGGCTGATTCACAATATCACCACCTCAGTCAGCTACGTGAATGGGATCGTCTGGGTGGCTACCTATTTCGGCGCAGGCCGATACGACGGGCGCAACTGGAAGAACTTCCTCGACAAGGACAGCGGGCTCCCGAGCAACTTTCTCAACGAGGTGAAATCGGTTGACGGCCACCGCGCGTGGTTCTCCACCGACAAGGGTCTGGCTTGGTACGACGGCGAGAACTGGGCCGTGTACCGGCCGGCCCTCGACACGAAAAGGCCGGAGATGATCGTACGCGACGCAAAGGGCCGGACATGGCGCACTCCGGTCGATTCCGCTCCATCGCACAACTACGTTTTTGGGGTGGATTTTCAGGGCGACGACATCTGGGTGGCGACGGCTGCGGGGCTCAGCCACGGGGTTCGTCTGCACGATGGTAGACGGTGAGCCGCGTCCCAGGCTAGGCTAACCCCTGGGGCCGAGTTGTGCGTCATCCGTCTCCGGCGGCATGCCGAAGCGGCGCAGCAAGAGAAACTCGGAGAGGTTCTCCGAGGTTAGCAGGCCCACCAGGCGGTCGTCTTCCATCACCAGGACGCAGGAGCCGGCTTGGGAGAGCAGGGGAATGGTCGCGGCGAGGTCCTGGTCTGGGGAGACGTGCACGAAGTCGCGGTTCATGGCGCCGGCGACGTAGGATTCGGGGCCGCTCGATGCCATCGCGCGCAATAGGGCGGCGCGTCCCAGAAGGCCGATCACCTGGTCGGCGTGCATGACCGGAAAATCCTGCTGGCTGGTGGCGAGCAACAGGTTGGCGGCGTCGCGGACGGTATCGGCGTGCGAGAGGGTCCGGAAATCGGTGACCATCGCGGCGCGCACCGGCGTGCCTTTCGTCAGGATCTGGCCGACGGCCGCCGCACTCTCCTGAGCGGCTCCCAGGTAGACGAAGAAAGCGATAAACAACAGCAGGTAGTTGGCGGCGAGCAGGCCGTAGAGCCCCAGGCCGATGGCCAGGAATTGGCCGGCGCGGGCAGCGAGGCGAGTGGCCTGCTCCGGCGGACGCCGCAAGGCCAGCGCCGAGCGCAGAATCCGCCCGCCGTCCATGGGGAACGCCGGGAGGAGATTAAAGGCCGCCAGTACCAGATTGCCGCCGGCGATGCGCTCGAGCAGATTCGCGTCCGTCGGAGGGAGAAGACTCTGGACGGGCAGCAGGGCGCCTCGCCAGAGGAGCGCCACAAAGAGCGCTCCGGCGATGGCCACGTTCACAAGAGGACCGGCCGCCGCGATCCAGAACTCTTCCCGCGGTTTCGGAGGCTGTTCGAGCCGTGTCACGCCCCCTATGGGGAACATGACGATCTCCAGCGCGCGGACGGAGAAGTGCCGCCCGACCAGCGCGTGCCCCAGTTCGTGCAGGACGACCGAGCCGAACAGAGCGGCGATGTAGATGCCGTTCGCGAACGCCAATTGGCC
>Ga0265338_10006776_pt1 | contig 14446 bp, 12 predicted proteins | sample 42126metaG_FD_193579 | JGI IMG/M metagenome (GOLD analysis project Ga0265338, IMG submission 193579) | Rhizosphere microbial communities from Carex aquatilis grown in University of Washington, Seatle, WA, United States - 4-21-26 metaG | ecosystem: Host-associated > Plants > Roots > Rhizosphere... | reverse complement strand
GGGGCCGGGCGCGCGGGGGCCCGGCGCGCGGGGGCCCGGCTCGCGGGGGCCCAGGCGGCGGCAGCCGGGTGCGCGGCAGCGGTGGACCAGGCCGGGGCCGGCCGGTTGGCCCGGTCTGGTCCGGTTGGCTGCGCTGATCCGGATGGTGCCGACCCAGGCAGTGGTGCCGACCCAGGCAGTGGCGCTGACCCCAGCAGCACGGCGGCGACCCCGATGCCGACTGCCCGCCAGTTCCGCGCCACCAGCCCCGCTCCCGATGATAATCACTTAGAGTAAGTATTGACTACTCTCAGCAACATTCATCGGCCACTGGCGCCCCTGCTCAAACCTCCGCGGGCTCACCTGAGGTGGCTGGGGATCTCGGGCGGCCGCACCCCGAGGCCATGAAGTCAGGCGACCGCCCGCTGCGCTTAGCTAGGATCCACCCATCCGCTCGGCATCGCGGGTGGTGGTCACCCCGCTTGCGCGGCTTCCCCGGGTGGCCCGGCTTCCCCAGGTGGCCCGGCTTCCCCGGGTGGCCCCGCTTCGCCGGCGGGCCTCCCGGCCGCCCGCGGTTCCCGCGCCGCCTCGTCACCCGCTTCGCCGTGCGCCTCGTCACTCGCCTCGTCGCCCGCCGCGCCGCCGAACTCGTCGCGGACCAGCGCCACCACCTGCTGCCTGAGCCCGATCGACGGGCCGCCGACCAGCTCCCAGGCGCGGCTAATGCCGATCAGGCAGAAGATGATGACCATGACGGCGATGGTCGACACCGAGCCGGCGTCGCGCGGGTTGCCGACCACGTTGAGCCCGGCTGCCAATTGGACCGCGAACGCCACCGCCAGGCCGACCAGGAACATCGCGTCGCGGGCGATCGACCAGCGCTTGTCCCGCTGCCGGACGAGCGAGATCAGCGAGGCGATGATGAACACCAGCCCCAGGCTGGACACCGCCACGCAGGTCCAGCCGATCTTCTCGCCCGGGATCAGGGCGAACAGGGAGACCGTGAGGGCGTTGGTGAACGCGGTCAGCGACGCGTCGGCGCGGATCCGGTGCACCTGCGCGTCCGCCTCGGCCCGGGTCAGCCGTGGGCCGGCGACCGAGATGGCCACGAACAGCAACCCGATCAGCGCGCCGGTTACCCCGGCGCTGCCGAGAAAGAAGTCGTGAACGTTCTCAGGAACCACTGGTCGATCTTCGCACGCCGGTCAGCCGGCCTGCCGCAGCACCGGGAACCAGCTGCGGTGGAACGCCAGCCGGCCCGGTATCGGCGGTGAGCCCGGCGCATTACCGCCCGATGAAGCTCCAGGCGCGGGCTACCCCGGCACGACCGGCACGACCGGCACGACCGGCAGGACCGGCAGGACCAGCTCGCCGGGGCCGCCCGGATCGTGCCCGACCTCGATCTCGACGGCGACCAGGCTGGCCGCGGTGGCGGTCGCGATCGGTTCGCCGGTTCCGGTATTGCGCGCGAACCGCGGGTGCGCGCCGCCCGACAGCTGCAGCCGGACCCGGTGGCCGGCGCCGAACCGGTAGGCGGTGGAGCTCATCGGCACGGTGATGTCCGCCCACTCCGCCCGGTTGCCCTGGCCGGTGCCGTCCAGCCGCAGGATGCCATCGCAGACGTTCCAGGAATGACCCTGGGAATCGACGTCGCACAGCCGGGCGAACACGTCGAAGTACGGTGTGCTGCCGCGGACCCGGAGCCGGGCGCTGACCGGCCCGGCCACCTCGAGCGGGGCGGCCAGTGCCCCGCTGGTGAACGTGACCACGTCCGCGCGCGCCTCGAGCGAGTCGTTGCGCCGCGCCCCCGCGTTACGGCTGTCCATCGAGACGCCGCCAACCGAAGGGGTCGGGTCACCCGGGTCGTAGCGGAACGCTGTCACCGCCGGCCCCCGCGGCCCGGTCGGCCCCGCTGGCACACCCGGCGGTACCAGTGTCCGGTCCGCCGCCAGCCGCCACCGGCTCTGGCCGGTGCCAGGCGGCGGCCAGTCGGCCAGGTCGCGCCAGCCCGCCGCCTGGTCGGCCGCCCGGCCGGATGCTGGCGTGCGGCTGAACCGGGTGTCGGTGCCGGTGCCCGCCGCACCGAACCAGACCCGGACCGGGCTCTGTCCCGCGTCCGGCGGCCCTGCCTCCGGCTGGCCGGCGCCGTCGAGCAGGTGCGCGCGCAGCCAGCCGAGGGCCTCGCCGAAGACGACCGGCATGTCCTTGTCGAAGCCGGAAGTGTGCGTCCACGGGCCGATCACCAGCCGCACCTCCCGGCCGGCCGCGCGCAGCCGCTGGTAGGCGGCGATGGTCGGGTCGAGGCAGACGTCGGCCCAGCCGCCGAGCAGGCTGGCCGGCGGGGCGGCCGCCAGCCGGGGCTCCACGCGCCTGCTCGCCCAGAACGGGTCGTCAGCCGCCGGGTGCTCCAGCCAGCGGTCGAACCAGTCAGCCCGCTTGCCGGTGGCAGCCGGGTACGCGTCGCGGAACGGCAGCGACCGGGTGACCCGCCGGTGCCGGCGGGCCAGCCGCAGCACGGCGGCGGCGGAACGGGCCACGCCCCGCTGCTGTGCCAGCATCCCGGTCACCCCGACCAGCGTGCCGTCGAGCGCGAAGGCGCCCCCCGGATAGAGGAAGCCGTAGCAGTCGTCCGCGCTGACCTGGATGACCATGGCCTTCAGCTCCGGCGGCGGGTCGGCCGCGAGCGCCCACTGGGTGAAGCCGAGGTAACTGGGGCCGATGGTGGCGAGCGAGCCGTTGAACCAGTCCTGCTCGCGCAGCCAGGCCACCGTTGCCTGCGCGTCGGCCGCCTCGTTGACGAACGGCTCGAACTCGCCGCCCGAGCCGCCGGTGCCGCGGCAGCTCTGCAGCAGCACGTGGCAGCCCTGCCGGGCCAGCAGCGCGCCGTACATCCAGTCGTAGGGGAACCCGCGGCCGTAGGGGCAGCGGACCAGGACGGTCGGCGCCGGCCGACCGGTGAGCGGCCAGTAGTGGTCAGCCAGCAGCGTCACCCCGTCCGCCATCGGCACCCGGACGGCCCGCTCCAGCCGGGCCGCGCAGGCCGGCGGCGGCAGCTGCCGCCGCGACAGCCGCAGCAGGGCCCGCACGTGCCGCGGCAGCGGGCCGCCGCGCCCGGCGTCGCCGCGCTCCGTCCCGGTCCGGCCGGCCTGGCCGGCGGTGCTCCGTGTCATCGCACTCACCGCGCTCCGCTCTTTCGCGTACAGTGTTCTCAAATCGAGCCTACTGGTTCGCGTACGGTGTTTGCAAACGGTGCCGGGCGGCCGCCCAGGTGCGGGCCGCCGACCCGGCCCCGGGGCAGCCGGGGCGGGTTTCCGGGAAAGGACGAGACGATGGGCAGCGAGGCGCCAGCCGGCAGCATCTGGCTGCGGCCGGAGCGGGCCGCGGCCGGCCGCCCCGCGCAGCACACCCGGGCCGAGATCACCGGCGCCGCGCTGCGCATCGCCGACGCGGAGGGGCTTGACGCGGTGTCCATGCGCCGGGTCGCGGCCGAGCTCGGCACCGGCGCGGCGTCCCTTTACCGCTACGTCGAGAACCGCGACGAGATGCTCGACCTGATGACCGACGCCACCGCCGCCGAGTACCGCCTCGACCCGCCTCCCGGGCAAACGGCGCCCGGCGGCTGGCTGGCCGAGCTGGTCGCCCTCGGCGAGCAGGCCCGCGCGATCCTGCGGCGGCACCGCTGGCTGGCGGCGCTCAGCCTCACCCGGCCGGTAATCGGCCCCAACGCGATCGCGGTGATCGAGCGCTTCCTCGACATCGTGTCGGGCCATCCCGCCCCGCTGGCGGCCAAGCTGGAAGCGTTCGCCATGCTGAACGGGCTGACCGCGACCACGGTGCTGCACGAGCAGGCAGGCGGCCCCGCCCTGCAGGAACGCAACGTCGGCTACCTCAGGCACGCCATCGCCGCCGGCGGCCACCCCCGGCTGAGCGAGCTGGTCGCCGCCCAAGACGAGGACCAAGACCAAGACCAGGCCCACGACCAGGCCCCCGCCGGGCCGGCCGACCGCTACCCCGACGTGCTCGCCCGCGTGCTGCTCGGGTTGCTCGGCGGAGGGGGTGACACACGCATCCGTTCGGACTACCGGGATTGATCTTGTGTCGTCGGTAAGGTGAAACACATGGACATCACGAAGCCAGAAGTGGACTACCCCGAGGGCGCCCCGCCCAAGGCGCTGGAGATCACCGACGTCTGGGAGGGCGACGGCAAGCTGGCCGGCGCCGGGGACACCGTCGAGGTGCACTACGTCGGGGTCGCCTACTCCACCGGTGAGGAGTTCGACGCGAGCTGGAGCCGGGGTGAGCCGTTGCGCTTCCGGCTCGGCGTCGGGCAGGTCATCCAGGGCTGGGACCAGGGCGTGCAGGGCATGAAGGTGGGCGGCCGCCGCAAGCTGGTCATCCCGCCCGACCTGGGCTACGGCAGCCGCGGCGCAGGCAGCCAGATCAAGCCGGGCGAGACGCTGATCTTCGTCTGCGACCTGGTCTCCGCCTGACCGCACCGGGCAGCGCGGCCGTCAAGGCCGGGGCCGCCGGCCCTCCCCGCTCGGGGAGGCCGGCGGCCCCGGCCGTTTCGCCGCCGCCTGGCCGTCGGCCTGCGCCGCTGGCCCGCCGCCGCCCGCGCTGTCGGCCCCGTTTTCGAATGCGTGAAACATGTTTGTAATTAATCGCTGATTTAGTTGCATTTTGCCGCTTAGGCAACGGAAACTATTGAAACGACACTAGTTGCATGCGAAGCTCTCCCCCTGATGAGCGAACGGCAACTGAAACAGGGCATCCTGACCGCCCCCCAGGCGTCAGCGGCGGCCAGCACGGCCGCCCAGGCCACTGAAGCGGCCGCGGCTACCCCCGCGATCGAGCTGCGCGGCGTGGTCAAGGAGTTCCGCAGCCGGGGCGAGACCGTCGCCGCCGTCCGCGACGTCAGCGTCGCCATCGCTGAAGGGGAGTTCTTCTCCCTGCTCGGCCCGTCCGGCTGCGGCAAGACGACCACCATGCGGATGATCGCTGGGTTCGAGGAGCCCACCCGGGGCACCGTCTACCTGCACGGCGCCGACGTGACGCTGACCCCCCCGCACCAGCGCGACGTCAACATGGTCTTCCAGTCCTACGCGCTGTTCCCGCACATGAACGTGTTCGACAACGTCGCCTTCGGGCTGCGGCGCAAGAAGACGCCCAAGAGCGAGGTCACCGGCCGCGTCACCGAGATCCTCGCCGTCGTCGGCCTCGACGGCTTCGCCCGGCGCCGTCCCAAGGAGATGTCCGGCGGACAGCAGCAGCGGGTCGCGCTCGCCCGGGCGCTGGTCAACCGGCCGCGGGCGCTGCTGCTCGACGAGCCCCTGGGCGCCCTCGACCTCAAGCTCAGGCAGAGCATGCAGATCGAGCTCAAGCGCATACAGCGCGAGGTCGGGATCACGTTCGTCTACGTGACCCACGACCAGGGCGAGGCGCTGACCATGTCCGACCGCATCGCGGTGATGAACGCGGGCGTGATCGAGCAGCTCGCCTCGCCGCGGGACATCTACGAGCACCCGCGGACCCGGTTCGTGGCCGGCTTCATCGGCACCTCCAACCTGCTGGCCGGCCCGGTCAGCCGGGTCACCGGCACCGAGGCGGTCATCGAGCTTGGCGAGGGCGAGCGGATCATCGTGCCGGGCGCGGACGTCGCGCCCGGCGACGAGCTCGAGATCACCGTCCGCCCGGAGAAGATCACGCTGACGACCGGGCCGGGCGCCGACCCGGCCGCCTGCGCGCTGCGCGGCACCGTCACCGAGGCCGTCTACCTCGGCACCTCGACCAACTACAACGTGACCACCTCCTCGGGCGCCGAGGTGGTGGTGTTCACGCAGAACTCAAGCGCCGCGACGGCGCAGGGCCTGGTGCCGCAGCGCGGCGACACCGTGTGGCTGCACTGGGATCCCGCCAACTCCTACGCGATCGGAAGCACCGAATGACGCACACTCCCAGCAGGCTCAGCCGGCCAAGCAGACTCAGCCGGCGCAGCGCGCTCGGCCTCGGCGGCGGGTCGGCCGCCGCGCTCGCCCTGGCCGCCTGCGGCGTGCAGGGCGCCGCCAAGACCCAGACCACCGGGCAGGCGCAGAGCGCGGCCCAGAAGTTCTGGAAAACGCAGAAGGCGACCGGCACCGTCAACTTCGCCAACTGGGCCCTGTACATCGACCCGAGCCACCAGACGCTGAAGGAGTTCACCAAGGCGACCGGCATCGCGGTGAACTACTCCGAGGTCATCCAGGACGACGACTCGTTCTTCGCCAAGGTCAACCCGGTGATCAGGTCGGGCCAGTCGACCGGCTATGACCTCATGGTGATCACCGACGGGCTGCAGTTCACCGAGCTGGTGCAGCTGGGCGAGGTGCTGCCGCTGGACCAGTCGAGGCTCACCAATTTCTACAAGTACGCGGGCAAGCCGTACCAGAACCGCGCGTTCGACCCCGGCAACGTCTACAGCGTGCCGTGGGCCAGCGGGTCCACCGGCATCGCGTGGAACCCGAAGTACGTCAAGGAGCCGGTCACCTCCATCGCCGACTTGTGGAACCCCGCCTACGCGGGCCACGTCGGTATGATGTCCGACCCGCAGGAGATCGCCAACTTCGGCCTGTTCAAGATCGGGGTCGACCCGGAGACCTCGACCGCGGCCGACTGGAAGAAGGCGGCCAGCGCCCTCATGCAGCAAAAGAGCGCCGGCATCGTCCGCCAGTACTACGACCAGTCCTACATCAACGCGCTCGCCAAGGGCGACACCTGGATCACCATGGCCTGGTCGGGTGACATCTTCCAGCAGAACCTGTCGGCCGGCTCCGACCTCCAGTTCGTGGTACCGAAGGAGGGCGGCACCATCTGGACCGACAACATGATGATCCCCAGGTACGCCAAGGACCCGGTGGCGGCGATGGAGCTCATCGACTGGTTCTACCGCCCCGACATGGCGGCCCTGCTGACCGAGGCGATCGAGTACATCTCGCCCGTCCCGTCGGTTCAGGGCGTCATCAAGAAGGCGGCGGTCGGCGCCACCGGGAGCGACAAGCAGTCGCTGCTCGACGTGGCCGACAGCCCGCTGGTGTGGCTCAGCGCGGCCGACTACGCCCGGCTGAAAAGCTACGTCCCGGTCACCGCCAGGAACGAGGCGGCGTTCAACGGCGTCTTCCAGCCCGTCGTGGCCGGCTAGCGCCGCCGGCTTGCCGATGCGACGATTCCGGCACGCGGCCGTGCCGTACCTGCTGATACTGCCGGGCGGACTGTGGCTGGTGATCTTCTTCGTGATCCCGGTGATCGCGCTGATCTCGCTGTCCACCCAGACCGGGGACGTGGTCGACGGCTTCTCGCAGGTGTTCCGGTTCGCCAACTACAGCGACGCCTGGGGCAACTACCACGACCAGTTCGTCCGCTCGCTGATCTACGGCGCGGTCGCCACACTGCTGTGCATCGCGCTCGGCTACCCGGTGGCGTACTGGATCGCGTTCAAGGGCGGCGCCCGCAAGTCGACCTACCTGTTGCTGCTGCTGCTGCCGTTCTTCGTCTCGTTCGTGCTGCGCACCGTGTCCTGGCAGTACATCCTGGGCGACAACGGCATGCTGCTCGGGCCGCTCAAGTCGGCCGGCATCCTGCCAGGCAACTTCCGCGTCCTCGCTACCGGCACCGCCGTCATCGGCGGGCTCACCTACAACTACCTGCCGTTCATGGTGCTGCCGATCTACGTGGCGCTGGAGCGGGTCGACCCCCGCCTGGTGGAGGCGGCCCGCGACCTGTACGCCTCCCGGACCCAGGCGTTCCGCCAGGTCGTGTTCCCGCTCAGCCTGCCCGGGGTGTTCGCCGGCGTGCTGCTCACCTTCGTCCCGGTGGCGGCCGACTACGTGAACGCCTCGCTGCTCGGCGGCACCGGCAACACCATGATCGGCAACATCATCCAGGACGAGTTCCTCACCGCGCAGGACTACCCGACCGGCGCCGCCCTGTCGTTCCTGCTGATGGCGATCCTGCTCATCGGGATGTTCAGCTACGCGCGGGTGCTCGGCACCGAGGAAGTGCTTGAGGTGGCCGCCCGGTGACCGTCTTGGATTCTCCCGAACGGGATCGTGTGCCACCTTCCCGCTCCGCGCCCGCCGCCGCGCGGACCCGGCGCCGACGGCGGGGTGCCTGGGCCGACCGGCTGCTGCACGCCTGGACGTGGGCGGTCATCGTCTGGCTAGCGCTGCCGATCGCGGTCATGGTCGTCTTCTCGTTCAACGACCCCCACGGCCGGTTCAACATCTCCTGGGTCGGCTTCACCTTCAAGTGGTACGGCCCCGACCTGCTCGACTACCCGTCGCTGACCACCGCCCTGGAGAACTCGCTGCTGGTCGCGGTGAGCGCCACGGTCCTTTCGGTGGTGCTCGGCACCCTGGTCGGGCTCGCGCTCGGCAAGTACCGGTTCCGCGGCCTCGGCGCCGCCAACCTGGTGCAGTTCGCCGCGATCTCCGCGCCCGACATCGTGCTGGCGTCGTCGCTGCTGTCGTTCTTCGTCACGCTGCGGATCCCGCTCGGGCTGCCCACCATCATCGTCGCGCACACGATGTTCTGCCTGTCGTTCGTGGCGGTCACCGTGCGGGCGCGGGTGCTCGGGCTCGACCGGTCGCTTGAGGAAGCGGCGCGCGACCTCGGGGCCGGCCCGTGGTCCACCTTCCGGCTGGTCACCCTGCCGCTCATCTTCCCCGGGGTGCTGGCCGGGGCGCTGCTGGCGTTCGCGATCTCGATCGACGACTTCGTGGTCACCAGCTTCGTCTCCGGCTCGACCCAGACGTTCCCGCTGTGGGTATGGTCGGCGACCCGCAACGGCCTTCCGCCGCAGGTCGACGTGCTCGGCACGCTGATCTTCGCGGTCGGCCTGGTCGCGGTGGTGGTCTCGGCGCTGCTCGGCCGGCGCTCGGCCCGCTAGCGCTTGACCCTCCGGTACGGCTTGCGGCTTGACCCTCCGGTAACGGGAGGCCGAAGGCTGGGGTCATGACCAGCCAGAGCGCTATCTCGCAAGCGCGCGACAGCGGGGAGCGCGGCGTCTCGTGGGCGCCGCTCGCCGTCATCTTGTGCGGAACCTTCGTCTACGTCCTCGACTTCTTCATCGTCAACGTCGCGCTGCCGAGCATCCAGCGCGGCCTGTCCGCCAGCCCGGCCGCCATCGAGTGGGTGGTCGCCGGGTACGCCCTGACCAGCGCCGCCCTGCTGGTGACGGGCGGACGGCTGGGCGACCACTACGGGCGCAGGAGAATCTTCTGCCTCGGCCTCGCGGCCTTCACCGCGACCTCGGCGCTGTGCGCGCTCGCGCCGGACGCGGGCTTCCTGGTCGCCGCCCGGCTCGCCCAGGGCATCGGAGCCGCTGTCATGGCCCCCAACGTGCTGTCCATCCTCGGCACCAGCTACGCGGGCCCGGCCCGGGTGAAGGCGATCAGCGCCTACGGCATGGTGATGGGCGTCGCCGCGGCCGGCGGTCAGCTGCTCGGCGGCCTGCTGATCAGCGCCAACCTGGCCGGCCTGGGCTGGCGGGTGCTGTTCTGGGTGAACGTGCCGATCGGGGTGGCCGTGCTGGCCTGCGCCCGCCGGTACGTCCCGGAGTCCCGGGCCGCCGATGGCGGCCGGGTGGACCTGCGCGGCGCCGCGCTGTTCACCGCCGCCCTTGTCGCCATCATCCTGCCGTTGCTCGACGGCCGCGCCCACGGCTGGCCCGCCTGGTCCTTGGCCTGCCTGGCGGCGGGCCCGGTGCTGCTGGCGGCGTTCGCGCTCTACCTGCGGGCGGTCGCCCGGCGGGGCGGTCAGCCGCTGCTCGACCCGGCCATCTTCACCGTCCGCGCCTTCCGGGCCGGGCTGGCCTGCCAGCTGCTGTTCTGGTGCCAGCAGGCGTCGAGCTACCTGCTGCTCGCGCTGTACCTGCAGCAAGGCCGGGGGCTTTCGCCGGTGGCATCGGGCGGGGTGTTCGCGGTGCTGGCCGCGGGCTACCTGCTGACCTCGCTCCGCGCGCCCGCGCTGACCCTGCGGTTCGGCCGCCGGGTGGTCGCCACCGGGGCGGTGCTGGCCTGCCTGGGCGACACGGCCCTGGTGCTTGCCGTGTCCGGTGGCTTCGGCGGTCTCTTCGGCGGCGGCTACCCGGTCGCGGCGCTGCTGCCCGGCCTGTTCCTGCTCGGGGCGGGCCAGGGACTGTGCATCACCCCGCTCACCGCCACCGTCCTCGAGCACGCCGACGCGACCCGGGCCGGGTCGGTGTCCGGCGCGCTGGGGACCGCGCAGCAGGTCGGCAACGCCATCGGCGTCGCCGTCAGCGGTGTCATCTTCTACGGCCTGCTGTCCCGCGGTGACGGCTACCCGGTGGCCTATGGGTGGAGCCTGGCCGAGATGGCGGTGCTGCTGGCGGGCGTGGCCGCGCTCACCTTCATCATCCCCCGCCGGATCAGTGCCGCGGCTACGGCTACGGCTACCGCCGGCGGTCCTGGCCGTCCCGGCGGAGCGGGGCGGTGAATACTTCCCCCATGGCGACGACGCTGCTGACCATCGGCGAGTTCTCCCGGATGACCTACCTGAGCGTGAAGGCGCTGCGGCACTACCACGACGTGGGCGTCCTCGAGCCAGCCGACATCGACCCGCACACCGGCTACCGCGGCTACACCGCCGACCAGGTGACCTCCGCCCAGGTGATCAGGCGGCTGCGTGACCTCGGCATGCCGCTCGACGGCATCCGGGCGGTGCTGACCGCACCCGACCTGGCGGCGCGGAACCGGGAGATCAGCGCTCACCTGGCGCGGATGGAGCGCCAGCTCGAGCAGACCCAGGCCGCCGTGAGCGGGCTGCGGGCTCTGCTCGGGCCGCCCGCGCCCCGGCCGGCGATCGAGTTCCGCGCCATCGGGGCCGCGACCGTGCTGGCCGTCACCGAGGTGGTGACGGCGGCCGGCGCCTACTCGTGGGGGATCGCGGCGTTCGCCGAGATCGACGCCGTGCGCGCCGACCTGGACCTGAACGTGGCGGGGGCGCTCGGCGCGCTCTTCCCGAGCGAGTTCTTCGAGCTTGAGCGCAGCGAGCTGACCGCGTTCCGGCCGGTGACGACCGGGCCTGGAACCAGCTCCGTACCCGCTGGCCTGGCTGGCACCGGCCTGGCTGGCACCGGCCTGGCTGGCACCGGCCTGGCTGGCACCGGCCTGGCTGGCACCGGCCTGGCTGGCACCGGCCTGGCTGGCCGGGTGCGGCTGCTCGAGCTGCCCGCGATCGAGGCCGCGGTCGCGGTCCACGACGGCCCGCCGCAGGACGCCGACCTTACCTACGGCGCCCTCGGCACCGCGGTGGCCGAGCGCGCCATCGGACTGGACGGCCCGATGCGCGAGTACTACCCCGACGGCTTCTCGGCCGGCCCGCACCGCACCGAGATCTGCTGGCCGGTCTTCCGCACCGCCGGCGCCTGACCCCACTCGGGTGATTGATGGTTGGAGGATTAGGCCGCCTATTGCCGGCCCAATCCTCCAACCACGCCGCCGCCCCCCCCAGCCCAGCCAGGATAACAGCAAGAAGTGGCGGAGCCACGGCTAGCGGGCGCTCAGCCACAGCCGGGTGACCCCGTGGATCGCGTCCACGAAGGGGGTGGGCACGCCGGTCAGCGTGCCGAGCTCACGCACCGCCCCGGTCAGCGCGTCCAGCTCGAGCGGCCGCCCGGCCCGTGCGTCCTGCAGCATCGACGGGACGAAGTCGCCCAGCTTCCGCGTCACCGCGTGCCGGTCTTCCGGGGTCTGCGCGATCGGGCAGCCGATCCTCATTCCGATCGCCCGCGCCTCCAGCATCGCCGCCGAGACCAGCCCCCGCACCAGGTCGTCGTCCAAGGTCGGCCCGGTCGAGGCGTTGGTGAGCGCGCAGATCGGGTTGATCGTCAGGTTGCCCCACAGCTTGTACCAGACGTCCTCGCGGATGCGCGGGGACAGCGTCACGTCGAAGCCCGCCAGGCGCAGCGCCCCCGCTAGGGCCTGCGACCGGGCCGAGCCGCTACCGTCCGGTTCCCCGATGATGAGCCCGTTGCCGCTGCGCCAGGACACCTCACCCGGGGCGGGCGCCGATGCCGACAGGTGCACAGTGCCGCCGATCACCCGCGACACGGGCAGCGCCGCCGCGATGGCACCGCCCGGGTCCACGCTGTCCAGGTGCCGGCCGGCGGCCGGACCGCCGAAGCCGTCAAGGAACCACCAGGGCACGCCGTTGAGCGTGGACAGCACCGCCGTGTCCGGGCCGAGCAGCGGCCCAAGCGCCGCGGCGACGCTCCCCATCGACTGCGCCTTGACCGCGACCACCACGAAGTCCTGTGGCCCGAGTTCGGCTCCGGCGGCCGACGCGGTGACCTTCACGGTGACCGTTTCCCCGGGGGCGAAGCGCCCGGGCCCGGCGGTGGCGGGGGCCGTCAGCCGCAGCCCGCGCATCCGCAGCGCCGCCAGGGTGGCGCCGCGGGCGAGCACGGACACCTCCGCGTCCCCGGCCGCCGCGAGCCCGGCCGCGATGACCCCGCCGATGGCGCCGGCCCCGACCACACAGATGCGCATGGCCCCATGTCTATCGCCACCAGGCGGGTGTGCGAAAGTCGGATCATGACCGCCGCCAGCCTGAACCCGGCCGTCGCCCGCGCGCTGGCGGGCGCGGTTCCCCGGCCGTTCTGGCTCGACCAGCCGGGCGCGCCCGATCCCGGCCCGGCCCTGGCGGGCGGCGTCACCGCCGACCTGGCGGTCATCGGCGGCGGCTTCACCGGGCTGTGGACCGCGCTGCTCGCCCGGGAGCGATACCCGGAGCTGGACGTGGTGCTGCTCGAGGCGAAGACCGTCGGCTGGGCGGCCTCCGGCCGCAACGGCGGTTTCTGCTCCGCCAGCCTCACCCATGGCATCGGCAACGGCCTGGAGCGGTTCGGGCCGGAGATGCCGCTGCTGGAGCGGCTCGGCGCGCAGAACCTGCGGGAGATCGGCGAGACGGTCGCCAAGCATGACATCGACTGTGACTTCCAGCTCACCGGGGAGCTGTCCCTAGCCGCCGCCGACTGGCAGCTCAGCGGCCTCGACGAGGAGGCGGTCGCCGCCCGGCAGCTTGGCCACCACGTCGAGGTGCTCGACGCGGCCGCGGCCCGGGCCGAGATCAGCTCGCCGCTGTGGCGGGGCGGGCTGAAGTACACCACCGGTAACGCGCTGGTCGACCCGGGCCGCCTGGCCTGGGGGCTGCGCCGCGCCTGCCTGGACGCCGGGGTGCGGATCTACGAGCACACGCCGGTGACTTCGCTGTCCCGCAGCGGCACCGGGATGATGCTGACCGCGCCGTACGGCGGGGTGCGGGCGGGCCGGGTCGCGCTCGCCGCTGGCGTGCCCGGCGGTGCGCTGCTCCGCCGGATCAGCGCCTACGTCGTCCCGGTGTGGGACTACGTGCTGATGACGGAGCCGTTGTCGGCCGAGCGGCTCGCCGCGCTGGGCTGGCCCGGGCGGCGCGGCGCGTCCGACCTCGGCAACCAGTTCCACTACTTCCGGCTGACGCGGGACAACCGGGTGCTGTGGGGCGGCTACGACGCGGTCTACGACAACGGCGGCCGGGTGCGCGAGGAGCGGATCAGCCGCCCGGCGACCTTCGCGCTGCTGGCGGATCAGTTCTTCACGGCCTTCCCGCAGCTGGAAGGCGTCTCGTTCACCCACGCGTGGGGAGGCGTGATCGACACCTGCAGCCGGTTCTGCGCGTTCTACGGCACCGCGCACGCGGGCAAGGTGGCCTACGCGGCCGGGTACACCGGGCTTGGCGTCGGCGCCAGCCGGTTCGCCGCGCAGGTGCTGCTGGACAAGCTCAACCAGGAGGATTCCGAACGGGTGGGGCTGGCCCTGGTCAGCGCCAAGCCGTTGCCGTTCCCACCGGAGCCGCTGCGCTCGGCCGTCATCCAGGCCACCCGGGCGTCGATCGCCCGGGCGGACAGGCACGAGGGGCGCCGCGATGCCTGGCTCCGCCTGCTCGACCGGCTCGGCCTCGGCTTCGACTCGTAGCTCCGGTTGCCGAGGTTTGCGACCCCGCGAAACTGGGCAATACAGGTTCCTGCAAACGATTTGACGATGGTGGCTGGGACCCGTAAGGTTCATCTTGCCCCGAGGGGGAGGGAACGCCAGCTGGCGGGCCCGGACCCGGGGAGCCACCAGTAGCAAACTTCGGCGGATCTCCGCGTGCGCGTGTCGCACCGCTCCGCAGAGGCGGTAAACTGATGGCACCGGGATTTCCGAAATGCCAAATTGGTTAAGCGGCTTGATTAACTCAAGCCGGGGCCCGATTTGACAAGAAAGAAATACCGGGTAAATTAAAAGAGTCGCCGAGAGGGACGGAACGAAAGTTCAAAACCTCGAAGAGCGCCTGTATCTTGAGAACTCAACAGCGTGCTAAAAGCCAGTGCATGAAAATGTACAAACCCCCGTCGGGACTGGGCTTCGGTCTGGTTCCAACGGATTTATTTAGC
>Ga0265338_10006775_pt1 | contig 14446 bp, 11 predicted proteins | sample 42126metaG_FD_193579 | JGI IMG/M metagenome (GOLD analysis project Ga0265338, IMG submission 193579) | Rhizosphere microbial communities from Carex aquatilis grown in University of Washington, Seatle, WA, United States - 4-21-26 metaG | ecosystem: Host-associated > Plants > Roots > Rhizosphere... | reverse complement strand
GGATCGTCGAGGAAGTGCGCGAAGCGTCCGGTCGGCTCGATGTACTGGTCGTTGCCGTCCTCGCGCAGCCGCTTGTCGCGCTCTTCGCGATACCGCGCCCGCAACGCCTGCCGGTCGACCGGACCTGCAACAGATGCATCCCCAGCGGTCACGGATCCATTCTTACCGAGACTCGAGCGCGCGCAGAATTGCGCGCTCGACGGGGAACGGGCGGGCGCCCGAGAGCGGGAACGGCCGATGAACCGCCACGGCCGGTTGGGCGACGATGCGCGCCGCGACGCCGCGGTGAGGCCAAGTCGCGCGATGGACGAGAAACGGGTGACACACGAACACATCGCCGGCGCGCCCGGTCGCGAAGGCCGAAGCCCGTTCGAAGGTCGCCGGGAGAAACCACCCCGCGAGCGCGACGAAGTGCATGCCCGGCTCGCCCGCGGATGCGAGCAGCGGCGGCACGTCGAGATGGGAACCGACCTTGAGCTCGGTCGGGGCATCGTCGGCGCCCACGTCGGAGAAGAGGACCAGGCACAGCAACCCGCGCGCGCGGCTCGCCAGATTGAGCCAGAGGCCACCGTCGGGTCCTTCGTAGCTCGCGTCCACGTGCCAGCCCGCGTCGCCCGGGTCGACCTCCGAAGGGAAGCGGACGGCGACCGTTCCGCCCACACCTTGGCGCTTCCACCACGTGCCGGGCCCGAGCAACGCGTCGTAGGTGTCCCAGAGGATCGGCTGCGTGCCCGCGACCGCGAACGTCGGGGTCTCGGGGCAGTTGATCCGCACGACGGGCTCCGACCACGTCGACGAATCGTGCAGGTCGACTCCCCGGCCGGCGAGCTCCGCCGCGATCTCGGCCCGCGCCTGCGTCACGACGTCGGCCGGTACCGCCGAGCGGAGCACGACGTACCCGTCTCGCTCGAACGTCTCGGCCATGGTCTCCACTGCGAGCGCGTCCTCCGCCTACGTCCACTCGTCGAGGAAGACGGGCCGGCCGAGCTCGATCGACCGGTGCGCGGCGGCACCGGTCGCGACCGACCACCACCCGTCGGCGACCGTGACTGCCGGCGGTGCGCCGGCTCGCACCGCGGCGGCGAACGCGGCGAGCTCGAGGTACGAGGCGCCGTGGTGAAAACCCTCGTAGAGAACGTCGGCATTCGCCGACGCGTCGATCTCGCGTACCTCGCGCGTGGAGCGATCGCCCACTCGTACGGTGCCGTCGGGTACGAACGCCTCGACCTTCCCGCGCGCGCCGACCGCGCAGAGCTCCTGCTCGTTGCGGCTGCCCTCGGCGAACATGCACAGGTCGAGGCAGCCGCGCACGCCGTTGGCGAAGTCGACGATCACGTACGCGTTGTCGAGGATGTCGGGCCGTTGGCCGTCGTATCGCTCGTCGAGATGGTTGACGCTCTGGCCGCCGCTCGCGAAGACGCGCACGGGATCCGCGCCGGCCGCGACGCGCATGAGGTCGAAGAAGTGGCAGCACTTCTCCACCAAGGTTCCGCCGGTGTTGGCGTTGAAGCGGTTCCAGTCGCCGACCTTCTTCAGGAACGGGAACCGGTGCTCGCGCACGAACACCATGTGCAGCGGCCCGGGCCCGCCCCCCTCGATCTCACTCAGGAAACGCGCGACCGGCGGCATGTAGCGGTACTCGAGGCCGACCCAGACGATCCCGCTCCGGGCGGCCGCCGCCTCCGACACGACCCGGCAGTCGTCGACCGTCGTGCACAGCGGCTTCTCGACGAGCACCGGCAGCTCCGAAGACCGCGCGAACAGCTCGGCGAGCACGGACGCATGCGTCACGTTCGGGGTCGCGACCACCACCGCGTCGACGTCTCGGTCGAGCACGTCGGCGAGATCACCGCCGATCGCGGCCGGATGGTCGGGGCCGAGCGTGAGGCTCGCCCACTTGCGTGACTCCGCGTGCGGATCGGCGACCGCGACGATCTCGGCATCGGGCAGCGCGAGCAGGTTCCGGAGATGCTCGCAACCCATCATCCCGGTACCGATCACCCCGAAACGCAGCGGCATGGGCCGGTACCGTAACGTTCGTGCCCCTCGACGTGGCGTGGTTCGCCGCACTATGCGACGACGACTACGAGTTCCTCGGCGTGCCCGACCCCGCGTTGCGCTCCTCGTGGGAGCACTGCCGCGACCTCGTGCTGCGCGCCGAGCGCAACGGCTTCCACAGCGTGCTGCTGCCCTCGGGCTACGCGCTCGGCATCGACGCGCCCGCGTTCGCCGCGGGGATCGCTCCGCTCACGGACCGGATCCGGCTGCTGCTCGCCGTTCGCGCGGGCGAGCTGTGGCCGCCGCAACTCGCCCGTCAGCTCGCGACCATCGATCGCATGGCCGGCGGCCGCCTCGACGTGAACGTCATCTCGAGCGACCTTCCCGGCGCGCCGCTCGACAGCGATCCGCGTTACCGGCGGACGCTCGAGGTCATGCAGATCCTCCGCAGGCTGCTCGACGGCGACCCGTTGCGTCACCACGGCGAGTTCTACGACCTCGACCTCGATCCGCCCGCGATCACGACCGTCTCGGGGCGGTGCCCGTCGTTCTACTTCGGCGGCCTGTCGGATGCGGCCCGGGAATGCGCCGCGGCGGGCGCCGACGTGTACCTGATGTGGCCCGACACCGAAGACGTGGTGGCCGCCGTCATCGCCGACCTGCGCGTACGTGCGGAGCGACACGGGCGATCATTGCGCTTCGGTTACCGCGTGCACGTCGTGGTGCGGGAGACCGAGCCCGCGGCGCGGGGGGCGGCGCAGCGACTCGTCGGCCGGCTCGACCGCGAGACCGGCGACGCGATGCGCGCGCGCTCGCTCGACAGCACTTCGGTCGGGGTCCGGCGCCAGGCCGAGCTACGCGACGCGGCCACCGACGACGACTTCGTCGAACCCAACCTCTGGACGGGGATCGGGCGGGCCCGCAGCGGGTGCGGCGCCGCGATCGTCGGCGATCCCGATCAGGTGCTCGCGAAGCTGATCCGCTACCGGTCGCTCGGCATCGACACGTTCATCCTGTCCGGCTACCCGCACGCGAACGAGTGCGACCTGTTCGCCGAGCACGTGCTGCCGCGGCTGCGAACGGAAGCGCCGTAGAAGATCAATCGCGCCCGCGGCCGGCTGCTGCGCTACGCGTGCCGGCTGGCGACAACCGCCTTGATCGGATGAGCGGCGCTGCGGAGGCTGACCGAAGATCCGAAGAACCGCGCGTCGCCGAAGCAATAGATGTTCCCGTACTGCCCGACGAGCCAGTAGCCGTGACCGGTCGAGGTCCGAGTCATCCCGACAACCGGCACCGGCGCCTGCTGGTGCCGTCTCGATCCGTAATAACGCGCGTCACCGAACGTGAAGACGTGACCGCTGCGGCCGACGAGCCAGTAGCCGTTGCCCGAGGGCGTCGCGGTGATTCCCACGATGGGTTGTGAGAGGTGGTTCGCGCCGGTGTCACCGTGGGACTTCGCGTCGCCGAACGGGAAGACGTTGCCGCTGTGTCCGACCAGCCAGTAGCCGTTCCCCGAACGGGTCGCCGCGATGCCGACGATCGGCTGCTTCAAATGCCGGGCGACGGTCGTGCCGTAGGGCTTGGCGTCGCCGAACGCGAACACGTTGCCGTTGCGCGCGACGATCCAGTAACCGTGTCCCGACGGCGTCCGGGCCATTCCCACCACGGGTTGGCTCACGTGTCTCGCGGCCGCGGAGCCGTACAGCTTCGCGTCGCCGAAGCTGCGCACCGCGCCGTTGCGGGACACGAGCCAGTAGCCGTGACCGGACGGCGTCGACGCCATGCCGACGACCGGCTGCACCAGATGCCTCGCCCCGGCCGACCCGTAGTAATGCGCGTTGCCGTAGGCGAAGACGCCGCCGTCGCGCGAGACCATCCAATACCCGGCGCGCACCGGGACCTGGCGCGGCTTGGCGACCTGCGGCGCGGGCGGTGAGCCGGTGTGCTCGGCGTTGCGTCGCCACTGCGGCCACGCGGGGTCGATCGCGGGCGCCGTCGGCATGTGGAACGACTCGACGCGACCGGCACCGTCCTTCGGGAGCCCGTCGCCCTGTGGGAGCCAGCTCTGGATGATCAGCCGCCATCCGTACCCGGGGCCGAAGTCGGCGACCGCGGCCGAGTTCTGCACGATCCGGTTGATCTCGATCGGCCGGTACAGCTGCGCGCCGTCCCGGCCTCGCAGCAGATAGAACTGACCGGCCTGACCGACCGCGACGTCGTTCACACCGTCGCCGTCGAGGTCGACGAGGATCGGCGTCGAGAGGATCTCGGTGTGGTCGTTGGCGGCGAGCCGGTCCCAGAGCAGACCGCCGTGACCGTTGAAGGCCCACACCCGGCCGTCGTTGCACGTCGCGCAGGCAGTCACCACCACGTCGTTGCGGTGGTCGCCGTTCACGTCGCCGATCACGGGCGAACCGAAGATCGGACCGTTGAGGAGCACCGGCCAGCCGGGAACGGGTGAGCCGTCGTCGAGGTGGTATGCGTACAGCGAGTTGGTCGCGACCGCGTCTCCCGAGGGACCGTCGCCGGTGCCGACCACCACGTCCTTGCGGCCGTTGCCTTCGAGGTCACCGATCGCGGGGCTCGACTGGAAGATCTGGTGCCGGCAGTGCGACCACAGCACGCGGTACCCGCCGGCCGTCACGCGAATCGCACGCAGGATCCCCGACCAGGTCTGCGCACCGCACGGACCGCCCGGGCTCGCGTCGCCGCCGAGGAAGATGTCCATCCGGCCGAGGCCCGCCTCGTCGTACAACGCGGGCGAGTCCCAGATGGTGTCGAGGCTGTCGATCGGGAAGCCCGCAAGCGCCTGACCGAAACGGTTGACCACGTAGATGCGGTGATCGAAGCTGCCGAACACGACGTCGGCGAAACCGTCGCCGTTCACGTCGCCCACGGCGGGTGTGCCGACGACGCCGCTCTCGCCCGCCGCCACCATGGTCTGGATGCGCCAGCGAACCGTTCCGTTGGCGTTGAACGCGACGACGCCCCCTTGTTGGCCGGGGATGTCGATGCTTCCCGCGCCGACGATGATCTCCTTGCGGCCGTCGCGGTCGAGGTCGGCGACTGTCGGGCTCGACTCGACCGCCACCGTCTGACCGGGGATCACCTGCACCGGTTGGGGCCAGCCGGGAAGGTCGCGGCCGTTGCGGCCATCGAGCACGTGCACCATGCCCGAGAGGTCGGCGGTGACGATGTCGAGGTGACCGTCGCCATTCACGTCGGCGATCACCGGCGACGACAAGTGCGTCGGGCCGAGCGGGGTGATCCACGACGCGCCCGGGAATCTCGGCAACCCGGCCGCGCCGGCCGCGGGAGCCAGGCCCACCGCCGGGATCGCACCGCCGATCGCGATCGCCACGAACCCGGCCGCCCACCGGCGGCTCACCCGCAGAGCGGACACGGCGTTCACGGCACGCGTTCCGCTCATTCGACGACGCAACAGAACACACCTCTCGGCCGCTTGGTCCCTTCATCATCGGAACCCGCGCGCCCAACCTTGACGCTGCCGCGCCCGAAGCCGGGGCGATACGAGCGGCGGGCGCCACTGACCAGCACCTCGACCTGCGATTAGCCTCCGCGCCGTGGCGACCGAGACGCCGACGACGGCGACCAGCCGGCCCGACTACCTCGCGCGGGTAGCCGAGATCGCCGACATCGTGCGCGCCGACGCGGAGCAAGCGGAGATCGACCGCCGGCTCGGCGACCGCACCGTCGAAGCATTGCGCGACAGCGGCCTGCTGCGCATGCTGCTCCCCGCGCGCTACGGCGGGGGCGGGCTGCATCTCGGCGACACGTTCCCGATCATCGAAGCGATGTCACGGGTGAACGGCTCGGCCGGTTGGAACCTCCAGATCGGGTCCACCACGGTTTCGATCGCGCACGACCTCGCCGACGACGACGCACGCGACGAAGTGCTCGGCGACCCACGAACGATCGTGGCCGGCACGATCAATTTCATGAACATCAAGGCGCGGCGCGCCGACAGCGGCTACGCGTTCGACGGCGAAGCGACGTTCCTTTCGGGGAGCTCACACGCCGACTGGCTGATGATCGGCGGCTGGCTCCACGACGAGCACGGCCAGCCGGAGTTCACCGCTTCGGGTATGCCGCACGTCGTGCGCGGTGTCATCCCCATGGATGCGGTCACCCTGCGGGACACGTGGCACGTGGGCGGGATGCGCGCTACGGCAAGCAACGACGCCACCCTCGACTCCATGTTCGTGGCCGACCACTACATGTGCGCGACGCGCGGCACCGGCCTCGCCGAGGGCGACCCCGCCGCGTCGCTCCCGGTGTTCAGTCGTTTCGGTTGCGGCCTCTCCTACGTCGGGATCGGCATCGCGCGCGGCGCGCTCGACGCCCTGAAGCACGTGGCGGCCACCAAGGTCGCGGTCGGCGGGAGCGGTCCGCTCGCCGAGCGGGCCGACGTGCAGATCGACGTCGCGCGCGCCCGCGGGATGATCGAAGCCGGTTCGGCGTTCCTGCGCGAGGCGTGGGCCGCGGCCGAGGCCAAGCTCGTCGCGGGGAACGCCCTCGACGTCGAGGATCAGGCGCTGCTCCGGCTCTCCTACGTGACCGCCGCCGAATACGCGGCGCACGCGACCGACGTCATCACCCGCACTGCCGGATCGTCGGGTCTGTACGAGCGCGACGGCATCGAGCGGTGCTGGCGCGACGCCAACACGGTCACCAAGCACGTTACGGTTTCGTCCCGCTTCTACGACCGCGTCGGTCGCATCCTGCTCGGCCTGGCTCCCCTTCCCGGACCGATCTGATCCGGGCGATCACCCGAGCGTTCCGCGCCTACTGCACGAGGCGCACCGGGTCGCCGAGCAGGTACGCGTTCCACGACGTCGTATCGTTCACGCCGCCGGCGAAGAGGTAGTTGATCTTCAGCCAGCAGCCCTGCGGATCGGAGTCGTTGCACGTGTAGTTGTTCGGGATCGGCACGGTGACGGTGCTCCACTGCGCGTTCCAGATGGTGCCGCCGCCGCCGTTGACCCCGTCGATCTCGCAGTTGGGGATCGGTGAGAGCGGTCCCCACGGCGCGCTCGGGGTGTTCGCGGCGTAGCCGAGCGCGCCGGTGCTCGAGTTGCCGGTCCACTGGCAGTTCGCGAAGTTGGCGCCCACGTTGCTGTCGGGCGGGGGCACGACTTGGAGCGAACCCGTCGACGACGCGTCGCCGATGTCGTAGAAGTTGAGCACGAGCGTGTGGCCGGCGGCCGCGGTCGGCACTCGGGCCAGGTAGAACTGGCTGGTCTGACCGCCGCCGACATTGGCGTAGATGCCCATGTACGCGTTGCCGGCGATCTCGACCGGCGGCGCCGGACCGCTGCCCGCCGTGGCGCGCAACGAGAACCGGTTGTGACCCGCGCTCGGCCGGTCGGTCGACACTTCGATGAAGTACTCGTCGCCGGTCTGGCCGGTGACGGGGCAGAGATTCACCCACTGCCGGAAGTACGTCGCGAGCGGTCCGGGTGCGCCGGGAACGGTGAACCCGGTGCCGAGCGCGGCCGCGAGGTCGCCGCTGAAACCGGGATACGTGACCGAGCACACCGGCTGCGCGGTGCCGGGATCACCGGGGATCTTCGCCTTGAGCACGGTATAGGTCGTGGTGGGCGGCGGTCCCGACCCGAAGAGCTGGTCACCGGTGCAGTACTGATACCCGGGATCCTGCTGGTTGCCCTGGTTCCCGACCGGCAGGTACCGCTTCTGCCAGTCGGCCGGGTTGTTGCCCTGCGGATAGTCGGGCACGGCCGGCAGGTTCGAGGCCGCGAGCAAGTTGTTGGTCGAGTTGTTCGTGCAGAAGTCGCCGACGTCGACGAACGCGGGATCGAACGCCTGCAAGTTGACCGTCGCGTCGCCCGAGAAGTCGACCGCGTAGTAGTAGCCGTTCGCCTTGTAGTCGAGGTTCGCGCCGCTCCCGATCCCGCTGCAGCCGTCGGTCGGGATGTCGCAGTAGTCGGCCGCGTACGCGTCGCCGTTCTCCTTCACGGAGTTCCCGCCCGCGATGTTCGCCCAGAAGTTGGGGTACTGCGGCGACGCGGCCGCGATCGGCCAGCTCGTCGCATCGGGGTCGTTGCCGAACTGGTTCGACGGGCTCCCCATCGACAGCGGCTTGAGGTACTCGGCGGTGCCCGATGCGTGCACGGTCGTCGAACCGATGCCGAAGATGCCGCCGAACATGTTGTGGACGGTCTGGGTGACGGTCACCTTGTACTGAAAGGGCTGGGTGCCGGCACCGGTGCAGACGCTGGTCGGGCCCGCGCCCAACGGGCAGCTCGCACCCGCGCTCACGGGCGTGACCGCGGCCACGGAGTATCCGTTGCTGCCCGCGATCGCGAGCGCCGCCGCGTTGGCCTGCGTGGCGTCACCGGGAAAGGTCACGGCACCGGCGAGGGCGGCGGCGTCGGCGGCGCGTTGCTCGCGGGTCTGGGTGAGTCGCCAGTACCCGACGTCGAGCGCGAGCGCCGTCACCCCGAGGAGCACGACGAGCAGGATCACGAGCCAGACGATGACGACGCCGCGTTCGTCGGTTGCTCGCGGGGGCACCGATTCCAGTCGCGTGCGGCGCGTCTGGGTCACGGAACCGGCGGGCATGTCGAACTCGGAACGGGCTCGAGTTGGAACACCGACGACGAGCCGAACGTCGGGGCGACGTTGTTGCCGAAGAAGCCGCTGAACATGCCGGGCACGAGGAGCTTGTGCTTGATCTCCACGTGCACGATCACGCGGTCGAAGGTGCCGCTCGGCTGGCTCGGCGTCGGGCAGCCGTAGTCGCGCTGGCTGACCGGCCAGTTGTCGGCGGCCGGGTAGAGGCCCGGGTTCGATCCGTTCATGTCGGCCACTTGCCACACCGGATCGCCCGGGTTGCCGGTGTGCACGAGCGTCATCTTGGTCGAGGTCGGCTCCGTGCACGGGTCCGGATTCGTCACCTCGTACTCCGCCACGCACACGACCGCGTTGCCCACGATGGAGTTCGGGTTGATGTCGAGTGCGGTCGCCGCGGCCTGACCGGCCTTGAAGCTCATCTGCGGATCGGTGCTGAGGATCGCCGCAGTGCGGCCCCCCGCGCGCGTCGCGGAGGCAACCGTCGAGTCGGCGTTGAACGCCACTGCGAACTCGATGATCCCGAAGGTCAACAGCACGAGCAGGGGCAGGATCAGGGCGAACTCGACCATCGCCGCGCCGCGTTCGTCGCGCTCGATCCGCCGCGCGCCGTTCGCTGTCGTCGTGCCGGCCGGCATCGCCGGCCCGGTTCGCTCGGCGCGGCTCGGGGCCCGTCGCGCGGTGCGCTGTCGCATATCGATCTCACCTCGGCCAGGTTCAGCCCGCAGAGTCCCTCCCAGTCCATCGGCACGATTGCGCGCGATCCGAGCCGACGAGCACAAGAAGGTCGGCGGCCGACCGGCTCGTCAGTGGGCCGGAGGCCGCTGAACAACGGGGAGTCAGCACCGGGCGGCCGCGTAGACTGTCAACCATGGTTTACATGTCGGAGCACTCGTGAGCCCGCGCTCCGAGCCCGCGAGTCTCGGCGCCCAGTTGCGGCGGGCGTGGGTGGGCTATCAACGGCGCTTGGACACGGCGATGGCCGCTGCGGGATTCGACGATCGCCGGCTTCCCGATGCGCGCGTTTTGCGCGTGTGCGCGCATCCCGCCGAGGCGACGATCTCCGACATCGGACGGGAGCTGGGAATCACGAGGCAAGGGGCGAGCAAGATCGTCGCCAGCCTCCGAGATCGCCGGTACGTGACGGTGGTCGACTCCCCTACCAGCGGCCGGGAGAAGATCGTGAAGCTCACCCCGCGAGCCCTCGACTATCTCGCGGCGCGGCGCAAAGCGGTACAGCACATCGACCGCCGGCTCCGACGCGAGGTCGGAGACGAGAGCTTCGCCGCGCTCGGTCTCCTCGTCGAGGCGTTGTCGGGCGGCGAAGACCTGCGCATGCGCGACTACTTGCAGCAGATGGGCGGGCCGGAAGGCTGACCCGAGACGTGTTACGCGGCCGGCGTGCCGGTGAGCGTCGTCTTCGGGTGTACGGGGAGCACCACCGGCTTGCGCGGCCGTTGATCGAAGTCGAAGTCGTTCGTCAGGTCGCCGAGCACCTTCTGGTCTTCGCGCACGTCGGGTCGCGGGTCGGGCCGGCCGTCGGTCGCGGGGTCGAGCCGCAACCCGCCGAGGAAGTCGTCTTCGATGAACTTGTCGTACGCGTCGAAGCTGAGCGTCTGATGGTCGATGTAGCCCGGCTTCGCGTACGGGCTGATGACCATCGCCGGCACGCGCAGGCCGTAGCCGTTCTCGTCGACCTTCGGCGGTTTCACGTGATCGTAGAAGCCGCCCCAGTCGTCCCACGCCAGGAAGATCGCCGTCGAATCCCAGTCGGGGCTCTTCATCGCAGCGTTGACGACGCTCGTCACGTAGCTCTGACCGAAGCTCACCGGCGAGGGCGGATGCTCGCTCACCTCTCCCGACGGCACCACCCACGTGACCGCGGGCAGGGTCCCGTTCTTCGCGGCCGCGTAGTACTTGCTGACATCCTGGATGTTGCCGAGCTGGTGGTCGGACTTCACGGTGTCGAACCACGGCAACGGATTCCAGATGCCGTAGGTCCACGAGTTCTGCTGCACGGGAGCACAGGTCTCGGCCGCATCGTTCTCGCAGTCGGGCTCGGTGCCGCTCACCACGTAGTAGCCCCAACTCACGTGTTCCTTGTGGAGCAGGTAGGTCAGGTCGGTCCACGCATAGATAGGGGTGTTCGACGTCTTGCCGTTCAGGTAGGCCGGCGCGTCGGGTGGGCGGCCGCCCTGCCTCCGGAGGTTGGCGATCGAGTTCGTGCAGCTCGACGGGTTGTTGTGCTGCGTGCAGATCGCCGCCCATTCCGACATCAGGAAGAGGTGTGCGGGCAAGCTCCACGACGCGTCCGGCTCGAACATGTGGTCCTGCAGCACAAAGTCGTTGGCGTAGGTCCAGTAGTTCGGGATGTCGCTCCCGACGTGGTACCCCATCACATCGGGGTGCGCGGAGTTGGTGCACGCCGGATCGGTCGGGTTGATGCAGCCCCGCTTGCCCGCCTCGGCCTGCGCGATGAACCCGTCCATCCTCCCGCCGTCGACGTCGGCGAAGTCGTTCGCGACGTTGTGCGGCCCACCGCCGTTCACGTCGGCGTGGTCGACGTAGGGCGCGACGCATTGCTTCGTCTTCGGATCGGTGACGCACACGGAAGGCTTGCCGTTGCGCATCGGTATGCCGTCGGCGCCGGGAAACGTACCGAAATAGGAGTCGAACGACCGGTTCTCCTGCTGGATCACGATCACGTGCTTGATCTTGTGGATCCCCGCCGCGACGAGATACGACCCGGTCGGTCCGCCTTTCACGCGTTCGGGAGGCGAGGTCGAGGACGTCGCGCTCGTTGTCGTCGGCGTCGTCGGCGTCGTTGCCTTCGCGCCGCTGCTGCTGCACCCGGCCAGCGCCGCGAGCAACACGAGTGCGGCCATCACGACGCCGGTTCCGCGCAACCGCAACGAGCTCATACGTTCACCGCGGTCGGGGCGGCATCGGGGTGGAGATCGCTCAGCGCGGACGCCGCCACCCACGCCGTGCCGTCGGCCGGATAGAAGTCGCAGTCGTACCCGCCGAAATACACACCACCGTCACCGAACGGCGACGCCTTGATCGTTCGGATCGAAACGAACGCCTGCGCGTAGCGGATGGGTTTGCCGGCTCGGGCGGTGAGCGTGAAGTCGTGACCGCTGAGGCAGCGGGGTGCGTACGTCTGTGACGATCCGTGATCGGTCCGGATCATGAAGCACGCCGCCGCGTCGTACGTCACGCCGCCGAACGCGGTCGGGCCGCACTTCCGGCTCGGCGGGCACCCGCCCGCGTATCCCCACTCGAAGCCGAACAGCTGACGCTCGACGCCGCCGACGCTGACGGATTCGAAGTTGTTGTACGCCGAGATCACGTAGTTGATCGAACCCTTCCCCGACGCAGGCACCGCAGTCCCCTCCGGCCGCAGCATCTGGCGAATCGCGGCGATCGGCGAGAGCTCCAGCACGGGCACCAGCCGGGTCGGCGTATCGACCTGCCCACTCGGCAGATGATCCAAGCGGTACACGTTCCCGCTGCCCTCCGTCGACACGAGCAGCGAGGGCGCGCCGTCGTGTTCGACGCACGACAGGCCGCGCAGCCCGCTGTTGAACGCGCCGACCGGCGGTTCCTGGTATTCGAGCACCCATCGCGTCACGCCCGGCGGGAGCGTGCCGTCGTTGCGGCGGAACAGCCTCGTGTTGATCGACACGTACTCGGCCCCACCACACTCGGCGAACCCCGTGACCTTCTGGGTCTTCAGCCCGGGCGATCCCGGCGGGGCCGCAATCAACTCCGGTTTCGGATCGAACACGAGCGTGTGCGCGGCCGGCGACCACGTGCCGCGCAGGATCCCGCTGGGCGCGACGCCCGCATACACCGCCCACACGCCGCCCGACTCATGCGCACCGAAAGACCTGACGTCGGCCGTCGCCGGGAGCGCGAACGCATCAGCGGGCGAGAACGAGGTCGCGCCGTCGAGCAGCCACTGGATCTCGTTGCGGCCGTTGACGATGGCCTGCGTGACGAGGAGCGAATGTCCCGATCCGAGACCCTGGTCGGCGGGTATCGCGAAGGAATCCAACGCCTGGACGCGGTACGACTGCGTGCGCTCGAACAACGTCCAGGCCGCGCCCTTCGCGCTCTTCACCAGGATCTGGCCGGCCGCCCCCGGCCCCGAGTACATCCACTGGTCCGTCGCTACGAACAAGCGCCCGCCCTGCGCGGCGAGCGCCATCGTCTCGGTGTCGTGCGCGACCACGGAACGGCTGTCGCTCGTGAACGGTTGCCGCGTTGCGGGCACGCCGAGCCCCGACGAGGGCGCCGGAACCGCAGTCGCACGTTGCGTGCTCGACGGCGTCGCCGTGGTCCTGGTCGCCCCGTTCGTCGCCGATGACGACGACGCGCTTCCCGAACAACTCGAGAGCGCCAGGGCGATCCCCGCGCCGACCAGTCCGATGACGCGAGCCCGCCGCATGCGCTGGGACGCGAAGCTCACCCGCCGAGTATGCGAGCCCCGCCCCATCATGTCAACTCGGTTGACAATCTTGGAGGCGTCATTCCGGCCAGCCCGCGCGGACTTCGCCCGACTGCGGGCGCTCGTGAGAGCGGCTCGGGCGCGGGTCGGCCGTTCCCTACTTCGTTACGGCGCCGCGGTGGGCGCGGTGGCGCCTCACGACGCCGGAGCGGCCCACGGCGTCATGTCGAGCGCCGGATAGCGCGCCGCAACGCCCGCCAGCGTCTCCGCGTTCCAGTAGGCGTCGCCCGGTTTCGGGAACCCGAGCGCGGTGAGTTGGCGGAGGGTCGCGTGGCGCATGAAGCGATGCCAGGCCATGTCCTCGGCCCGCACCGGGAAGGCGTGAAAGCCGATCCAGTCGGTCGCGGCCGGTTTGAACGCGACCGGCAACGTGAACCGGGCCGAGCGGGGTTTCGAGAGGGGCACGCCGCGGTGGAACACGTCGGGGCGGTACACCAACACCGACCCCGCCGGTCCCGACGCGCACTCTTCCAACTCGTAGAGGTGCGCGTACTCCTCGAGGTGGAGATAGGTGCGCTCTACGGGGATGCCGGCCGTGTGCTCGCGCGACACGATGCGGGTCGCGGCGGTCTCGGGAGTCACGTCGCTCAGGTAGATGAACATCGTCACGTGCTGGAAGCCCACCTCGGCGCGCGGGACGACGAACGTGTGGTTCGCGTAGTCCATGTGGAGCAGCTGCTCGTAGTCGGGCGCCGCGTTCGCATACTTCGCCGACACCGAGGCCTGGTACACGCGCAGGTCGTCCACTTCCAGGCACTGCTCGGCGATGTCGAGGATCGCGTCGTGGAGCGCAACCTGGTTCAGCGCGTCGGCCTCGAACGGGAACTGCGGATGCGGCGAGTTCCGCTCCGAGAAGAAGGGGGCGTTGCGAGCCGGGTCGACACCGTCGGCGAACTCCTCGGCCGTCGGGAACACGGCCGGCAGCGCCTCCTGCGCGGCGGCCAGCAGGTCGGGCGGGATCACCCCTTCGACCACGCACCAGCCCGCGGTATCCCAACGCCGCTTGTACTCCGCCGCCGAATTCAACGTCCCTCATTCCCGATCGCCCCGGCCGTAGTGCCGCGCTCCAGCATGCCAGCCGGAGGACACAGCTCCGGCACGGCTGCTCGCTCGCACGTGTTCGGGTGCTCCGGGAGCGAACGACGGTGGAGTGGCCGGCGACCCCAACCTTGGCAAGGCTTTCAGCGCACTTCCGTGACCAGCCGTAATTGCCTCTGACCTGCGGAAACAGTGTTCGTTAGTTGTCGTCAATTGGCGCTCTTTTGCGACCTCCCGCGGCCCATTCGCGGCCCAAAACTCTGCGCCGAGTTCGCGGTCACGGCC